>Ga0315336_1002481_pt1 | contig 27966 bp, 23 predicted proteins | sample ASW5metaG_FD_204512 | JGI IMG/M metagenome (GOLD analysis project Ga0315336, IMG submission 204512) | Ammonia-oxidizing marine archaeal communities from Monterey Bay, California, United States - ASW #5 | ecosystem: Environmental > Aquatic > Marine > Intertidal zone | place: USA: California... | reverse complement strand
ATGTCGCGATCCCTGCAGGCTGGCCTCGGTCTCAACGATGCATTCAAGCTCGTCGCGGAGGAAATGCCGATGCCCGTTGCCGGCGAGTTCGGCCGCGTCTTCGAGGAAGTAAGGTTTGGCCGCGATTACCGCGAGGCCTTCGGCAAGATGATCGACCGCAATCCAGGGATCTTCGATCTCCGCCTGATGGTCTCGTCGATCCTCCTCCAGCGCGAGACGGGCGGCAACCTGATCGAGATCCTGGAGAACATCGCCGGCACTATTCGCGCCCGATTCGGCTTTCAGGCCAAGGTCCGCGCCATGACCGCCGAAGCCAAGTTCTCGGCACTCATCCTCGGCTCGCTGCCAATGGGCGTCATGGCAATTCTCACGGTGTCGAACCCCGATTACCTGAACCCACTGTTCGAGGACCGGATCGGCAACTTCATCATTGCAATCGACCTGTTCATGTATGGGATGGGCATAATGATCATGCGCGACATGATTGATGTGAAGGTCTAAATGGGCTTAATGCTTGTCCTGGGGATTCTGGTCTTCGTCATTTTCGGGGCCATGACCTACGGTGGATTTGTCCTCCTCAACCCGACCAGGACCGCCCAGGATCGCCTCCGCGACATGGCGATCCAGGACGAGGACGATGGATTTGAGATCGGTGGTGGCGAGACTCAGGGCCTGGACGCCGTCGCCGAGCGCGTCGGCGCACTGGCAGCGTCGAAAGACAAGGAAGAGCGCAACAAGCAGCGCGCCACGCTGTTGCAAGCTGGCTACAAACACCGGCATGCGCTGGAGATTTTCAACGGCGTGCGGGTGACCATGGCGATGTCATTGCCGATGCTCGCCCTGCCCATCGCCTCCAGCCTCTCGCTTCCCAAACTCGCTGCAGCCTGTCTGTTCGCTTCTGCGGCCGGCTACTACATGCCCCAGCTCGTGGTGGACAACGCCGCGAACAAGCGCGCGTACACACTGCTCCGCTCCTTCCCGGACTGCCTCGACCTGCTCGTCAGCTCGGTTGAAGCCGGCCTGGGTCTCGACGCTGCGTTCCGGAGGGTCGCCAAGGAGATGGAGGGTGCTGCGCCTGACCTGTCGCGCGAGTTCCAGTTGGTCAACCACGAGATCTCCGCCGGCGTGCCCCGAGTCGAGGCGCTCCGCCACCTCGAGCGCCGCACCGGGCTCGACGAGGTCCGTTCCCTTGTCAACATGCTCGCCCAGGCCGAACGTTTCGGTACTTCGGTTGCCAAATCGCTGCGTGTGCACGCCAAACAAACGCGAGAACGCCGAATGTCGATGGCCGAGGAGACGGCCGCGCAGGTCTCTCCGAAACTGACCGTCGTGATGATCCTGTTTCTCCTGCCCGTGCTCTTCAGTATCCTGATCGGGCCCGCGGCCATCAACGTCAAAAACACGTTCGCCGGCGAATAGATGAATCTCGCTTGTCGCGTCGCGGTAGGTATCGCCGTGAGTTCCATCATCTGTTCGACGGCTATTGGCGCAAAGCGATTGAAGCCTCAGCGGTCAGATATGGCAGAAATGCCCTGGCTGGATGACAAGGACGGAATGCGCCTCGACATCGTCGGGAAACTCGTGGAAATGAAGATGTCTGACCAGGCACTCTCCATCATCTCGGATCTGCGCAACGACGGCGTCACCAAGCCCGTTCTCGATCTCTACCAGGGCCGGGCACTACAATTTCAGGGCATGAACGCCGAGGCAGAGCGCTTGCTCGTCACGGCCCGCAAGAGAATGCCGGGAGACGCCAGACCCGAGGCTGCGCTCTGCATCCTCTACGCAGACGCCGAAAACTTTGAGCAGGCGGTTGTCTCCTGCGACCGGGCCACCCATATCGACAAGAGGGACGCGGTCTCCTGGAACAACTACGGCTACCTCTTGTTGTTCACGACCGAGCGGCACGAAGACGCCCTTGAGGCGCTACAGAATGCCGTAGATCTGGACAGCACCGAGCCGCGCTACCGGAACAACCTGGGTCACGCCCAGGTTGCACTCGGCGAGCACGATCAGGCTCTGCGAACTTTCATGAGCACCAATACGCGTGCTGACGCCGCCTACGATACCGGGGCTGCCAGCGAGCGTTGGGGAAAGACGGGTCAAGCCGTTGAGTACTATGAGCGGGCGACCCAACTGCAACCGAATCATACAATGGCGCACGACGCACTCAAGCGCCTGAGCACACCCTCTGAGGAGAACTGATGACAACGAACTGGAAGACGGCCTTGTGGGCGACGCTCGGCGCCGCAATCGTGTCCGGCTGTGTCTCTCCCCTGCATTTGACCTACGACTATGGACGGGCCTACACCGAGTCGATCGTCGAGCAGGCCGACTTGACCCGCCCGTCCGTCGCCGAGCTCAACATCTTCCTGTACGGCAACGAAGCAGAAGAGATCCGTATCCGCGTCAAGGAGCAATCCACAGACGCGGAGAGCGGCAACTCTCGGATCGAGTAGGTCTGACAGAGGAGGCACTTGGCTAGACAGGGGCCATCCGCGGCACTCGCGCTGGGCACGCTTTCCGGTTTCCTTGCTGCCCTCGCCTTTCTCCCGACATTCTTTCCGCTTGCGCTGAAGCTCATCGATACTGAGGAGTTTGCAGTCACGCGACACATGCTTGTGCAGGCGGAGCAGGTTCGCCACCTCATCGATGATGGCACCGCCCTCGACGACGACACGTTGGTCCGGCTCGACCTCGCCGCCATCGACGTTCAGCGATTGGATGGCACCCAGATCGTTCAAATCGGACAGCCCCTTCCGGCGGACTTCCGCGACGAGTTGTGCTCGTCCACGACCAACAACCCCGATGTGCGCCAATGGGGCAATGAGCGCTGGGCCCGCGCCTGCCGAGTCACCAAACACCACCGCGTTGTCGTCGCGCGACCCGTGCTGTTGAAAACCGACGCCGATGTCTTCCTCACGGTCATCATGCTCGCGCTCGCCGTCGGCCTGATTACGGCGTTCTCGATTCTGCAGGTCCTGAGGCCGGTTTCGAGCGTGTCGCAGGCGCTGGCGCGAGTGCAGGCCGGCGAACGAGGCGTACGGATCAAGTCGACCGGCCTCCGAGAATTGGATGAGATCATCGAGGGCTTGAACGAGGCAGCCGCAGCCATGGAGGACCGAGAAGACGCGATCCTCGCCCGCATCCAGGTCGTACAGGAGATGGCCAGGCTGGTCGCCCATGAGGTTCGGAATCCACTGCAGAGTCTGGAGCTTCTCACCTCTCTCATCGCATCCGAAGAGGATGATGCAGAGCGAAAGGACATCGCCGCATCTATCCACAACGAGATTCGCGCCCTGGATCAGGTCGTCGATCGCCTTCTGCGGGAGGGGGCCCTCGAGGGAGCACTGCGGCTGCGGCGAAAAATGCAGCCAGTGGCACCCCTTGTCGAGCAGATTGCGAAGCTGCGGCGCCCTGCGGCGGAGGCCCGCGGTGTCCGACTGTCCATGGGTCTGATTTCCTGGAGGGCCGCCTCCATCGATTCGACAATCCTCGGTCGGTCGATCGACAACCTGGTGCTCAACGCCCTGCAGGCCGTCAGCCCCAACGGTGGAGAAGTACGGGTTTCGGTCTTCGAGGACAAGGATGTGCTGTGCATCACAGTCGACGACAATGGGCCTGGGATCTCACCCGACCTGGGCCATCAGATCTTCGAGCCGAATGTCACGACCAAGAAAGACGGGACCGGGCTGGGGCTGAGCCTGGTAAAAGGAGTGGTGGTCGCCCATGGGGGACACATCGACTACGAGACCTCGACACTTGGTGGCGCGCGCTTCGTAGCCCGAATCCCATTTGAGGAAATCTCAGAACCCGAGGGAGAAATTGAACAAACCCAGCTTGAAAATCCTCGTCGTTGACGACAACAGGTCCGCGGCAGACGCGCTCGCGAGGGTGCTCCGCAAAAGGGGCGACCTCGTGGAGGCCCTGTACGATGGGCGATCGGCCATCGAGCTCATCGGTCAGCGGGACATCGACGTCATCCTGACCGATCTGAAGATGGCCCCTGTCGATGGTCTCCAGGTTCTGCGCGCCGCCCGCGCCAAGAAGCCTCCAATCGAGACCATTGTCTTCACCGCCTTCGGAGCGGTGGATATCGCCGTCACGGCCATGCGGTTGGGCGCGAGAGACTTCCTGACCAAACCCGTCACCGTCGAACAAGTCAACAATCGCCTCGACCAACTGCGCGGAGGCGATGGCAGCGGCTCGACACCCCAGCTGCCGTTCATCGCCGAGGCGCCCGCATCCAAAGCCCTTCTCGAGCGCCTCAGGCGTGCCGCTGGCGTGCCGTCGGCGGTGTGGATCCAGGGAGAGATCGGTTCTGGACGTGAGTTTGCGGCCCGCACCCTCCATGATTTCGGGAGCGACTCCGAGGGCGAGTTCCACATCCGCGACCTCAGGACTGCGGGAACATGGCCGGAGAGCGGAACCGTGCTGCTCCCCAACGTCGACGACCTACCCGATGAGCTGCAGCAATCCCTTCACCGAAGCCTGCAGCATGTGCCCTCCGGTCTGAGGCTCATTGCGACCGCGCGTCGAGATGGTCGGCAGCAGGTCACAGAAGGCACTCTACGGGCCGAGCTGTACTATGCACTAGCGGTGGTCGTGATCGAGGTCCCGCCCCTCCGGCAGCGCCGGGAAGATGTCTTGCCACTGTTCGAGCACAGCCTCTCGGCCTACGCCATGCGCTATCGACGCGACGCCCCTGAGACCACGCAAGACTTCGCGAACCGCCTGCAGCGCCACAGCTGGCCGGGCAATGTGCGGGAGCTCCTCAACCTCGCCGAGCGCACCGTTGTCATGGGTGGAGATCTCTCCGGCGTCGACGAAGTCGTCGAGACCTCGTCCGACGGCATCCCCACCCTCGAGCCGGGCTTCTCCCTATCGAGATGGATGGAGGCCATGGAGCGAAAAATCCTCGTCGAGGCACTCAGAGCCTGCGACGGGGACCGCGCGGCGGCCGGCCGACTTCTCGGTGTGGAGCGAAACACGCTCCGCTACAAACTCAACAAATATGGCCTCCTCGACAACTGACCCCCTACGACGGCCGATAATCTGGCCTCCGTCCTTCGCTTCGCTCATCGGTGTGACCCTGGCGATCGTCGCCCCATTGGTCCCGCTCAACGACGCCTCCGCCCACCCATTCGGGGCGAAATACGCCGCCCATCGCGTGGATTTACACATCGGCGATGAGGCGATTGAACTCCACTACATCGCGGAGGTCCCCAATGGAATTCTAAAGGCAAGTCGCGCAGACGATCCCCTGGACGAGATGAAGATGGAGCTCCTGAGCGGACTTGTGCTGCAGGTCGATGGCGAGCCCATCGCCCTCCGCGTTGCGGGCCCCGCAGAGATTCAGGAGAACGACGACGCATATCAGATCGGGCTCCGCATGCGCGCCGAGCTCCCGGGGCCAATCTCCGAGATTGTCCTCTCGGACGGCAATCTCCCCGACGTACCGGGCGTGTTCTCCGCGACAGCAACGGTGGATGACGGCATTCGTGTGCTCGAAAGCAGCCTCCTCCGCCTCAAGGAAGGCGTCGTGCATCGAGACGATAGCGAGCGATGGCACATGGGGCCCGGCCACCGGGAGACGACCCTCCACATCGCCCAGCCGTGGCTTGCTTGGACCTGGATCGGCCCCTCACTCAGCCCCGAGCCCATCGGTGTCGCCGCTGCATATCCGCCCACGTGGACCGAGCTCCTACGCCAGCCCCTGGTGACGCCCTCCGTAGGCGCGCTGGCAGTCCTGTTTGGCTTCCTCGCTGGTCTGGTAGGCGAGCGACCCAAGTGGCCCATTGCTCTCGGCTGTAGCATCCCCGCGATCCCCTGCGCCCTCTGGCTACCAAGCCCCACCGCCGAGATCACAGCTACCATCGTCGCCATCGCGGCGATCGTCGCAGCGAGACGGAACATCGGCGCCGGCACTCTGTTGGTCGGAGGAATCGCGGTTGCCACCCATGCCGTAGGGCTGGCGATCCTCGTATTCGCCTCCTATCTGGGGGGCGCTGCCCTCGTTCACAGACTCAACCGACCGGACCACGTGGTCTTGCTGGCGAGTTTGGCCGCGATGTTCGCCGGATTGATGGTCCTGCGGATCACGGGCCCTTGACCAAAGTGCCGGCCAGCTACCGGATGAGACGACGCCCGAGGGCCTCCGCGACCTCCTGAAGCTTCTCGACGTGTTCGTTTCCAAAACGGCCGCCGCGGAGATTCATGAGCTCGAGCACCCCGAGCACTCGGTCTTTGCAAATCACCGGCACGACGGCGATTTCTTTGGTGACGTATCCAGTGAGCGCGTCAACCTCGCCGCAGTGCCGAGGATCTTCGTGAGCGTCGGCGAGAACCACGGTTCGCCGCTTCTCCATGGCGAACCCAGCGACGCCCGTACCGACGGGCAATCGGATACCGACCAACTTGCGCGCATGTGGGCCGGTAACGGCATTGAAGCGCAAATATCCCTTGTCTTCGAGTATGACCGCGCCGCTTTCGGCCGGGACCCAATCCCGGGCCACCCGCAGGGCTTCCTCACAAGCCTGATTGACTGTATCTGCGCCGTCGATCGCGGCGAGATCGTCACCGTCATCGGAGATTTCCACCATGGCATCCGCCGGCAGAAGCTCGAGTTCCTCGATCTCGATCTCCTCGATTTCCTCGAAGTCGTCTTCATCGACTTGCTGGACGATATACCCCGTTCCTGTTGTTATATCGCGGGCAATCACCGTACCATTCGGAAGGACTTCGCACGCGAGCCGAGCCACCTCGTCCGCCTTGCCGAGCTGCTCGAGGCCGCTGCCGAGGGCAACGATCCAGTTCGAGCCCTTCACCTGCACGCTGGCGAGGCCTCGGGCCGAAACAGAGAAGCTAGCCATTCGCGCTCCAAACGAACTCGATCGATCGTCTGTGCAGTGTACCGGATAGTAGGCCCCGCGCACCCTTCAGACGGATGGAACCGATGGACTCCGAAGCGCGCCCCGAGGCGCTCAACCGTTTTAGACGGTGGGGCGCGATTGCACTCGCCGCCGCGGTCCTGGGGTGGCTTGGGTACGCGCTGTTTCGCGGATTCACGGAGACCGCCGGAGAATTGCAGGATTTCGCATGGGGTTGGTACATCCCTATCCTCTTGCTGACCCTGGTCAACTACGGTCTCCGCTACTTGAAATGGCATTACCTGTTGGGACAGCTGGGTATTCACATTCCACACCGGGACAACATGTGGATCTTCGCAACTGGCCTGGCCATGGTGATTTCTCCCGCCAAGGCGGGCGAGGTCGTCAAGCCATACCTCGTCCGCGAGCTCACGGGAGCGTCGATGGTCAAGACCATCCCGGCCCTGGTCGCGGAACGCGCCACCGACGGGATCGCCGTGGTCGCGCTCGCAGCCATAGGTGTGACGACGTACTACGCAGAGGCGACGAACTTGATCCTGGGCGTGACTGCGGCGATCTTCCTCGTCATTGTCGCGGTCGCGATCGAACCGATTGCAAACATCGCCATCAAGCTCGTCGGGGCGCTACCTGTGATCGGCCGCATTGCGCCGCGACTCGACGAAGCCTATCGCGCCCTGCGGGTGTGCCTGGCCCCCATCCCACTGTTTGTCACTGTCATGCTGTCACTGGTCGCCTGGTTCGCGGAATGCGTGGGGTATTGGCTGGTGTTCATGGGCATGCACGTTGGCGCCAGCCTGGGAGTGTGTACGTTCCTGTACGCATTTGCCACTGTCTTTGGTGCACCGAGCCCGGGAGGCATGGGTATGGCAGATCTCGCACTCGCGGAAGGCGCAATTGGGTTGATCGAGGGGGTGTCTCCCGGACAGGCGTTGGCGGCGTCTCTTCTGGTGCGAGTCGCCACCCTGTGGTTCGGGGTCGTCATCGGGGCATTCGCCCTCCTGCGGGTCGACGGATTGATCGCCCGCGCTCATACAAATGATGTAGGCTGACGCCCGCGGAGACCGGCATGTTCGCAGCGGCAGTCGTACAGCTCAATTGCTCGTCAAACGCGGAGGCCAACTGGACCTCGGCCGAGGCATTGGTCCGCCGCGCGGCGGGTTATGGCGCCCAGTTTGTCGCAACACCAGAGAACGCCAACTACCTGGGGCCCCACAGCGAAAAGGTCCGTCTGGCCGAGCCCCTCTCCGGAAACGTGGTCCAGCGATTCGCCAACTTGGCTGAAGAGCTACAGATCCACTTGCTCGTGGGTTCGGTGAACGAGCGAAGCGACGATCCACAGCGTTGCTACAACACCAGCGTTCTCTTGGGACCCCGAGGACAGATCATCCAGTCCTATCGAAAGATGCACCTGTTCGACGTGGACGTCTCGCCGGAGGTTCGCTTCCTGGAGAGCGACACTGCTGTCGCCGGAAACGAACCGCGGATCGCCGAGACCGCTCTAGGCAACTTCGGAATGTCGGTCTGCTACGACCTCCGATTTCCCGAACTCTATCGAGTGCTAGTCGACGGCGGAGCGACCATATTGCTGGTTCCGTCTGCTTTTACGGCAACGACTGGCAAGGACCACTGGGAGGTCTTGTTGCGGGCGCGTGCCATCGAGACCCAGTGCTATGTCATCGCTCCCGGCCAGCACGGCGAGCACGACGACCGGGGCTTGCGCAATAGTTATGGACACTCGATGATCATCGACCCCTGGGGACACGTGATCGCCAGAGTTTCCGATGGGACCGGCATCGCGCTGGCCGAGATCGATCTGGATCGCGTCGCGACAGTGCGGCGTGGAATGCCCGTGGCCAGCCACCGGCGCCTGGAGGCGTGAAATGACCTTGTTGATGATGGCTTCTCTAGCGCTGGGCGCCCCCACAGACGCCCACACAGACGGCCCCACAGACGCCGATGTCGTCGCTCTCGCGGGCGAGGCCTTTGGAAAGAAACTCCCCGAGAAGGCGGTGTGTATCAGCCGAGACATGATGCTTCCGCAGGAGTTCGAGGGCGAGCCCATCGCCGTGGGCCTCATGCACGGCTCGGAGGGATGCCGTCTCTTCGGCGTGATTCTGCAGGGCTATTTTGTCGAGATCAAAAAGGCTGCGCCGGCCTCGATCAACGACGGGGCCTGGGCCAAGGCGAGCAGCCGCAAACGCGGCGAGCTCATGCAAGCCTGGACCACAAATGTGATGACGGCATTCGACCAGTTCGACATCGGTGACGAGCGCCCCGCGCACAAAACGGGCGCCAACGGCGGCGTGGTCGTGGAGACCAGCATCTGGCAGCGGACCAGCACCAAGCACGTCGCCCAACACACCCGAGCAAAGTATTTTTATGACCGAGATGGTGTGCTCGAGACGGTTGACCGCGACACCGGCAAGAAGTGGAAATCCACGTTCACAGTGCGAGAATTCCGTGTCGAAGGGGTGTCCGTAGAGGCCGTGATGGCCTCGCTTCAGACTCGCGGCCGAAGCCTGGCCAAGTGTATGGATGATGGCTGGAAAGACAACCTGACCATTTCTGGCCGCACTCGTTTTCAATGGACCATACGCGGTGGCAAAGCGACACAGATCGCGCTGGTCGCCGAAGACGATGACGGTAGCGGGATCGCCAACTGCTACCACCGTGCGCTTCAGTCCATCGAGTTCCCCGCCGAAATGGGCGGTCGAGTGGTGTGGAGCTTCAACATCATCCGAAGTGAATTCCTAGCGACGCAATAGGCCTCGCAAGACCTCGACCCCTCGTTTGGTGACGTCGGGTGGTGCTGCCGTGAAACACATTCGAACGTGGGTCGGATAAGGGCCGAAGCTCGGTCCTGGTGCGATGAACAGACCCCGATCTACGCAGTCCTCCAAGAATCCCCCGAGCCCGCGTTCATCGAGGTGGTCGGCCACGTCCATGAACAGGAAGGTGCTTCCCTGCGGCTCGGGCTCACCCAAGCGCTCCGCCGCATGGCGCCCGATCTCCAGGTACTTGCGAGCCGCGTCGGCGATCCACTCGTCGGCGAGTCCCTCCAACGCCCGTTGCGCTGCGATCTGTGAGGCCGTCGGCGTGCTGTAGAAGGTGTGCACGCTCACTTTGCGGATCTGGTGCATCACATCGGACGGCCCCACGATGTAGCCGGCCCGATTGCCTGCCATCCCGTACGCCTTGGAGAAGGAGTAGGCGGAAAACACCCGCTCCGGGGCCAGAGGACGGGCGTAGGTGTGCGCGGAGGTGTAGGCATAGTCCTCGTACACCTCGTCCGAGACCACCCAGAGATCGTGCTTCTGTGCCCAGGCGACGAGCGCTTCGATGATGGGTCTGTCGATGATCCGCCCCGTCGGATTGTTCGGCGTGTTGAGGTAAAGGACCGAGGTGCGCTCGGTGCGCTTGGCCTCGACCGCGTCGACCGCCGCCTCGGGTCCGTCGACCTCACCGATGAATGGGACCGGCACCGGTGTTCCGTGGAAGGAACGTGTGATTCCGGCAATCAATGGCCAGTAGGGGGCCAGGACCAAGACCTCGTCGCCGGGAGAGACCAAGCCGCCGACGACAGCAGCGAGCCCCCCTGTAGCGCCCGCGGTCACCAACACATTGGACCGCTCCGTGGCAGCGGCGGTACGCGCCCGGGTCCGCTCGACGATGGCGTCCAAGAGACCCCCACGGCCCTGCACCATCGCGTACTTGTGCATGCCTGGGTGGTCTTCGACAGTGATGTCCTGCATGCGGCACCCAACCGCAGGTTCCATCCAGGTGTCCCCGACATGGAACGGGTAGACCTCGCCTTCGAAGGCGGCGAGTCGGTGGGCCAGCGCGGAGTAGACCGAGCCCTTCATAGCGGAGACCGTGCCGGATACGTCGGGGAAGCGCGGCATCAGATAGACAGGAAGTTAAAGGCGACGTACGCCACATATCCCGAGGAAAGCACCCCGCCCTCTATTCGACTCAGGGAGCCCTTCAGCACCAGTGGAATCAACAGCGCCGTCGCAAAAACAGCCGCGCCCATGTCGTTCCAGGCGGCGCCGTCGACAATATGAATCGGCGCGATGATGGCCGTGGTGCCCAGGACCATGGAGATGTTCAGGATGTTGGACCCGAGGGAGTTGCCTACGGCGAGCTCAACCTCGCCACGACGAGCTGCCTGAATGCCGGTCACCAGCTCGGGCATGCTCGTTCCGAGTGCGACAACCGTCAACCCGATGAACCGATCGCTGATGTGCATCATGCGCGCGATATCGGCGGCGGCTGGAACGAAGATCTGAGCCCCGGCGATGAGCATCACCAAGCCGCCAATGAGCATCGCCAACTGTTTGATCCAGCCGCTGTCGGCATCGTCATCGTCGTCACTCATTTTGGGGGGCCGACCGCGCAGCGCTTCGTAGAGCACCCAGATGTTGTAGCCGGCGCCGGCCAGGATGAGCACGACGCCCTCACCCCTCGAAATTACGCCGTTGTAGGCGACCAGTGGCACCATGAGCTGCAGCCCGAGACAGCTTGGGACCTCGCGCCGCATCAGCATGCGATCGACCTGGAGCGGCCGCACCATGGCAACGACGCCCAGAACGAGCGCGATGTTGGCGATGTTCGAGCCGTTGACGTTCGCCAGGGCCATCTCGGTGCTGGCCTTCAGGGCGGCAGTCACGCTCACCACCAGCTCCGGTGTTGACGTTCCAAACGCCACAATCGTCAAACCTACGACGAGGGCGGGGACGCGGAAGAGCAGGGCGAGCTGGCCGCCACCTTCGACCAGATAGTCGGAGCCCACGACGAGCAACACCAGGCCGATCAGGAGCAACAAGAAAACCAAAAGCGGGACCTGCCGGGGACCCACGGTGGGTAACACCTATATCGCCGTCATTCACCCATCAGACCAGAGCGAATTCGTGCCCAGAGCGCCTCGCGATCGTCGTCGTCGTTGAACACCAGCATCTGCCGCTCGAGGGCTCGACCCTCACCGGGAAGAATGGCAATGGTCACTCCGTGCTTGCTGCACACTCCCAGACAGCCGCTCTTGGCCACGAGGATCTCGCCCTTGAGTCCCTCGGCGTTGCGCCGATCCTTCAGCCACTGACGCAGGGCGGTCCCGCGCTCTCTGCCACACCACGACTTGCCGCTCTCGGGATCGCGTTCGTGGGTGCACACGAATGCCGCCCCATGCCAACCCGGCTTCACATCCCTCATCCACAAACTCCAGGACATCCGGATATCATGGCGCCTCGTGATCAGCTTCGCCCCATGGCTGCTTGGTGTTCTCGCGGCCAGCGCCCAGGATCTGCAGCCCCCCGCACTGATCGCTTGCCCGTCCGTTCCCTACCCCGTCGAACAGGTCGGAGAACACAGCGTCGAGGTCATCCTCCGCATCGACGAGGCGGGGCTGGTCCGTTCACTCGATCCGATCTCCGGTGAGGCACCCTTTACGGAGCTAGCCTGGGAAGCCGTGTGGAAGTGCACATTCGATCCCGCAACCCAGGATGGAGAGACGATCGGTGTCGAGATCCCGTTCACCTGGGACTTTGCGCCGCCACCTATCTCGCTCGATGGCATCGTTCGCGCTGCGGGCATCCGCAAACCTGTCCCTGGGATTGCGGTGACAATCGATGGTAGGCAAGTCCTCACAGACGACTCTGGGACCTTCGCCGTACGGGGGCTCGAACCTGGAGAATACGTCGCCCGCATTGTCGGTGGCAACTGGCGTATGGTCGAGCAGCCCGTAACCATCGAGGCAGGCGAGCGGCTCACGTTGGAGCTGTGGGTGGTCGAGCAGGGCCAGCTCGCTGGAGACGAGCTCGTCGCAACCTACGATCCGCGAGCGACCGGTGGCGTCGTCCGATCGATCCGCTCTGACGAGATCCGAGCCACCCCGGGAAGCCTCGGCGACCCCTTGCGAGCACTTCACAACCGACCGGGATTTGTTCGCACCCCATTCGATGCCGGTTGGCTGCTGGTCAGGGGCGGCGATTTCGACGACACCGGCATGTACGTCGATGGTGTACGCGTTCCGATTCTGTATCATATCGGTGGTTTCACCTCGGTACTTCACCCTGAGATGACCGAGACCGTGCGCTTTTGGCCCGGCGTGCATCCGGTGCGATACCAAGCAACCTCCGGAGCTGTCGACGCGATTCCCCGGGAGATCGGCGACACGCCTCGGGTGCTCGGCGGCGTAAACACGGTGTACGCACACGCGTTCGTCGCGACACCGACAAAATTTGGCGGGGTCGCCATCGCCGCGAGGCGCTCCTACCTCGACGCGTTGCTATCCGTCATCCTCGATCCGGAGAGAGCCGCTATCGCACCGCGTTTCTGGGACGGCCAAGCCCGCGTTGAGATCGGCGAGACCTCCATATTGGCCCTGGGTCTCGTCGACGCATTCGACGCCCCGAGCGCCGAGGACACCAACGACACCGTCACCATCCAGCAGGACGGCGTACAGCTACAGGCTCACGTCCCCATCGACATCGGACGCACTGAGCTCGTGTTGTCGCCCTGGGCTGCAACCCAATCGAAGCGACTGGTGGGAGATGTAGACAAGCAGGCTATCTTCGAGGTCTACCCTGGTTTCCGTGCCGAGCTCACCAGCCGCAGGGACCGATCGCTTCGATGGATGGCGGGTGTCGAGACCCAATATCGATCGTTCCGTCTCACCCAGGGTCTGGCCCAGATCACGACGCCAGTGCAGACATTCGACCCCTACCTGTCCATGTCAACCGGAGAGGAGGTCGTCCTCGAATCGGGTGTTCGGCTGGACACTTTTTTCGTCCGGGATCACCTGCCGCGCGCAGCGCCCTCCCCTCGAGCGACAGTGCGGTGGCAGGCGACCCAGGGATTCGCCCTGAACACGGGCTTCTCTCGGGTTCACGGACCGCCAATCGCGACCATCCTCTTCGGTCTGCCCGACGGGATTTACTTGGACCTGGAGCAGGCGGATGCCATAAGTGCTGGTTTCAAGGCCTCATATCGAACACTCACAATCGACGTCGACGCCTTCCACCGCGATTTGGCCAACATCACAGCCTTCGAGGTGGATGGCTCAGTAGGCCAGCTGATCGGCACAGCGAATGGATTCGAGACCGAGCTGCACTGGCACTATGGCGAGCTGGAGGCCACCGCGCTGTACCAGTTCACCAGTTCGCGACGTCGCGAGGAAATGAGCCAGCCGAGTTATCCGTCCACCACCGACCAGCCCCACCGTGCCGACTTCTTGGTGATCGATCACCTGCCGAAGAACTGGATTGTCGCAGGCCGATTCCGCTACAGCTCGGGCTTTCCGCGAGGGCCAGACCCCATCCTCGGCCTGGATCTGGCGCCGACGGAGGCGTTCGATATCCTGACACAGCAGGTGCGCGATGTCGCCGTGTCCCCTACCGCCCCACGCCTGCGTGATTTCCACGCGTTGGACGTGAAGTTCTCGAAGCGCTTCAGCTTCAAGAACTGGCAGCTCGACGCGACGCTCGACGTTCAAAATCTGTACAACCGGCGAGTCGCGGAACCCTTCATCACCGGCTTCGGCGAGTCGATTCCCGCCTACGGATTCGGTCTACCCATCCTGCCGATCTTCGGCGTCGAAGGGCTCTTCTACCCACGCCAACGGCGCGACAAGGCCACATCCGCTCTGTAGTTTTCGATCTCCTCGGCGATGCGTCCGGTATCCCAACCCAGGAGCTCACCCATGCGGCCCGCGACGGCCTCAGTCGCACCGAGGCCCTGGTCGGCGTCGCGGTAGTAGAGCTGGGTTCTCCGAATCATGAAGTCGCTGACACGGTGGGCAAGCTCCATCGTCACCGCCCAATCCACCTGAGCGAGGACCTCCGGACGGCCTTCGATCAACTTGCATGCCAGCTTGGAATCTGAGGCACACAATCCGGCGATGTCGATTCCACGCGTACCATAGGTATTCGCAAGACAGCGTGCAGTAGGTAGTTCAATCGTACCCTTTGCGGCATCGAGCACCTGCAGAGCTACGTGCTCGTGATCGTCGTCCGCCGGCCAACCTACGGCGCCGGGCAGCGGGTTGTGCTCGGTCTCGGAGGGGCGCAACTTGGTGGGCACCTGGCCGTGGAGGCGGAGCATCTTGACGACGGTATCGACCACTTCTGCAGACATGAGCCGGTAGGTGGTGAGCTTGCCGCCCGCAATGGTGATGAGGCCATCCTCGCCGATGACGATCTGGTGTTCGCGACTGACCTTCGACTCGTCGATGTCTCCGTCCGTACCGTCGCTCACCGGGGCCATCAACGGCCGCAGCCCAGCCCAGGTCGCGATGACATCGTCGTGCTCGAGTTGGTGTTCCACGAAATATGCGCCAGCGGCGTCGATCAGGTAGTCGACGTCCTCTCGCGTGGCGTGAACCTCGGCGGGATCGCCCTCGAAGTCGGTGTCGGTTGTTCCGACATAGGTACAGTCATCCCAGGGAATGGCGAAAAGGACCCGCTTGTCGGTAGGGTGCACGCAGACGACGGCGTTGTTGACTGGGAGCTTGTGTCGGGCGACGACGATGTGAACACCCTTGGTCGGACGCAACAAACTGCGCTTCAGTTCCTTGCTCATCGAGATGGTCCGGTCAGTCCACGGCCCAGTGGCATTCACTATCGCTCGTGCGCGAACTTCCTTGGTCTCCCCTGTGATCTGGTTGACCACCTTGACGCCGCGCACCCGACCCGCATCCTTTACGAACCCGACGACTTTCGTCCAGGTCGACAACGTCGCACCGTGGCCCACCGCGTCCATGGCGTTCTCGAGCGTCAGGCGCGCGTCATTGGTGGAGCAATCGTAGTAGAGCGGGGCGCCAGTGATGTTGTCGATGTTCAGGGTCGGCTCTTCCTCGGCGACCTGCTTCGGCTTGAGCTTCTTGTGCCGCCGCGGAGAGCGGAACAGGGACAACCCCTCGTACAGCCACATGCCGGCCTCGATGAACCACAACTTGTGCTTCGAGGTTGTGTAGACCGGGAACAGGAACCCGAGGGGATTCACAATGTGAGGCGCAATATCGAGGAGGATGCGCCGTTCGCTCACCGCCTCGAAGACGAGGCTGAACTCGTACTGTTCCAAATAGCGAAGGCCGCCGTGGACCAGCTTCGAGCTTCGAGAGCTGGTGCCATAGGCGAAGTCGTTCATCTCCACCAGTGCGACCGTCAGGCCTCGACTGGAGGCGTCGCGGGCGATGCCGCAACCGTTGATGCCCCCGCCGATGATGAGAAGGTCGACATCGGCGCCGAGGCGGTCCCACATCTCAGTGGACTTGGACATGCTTCATCTCTCCATCAGGCGACGTGGGCCCCAAGGCGCTGTGCCGCCTTTGACGAGGTCCGAAAAGTGCTCGCGGCCAATGCCGGCCTCGCCGGTCAGCACGCAATGTTCATAGCGAATGGCTTCGATTTCGGTGCGCAGCTCTCCGGTCGTACCCACTGACTTGAGCACACCATCTTTGAACGCGGCGATCGCTGTCGGCGAGCGTTTTGCGGCGAGCCCGGCCAACTCGCGGGCCCGCATGAGGCCGTCCTCCAAGGATCCCGACGTCTCTTGAACGAGCCCGATACGCATGGCTTCGGCGCCGTCGATGCGCTCTCCCGTCATGCCCAGTCGAAGGGTGTGAGCGAGCCCGATGTGTGCTCGCAGATCCGAGGTGCCACCGGCTCCGGGGATGATTCCCAAACCCGTCTCGGGCAGCCCAAAAACCGCCCCATCACAGGCGATGCGGTAGTCGCAGACCAGGAGGTACTCAGTGCCCCAACCCAGCGCGACGCCCGCGACCACGCCAATGTGGAAGACCGGGGCCGCTCGAAGGCTCGCCAGCACGGAACGCTGCCAGCGAACGTGCTGCAGGATCTGGTCCTGACTCCAGTCCCGGCGCTCTGTGACGTTGGCTCCGGCGACGAAGATCGGTGTTCCCCGCTTTGAACTCCGCCTCGAGAAGGTGATCATCGCGACGGCTTGCCCATCGACCATGAGCCGGTCCCGCAAGCGCTCGAATTCCGAAAGCACGGCCGCGCCCATCTCGTTGGCCTTGCCGTGATCGAACTCCAGGACAACGACTCGACCCTCGGCCTCAGTCGAAACGCGTAGGTGCTCGAAATCTGCGGTTTCCATTGCGCCTCCTCGACCGCACTTACCGCGGCCCCTCTCCGCGATCCATGCGCTGTTTTGCTGCGCGTACCCTGGCCAGCAGAGGCGCCGACGACCCGAGATCGTCTTCAGCTGCGCAGAGAAGCGTCCACCGCCTGGCGTCGGATGTCGTAGCGCGTATCGCCGCTTCGTAACGCGCGCGCCCGGCGCGGAGTCCGGACAGGCAACGTTCGGCAATCGAAACCGCGACATCGAAATCCAATCTCGCGGACGCCATGTCCGAATCGGCCGCGGCCATTCCGCGCGCGATTCTCAGATCGGTCTCGAGCAGGGCCATGCCACGGTCTATGGCAAACGAGATGCCTAGATCGAGGGTGTCGGTCAGCGCCCAGATGCCGGCCTCACTCATCGCACGGACACGACCGGCCTCCGACCGATACATCAAGGCTCGGCGCCCCGCCTCCCGGTGCAGGGCCATTCCGATTTCGTACGCCTCCACCGCCGGCGCGGTGTACCCGCGCAGCAAGTGGACTTCGGCCTGTTCGCTGCGTGCAGCAGCCACTCCCGCAGCCGCTTCTGACCGCCCCGCAAAGGCTGTGGCAACTTCCTCGAAACAGTCGAGCGCTGCATCGAGATCACCGTCGAGTCGAGCGAGTTGCCCCCGCCGAAACACCCCTGCAAAACGACTGTCTCCATCAGCGCTCGACAACTGGTCGACCAACGGGCGAGCGGCCTCCTTGTCCGGATAGCCGAGAAGTACTCCAATGGTGGAGTCCAGCACCATCTCCCGAACGCGCGATGGGGCTGGCACCGTCTGCAGGGCGTCGTGACAGAGCTGCTGGGCGGCGTCGGGGTTGCCCAGTTCTCCCAGTACGCCGGCGAGGCGAATCCGGTCCAACGCGGCCGATTCGGCATCGCCCGTGGGCAGACTCAATGCCATTCGCAGGGCTTTCGCCGCGTTGCTCAGATCGTCGTCCCGACGCCAAGCCTCGCCGGCCGCACCCCATGCGCGACGCGCCACCTCAAGCTCGTCGATCTCCATCGCAGCCGACGCCGCGCGCGCATAGTGTATCGCCGCCTTCCCCCAGGCCTTTCCACGGGCAAGTGACTCGGCCCGGGCAACGAGATCCCGGATCAAACCCTACCTACACTTGCCAGTCCACGCCTTCTCGTCGACCGAGAAGGTGAACTCGCACGTCTTCTTCTTGCTGTCGATCGTGAAGGACTTGCCTCGGATCTTCTTCCCGCCAGCCGGCTCGATACTGGTGCTGTAGCGCCCGCCGCCCATGGGTCCAACGGCGAAATCCGCCATGCCGTCCCACTCGGCCTTGAAGCCTTCGCCGCCGCTGATGATGATCTTGCCGCCGGCCGCATCGGAGTATTTGAGCGTCAACTCTGCAGTGGGAACGCCCTCGCGTCGATCGGGGCTGGTGACGCGTCCGCCACCTTCTGGCTCGGGTGGCGCGGGCTCGACCACATCGGGCACCGGATCTGGATTCGGCACGGGATCGGCGGGCGAGGCCTGCCAGATCACCGCGGCGGCGCCGCCAAAGAAAATCGCCACGCCGACGACGAGGAGCGCAAATGCAATGAACCCAGCAATCGCGAGTCCGATGCCCATGCCTTTGCCGCCACCTCTGGGAGGCGCGGGCATCGGCGTCCCGCCGATCTCGTAATCCCCCATCTGTGGTGGCATGGACGGCGGTCCAGGCTGTTGCTGTGGGGTCGTACGCGCCGACGTGGAAGGCTTCACCGTCTTGCTGGGCGGGGCCTTCATGCTCGGAGGCGCGGGCAAACCCGATGGGGGCGGCGGCGGGGCTCCGAGCGGTGCCTGCGGGGGAGGAGGCGCGGCAGCCTGACTGGTGGCCGCACGTGTGAAGCCGGATGACGCATCTTCGGCGACGACCTGCCCAGCGAGGGGATCTCCAGTATCCAGGCCAGGAAGTTCAGTCTTCGCCTCGGACACCAGCGTTCGACAGAACCGACGCAGAGCCATGTCGTCGGCGTCCTGGATGAGGATCTCCATGATCTCGACCAGTTGCGCTGCCGTTGGCCGATTGACCGGCTCGTAGCTCAGCATAAGCCGCAAGGTATCGCGCACCTGTTCGTTCCACTCGACCGTGCCGTTGAGCGGGAACGACCGGACGCGGTCATCGACTTTGGTGGCGAACTTGTTGGGCCGCGGTGGGATGCGCCCAAAGCTCTCGAGGGCGAGGAGCTCGTAGAGCGTGATGCCCAGGCTGAAGATGTCCGCGGCTGGCGTGTCTTCTTCGCCGAGCATGCGCTCCGGAGCCATGTACCCCTGCGAGCCAAAGGCGAGCGCCTGGGTCTTGGCCTCTCGCTCGGCGAAGTTCGCGCGAGCCGTACCGAAGTCGAGGACCTTTACGCCTCCTGGCACGGTCACGAAGATGTTGCTGGGCTTGATGTCCCGATGGATCACCCGCAGTGGATCTCCCCCCTGCAAGGGTGTGCCGTTGTAGGCCGCGTCCAGGGCAGAGCCGGAAGCGAGAAGGATTTCGAACAGTGCCGCCCGCGGGAAGACCATCTCTCGCTCTTTCAAGAACGAGATCATCCACTTGAGGTCTACGCCCTCCAGGTACTCCATGACGATGGCGCATTTGCCGTCGATCGAAGTGAGGTCTTCGACCTTGACTATGTGCTGGTGTCGAATGAGGCCCAGCAGTCTCGCCTCGTCCCGCGTTCGCATGACGACTTCGTCGTGGCTGGACCATTTCGCATGTAGCAGCTTGATCGCTACGATTCGTGAAAATCCATCCGAGGAGATCTGCTCCGCCAGGTAAACCTTTCCAAACCCGCCTTCCGCGATCTCTTTGATGATTCGGAACCGACGCCTGCCGATACTCACGGTCGCAACCTCGAAGCGACTCCCCGCCCAATTCGGTCGCCGACTATACAACACGTCACGAGCCCGCAAATCAGCTGCAGATCCCCTCCTTGGTATTGGCCAGTTCTGTCAGGTAGTGCATCAGCGAGAAGTACTGGAGAACCATCACTTGTATGGATGGATTCTCCCGCTTCAGTTTCGTGAATCCCCAAGTGCCCATCAACCCCGTCGACCATGGTGCGTTGCCATCGAGTGCATCGCTTTCGCGCCCGAGGAGTAGCGCAGAAACACCCATGAGCGTCGCGTCCGCCTTGCGTCCATCCGTTCGCTCGAGCTGATTGTACACCGCATCCACTGGCGCGATCGGGTACCAGGGCTGTTCTTCGAAGACGATCAGCCGCTCGGGGTCGATCACATCCCGGCGTTCGTTTTCCTCGATCACCAGGTATCGAAGCGCGGCATACGGCTGCGGAACGCGGTCACTGGGGCAAAATGCATCGCCAACCTCGGCGGCATGATCCGTCAGCATCGTCGTGAATTTCTGCTTCTTGCCCTTGTAGCGATCGATCATGCTGGCGCAGGCGTCCGCCAGTTCATCATCGAAGCCCATTTCCTTGAAGTTGTTTCTGCGACTGGTCGGCAGGTACTGGAGATGGCGAAGTCGCTCGTCGACGCGGACCACCTCTGGGCCCTGATTGGGTGCGGGGACCTTCTCCCAGAAGACCAGTACTGAGTTCGCGACGAAGGCCACGAACAACAAACCGAGGATCACCCAGGGTCTCCAGCTCACTTTTGCCTCAAGACTTCTGCCCTCGACGGGATCTTGAATCGTTTGCAGTAGCCATCGCCAGTCGTGTACTGCACCCAGGGGTTGAACGCCCGATCCTCGCCGTAGTTCTGGGCGTAGTAGCAAACGGCCAGGAGGTGCTGAGCGACGATGCTGTAGACATAGTGCTGGGTCTCGGCAGGCATGGCGCCGCCGCACCAACTCTTCTCCTCATGTGTCCTGCAGAGGATGTTGTCACCGTAGTAGTAGGGTCCCCTCGCCTTGCCGTTCTTCTTGATCCATTTGTTGTAGGAGATCAGGATGTTGCTGGACTTCTTGCGCCCGGTAAAACGACCGTCGTCGTAGCCCGCATTGTGACTGGCGATGGTCATCTGCACGACCGAGCCAGACCGGCGCAGCGTCGGATCCCGGAACGCCTCGCCCAGGGTGTACATGGACGCGTCGGTAGACTTCTTGAGATCGAGACGGTCGTCCACAGCGCACCCATCGATCATGCACTGGCCTTCATCCATATATTCGCCGTTCTTGGCGACCATGTTCGGCGGCGCCAGCTCCTTTGGAGTCCACTTGACGTTTGTGCCACGCAACTTGCAGTCGCGCACCTTGAACGGCAGACCGGCTTTCCGCTCAACCCGAAGGGCGACTTCGGGCATGAACTGCCAGTAGCCCTTTGCACAGACAACTGACTGAAGCTCGGGCCGATATCGGCTTTCCTGATAGGGAATCGCCGCCATGACTTCGGGGAGTTCACTGGCGCGGAGCTGGCTGACCACCTTCGCGTAGTCGCTCTTGATGGCCTCGAGCCTCCGGAAGACCTTCCATGCGCGCACATGCCGGTCCACGGACGCCGTCGTGTATTGGAGGAAGATCTGGTCCCAGTTCTCGGGCGCGTCGAGATCCTTCTGAGCGCCGCCCGCCGCTTCGGCATTGGGCGCCATGACGAAGTCGTAGAACGGCTTCTGGAGCCCTTCGAACAGATCGGTATCGACGGCCGCCGTCTCGAGATCGATCGACTCGTAGAACTCGTATCCCGGCTCGTCGGGCCCGAGCTCGACCACATTGCGCTGGAAGTAAACGAACCCGCCGATGGCCAACAGGCTCACTGCCGTAGCGGAGGACATCAGGAACATGCAGCCAAGGAACCAGAACGGCGCCGTGCTGGTCTGCACATTGCCCACCTTGTACGAAGCCGGTACCGGGCCCTTTCGAGTGATGGCCTGGTCGATGTTCGCCGAACCCCCATCCGCGATCGCCACATCGGCGACATCGGAGGCGAGACGCCCTTTTTCCCAGACGCCCAGCCGACGCGCCTCCACGAATTCGATGGTGGCTCCGCGCCCAACAGGGCCGAGATGTACCGCGCACCCATCCGACAGGTATTCCGGCCCGGTGATCGGATCGATCTCCTTCCATTTGACGTTGGAATGCGGTGCCAGTCGGATCTGATTGGAGCCCACTGGCGCCACCGAGACCTGGCCCCCGGTATACGCTGTAATCACGCATTGGCGGGCGTCGAGACCGCGATATCCACCCAGCTTGAACCCGCCGGGGCCCGGATTGGCGCCCAATCGAACAACCGGCCCGCGGAACACCTGCTCGCCCATTCCCGCCAGCGGGCCTCCGAGGACTTTCAGGGCGATGTCCCAGCGTTCCTGTGTACTCACATACTCACCACGATGACCAGTTCGTCCCCAGCCTGAACGTCGGCGAGAATCTCCAGGGGACCGAGGGTCCGCCCATCGATTGCCAGTGTCCAGTCAGCTGTGGGGAGCGCCAGCCATCGCTGTAGGTAGCGAACCAAGTATTGCACGGGGATAGCGGTTCCCACAGGTGCTTTGAAGCGGATCTGCGGTTGCACGCCTTCGACCTCGAACGTCGCCATCACGATCTCGTTGTCGACGCGCACCGGCACGCCTCCCTGCAAGCGGGTCCAGCCGAGCACGTTGCCAACGAGGTCGGTCTCCGCGTGATCCGTAGACAGCTCCGGTTCCGCAATCTCGTCCTCCTCGGTCTGGAGGTCGGCCTCTACCGGCGCCGACTCGACCACTGGATCGGGTTCGGGTTCGGGTTCGGGTTCGGGTTCGGGTTCGGGTTCGGGTGCAGGTGGTTCGGGTGCAGGTGCCGGTGGTTCGGGTGCGGGTTTTGCGTCGGACTTTGGCTTGGCCTGCATGGCCGCTCGGCGCCTGCGCTTCGAGTCCGTGGTGTCGCGACTCTTGAGCCTTTGCAATAGCGCTTTGGCAGCAACTCCAGAGCTGATCGGCCCATTGGTTTCCATCGGTTGATGGGCAGCGGGTTCAGGCGGCGCCGGCTCTGGGGCCGGCTCGACGTCCTCCGGTGGCTCGACCTCAAGAGTAGGTACAGCCTCGACCGCCTTCGGCGCTGGCTCGGGTGTCGCCTCCGCAACCTCGGGCGCCTCGGCCACAGGCGCTTCCTCGGCCTCCGCGGCACGCCTGTTGCGTCGACGAGGTCTCTCCCGCCTCGGCGGCTCGGCCTCGGGCTCGGCTTCTGTTCGTCGACGACGGCGCCGAAGCCGCTCGCGGCCGGCACTCTTGGATTGTCCAGCGTCATCGCCCTTCTCGCTTGCCTGCGAACCGCGACGGCTCGATCGACGGAGGCGATCGCGAAGGTCCTTCGCGCTTGACCGTTCGGGCTCTTCGGGGGGGGGTGCTGCGGCGCCGGGCCGTTTGACCGAGCCCCATCTCGGAGCTTCTTCCGACTCTTCGGGCTCATCCGGTTCTTCATCGGGGTCTGGCGGGCGCGCCATTCTGGGAGGCGGCAACTCGCGCTCGGCCTCGGCTTCCAGGCGCCCCGCCAGCTCGGCGAGCTCCGCCTTGGTGAGCTGGCCTGTGTGGCCCCCCTCGATGGCGCGACCCCTCGCAAAGTGCGCGCGCAACTCGGTCATCACCTCGACAAGGCTGGGACCATCCGCATCGACCGAGGAGAGCACGTCATGGACCGCGTAGACGAAGTCGGCGCCGGTGCGATATCGCGTGTCGGGATCGGGCTTCAACGCGCGACCGAGCACCTCGCGCACCGACGCGGGCAACTTCTCGCGCCATTGGTACAGGCGGCGCACGCTCTCGCCGCGGCTCGCCTGCTGCGCGATGTCGTCGACAAGGCCATCGTAAGCCGGTCGACCCATCATCATCTCGAGCGCGATCAGGGCGAGACTGTAGAGGTCTGAGGTCAGATCCTCCTCTTCACCCTTGAATCGCTCCGGAGGGGCGTACCGGAATGTATCTTCGCGGGGAAGCCTCTTGCGGTTGCCAAGGTAGACGCGCATTCCCACCGGCGGAACACCATATCCAACGACCATCACCTGGCCGTCTGCCTTGATCACAACGCGAAAGGGATCGATCTGGCCATGACAGTCCAGCCCGTACTGCGACGCGACATCCGCCGCCTCCGCGAGGATCTCTCCTACTAGATAGCAGAGCTCCATGCCCGCTTTTACACCACACGACTCGCCGCGGTCTGCGTAGGCTCGCACCACCTCGGCTACCGTCCAGCAGGTCCCTGTCGGATAGACAAAGGCGCCAGCCTCGGGAAGGTGTTTGGCGAGCGCCGTCAGCCCCGTCACCTCCGGCTTCTCCAGAAAGCCGATGACGCTCTGAAGCTCGCTGTCGAGCGACGCGTGGTCCCGATACTCGTCTCGGTACTGATAGACCAGGTGCTTCAGGCCCTTATCGGAGACGACCTCGATCAGGTCTGCCGCGGGACCCGCGACCCGTCGGCCAGTGGGCTCCATCCCCGCGATCGCTTCCATACCGCTCTCCACCCAACCCTCACGAAGGGTGTACCGTAACAGACGCGAGAACCTCTATGGCCCGACCCAACAAACCCGGTAGTCAGAGCGCCAAAGAGCAGGCGCCCGTCAAGGCACCCGACGCCGACCTCGAGGAAGAGGGAGCGGAAAAGAGCGACCTGGAGCAAGAGCAACAGCGGGACCAGAACCTCTATGGAAACGCCGCCATGAGTGCGATCATGGGTGTGTCCGTCGCTGGAACGGCCGGCGGCGGAGGACCCGGACACACCGCCCGGGAACTGGAGGAGGAACGCTCCGGAGACGTCGGCTACGGCGGTGATGACGACGACGTGGTCGACGGTCCGCTGACCATCGAGGACCTGACGCGATCCTGGAACCCCCGGGCGCGACGGGGAAAGGAGGTAGAGACAAAGCCACCATTCGCTTTGTGGGAGGACCTCCCGGAGGAGGACGCCTCCTTTCTCTCCGAAATTCGTGCCCGGCCGATACCTCAGCGCCGGGATGGCCTTGGAGATGGCCTGTACCAGCCAACCATATCGGCCGTCACCACCGGCCTCAGCCCCTGGACGCGTGAGGTCCGGCGATGGGCTCGTCCCACTCTGGCGAACCGGATGCTGCTTCAGCTGACCAGCCCGCCGGCTTCATTCCTTCAGGATCCCGGTGGGCGCAGTGTGTTTTCCCGCGCCCGAGCCGGAGCCATAGCGACATGTGTCATCCTCGATGGAGTGGCACCCGATCCGGCCGGTGCTGCACTCACCCAGTTTTGCCTCGAGCTCGCTGGCAGCGGTATGCGCGCTCAGGAGGTCTGGCGTTCGGCCGAGGCCGGTGACACACAGCTGCCTCTCGCCAGAGACCTCGCCGACGCCGCGCTCAGTCCCCAACGACACCGCGTCGCTCCCCGAACGCTGTCCTCAACGACTCAGCAGCGCCTCTTGGACGCAATCGTGCGCCTCGCCGATCTGAGTTCTCCTCGAGGTTTCATCCCGGATCTTCAGGTCATCAAGTCGAAGCCCGACCCGGACGATCCGTTGGGAATCGACGACGTACTCGCGGCGTTCACTGGCGCAGCCCAGGCCCCGGATCAAGCGGTCTACGACACCGCCTTGCGAACGGCCGAGCGAATGGCGTCCTCCTGCGCCCACACGCGGATCCGCTATGCAGGCGTCTCCGTAGCTATCGGCGACATCTCCTCTCACTGGAGCAGCGGGACGCCGACCGCCGATCTGGTCGACATCTGTTCAGAGCTCGACCTCGAGGTCCAGGGAGTCCTGAAGCTCCTTGTCGAAGTGGCGCGCGCGGCCAAACGTCGCTCGGTCGAGCCCGCCGGCCTGCGCAACGGATTGAAGCGCGCCGCCCGCATGATCGATCGCGCCAGGACGACGGCTGCGAAGCGCATGGCGTACTTGATCGGCGGCGTGCTTCTACCCGATCCCAACGTTGCGGCGGAGGAATCATGGCCGAGCGATCCCCTGTCTGCCGCCTGGCAGGACGGCAAGCCGGAGGTCGTGCGAGACGCGTTGCTGTCCTTGCCCGACAGCATTGAACGGGTCGCCGCGTTGGCCCTCATTGACGCCGTACTGTCCAACGACCCTTCGCGTTCGGTGCAGGCACTCCTCGAGATATCTGACTCGACGCGGCAAACAGCGCCACCGCTGTCGGCCGCGGTCGATATTTGCCTCGGTGGATGCGCCATCTGGGCGCAGGACGTGGTCGTCGCGCTCGACGTGGCGGACCGTCAGCAACGCCTCGGACACGCTCGCAGAAACGGAATGATCCTCGCCTCCGGCGCACTCACGGCGATGGCGGCGAAGGAGCTCGCCGGAGACCCAGAAGGCGCAGCCGCCATCCGAATGGACGCTGGTACAGGGCTCTTTCACATGGGCGCCAACGCCGCCTTGTCACTCCTGGCGCGCTGGTCTCCCGACGACGCTGTCGAGGACTAGCCTTCCGCGGGCGTGAACCCGCAGACCGCGCACCCGTCCGAATTCGCCAATGACTGCTTCGCTCGGTAACAGCCGTCGTGGAAGACCTGCCCACACGCGAACCGGCAGTCCGCCTTCACGTCCTGAGTGACCGGGCCGCCACAGATGCCACACGGGTATGTCACGAGCGCCTCGGCCTCCTTGACTGCCTTGAGGCTGACTTTCGGGAGGGGCTCCACTGCGCCATACCAGGCGAGCCAACCCAGCATCACTCCAAAGATCCCACCGATGAAGGCGGGACCGAGGACCAATGCGATGCCGTAGCCGTCCGCGGCGCCAGTCGCGAACGCGGGGATGCCGACCAGGCCGAGGAGCGGCAGGTAAACGCCGAGCCCAGTGACGGGGACTTTGATCGAACTGCCCAGACCACCCCACAGATGTCGGGCAAAAGAGGTCGACAACAGCGACAATCCCAGCCCGGGCAATAGGCCCACGAGGGGATTCTGACTCGCTGAGATGGCGATGGCCCAACCGGCCGTCCACGACAGCACAACCACCAGCCCGAAGAGCGCATTCAGGTTTCCGGCCCCGGCATACCCCCGGTTCGCCGGATATTCTGGAGGTCGCTCCTCCAGCCCCGACCCCTCGGGTGGCTCGGGTAACAGGTGCAGGAGTTCGTGCGGCACGATGCCGAGGTCCTGGAGCTTCTCATCCTCGCCGAGGAGTCGACCGCGAGCGCGGAGGTAGAAGTTCCGTCTCGTGCCGTCGGGCCAATAGGCTCCCAGGCCGGCGTCTCTGGCGACGCGCTGGGTCAGGTCGCGCGCCGGAAGATAAGTGGGAACCACCATATCCAACGAAAAGGGCTCCAGGTCGATCACCTGCACGTGCACGGGAACGGTCTGGGCGTCCTGTGGTGCTTGGTATCCGACTCCGGCCATCTACCGCATCGCCTCGACCGTCTTCTGCAGCTCGTCACTGATGCGCTGCAACGGCTGAAGGAGACGCTCGAACTGCTGGAACCACTTCAGCCACGTCTCATCGGTCTGATCGGGCCCCGGAATCTCGGCATTCACCCTTCGAATGAACTCGGTGAATTGCGTGATGCGATCGGTGGTGGCCGGCAGTGGGTTGTAGAAGTCATGGCCGTAGCTGATCAAGCTGCCAGCAGTCCGATACAGCACGCGGTCGCTGGTCCCCTCTTCGATCAGCAGAAACTCCGCCGAGATCAACGCGCCCATGAAGGCGACCATGCCGATGGACTGCTCCTTGACCGTCTCGGTTCGGAACAGGCTCGTGATGACCTTCCGGTTCAAGCGGATGTATTCGACGACCCTGGGCTTGAGGTAACTCTCCGCGGCTCGAGCCTGGCGACCAGCTCGCGGTACCGGGAGTTGGACCTGGACCATTCGGCCTAGTCGGACGTTGATTCTGCAGAGTGCGACGGCGTCTGCGTGCTCTTCTTCGGCCGGCGTGAGCCGCGGAACGACATCTTCGAGAATTCGGGCTTCACGGCGGTCATTGGTGTCGAATACCGGCCGTTGGGACTCGGGATCGACCCGCTCGATGTGAAACAGCCAGAACATGTACTCGCCGTCTTGCTTGGGGACCTCCAGCGGCACCGCGACGTCCTGCCGAAGCTGACAGCCCTGACCGGCGCGGGTGATTCC
>Ga0315336_1002479_pt1 | contig 27970 bp, 28 predicted proteins | sample ASW5metaG_FD_204512 | JGI IMG/M metagenome (GOLD analysis project Ga0315336, IMG submission 204512) | Ammonia-oxidizing marine archaeal communities from Monterey Bay, California, United States - ASW #5 | ecosystem: Environmental > Aquatic > Marine > Intertidal zone | place: USA: California... | reverse complement strand
ACTTCTGGTGCTCCGTCATATTGAAAAGCGGCGACTATCATGGCCGACCGGTGCCGGCTCATCTGAGGCTCAAGGATGTGACCGAAGCAGACTTCGGGATCTGGCTGGCTCTTTTCGGCGAGACGGCGTCCGAGCTCTTCACCCCCGAGGTCGCGGCGGTGTTTGTCGAGCGGGCGGAAAGGATAGCAACGAGCCTGAAGCTCGCCATGTTCTTTCGCCTCGGTCCAGCCGCCGGAGTCCGATGATTCAGCCCGACCCTAACGCGGTCGGCGAATAGATCCCCGCAGACGTGGTTGAATTTGCGGCATATGCGCTTTGATTCTACGCATGGACTATGGCCATCGGAGCCCCTAATTTCGCCCGATGATCCTCAATCTCTGCATCGGAACGATCGTCATAAGCCTGACGGTCGTGATCCATACTTTCGGCCTTATCGCGATCACTCACGTGACGGCACGCCTTGGGGCGCTGTTTCGCATGCACGGGCGGCGCAGCCGGATCCTGGCCATGATCAGCGTGGTCATGGGACTCTTCGCGGTCATGACGGCGGAGGTCTGGCTATGGGGCGGGATCTACCGGCTGCTCGGAATCTTCAACGATTTCGAGACCGCGCTTTACTTTTCGACCATCACCTTTTCGACGGTCGGTTATGGAGACGTGGTGCCGGCCCATGACTGGCGCGTGCTGGCGGCCCTGGAAGGCATCAACGGCTTTCTGCTGATAGGCTGGTCGACCGCCTATCTGATCGCGGCTGGTACCCGTGTCGGCCCGTTCAGGGTGGGCGAGCATTTTTGACCTGCCCCAAGGCCGTCTCAAACCGCTACCGAATGCCTGCCGGTACCATTGCTGAGATATTTGTCGAATTTTGCCGCTACCGCCCGGACAAGCGGGCGGCTCGGGGCCGGCACGACGAAATTCTCGCCTTCCAACCGCAGAAGCTGGCCTGCTTCGCTGATGGCCAGCCGGCTCGCTTCGCAAAGCAGCCTCTGGCCGACATTTCCGAAGCGTTCGACAAGCTCTACCGCTGAAAAGGCGAAGCTGCACATCAGGCGCTCGATGACCCAGCCGCGCGCCTGATCCTCGACGCTGAATTCGATGCCGCGTGCTATCGCCAGCTCTCCTGAATTCACGGCCTTCTGGAATTCGCCCGTCGCAACGATGTTTTGTGCATGGCCCTCGCGGTACCGGCTTATCGACGATGGGCCGAGCCCGATCAGGGTTTCGCACTGGTCCTCGGTGTAGCCCTGGAAGTTGCGGCGGATCTTGCCGGCACGGGCGGCAACCGCCAGCGAGTCCTGCGGCCTGGCGAAATGGTCCAAGCCCAGCGCTTCATAGCCGGCATCGACAATCAGTTGCGCGGCAAGCTGCGACTGCGCGAGACGCGCGGCGGAGTCGGGCAGCCAGGCTTCATCGATCATCGTCTGATGCTTCTTGAACCATGGCACATGCGCGTAACCGAAAAGGGCAAGCCTGTCCGGCGTCAACGTCAATGCCTGTGTGACGGTCGCCGCGACGCTTTCGCTGGTCTGGTGGGGCAGGCCGTAGAGCAGATCCAGGTTGACGGAAGTAACGCCCCGCGCCCGCACCGCATCGACAATGCTCTTGGTCAGCGCGAAGCTTTGCTCACGATTGATCGCCTTCTGCACCTTGGGATCGAAATCCTGGACACCGAGGCTTGCCCGCGTCATGCCGATCGCGGCGAACGCATCGAGCCGCCCCTCATCCATGTCGTTCGGGTCGATCTCGACGCTGAGGCTCGCATCGTCGAGGAAATTGAACCGATCCCGCAACACCTGTCCAAGCATCAGTATGTCGTTGGGCTTCAGCATCGTCGGGGAACCGCCACCGAAATGGACGGCGCGCACCCTGCCACGCCCATTCAATAGGCCGCCGACCGTTTCGATCTCCTTGTGGAGTGAGCGCAGAAAGGTTGCCACGGGCTCATAGTGACGTGTCTGCTTGGTATGGCACGCGCAGAACCAGCACAACCGGTCGCAATAGGGGATATGGAGATACAGCGATATCTCGTCGTCGCCTTCGAGCGCATCCATCCACCCGCGAACCGTCACCGCATCGACGCCAGGATGAAAATGCGGCGCTGTCGGATAGCTCGTGTAACGCGGCACATTGTCGCCAAGCCCCACGGTCGAAGCGGGGCGCGGGGGATGGATGGTGGCGGCGAGAGCGGTCATGGCTGCCAAAGTGCCTGAACGACGCCGGCAAAACCTTGATCTTGATCAAGGCGGCTCACACCGCAGCCGGCGCAGATTGCCGACCCATTTGATAACGGGCATGGCATGGCCGCAGGACAGGATGCTCAGCAAGTCGAGGTTCCCGCAATTTGCAAATCCTGCGAAGCGCGGCAGGGCAACCTATGCGGCGCGCTCAACTCCCGCCAACTTGCCGAATTGGCCAAGGCCTCGTCCAGGCACGAGATTGCGGCGGGAACGGAACTGCCCGACGGCGGAACCTATTCGAACCTGTTGTCCGGCGTGGTCAAGCTCACGAGAAACCTTCCGGACGGCCGTCAGCAGATTGTCGGGTTCCACTTCGCGCCCGACTTCCTGGGCAGGCCGTACGAGGCAAAAAGGCAGATCAGAGCCGAAGCCCTGACGAATGTCAGATTGTGCTCGTTTCCAAGGGCGATCGTCGATCGAATGACCGGCGAGGCGCCGGAGCTCGGACGCCTGCTTCTGAAACACGCGCTGAGCGAGCTTGACGAGGCACGCGACTGGATGGCGGCGCTTGGGCGCAAGACCGCGTCCGAGAAGGTCGCAAGTTTCCTTCTCATGGTCGCCAGAAACATGGGGCCCGCTCATCATCCAGCAAACCCGCGAAGCTTCGACCTGCCGCTGACACGCGCCGATATCGCCGATTTTCTCGGGCTGACCATCGAGACGGTGAGCCGGGAATTCTCCAGGCTGCGATCGGATGGCGCAATCCATATTGTAAACAAGCGGCATATCAGCCTTGCAAGCATGGCTCAGCTGGAGGAACGCTGCGGCGACTGAAAGGCGGCCGCATCCTTTGCAAGCGTCGCCCGGCTCGAGCAGAACGTCGTCCCAAACCGCCTCACGCCTTTCGGCATCGTTCTCCAGTCGGCGCTGCTGGAGCCGGGTTTTTGGCGGCCGGCTTTCTCCAAAACAAAAGCGTTTCGCGTTTGACCTGGATCAAAGCCCGGAAACGGGAAATCTCGAAAAGGTGCCGAGAGCGGACGTTTCCGCTGGAACTTTCGAGACGAGATCGGGGACTTGCGATGAAATTTGGCACGGAGATCGTCCTTCTAAGCCTATTTGCCTTTGGCGCCCTCGTAGCCGCCGGTTTGGGCGTGGACGAACCTTTTCGCCAGCACATGTGGGTTTTGTTCTTCGCCGTGGCTGGCTTCACCGCAGTCCTACTGCGCAACACGGATCTCAAGCCCGCGGCGCCGATCGACCCCTCCGCTTACATGGATGGCCCAATCCGCTACGGAGCCATCGCAACGGTGTTCTGGGGCGTCGTCGGCATGCTGGTCGGCCTGATCATCGCGCTGCAACTTGCATATCCTCAATTCAACATCCAGCCTTGGTTCAATTTCGGCCGTCTGCGGCCGGTGCACACCTCGGGTGTCGTCTTCGCCTTCGGGGGCAACGCGCTGCTCTGCACGTCGCTTTACGTTGTGCAGCGCACCTGCCGGGCCCGACTGTTTGGCGGCAATCTCGCCTGGTTCGTCTTCTGGGGCTACCAGCTTTTCATCGTCATGGCCGCGACCGGCTATCTGCTCGGCATCACCGAAAGCCGCGAATATGCCGAGCCGGAATGGTACGTCGACATCTGGCTGACGATCGTCTGGGTCGCCTACCTGATCCTGTTCCTCGGCACCATCCTGAAGCGCAAGGAACCGCATATCTACGTCGCCAACTGGTTCTACCTGTCCTTCATCATAACCATCGCGATGCTGCATGTGGTCAACAACCTGTCGATGCCGGCCTCGTTCCTCGGCTCTAAGAGCTACTCGGCTTTCTCGGGCGTCCAGGACGCGCTGACGCAGTGGTGGTACGGGCACAATGCCGTGGGCTTCTTCCTCACGGCAGGCTTCCTCGGCATGATGTATTACTTCGTGCCCAAGCAGGCGAACCGCCCGGTCTATTCCTACCGGCTGTCGATCATCCACTTCTGGGCGCTGATCTTCCTCTACATCTGGGCCGGGCCGCATCACCTCCACTACACCGCCCTGCCCGACTGGGCGCAGACGCTCGGCATGGTGTTCTCGATCATGCTGTGGATGCCTTCATGGGGCGGCATGATCAACGGCCTGATGACGCTCTCCGGCGCCTGGGACAAGATCCGCACCGATCCGATCATCCGCATGATGGTGGCGGCTATCGCCTTCTACGGCATGTCGACCTTCGAAGGACCGATGATGTCGATCAAGACGGTCAATTCGCTCTCGCACTATACGGACTGGACAATCGGCCACGTCCATTCGGGCGCGCTGGGCTGGGTCGGCATGATCACCTTCGGCGCGATCTACTACATGGTCCCCAAGCTCTGGAACCGTGAGCGGCTCTATTCGATGCGGCTCGTCACCTGGCACTTCTGGCTGGCGACGCTCGGTATCGTCGTCTACGCCGCGGTCATGTGGGTCTCGGGCATCATGCAGGGGCTCATGTGGCGCGAGTACGATGAGCAGGGTTTCCTCGTCTACTCCTTCGCCGAAACGGTCGCCGCGATGCATCCCTACTACCTCATGCGCGCCGCGGGCGGCGCCATGTATCTCGCCGGCATGCTGGTCATGGCCTGGAATGTCACCATGACCATCCGCGGCTACCAGCGCGAAGAACAGCCCTTGCCGGGTTCCACGCCCGCCCTCCAGCCTGCCGAATAGGAGCCAGACATGGGTCTGATAGACAAACACGCTCTGATCGAGAAGAACGCGACGCTTCTCCTGATCGGATCCCTGCTGGTCGTGACCGTCGGCGGTATCGTCGAGATCGCGCCGCTCTTTTATCTCGACAACACGATCGAGAAGGTTGACGGCATGCGCCCCTACACTCCGCTGGAGCTCGCCGGACGCAACATCTATGTGCGCGAGGGATGCTACCTCTGCCACAGCCAGATGATCAGGCCGTTCCGCGATGAGGTGGAGCGCTACGGGCATTACAGCCTGGCGGCGGAGTCGATGTACGACCATCCGTTCCAGTGGGGATCAAAACGAACCGGCCCCGACCTCGCGCGCGTCGGCGATCGCTATTCGAACGCGTGGCACGTTCAGCATCTTACCGACCCGCGTTCCGTGGTGCCGGAATCGATCATGCCGAACTATGCGTTCTTGAAGGACACGCCCATCGAGGTGAAGGATTTCTCGACGCATCTGACAGCGAACAGACGCGTCGGGGTACCCTATTCCGACGACATGATCGCCAACGCGAACGCCGACCTGCTGGCGCAGGCCGATCCCAATGCCGACACGTCCGGCCTGGAAAAGCGCTACCCCAAGGCCAAGGTCGGCGATTTCGACGGCAATCCGCAGCAAGTCACCGAAATGGATGCCCTGGTTGCCTATCTGCAGATGCTCGGCACGCTGGTCGATTTCAAGAACTACGACGAAGCAGCTGGTTACCGCTGAGGAGAGCTGACCGATGGAATACAACTTGATGCGGGAGTTCGCCGACAGCTGGGGCCTGCTCGCCATGGCTTTGTTCTTTGTCGGCTGCATTGCCTTCGCGCTGCGTCCGGGCGGCAAGGAGCATGCCGACCACGCCGCCAAAATTCCTCTCCAGGACGATTGATCATGAGCAGCGAGCATATCGACGAAATCTCGGGCGTCACGACGACCGGCCATGACTGGGACGGTATCAAGGAGCTCAACAACCCCCTGCCGCGCTGGTGGGTGATCACCTTCTACATCACCATCGCCTGGGCGCTCGCCTATACGATTGCCTATCCCGCCTGGCCGATGCTGAGTTCCGCCACCAAGGGCGTTCTGGGCTTCTCCAGCCGCAATGAGGTCAAGAACGAAATGGCCGCGGCTGAAGCCGCCAAGGCCAAATATGTCGCGGCGATACAGTCCAAGACCGTTTCGGAAATCGCGGCTGACGACACGTTGCGCGAATTCGCCGTCGCGGCCGGCGGCGCGGCATTCAAGGTGAACTGCGTGCAGTGCCACGGCTCGGGCGCGCAAGGGTCCACAGGTTTTCCGAACCTCAACGATGACGACTGGCTTTGGGGCGGGAAGGCGGAGCAGATCCAGCAGACGATCACACACGGCATCCGCTTCGCCGCGGACCCCGACACGCGTCAGTCGGAGATGACTGCCTTTGCCGATGTGCTCAAGCCCGAGCAGATCGCTCAGGTCAGCGCTTTCGTGGCCAGCCTTTCCGGGCCGGTACGGGACAAAAGCCTGATCGAGCCCGGCGCAAAGGTCTTCGCGGACAATTGCGCCGCCTGCCATGGCGAGAACGCGAAGGGCAACCGGGATCTCGGAGCACCCAATCTGACGGATGCGATCTGGCTCCACGGTTCCGGCGAAGCCGCGATTGCTTCCCAGGTGCGGGCCCCGAAGAACGGAGTGATGCCCGCCTGGGGCGGTCGCCTCGGCGAGACGACGGTCAAGGAACTGGCTGTCTATGTCCATTCGCTTGGCGGCGGAGAATAGGAGCGGGGCCTATTCTCAGCCCTCAGCCGTTAAGCGACGAGGCCCGGCGCAGCCGGGCCTCGACTTGTTTTTGACGGCTCGATTTGACCTGCATCAACGCGACGCCTGCCAGCGATTGCGAAATTGATGAAAGACAGGCGGCGCCTTTTCGCCGCGATTGGAGATCGTAGTGCTGGATCAGTCGCAGGTGGAACGGCTTGAGGCCGAAGCGGTCAACTCCGCAAGGACGCGACAGCCGCTTTATGCGGCGCGCAAGAAGATCTTTCCGAAGCGGGCCTCCGGCCGTTTCCGCCAGTTCAAGTGGGTGGTGATGGCGATCACGCTCGGTATCTATTACCTGACCCCCTGGCTGCGCTGGGATCGGGGCCCCTTCGCCCCCGACCAAGCCGTTCTCATCGATATGGCGAACCGCCGGTTCTACTTCTTCTTCATCGAGATCTGGCCGCAGGAATTCTACTACATCGCCGGCCTTCTCATGATGGCGGGCGTCGGTCTTTTCCTGATCACGTCAACGGTCGGGCGGGCTTGGTGCGGCTATACCTGCCCGCAGACCGTCTGGGTCGACCTGTTCCTTGTCGTGGAGCGGGCGATCGAAGGCGATCGCAATGCCCGCATGAAGCTGGACGCCGCCCCATGGACCGCGCGCAAGCTTTTTCTGCGCATAACGAAGCACGCTGTCTGGCTCGTCATCGCCGTTGCCACGGGCGGCGCCTGGATCTTCTACTTCGCCGATGCGCCGAAGCTGATCGGCGAAGTCGTCACCGGAACGGCGGCGCCCGTCGCCTATGTCACGATCGCGGTGCTCACCGGCACCACCTACGTGTTCGGCGGACTGATGCGCGAACAGGTCTGCACCTATATGTGCCCGTGGCCGCGCATCCAGGCGGCCATGCTCGACGAGAATTCGCTTACGGTGACGTATAACGACTGGCGCGGCGAGCCGCGTTCGCGCCACGCCAAGAAGGCCTCGGCCGCGGGACAATCGGTCGGCGATTGCGTCGACTGCAACGCCTGTGTCGCCGTCTGTCCCATGGGCATCGACATCCGCGACGGCCAGCAGTTGGAATGCATAACCTGCGCGCTGTGCATCGACGCCTGCGACGGCGTCATGGACAAGCTTGGCCGGGAACGCGGGCTGATTTCCTATGCGACGCTTGCCGATTACAACGCCAACATGGCGCTGGCCACATCCGGGGGCACCGGCCCGGTCAATCCGGCGCTGGTAAGAACGCCAAGCGGCAGTTTCGCCGACGGTTTGGCGCATTTCCACCTTCGCAAGATTTTCCGCCTGCGCACCTATATCTATCTCGGCGTATGGTCGGCAATCGGCCTTGTGCTCGTCTATTCGCTGCTGACGCGCGAACGGCTGGAACTGAATGTCCTGCACGATCGCAATCCGCAGTTCGTGACGCTCTCGGACGGCTCCATCCGTAACGGCTACACGGTCAAGCTGCTCAACATGATACCCGAGCCGAGAGCCATCGAGGTCACGCTGCAGGGCCTCGAGGGCGGCGAGATGAGCATCGTCGGCATCGACCAGCCCCCAAGTCGCTCGTTCTCCATTCCGGTCGAACCCGACCGTCTGAAGACGCTGAGGATCTTCGTCAGGCAACCGGCCGACCAGATCAGCAAGCCGGCCCAGAGCTTCGAATTCCGTATCAACGACGAAGCAAGTTCCGAGAGCGCCGAATACACCGCCACTTTCAATGCCCCGGAGAACAGCAGATGAATGCCGAAATGCGGAAGCCGCGCGAGTTCACCGGCAAGCATATGCTGATCACCATTCTCGCGTTCTTCGCGGTGGTGATCGGAGTCAACGTCACCATGGCCACGCTCGCCCAGACAAGTTGGACCGGCCTCGTCGTCGAGAACACCTATGTCGCCAGCCAGCAGTTGAACGAGGAAGCGAGGAAAGGAAGGGCACAGGCGGCGCTGGGCTGGACAGGCAAGCTGACGGTCGCTTCCGGCGAGGTCCGCTACAGCCTTGTCGACAGGCTGGGCAAGCCGGTGCCGCTGCGCGGTGTCAGGATCGTGTTCCGCCACCCGGCCTACGACGCCGAGGACGAAGCCCTGACTCTTGCCGCGGTGCCTGGCGGCGCTTCGTGGGATACGGACGCGTTTGCTGTTCGGCACACGCCCAGGAACGGCGTCTGGATCGTGGAGATCGACGCGGATGCCGGGCTGACGTCACCGTTTCGCGATGTTCGCCGCGTCATGATCTCCAATGGAGCCCTGCAATGAGCTGTTGCGCGCCAGGGGCGGAAATGGCGCTGGAGGTCGCCGCCGAGGCGGCCGCGTCGCCGTCGAGCGAGGAGATAAGGCTGGCCAGCCGCTCGCTGGGCGGCGACATTCACCAGACCGACCTGTCGGTGCCGACGGTTCATTGCGGGGCTTGCATCCAGGCGATCGAGACCGCGCTTGGTACGGTGGAGAACGTTGCGTCCGCCCGCGTCAACCTGTCGACGAAGCGTGTGTCGATCCGCTGGCACGGAGACAACGTCCCGCCGTTCTTCGCCGTGCTTGGCCGGCTCGGCTACCAGGCGCACCTGTTCGACCCGGAAATCCATGAGAAGGACACGACGCTTTCGGAGCTGATCCGCGCCGTCGCCGTGGCGGGCTTCGCGGCCGGCAACATCATGCTGCTCTCGGTATCGGTCTGGTCCGGCGCGGAAGGCGCGACACGCGATCTGTTTCATTGGCTATCCGCTCTGATCGCCATTCCGGCGCTCGCCTTCGCCGGCGGAATCTTCTTTCGCTCCGCGGCGAACGCGTTGCGCCATGGCCGCATGAACATGGATGTGCCGATCGCGGTGGGGGTTTCGCTTGCCTACGCGATGAGCCTTTACGAGACCATCAACCACGGTGAGCATGCCTATTTCGACGCCTCGGTGTCGCTGCTCTTCTTCCTGCTGATCGGACGCACGCTGGATCACGTGATGCGGGAACGGGCGCGAACCGCGGTCAATGGCCTGTCCCGGCTTGCCGCACGAGGCTCCGTCGTGCTGCGGGACGATGGGATACGCGAATACGTGCCCGTCACCGAACTCGCCCCGGGGATGCGCCTTCTGATCGCCGCTGGAGAGCGGATACCGGTCGACGGCGATATCGTGGGCGGGAATTCCGATCTCGATTGCTCGATCGTCTCCGGCGAGAGCGCGCCAAAGGCCGTGAGCGCCGGCACGCATGTCCAGGCCGGCACGCTGAACCTGACGGGCCCGCTGACGATGCAGGCAACCGCCGCCGCCAAGGATTCCTTCCTGGCGGAAATGGTCCGGCTGATGGAAGCCGCCGAGGGAGGCCGCTCACGCTACAGGCGGATCGCCGACCGGGTATCGGCGCTCTACGCGCCCGTGGTCCATCTGGCGGCCTTCGCTACATTCCTCGGCTGGATGGCTGCGTCCGGCGACTGGCACCGCGCCATGACTATCGCCATCGCGGTGCTCATCATCACCTGCCCGTGCGCGCTCGGCCTTGCGGTTCCGATCGTGCAGGTGGTAGCGGCCCGGCGCCTGTTCGAAGCCGGCGTCATGGTCAAGGACGGTTCAGCCATGGAGCGTCTCGCTGCGGTCGACGCGGCCGTTCTCGACAAGACCGGAACACTCACCCTGGGGCAGCCCAGGCTGGTCAACGCCGCTTCGATCGAGCCGGACATGCTGGCGATCGCGGCCGACATGGCGGCCCATTCCCGGCATCCGTTTTCAAAGGCGCTGGCGATCTATGGCGGCGCCCGTGCCCGAACCAAGTTCGACCGCGTGCAGGAGGAGCCCGGCTTCGGCATCGAGGCCTCCGCAGGTGGCGACACCTGGCGCCTTGGCCGGCGCGGCTGGGCCGGATGGAAGGCCCGTCCAGGTGGTGAGGGACGCTCCGATGGCATTGGCGGCACAGTTCTGGCGAAAAACGGCAGGATCGTTGCATGCTTCGCCTTCGAGGATGTCACGCGGGCCGACGCGAAGGCGGCGGTGGAACGATTGAAGGACGCGGGCATCGCGGTCGAGATGCTCTCCGGCGACACCGCGAGAGCCTGCGGCGAGGCGGCCGGGGCTGTGGGCATAGAGGATTTCGTGCCGGCCTTGCTGCCCTCGGGAAAGGTCGAGAGGATCGAGACGCTGACCCGCGCCGGTCACAAGGTGCTGATGGTGGGCGATGGTCTCAACGACACGCCGGCGCTCGCCGCCGCGCATGTCTCGATGGCTCCGGCGACCGCGGCCGACATCGGCCGCAAGGCCGCCGACTTCGTCTTCCTGCGCGAGAGCTTGTTGGCGGTGCCGCTTGCCCTGGATGTCTCGCGCCAGGCAGGCCGGCTCATCCGCCAGAACATCGCGATCGCGATCGTCTACAACGCGGTCGCGGTGCCGATCGCCATCCTCGGACATGTGACGCCGCTCCTCGCGGCGATCGCGATGAGCGCCTCCTCGCTGATCGTGATCGCAAATGCGATGCGGCTTCAGTCGACGGCGAATGCGGCACCTGAAGCGGCTCCGGCAAGGCGCCACACCGACGTCGTCAGCGCGGCCCATCCATGACCACGCTCGTCTACCTCATTCCCGTAGCCCTGTTCCTGGGGGCGCTCGGCTTGTCCGGCTTTCTGTGGGCCTTGCGCAGCGGCCAGTACGATGATCTCGATGGAGCCGCCGAACGGATACTGATCGAACCTGACGCGCAAAACGACGAAGGCGGGCGACCAGACTGATACGGATCGAGGCGTCGTCGTCGCCGGCGTCCAAAAAAACCTGACGAGGAGCAGAACGTATCGATGCAGGCCCAGGACATCATGACGACGCCGGCGATCTCGATCGATGCTTCGGCCTCGGTCACCGACGCGGCAGACCTGATGCTGACCAGGCGGATCAGCTGTCTGCCGGTCACGCGCGACGGCGCCATGGTCGGCATCATCAGCGAGGGAGACTTCCTCCGCCGCAAGGAATTTGGCACACAGCGTGTTCGTCCGCGCTGGCTCGAGTTCCTGACCGGTCCCGGCAAGATCGCCGATGAATATGTGCGCACAAGCGGCCGCCGGATCGGCGACGTCATGACGACGCACGTCGTGTCGGCGCCGCCTGGCGCATCGCTTGCCGAGATCGTCGAGTTGATGACCCGCCACGACATCAAGAACGTGCCAATTCTTGACCACGGTAAAATGGTAGGAATCATAACCCGCTCGGATCTGTTGCGCGCCCTGCTCAGGATCCTGCCCAAATCGGGCGCGGCGACCGCCGATGACGAGGTCATACGCGCGAACATCGTTGCCGAGCTGCAGGGGCAGTCCTGGAGCGGCGGCGACCTTATCGGCGTCGCCGTCGACAAGGGAGAAGTCGAACTGAGCGGCGTCATCTTCGACGAACGTCAGCGAAAAGCCGCGCTCGTTGCCGCCGAGAACGTTGCCGGGGTCAAGAAGGTCACGGACAAGCTCTTCTGCGCCGGGCCGTTGTCGGTCGTGCTTGTCTCTTGAAGAACGTCGTGCTTCCGGCGCGATCTGTTGGTCCCGGACCTCTCAAATCCCGGACAAGGGTATCAAGGGTCGAACCAACAGCAGCGCAAAGGCAATGAGCGCCGCGCCGGCGATTGTGTCTGCCATCCTCTTGCCGCCACGCAGCCGCCCGCCCAGCAGCAGCCACATCGACCCGGTAATTGCCGTGACCGCGAGCAGCGCGATCCAGGCGCCGCCCAACGCGGCCGCCTCGATGTCCATCGGCACGATAGCCACACAATAGATAAACGCCTTCGGATTGAGGGCGGTGGTTGCGAGGATGGAGATCGTGCCGCCGCTTTCAGCGGCGTCGGCGCGTTTGACGGCTATCAGGCGATAGCCGAGTATCACCAGCCATGCGGCGGCAACCAGTTGAACCGCCTGGATAGCGGCGGGCGGCACCAGGGAACGCAGCGAAAGCCAGACGGCCGCCGCGACCCCGTATCCGCATGCCTGCGCGACAAGGAGCGTGATGGCGTTCTCTCGCTTGGCTGCGCCCGCCGCCAGAAGAGCGTTGGTCGGCCCCGGCGCGGCGAAAAGAAGAAATGCCTCCAGAAAATGCGGATTGTCCAAACTGCCTGCCTCGCACCCTACCTATAAACCGCGGAAGTCCCACCTGCGCGGACCGTCGTCAAACGCTTCCAGAACCGTCGAATATTGCGAGGGCGAAATCGCCTATTCTCGTCCGGCCTGGCCGGATCAGGCTCCGGGTTGGCGTCCAATCAACGGATGGATTGCAGACGCGCGATCAGATCGTCGTTTCGGCAATAGGCCGGCGGGTGATCCACGTGCTGATTTTCGTCGAGCCAGGCCGCGCATTCATCCTGATGGCCGCAAGACCGGCACCGATCGACGGCGTGATTGGTGACAGCGATGTGATCCGCCACGACTTTCAGCTGCCTGTCGACGCCCATTTTCTGCATCATGCGCCCCATCAAGGCGGTTCGAGCATCCGTTCCAATCAGGTATTCGAGAAAATTCATGTCGGCACACTCCTCGGTCGGCAAACCATTGCCAGGCTGGGCGGCTGGCAAGCGCGGGAATGCTGCTTCATTGCGTCATGATCGGAGCAAATGCCCTGATCCATGTCAAATGGCTGCATGGATTGCCGGTGCGACACTTTTTGCCGGCCAAGGCGCTGACAGCCAGCTGTCAGCTAACTCATGAGATATTGCTGCGAGAAGGCATGCAACGGTCCGGCCGCTGCGCGCCTTGAAGCCGGGATGCAATGCTTATGAAACAGATCGCCTTATCGCTTTTCGTTATCGCCTCATCGGGCGCCTATGTCTGGGATCAGGCAGGCACGCCGCCCGCCAACGACCTCGTCGACATGGATGGCGCCGCCAATGCCGCGACGCAGGGAATTTCCCAGCCATTTGTCCCGCCGGCCGCCTCATCGGCGTCGGCCGATCCGATCATAGCGCCAGCGAAATCGCAGCGCATAGTTCCCCAGGATGCGCAGGGGGAGCCTGCCCCACGGAGGCCGGTCGACGTGAAAGCGGACACCACGGCATCGATCGCAACGGCTCCGAAGCCGGAGCCGGACAGCGTCAGTCCGCCGCAGGCCGCGAAGCCGGCGCTTCCGCCGAAGCATGATCCCGCGCCGGCGATTGCGAGCGCGCCGACGCCGGTTGAGCCGACGTTCGCGGCGACACCTGCCGTCTATATTCCGATCCCACAGCCGCGACCGGCATATCCCCAGCCAACCGCGCGCGTGATCCATGCAGCCATGAAGCCCGCTGCCCAGGGCTATGCCGACGGGGTCTACACCGGCCCCGCGGCCGACGCCTATTACGGCATCATCCAGATCCAGGCGCTCGTCCAGGGAGGCCGCCTGACGGCGCTCAAGGTGCTGAAATACCCCAATGACCGCCGCACCTCCATCAGCATCAACCGGCAGGCGTTGCCCATGCTGCGCGACGAGGCGATCAGCGCGCAAAGCGCCGATGTCGACATCATCTCGGGCGCCACGCTGACCAGCAGGGCCTTCATCCAGTCGCTGGGCGGCGCCCTGAAGAAGGCGTCGTCATAATCGCATGCGCGAGACGAGAATAATGATGGGCATGCCCATCACCGTCGACCTCGGCCACTCGGCAGGCGACCTCGTCGGGAGGGTCTTCGACTATTTCGACGAGGTCGACCGGCGTTTCAGCACTTACCGTCTGGACAGCGAGATCTCGGCCATAAACCGGGGCGACATTCCAGTCCGCGACTGGAGCGGCCAGATGATGGACGTGATCAGGATCGCGGAGCAGACCAGGAGGGAAACCGACGGGTATTTCGACATCCACAAGCCCGACGGCGCGCTCGACCCCTCCGGAATCGTAAAGGGCTGGGCCATCCGCAACGCTGCCGAGATCGTCCGCCGGGCGAACGTTAGCGACTTCTTCATCGAGGCCGGCGGCGACATCCAATCCTCCGGCAGGAATGTGTCCGGCCAGGACTGGAGCGTCGGCATCCGCAATCCCTTCCAGGCAAATGAGATCGTCAAGGTGATCTATCCGCGCGGGCATGGCGTCGCCACGTCCGGTACATATGCGCGCGGACAGCACATCTACAATCCTCGCGCGCCTCATGACCCCATCAGCGACATCGTCAGCCTGACCGTCATCGGCCCCGATGTGCTCGAGGCCGACCGCTTCGCCACCGCCGCCTTTGCGATGGGCAGGGACGGCATCCTCTTCATCGAGCAGACACCGGGGCTCGAGGGATATCTCATCGACAGCAACCGCCGTGCCACGCCGACAAGCGGTTTTGGAGCCTTCTGCCAGCCATGATCAAGACCATCGACCGGCTTCTCGACCACATCACCATGTACCGGCTGGTGCTCTACTATCTGGTGGCGCTGCTTGGTGCCGCCTTCGTCCTGGGCTTCCTGAAGCTTGTACCGCATGACCCGATGGAGCTCGCCTTTACGACCGCCCTGGTGCTGGCCACCTGCTGGATCACCAACAGGGTTTTTGCACGCATCTTCGAGGTTCCGGCCAATGGCGAGTCGGTCCACATCACCGCGATGATCCTGGCGCTCATCCTCGATCCGGTTGCCGTGACAGACGCCAAGGCCATAGGCGCCGTGGCATTCGCCTCGGTGTGGGCGATCTCGTCGAAATATATCCTGGCCGTCGGCAGGAAGCACCTGTTCAATCCGGCCGCTTTGGGCGTTGCCTTGACGGCGCTGCTGCTCGACCGTCCCGCCACATGGTGGGTGGGCGGCAGCATCTGGCTGCTCCCCCTTGTGCTTGTGGGCGGCGCTCTGGTGGTACGCAAGCTGCGCCGGCTCGATCTTGTCGCCACGTTCCTTGGGGCGGCGCTGGCGACGATACTGGCCACCACCGACCCGTCTCAATATGGCGCCGCGCTCACGGAGACTTTCAGCTCGTCACCGCTGCTGTTCTTCGCCTTCGTGATGCTGACCGAGCCACTGACGGCGCCCACGACACGCTGGCCGCGTATCGCGTTTGCCGGCATCGTCGGCTTCCTGTTCGCACCCAACATCCATATCGGCTCGTTCTACTTCACGCCCGAACTCGCTCTCCTGGCGGGTAACCTCTTCGCCTACGCCGTGAGCCCGAAGGGCCGGTTCGTGTTGACTTTGGAACGCATCGAGCAAACCGCCGTCGACAGCTACGACTTCATCTTCAGGTCGCAGCGGAAGCTCGCCTTTCAGGCGGGCCAATACCTTGAATGGACGCTTGGGCTCGATCGTTCCGACAATCGCGGCAACCGGCGCTACTTCACAGTCGCTTCATCACCTACGGAACAATCGGTGCGGCTGGGCGTCAAGTTCTATCCGCAGTCGAGCGCCTTCAAGCGGGCGTTGGGCGGCATGAGACCCGGCGCCACGATCCACGCGTCGCAACTGGCCGGCGATTTCACGCTCCCATCCGACCCTAAGACCAAGATCGCCTTCCTGGCCGGCGGCATCGGCATCACGCCATTCCGTTCGATGCTGCAATATCTCATCGACCGCGACGAAGCGCGGCCTATTGTTGTCCTCTACGGCACAGAGAGGCAAGACGACATCGCTTATCGCGACGTGCTCGACGCAGCGCGGCGCAAGCTGGGCGTAAGGATATTCCATGCCGTCGCCAAAGGCGCGGTGCGCGGCCAGTATCCCGGCTATATCGACGCCCGCCTGGTGCGCCTCACAATGCCCGACTATCTCGAACGCACCTTCTACGTCTCCGGGCCGCAGAGCATGGTCAAGGCAGTGCGCAAGACGCTCTTGGCAATGGGCGTCAGGCGTTCCAGGATCAAGGTCGATTACTTCCCCGGATTTGCTTGACCGCCGCTCAACAATGACGCGGCAGGTGGATAGTGACCGCCAGACCGGAATGAGCATTGGCCATTTCGATACGGCCGCCATAGGCTTCAACGATGTCCGAAACGATCGCCAGGCCAAGGCCGCTGCCGCCGCCCTTGCTGTCGAGCTGAACGCCGCGCAGCAAGGCGGCGTCCCGGGCGGCTTCGGGAATGCCCGGCCCGTCGTCGACGACCTTGATGATCACTTCGCCGGCGCTCGCGGATGCGCTCACATGAACCACGGATTTCGCGAAACGCGTCGCGTTTTCCACCAGATTGCCGAGAATCTCGGACAGGTCGCCTTCATCGACCGGCGCGATGAAATCCTCGGCGGCATCGATCACGAATGAGAGCTGCCTGCCCCTTGGCGTGCGTTTGACGACGGCAACGACGCCGCTCGCCACGTCCCGGACAAGACACGCGGCGTCGCCGGAAACGCCGGGCGCCAGACGAGCCCGTGCCAGCTCCCGCTCGACGTGGCGGCGAATGGCGCTCGCGCTTTTCTCGATTTCGTCGGCAAGCTCGCTTTCGCCCTTCTTGCGCAAAGTCCGGATGTCGGCCGACAGAACCTGGAGCGGCGTCTTGAGGCCGTGCGCAAGGTCGGTGGCGCGCGAGCGCGCGCGAGAAAGCGCTTTCTCCTGGGCATCGAGAAGTCGGTTGATCTCGTTGGCGAGGGGCTGCACCTCGCTCGGCGCGGCCACGTCAAGTCGCGCCGTCCGCAGCGCGATCACGTTCTTGAGGGCAACTCTCAGGCTCTCCAACGGGGCCAGACCGACGGTGATCTGGATGAAGAAAGCTCCCATCAGGGCGGACGCCAGCACAATGAGCGCGGGCGCAAGGTCACGAACATACTCGCCGACCGAAACTTCCACATTGCGGTGGTCTTCCGCCACCACGGCGCGAAATGCCCTCCCGTCGGCATCAGTGATCGTGCGTATGACGGCTACGGTCAGCTCGCCGCCCGGACCCTTGAGTTCTTCCTTCCGCAGCTCACCACTGGCGGCCTGCTTGGGCAGGGCCAGCGTTGCATCCCACAGGGAACGCGATCGAACAAGGCTGTGCGTGGCCACATCCTCCACTTGCCAGTAATGGCCGGACAACGGACTGGAGAAGCGTTGGTCGGCGAGCGTAGACGCCACCACCAGACGACCATCGGCCGTGAAGCTCGTCGCTGCGATCAATTCGTTAAGATCGTCCGTCAGCTCACTGACAACACGCCGCTCGACGTTCAGTTCAAACAGATAACGGAGACCGACACCAGCGATGGCAAGGGCAATGAGGATCGATATTGCCGCGGCCGACCAGAGCCTGAAACGGATCGAATTGCGCATCAATCAGGCCCGTCTGGCACGAGGTAGCCGAAACCGCGCCGGGTCTCGATGACATCGCTGCCGAGTTTCCGCCGCAGGCGCGCGACGATGACTTCGATCGTGTTCGGATCGCGTTCATTGTCGGAGCTGTACAGATGCTCGGAAAGTTCAGTCGATGAGACCACACGGCCGGCATGATGCATTAGGAACGCCAGAAGCCTATACTCCAGCGGCGAAAGCGCTACCGGAACGCCGCGAAGCGAGATGCGCATCTGGCGCGTGTCGAGAAGCAAGGGACCTGATTGCAACACCGGAGCGGCCTGCCCGCTCGAGCGGCGCAGGATGGCTCGCAGTCGCGCCAGCAGTTCCTCCATTTCAAAGGGCTTGGGTAGATAGTCATCGGCGCCGGCGTTGATGCCTTCCACGCGCTCGGTCCACAGCCCTCTCGCCGTCAGGATGAGGACGGGAAAGCGGCGACCATTGGCGCGCCAGCGCTTCAGCACGGTAAGGCCGTCGAGCTTCGGCAATCCAAGGTCGAGAATCGCCGCGTCGTAGTTCTCGACATCGCCTGCGAACCAGGCCGCTTCACCGTTGTCCACGATATCGACGGCCATGCCCGAGGCCTTCAAGACCGCCGCGATGTCGGCCGCGATACGGGGTTCGTCTTCCGCCACGAGTATCTTCATTTGTGGTCGCCTTCGCCGCTCAAAACACCGCCCGCGCCCGCGTCGACGTCAACGATCCGGCGCCTGCCGTCGGCAGCGACTACCTGGAACCGATAGATCCACTTGCCTCCGGCGCGAATGAGGTCGACCGCGACAATCTCACCGGGAGCCTTGGCGCGGACAACGGCCATGATATCGGCGAGGCCCTCGATTTCGCCGCGCTCGTAAAGGTCGCGCGCCCGGTCGTGGTCATCGTCGTCATCCTGCGCCCTGACGGCCAATGGCGCGGCCAGCACGAGTGCGGCCACGCCCAGAGCTGCCAGGCTCATCGACACGGTTTTCATGGAAAAGAGCTGTTGCATGCGGAAGCTGTCAAACCGCTGTCAATCAACGTCAGCCGACGGCAAGGCGCACACCTCTATCAAGAGCCGTCGCGCCCGATGACGGGTGCTCGCAGAAGGATACGAAACCATGCGCAACTTTCCTGTCTTGCTTGTCGCCCTCGGAGGTCTGACGGCCTTTGTCATACCCGCCGCCGCGGAATCCGACCATGGATCCTGCGCAACCGCACCCGCCGCTTCCTCGGCGACAATCGACCTCAATGCCATCCCCGTGATGAGCGCCACCGGTCCCAAGTCAGTCAAGGGTATAGGCGACGACGAATGCGGCGACGGCAAGACTGTATCCGGCGCCCGCAGTGGCCGCGAAGACGAGGAAATCGGCGACAGCGACGATTGACGGCCGACCGAGCGGCCAACGACCATCAGCCCCAATCCTCCTGGAGAATATTCGCAATGCCCGAAATTCAGCATATCCACCCCATGCTCGTACATTTCCCTATCGTGCTCATGTACGTGCTCGTGATCATAGACCTTGCCGCGCTCACCAACCGCAACGCCGTGACGACGCGCTCGGGCGTGGGGACGATTTCCACGTTTGCCGCAGTCGGCGCAGGGCTGTTTGCCGTCTGCACGTGGTACTTCGGCGGCATGGCCCTCGATCATGCGGAAGCCGCCGGCTTCAGCAGCGAGATAGCGGAAATCCATGAGGGCCTGGGCGAGATCAGCGCCTTTAGCTTTCTGGGCTGGGGCCTGCTCCGGCTTGTGCTGTGGTTGCGGAATCGAGAGCTGGGCACGCTGACACCCGCCATTCCCGCCATTGAAATAGCCGGCGCGGCGCTGGTCACCGTGACAGGCTATTATGGCGGGCAGCTGGTCTACGACCTCGGCGTGAACGTCACCAAGGCCGCGGTCGGAGGGTAACTTTTCGGCGGTCGACCTTGATCCGCCGCCACGCAAGAAGCGCACGCCTCCACTTGGAGACCGGTGCGCGTGGCGCTCACGGGCGCTCATCGAGCTACATCCCTTAGCCCGCGGTTCGGCCGGGGCTGGTTGTGGCTCGGTCCAGATGCGGGCCAATCGCCTTTCGTCTGCGCTTGCCTCGGCTGCCATGGGCGAACAGCCAGCTCTTCGTGACCTCCGACACAAGCACGTATAGCGCGGTAATCGCGAGAAGCCCGGCAAGCACCAGCCCCGGCAGCGGCACAAAGCCGAACCAACTGGCGAACGGGGCGTAGGGAAGAGCAACAGCAATAATACCGACACAGAGGGCGAGCCCAGCAAGCAAGCGGCTGGGACGGCTGTTCCACGGCCTCACATGGGTACGCACGATGAAAAGGATGGCCAACTGGGTCAACACCGATTCAACAAACCAGGCCGTCTGAAACTCGGCCTCCGCAGCATGCGCAACCAACAGAAGGAACGCGAAGGTGGCGAAGTCGAACGCGGAGCTTACCAATCCGAAACTCACCATGAAACGTCTTATGAAATGAATGTCCCAGTGGCGCGGTCTGCGTAACTGGTCGGCATCAACCCTGTCGCCCGCGATCGCAAGCGACGGAATGTCGGACAAGAAGTTATTCAGCAGAATCTGCTTGGCCAGCAGCGGCAGGAACGGCAGGTAGAGCGAGGCGGCGGCCATGCTGATCATGTTGCCGAAATTGGCGCTGGTGGTGATGGAGATGTATTTCATCGTGTTGGCGAACGTCTTTCGGCCGTCGTCGACGCCCCGCACCAGCACATCCAGGTCGCGCTTCAGCAAGATGATGTCCGCGGCCTCGCGAGCGACATCAACAGCGGTATCGACCGAGATGCCGATGTCGGCTTCGTGAAGCGCCGGCGCATCGTTGATGCCGTCGCCAAGATAGCCGACGACATGGCCGTTCCGGCGCAGCGCCTCGACAATCCGCTCTTTCTGGTTCGGATCGATTTCCACGAAGAGATCGGTGTGGCGCACACTGGCCAGCAGCCCATTCTTCGTCAATTTGGACAGATCCTCGCCGGTCATGATCCTGTCGGACCGGAGTCCCACAGCCTCGGCCAGATGCGCGGCGACATAGCGGTTGTCGCCGGAAATGACCTTCACGCCGATGCCGCGGTCGGCCAGCGCCGACAGTGTTTTCCGTACGCCCTCCTTTGGGGGATCGAGAAAGAGCAGGAATCCCGCGAATTCCATTCCGGTTTCGTCGTCGCGGCTGAAGCCGGCCTTGTTCTGGAATCTCCGGGTCGCCAGGCCCAGAACGCGATACCCTTGCGCGCTCCAGCCCCGGAATTTCTCATCGATCGCCTGGCGTTCCGCGGCGCCGAGGGGTGTCGAGCCGTGCGGGCCTTGCACGAAGCCACATGCCTCGACGATGTTCTGGACGGCGCCCTTGGTGATGAGTATCTGTTCGCGCGCGCTGTCCTGCACCGCGACGGACAACCGCTTACGGACGAAATCGTAGGGAATCTCGTCGATCTTGCTGAAGCGGGACAAATCCTCCTCGCCAGGCGGAGCACCTGCAATTGCCTCATCCAGGGGATTCTTCAGGCCCGTTTGCAAAGTCGCGTTCAATCGTGCCCAAAGCAGGACGTCCTTCGAAGCGGCGCCCCCGGCATCGAACGTTCCGTCGAGGTGAATGACGCCCTCCGTCAGCGTTCCTGTCTTGTCGGTGCAGAGCAGGTCCATGCTGCCGAGGTTTTCGATCGCGTCGAGGCGACGCACGATCACGCCGCTGGCGGCCATCATCCGCGCACCTCTGGCCAGGGTGACGCTGATGATTGCCGGAAGCAGTTCAGGCGTCAGGCCGACGGCGAGTGCAAGCGAAAACAAGAGGGATTCGATCCGCGGCCTGTCGAGCATCACGTTGGCGAAGAACACAATGATGACTATCGCAAGCATGATCTCGGTCATCAGATATCCGAACATTCTGATGCCCCGGGCGAACTCGGTTTCCGGGATCCGTCGCTGCAAGGCCTCGGCGATCGAGGCGAACTCGGTCCGCGCTCCAGTGGCGACGGCGAGCACCTTCGCCGTTCCGCTGCGAACCGAGGTGCCGGTGAAGACAGCATTTGTGCGCTGCGCGATCCCGGCTTCGGGCGCAGAGCGGCCGACGGATTTCACAACGGGAAAGGTCTCGCCGGTCAGCACGGATTCGCTGACGTTGAAATCCCGCGACTCAAGGATGACGCCATCGACGGGGATGAGATTTCCCGCCGACAGGCAGATGATGTCGCCAGGAACGATGGTCTCGACATCGACACTCCGTTCGAAGCTGTCCCGAAGCACCGTGGCCTTGCGGGAGATCCGCCGCTGCAGCGTCTCCATGGCGCGCGAGGCGCCATATTCCTGGGTGAAGCTGAGGATACAACTGGCAAGCACGATCACGCCAATGATCACGGCTTCACGACCCTCGCCGACGAACGCCGAAACGGCGGCGGCAAAGACCAGGATGAGGACCAGCGGGTTGCGGAACTGGCGCGCGAATACAGCCAAACCCGACCGGCTCGACCGCGGCGTCAGCGCGTTCGGTCCGAATTTGGCAAGCCGCGCGGCTGCATCCACGCTCAGGAGTCCCGAGGTGGAGGTCTCCAGCTGCCCGATCAGTTGATCCGTTTCAAGCGACCAGTAGGCTTGCTTTGCGACATCGGGCGCGCGGCCGATCGGCGGGAGCTCGGTGGGCCGGACCGCCGCCCGTTCCGCAGGATCAGCTCCACTGCTCACCATGGCCGGCCCATCAGTTCGACAGGAGGCGATTGATGCCGCTCTCGCCGATGAGCGTGCGTGTCACCCCGCCGAAGGCCCATTCCCGCAGCCGGCTATGTCCATAGGCCCCGGAGACGATCAGATCGGCGTGGATTGAGCGCGCAAACGCCGCCAGTTTCCCGCCATCCGCATTGCCGGCGATCACCTCGGTCCGCGCCGTGACGCCATGTTGCTCCAGAAAGACCGCGACGTCGGCGAGGCTGTTTCGCACATCGTCTCCGGCCTCGGTTTGCATCGTGACGATGACCACCTCGTTGGCCATGGCCAGGAACGGCAAGGAATCAGACAAGGCCCTTCGCGCTTCCCGGCTGTCCTTCCAGGCGACAAGGACGGTCTTCCCCAGGAGGTGCTCGGCATCGCTCGCCGCGACCAGAACCGGCCGGCCCGCGCCGAGCACCAGGCCTCCGACATCTACGGCGCGGAAGACGTCCTCCCCGCCATCGGCTGTCACGATGAGATCGGCTGAACGGGCGGCCAGCCCGAGAGCGCGGGTCGGTCCGCAAATGTACTGCGTCCATTCGCTGCTGACGGAGTCCGGGACGAGCTTCTCGAAGGTGTCGCGCAATTCGGCAAGTCGCTTCTCGATCTCGGTGCGCTCGACCTGCATGACCTCGCCTTCGTAGACCAGACCCTCTCCCGTGGACACCAAAGGCGGAACATCGGCGGCGGCAAGCCCTATGAGGTGCGCATCGAAACGCTGCGCCAGTTCCGCTGCCAGCTTCAAGATCGGGGCGGGGTTTGCATCAATGGCCAGATTGACGATCATCGTTTTATAGGACATGCAGGCACCTCGCTCTTAACGCGGAATGCCTTGTCACTTGCATTGTGCGGGCGTTTGGCGCCTTGATGCAGATCAAAATCGTAATGACGGCGCGGCCGGTCGGCGGGCGAAAATGAGTGCTAATTCTGCCGCCGCCGCAGTTGCTCGATCCGGAGACCGCTTGTGAGCAAGAAGGAGCAAGGGAAGCCAGAAGCCGCGGCATCGCCGATCGTCGACAGCTTGCCGGAACACGAGCTTCTCGCCCTGATGTTCGACCAGGCTCCGGGTTTCATAACCTTGCTCAGCGAGCCGGGCCACATCTTTCAGCTGACCAATGCCGCGTTTCAAAGTTTGATCAGCCAGCGGCAGGTCATCGGCAAGCCGTTCCGCGAGGCCTTGCCCGAGCTCGAGGGTCAGGGGTTCTTCGAATTGCTCGATCGCGTCAGCGAAACCGGCGAACCTTACGTCGGCCGAAATGCCAAAATCGTCCTGCGCAACGACGAAACCGGCCTTCCGGAGGAACGTATCCTGGACTTCGTCTACCAGCCTATAAGGGCCAGTGACGGCCGGATTACCGCAATTTTCATTCAGGGTACCGACGTCAGCGATCTTTCCTTTGCCAATGCCGCGCTGCGGCTGCGCGAGGATCATCTGCGTTCGATCCTGGCGACAGTGCCCGATGCCATGATTGTCATCGACGAAGGCGCGAACATCCAGTCCTTCAGCACGGCGGCGGAGATCTTGTTTGGCTACAAGGCCGGCGAGGTTCTCGGACGAAACGTCAAGATGTTGATGCCCTCTCCATACCGGGAGGAGCACGACGCATACATGCAGCGTTACCTGACAACGGGGGAGCGTCGCATTATCGGTCTCGGCCGCACGGTGACCGGGATGCGCAAGGACGGATCGACCTTTCCGATGGAACTCGCGGTCGGCGAGATGCATCCCGGGACCGGCCGCTTCTTCACAGGCTTCTGTCGCGACCTGACGGAGCGCCACACAACGGAAGCCAGGATGCAGGAACAGCAGCAGGAGCTCCTGCACATGGCACGTTTCACCGCGCTCGGCGAAATGGCCTCGACATTGGCCCATGAGATAAATCAGCCTCTGACGGCGATCACGAATTATCTCAAGGGTAGCCGCCGACTGCTCGAAAGGAGCAAGGATGAGAACGCCGCAATGTTGCGGGAAGCCGTGGAGAAGGCTGCCGAACAGGCTTTGCGCGCCGGCGATGTGATCCGTCGCCTCAGGGATTTTGTCGCCAGGGGCGAGAGCGAGCGTCAGGTCGAACGCCTGCCAACGCTCATCGACGACGCCTCATCGCTTGCCCTGGTCGGCGCAAGGGAAGTGGATGTGCGGGTCGATTATGATCTCGATCCGGCGGCGGTGCTTGTTTTGACCGACAGAATCCAGATCGAGCAGGTATTGCTCAATCTGATGAGAAATGCCGTAGAAGCCATGCAGGGCGCCCCCCGCCGGGAATTGCGTGTCGTGACCAAGGCGCGGCACGATGGCATGACCGAAGTTGGTGTGATCGACACCGGTCCGGGACTTGCACCCGAAGTTGCAGACCAACTCTTTCAGCCTTTTGTCACTACAAAGAAGCATGGAATGGGCGTCGGCCTGTCGATCTGTCGCACGATCGTCGAGTCTCACGGCGGCCATATTTGGGCGGAAGCGATGCCGGGCGGAGGGACCGCGTTTCGGTTCACGTTGCGCTCGGTTGAAGAGGAAGAGGTCGCAATTGGCCAATGACGTTGTTCATATCGTCGACGACGATGTCGACGTCCGCAAGTCGCTGGGATTCCTTCTCGCGACGGCCGATTTCGCCGTGCGTCTGTACGAATCGGCAACCGCGTTCCTGGCGACAGAACCGAAGGAGGTCGACGGCTGCGTCGTCACCGACGTACGTATGCCCGGCATAGACGGGATCGAGTTCCTGCGGCAGCTGAAGGCTCGTGGCCTTGCCGTGCCCGTGATTGTGATGACCGGGCACGCCGATGTCGCATTGGCTGTCCAGGCGATGAAGGAGGGCGCCGCCGATTTCATCGAAAAACCTTTCGACGATCAGGTGCTCATCGATGCGATTCGTTCCGCCCTGGACAATCGCGGCGAGCCCGTTGCGGCGCACCCGCAATCGACCGAGATCCGGAAGAATCTGGCCACGCTGTCGGAGCGAGAGCGCCAAGTGCTCGATGGCCTCGTTTCCGGGCTGCCGAACAAGACGATTGCCTATGATCTTGGGATCAGTCCGCGAACTGTTGAAATCCATCGCGCCAATGTCATGAGCAAGATGGGGGCCGGCAGCCTCTCGCATCTGGTGCGAATGGCCTTGATCGCCGACCCGAAGGGCTGAAGCCGGTCGCGCCAGACGATTTCAAGCGCGGTAAGGCTTGTTTTGTCGTCCCCCTGGGGACCGCAACGCACTCACGCGCGACAGATCTTAGCTTGGATGTCGCCAAAAGTCCCGCTGCCCTGTCTCCGTGTTCCAGGCACGCCAGTGGGTCGGGCGTATATCGACTCTCGCGCCTGTCACAGCGTTCTTCCAACCCGCCGGCGCCTTCTCACATGGGAACACGAGCGCGTGCACGCCATCGGCGTCGATGACGGCTAGTTCGAGACTGCGACCGGAGGGCGCGCTTTCGATCGGATTCCACATTCGCCCAATGTGATCGAAGATTCTCGTCGCGCTTTGACGCGGATCAACAACGGCCGCGCACTCCGGTGCTTTGATACCGATCTCGACAGGTTGAGCATGAATGGCGATGCGGACGCGATCGACCGTGCAGATGCGGAAACCGCCAAGCAGATGGCGCAGTTCAGCGAGAAGCCTGCCGAGCGGATTCGCTGGCTTGTCTCCGACGCGTGCCGGAAAACCAGGTGAAAGAGTGAAGACAGCGGAGCTTATTCCTCAATCCATCTGATGGAGAAGAACCATGGCTGAAGTTGCTACCAAACTACCCGTGAAGACCGAGAAGAACGCTCCTGCCCGATCGGACAACTGGGTGGGACCTTTCGAGAGCCTGCGACGCGAAGTCGACCGGCTGTTCGATGATTTCCATCCCTTTGATTTCCATCTTCCTTCCACCCGTTCGCTCTTTGGCAGGGACATACGGTCGAAGTTGCGCGGTGAATGGTCCGTGGCGCCGGCGATGGACCTGGTCGAAAAGGCCGATGCGTATGAAATTACGGCCGAACTTCCGGGCATCGATGAAAAGAACGTCGAGATCAGGCTCGCCAACAGCGTGCTGACGATCAAGGGCGAGAAGAAGGAAGAAAAAGAGGAAAAGGATAAGGACTACTACCTGTCCGAGCGCCGCTATGGATCCTTCCAGCGCTCGTTCCAGTTGCCCGAGGGTGTGGATGTCGACAAGATCGATGCCTCATTCACCAAGGGTATTCTGACCGTGAAGCTGCCCAAGACGGCCGAAGCCCAGAAGGCCGAGAAGAAGATCACCGTCAAGGCTGCCTAGCGGCGTGGGAAATTGTTTCTCAGTGCACCGAGCGGTGCACTGAGATACCTTATCCGCTCTACCAGGCCTTGTTCGATCTAGCTTGATGAATCGTCGGGTTTCAATGGATACGAAGGTTTCCCGGATGCGTTGGATTGTTGCTCCGCAATTTCGAGCTTCTGCCTTTCACGCGCAAGCAGCGCCTCGATCACCCGACGTTTCTCCGGCTCGGTTTCCCTGGCGAGCAGGTCTTCGAAATGGGCAATATTAGCCCTTGCAATGAACCTGTCCACGACCTGCCACCTTCAATGCTCGCTGTATCTTATCATTTGTACTCCAAATATCGCGGCAGTACTCCAAATATCGCCGTCAGCGATTTTTCTCGTGAAACGCAAGCCCGGCGGGTCGGGCTCAGCAAATTGACATAGCTCAAAGTGAGGCGTTCGCAAGCCTCATAAAGTGCAACTTGCGTTGGTCCACGCACTACCGCGGATATGGATTTGCTGCACAGGAGCTCGACATGAATTACCAGCGGTTTTTCGAGGATGCGATCGACCAGCTGCACGCTGAGCGACGCTACCGCGTCTTCGCCGATCTCGAGCGCATCGTGGGCAAGTTCCCGCGCGCCATCTGGCGTTCCAACGGCCGCGCCCAGGAGATCACCGTATGGTGCTCCAACGACTATCTCGGCATGGGCCAGAACGAGGATGTGATCGCCGCCTTCCAGACCGCGGCCGGCAAGATGGGCTCGGGCGCCGGCGGCACCCGCAACATTTCCGGCACCTCCAACCCGCTGGTCGAGCTCGAGCAGGAACTCGCCGACCTGCATGACAAGGAAGCCGGGCTGGTCTTCACCTCCGGCTTCGTCTCCAACGAGGCCTCGATCTCGACCATCGCCCGGCTGCTGCCCAACTGCCTGGTGCTCTCCGACGAACTGAACCATGCCTCGATGATCGAGGGCGTGCGCCGGTCGGGCGCGGAAAAGAAGATCTTCCGCCACAACGATGTCGCGCATCTGGAGAGCCTGTTGCAGGCGGCGGGCCGCGAGCGCGCCAAGCTGATCGTGTTCGAGAGCGTCTATTCGATGGACGGCGACATCGCTCCGATCAGGCAGATCGCCGAGCTCGCCGAGCGCTACAACGCCATGACCTATATCGACGAGGTGCATGCGGTGGGCATGTACGGGCCGCGCGGCGGCGGCATCACCGAGCGCGAAGGCTTGGCCGACCGCATCGACATCATCCAGGGCACGCTGGCCAAGGCGTTCGGGACGCTGGGAGGCTACATCACCGGC
>Ga0315336_1002477_pt1 | contig 27993 bp, 25 predicted proteins | sample ASW5metaG_FD_204512 | JGI IMG/M metagenome (GOLD analysis project Ga0315336, IMG submission 204512) | Ammonia-oxidizing marine archaeal communities from Monterey Bay, California, United States - ASW #5 | ecosystem: Environmental > Aquatic > Marine > Intertidal zone | place: USA: California... | reverse complement strand
AACAAACCATTCGATCTTGAGAACGCGGTCAGGGCCGCGACGGCGGCCCCGGCGCGGTCAGCGCCGCCCCCGCGGAGCCATGCGCCGCAGGCGCATTGGCGTGAGCGCAACCAACAAACCATTCGATCTTGAGAACGCGGTCAGGGCCGCGACGGCGGCCCCGGCGCGGCCAGCGCCGCCCCCGCGGAGCCATGCGCCGCAGGCGCATTGGCGTGAGCGCAACAAAAACATCATTCGCCGGCGGCGAGAGACAAGGGCGCCGTTATCGTCGGACTGTCGCCGCACAGGCGGCAATTCGGATCGCGCCTTACCTTGACCTTGCGAAACAGCGTCGACAGGGCGTCGTAAATCAACAACTGACCGGACAGCGATTCACCGATCCCGAGGATTTCCTTCAGCACCTCGACACCTTGCATTGCGCCCATGGTTCCGGCCAATGCGCCAAGCACACCGTCTCGGGAGCAAGAGCCGGCCAGTTCGTCCGGCGGCGGCGCCCCGAATATGCAGCGATAGCAGGGATGCGGATCGCCGAGATAGGGTTTGAACGTCATCAATTGACCGTCGAAGCGTAGGATCGCGGCACTGACCAGGGTGCGGCCGACCCAGTAGCACGTGTCGTTGATCAGAAACCGGGTCGCGAAATTGTCGCTGCCGTCGGCGATCACGTCGTAGTCCGCGATCAGCTGGGCGGCGTTGTCGGCATCGAGGCGGGTCTGATGCCCGACCACTTTGACGTCAGGGTTAAGTGCCGCGATGGTTTGCCGCGCGCTTTCGGTCTTGGCCAGATCGACGCGGTCGGTGGTGTGGGCGACTTGGCGTTGCAGGTTGGAGAGGCTGACCATGTCGTCGTCGACCAGGCCGATGGTGCCGACGCCGGCCGCGGCCAAATACATCAAGAGCGGCGAGCCCAGCCCGCCGGCGCCGATAATCAGGACTTTAGCGGCCAGCAGCGCCTGTTGCCCGGCGCCGCCGACTTCTTTCAAGACAATATGTCGTGCATATCGTTCGATCTGTTCGTCGGTCAAATCCATGGGCGTAGTCCTAAAGTCCTTCGAACAGGGACGTGCTTAGATAGCGTTCGGCGAAAGACGGTATGATGACGACGATGTTTTTACCGTCCATGTCCGGCCGGGCGCCGACTTCCAAGGCCGCCGCAACCGCGGCGCCTGACGAGATGCCGACCGGTATGCCTTCCTGGCGCGCCAGCGCCCGGGCCGTATCGATGGCGGTTTGATTGCCGATGGTGAGAATTTCGTCGATCACGTCGCGGTTCAGGATGGCCGGCACGAAGCCGGCGCCGATGCCTTGGATTTTATGCGATCCGGCCTCGCCGCCCGACAGGACCGGACTGTCTTCCGGCTCGACGGCAACGATCCGGATGGCCGGATTGCGCGCCTTCAACACGGCACCAACCCCGGTGATCGTGCCGCCGGTGCCGACACCACAGACGACCGCATCCACCTGGCCATCGGTGTCGGCCCAAATTTCCTCCGCCGTCGTGACCTCGTGGATTGCCGGGTTGGCCGGGTTTTCGAATTGCTGCGGGATGATCGCCTTGGGGTTTTCGGCGACGATCTGGTTGGCGCGGACGATGGCACCCTTCATGGCTTCCGCCGCCGGCGTCAGGATCAGCTCGGCGCCGAGCAGGTTGAGCATGCGGCGGCGTTCGACCGACATCGAATCCGGCATCACCAGGACGAGGCGATAACCTTTCGCGGCGCAAACGAAGGCAAGTGCAATGCCGGTGTTACCGGAGGTCGGTTCGACGATCACGGTGTCCGTGTCGATCAGCCCGTCCGCTTCCATTGCAGCGATCATCGATACGCCGATGCGGTCTTTGACGCTGGCCAACGGATTGAAGAATTCGAGCTTGGCCAATATTTCCGCGCCGACGCCGGCGGCGTCGGCCATCCGCGACAACCGCACAAGCGGTGTCGCGCCGATGGTGTCGACGATCGAGTCGTAAATGCGCCCGCGCGGCCGGGCGAGGCGGCTGGCGATGTCGGTGTGCGCGGGTGCGGTTTTGCGGGTCATCGGCAATCCTCTAATTGATTCATCATATGATAAAATCGCTCGGCTCTTCAGCCGGCTTGTCGACGCTATGCGCGCGGGCCTGGCGGCAAAGGTCTTCCAGGGTAATGCCGTCGAGCCGGTCCATGATCAATGTGTCGAGTTCCAGCCAGAGTGGCCGCACGACGGACCGGCCGGCGTCCGCCTGGCTGGCCTCGTCGTCGTCGCCGGTCGTCGCCAGGACGCGTACCACGGCGCCGACCGTGATCCGGCGGCGTTCGCGCGCCAAAGTATAGCCGCCGCGCGGCCCGCGGACACCCTTCAGGATGCCGCCGCGAACCAGTTCCTGCATGACCTGTTCGAGATAGCGCGGTGGTATGCCTTGGCGCTTGGAAATTTCTTTCGATTGTACGGGATTGGGCCGGGCGTAGGTCGCGATGTCGACGACGGCCTCAAGCGCGAACAATGTCTTCTTGGGCATCCGGATCATGCCGGGGATCGTCCTAGGTTTGGCTGCCGGTCGAGCCGAAGCCGCCGCTGCCGCGCGCGGTCTCGGGCAATGCCTCAACCGATTCCATGTGGGCGCGGGTCACCGGTGCGACGACCAGTTGCGCGATGCGTTGGCCGCGGCTGATGGCGAACGGTTGATCGCCGAGATTGATCAAGATGATGCCGACTTCGCCGCGATAATCGGCATCGATGGTGCCGGGCGCGTTGACGATCGATATGCCGTGTTTCAGGGCAAGGCCGGAGCGCGGCCTGATCTGCGCCTCGTAGCCGGCCGGCAGGGCGATGGCGAAGCCCGTCGGCACCAACCGGCGCTCGCCCGGCGCCAAAATGATCTCTTCGTCGACCGCCGCAGGAATATCCATACCGGCGGCTTCAGCGGTTTCGTAAGCCGGTACCGGCAAGCCTGTGCCGTGCGGCAAGCGTTTGAACGCGACCGTGACGGGCGGTTCCGCGGCGGTACTCATGGCTGTTCTCCGACGAAGTGATCGACAATGCGTTGTGCAAGCCGCCCTGCCGCTTGTGCCTTGGTCATGCGCGGCCAGGCCTCGTGGCTGTCGGCGGAAATCAGATGCAAGCTGTTGTCGTCGCCGCCAAAGGTACCGGTGGTTGGCGACACGTCGTTTGCCAGGATCCAATCGCAGCCTTTACGCGCGCGTTTTTGCGTCGCGTGCTCGACCAGTTTTTCGGTTTCCGCGGCGAAGCCGACGACCAAGCCGGGTCGCTTGTCGCCATGGCCGGCAAGCGTTGCCAATATGTCGGGATTTTCAGTGAACGCCAGGGTTGGCACGGTGCCGTTTTGCTTTTTCAGTTTCTGCGCGAAGTCGCCGTCGACCCGCCAATCGGCGACGGCAGCGGCGCAGACCGCGATCTCTGCCGGCAGCGCTGCCAGGCAGGCGTCCAGCATTTGCCGGGCGCTTTCGATGTGGACCACGGTGACGCCGGCCGGGTCGGATTGCCCGGTTGGGCCGCTCACCAACGTGGTGCGGGCACCCGCCGCGGCGAGTGCCGCGGCGATGGCGTGGCCCTGCTTGCCGGACGATCGGTTGGCGATGTAGCGCACCGGGTCGATGGCCTCATGGGTCGGTCCGGAAGTCACCAGCGCGTGCAGGCCGCTAAGCGGCCCTGGTGCATTGGGGGTCAGGGCCGCCAAGACCGCCCGGACGATATCCTCCGGTTCCGACATGCGCCCCATGCCGAATTCGTTGCAGGCCATGACGCCTTCATCGGGGCCAACCATGGCAACCCCGTCGGCGGCCAGTTGCGCGACGTTGCGCCGGGTCGCCGCATGCTCCCACATCCGAACGTTCATGGCCGGCGCGACCAGCACCGGCTTGTCGGTCGCCAACAGCGCCGTCGAGGCCAAGTCGTCGGCTAGGCCGGCCGCCATCTTCGCCATCAAATCGGCAGTAGCCGGCGCCACCACCACCAGATCGGCATCGCGGGACAGCTGGATATGGCCCATCTCGGCCTCGTCGGTCAGGTCGAACAGCGCGCCGTAGACCTTGTCGCCAGTCAGCGCCGACAGGGTCAGCGGGGTGACGAACTCACCGCCGGCGCGGGTTAGAATGCAGCGCACACGGGCGCCCTGCTCGGTCAGCCGGCGGATCAAATCCGGGCATTTGAAAGCGGCGATGCCGCCGCCGATGATTAACAGTATTTGCCTGTCCTGGAGCGCCATGCCCTCACCCATCGGTGTGGAATAGAGATCCGCAATTTACGGCATTTACGGGGGTGGGCGCTAGGGCCGCTAGTTCATGGCGAGCACCAGCGCGATTGCGGCGGCGGCGATGGCAATGGTCCATGGCCAGGATAAACGGCCTAGTGTGCCGCCGGTCGCCTCCGGCGTCGCCGCAGCGTTGTCCGCCATGCGTTCGAGCTTGCCGACCAGGCGCGGCAATCGGCGGGCCAATTGCGTGGTCTCGCGGCCGAGCTCCTGGAGCTGGCTTTCGAGGCCGAGATCGGTTCGCCGCCAGTCGGCAATGACCGGCTCGGCCGCCAGCCAGAAATTGATCTCGGGATCCAGGCTGCGCGCCACGCCTTCGACGGTGACCATGGTTTTCTGCAACAGCAGAAGCTGGGGCTGGGTCTGCATGTCGAAGGTCTTGGTGATGCGGAACAATTGCGCCAACAAGGTGCCGATCGAAATTTCGCTGACTGGCTTGCCGAGGATCGGCTCGCCGATCGAGCGGCAGGCCTGGGCAAAGGCGGCAACAGATTTATCGGCCGGCACGTAGCCGGCTTCGAAATGAACCTCGGCGGCGCGCCGGTAATCGCCGGCCAGAAAGGCGGCCAGCATTTCCGCCATGAACAGCCGCGTCGGCCGGTCCAAACGGCCCATGATGCCGAAGTCGACGGCGACCAGGCAGCCTTCGCCATCGACGAACAGATTGCCTTGGTGGGGGTCGGCATGAAAAAAGCCGTCGCGCAGCGCCTGTGCCAAAAAGACTTCGATGACCTTGCGTGCCAGTACCGACGGCTCGTGGCCGGCGTCGATTAACCGGTCGCGGTCGTCGATGGCGATGCCGTCGACCCAGTCTTGGGTCAGTATCCGACGGCCCGTGCGTTGCCAGTCGACCGTCGGAATTCGGTAGTCATCCAGGGCGGCCAAATTTTGCTTGAGCTCCGAGGCCGCGGCCGCTTCCAGCGCCAGATCCATTTCGATCTCGACGGCATCACGCAGGGTCTCGACCACTTCGACCGGCCGCAATCGACGCAGCGCCGGCACATGCGCCTCGGCGATCGCGGCAAGCCAACCGAACAGCTCGATGTCGCGGCGAAACGCCGCTTCGATGCCGGGGCGGAGGACTTTCACTGCCACCGCCCGGCGGGTTGGCTCGCTGTCGTCCGGATCCAGGCCGTCGGCCAGGGTCACGGCGCGGTGCACTTGCGCGATGGAGGCGGCCGCCACCGGTTGGTCTTCGAAATCCACATACAGGTCGGCCATCGGCCGGCCAAGTTCGGATTCGATCGTCCGCCGGGCGACGTCAGGCGGAAACGGCGGCAATTTGTCGCGCAATTGCCCGAGGTCGTTGGCCATGGTCTCGCCCAGCAAATCGGCCCGCACCGACAGCGCCTGGCCCAGTTTGATGAAACTCGGCCCGAGATCCTGCAAGGCATTGGCAAGCCGTTGACCGGGCCGCAGTCGGTTGCCCCGGTTGTTTCGGCGCACGGTCCAGCCGAGCAGCCGTGCCGCCAGCCGGCCGCCGGGCAGGTGTTCGAGCGGGAACAGCGCGTCGTGGCGGGCCATCGTGCGGGCGATGCCGATCAGGCGCAGGATGTGACCGGAGCGCCGCATCAATCGAAGGCGGCGGTCAAAGCCGCCAGGCGGAGTGCATGGCGGCGATGCCGCCGGACAAGTTGCGGAAGCGCACTTGGCCTAAGCCAGCGTCGGTGATCATGGTCGCGAAACGCTCTTGGTCGGGAAACCGGCGAATGCTTTCGACAAGATACCGGTAAGCGTCGCCGTCGCCGGTCACGCGGGCGCCGATTTCAGGCAGAATTTTCAGGGAATAAAGATCATAGAGCGGCGCCAGTCCGGTCAGCGCCATACGGCTGAACTCCAGCACCAAGAAGCGGCCGCCCGGGCACAGCACCCGGCGCGCTTCCGCCAAGGCTCGATCGACGCGGGTGACGTTGCGGATGCCGAAAGCGATGACGTAAGCATCGACGGTACCGTCGGCAAATGGCAATTGTTCGGCGTCACCGACCGTCCAACGGATGCCGTCGACAATGCCGCGATCCAACGCCCGGTCACGGCCGGCCTCGACCATGTGATTGTTGATGTCACAGACCACCACCGACGCCCGACCGGCGGTTTGGCGCAGGATCCGCTCGGCAACGTCACCGGTGCCGCCGGCGACGTCGACGATACAGTGTCCCGGCCGCGGCCTGAGCCAGTCGACAAAGCTGTTTTTCCACAGTCGATGGACGCCGAACGACATCAGGTCGTTCATCAAGTCGTATTTGCCGGCGACGCTATCGAAGACTTGACGAACCAAGGGCGCCTTGTCCGCCGCGGCGACGCGCCGATTGCCGAAGTTCGCTTGGTCGTTTTCTCTGTTATCTTCGATCATGGCGCGAAACATAGCTCAAGCCGGCAAACGGCGCTACAGTGCGCCACCATGCCTGAATTGCCCGAAGTAGAGACCGTCTGCAGCGGCATCGCCGCCGCGATCGAAGGCCGCGTCATCACCGCGGTTGAGGTGCGCCGCGCCGACCTCAGATTTCCGCTGCCTGTGGATTTTGCCGAACGCGTCGCTGGCCGGCGCGTGCGCGACATCGGTCGCCGCGCCAAATACATTCTGATCACCCTCGACGGCGATCTCGTCATTCTCGGCCATCTTGGCATGTCCGGCCGCATTTACATTGAACCCGACAAGGCAACGGCGCCGGGCCGCCACGATCACCTGCGTTTTGAGGTCGAAGGCGGTGCTGTCATAACGTTCAACGATACCCGCCGATTTGGCTTCTTCGACCTTTGCGAAGCGGCAGAACTGGATGATCATCCGCGTTTGAAAGGCTTAGGGCCGGAGCCACTCGGCAATCGGTTCAACACACCGGCCCTGGCAGAAGCATTGGTTGGGCGGGCGACGCCGATCAAGGCGGCGCTGCTCGACCAGCGGGTCGTCGCTGGCCTCGGCAATATCTATGTGTCGGAGGCGCTTTGGCGGGCCGGCGTGTCGCCGCGGCGCAAGGCGGCCAGCGTTCCAGGGCGCCGTGCCGAGCGGCTGGTGGTGGCCATTCGCGCGGTTCTCAACGACGCCATTGCCGCCGGTGGGTCGACGTTGCGCGATTATGTTCAAGCCGACGGCGAACTGGGGTATTTCCAGCATCGCTTCGCTGTCTATGACCGCGAAGGCGAACCTTGCACCAACCGATGCGGTGCCCAAATTCGCCGCATCGTGCAATCCGGCCGCTCGACGTTTTTTTGTCCGGCTTGCCAGCGCTAGGTCGGAGTCTTGACGGTTGATTTTAGTCGGTGCCATCGCGTAAACAGGCTCGCCGTCATCGAGCATTGCTTGGCGGTGGCCGCAGTAACAGGGAGCAGGTCTCATGGCATACGAATGTATCATTGTGGAAACGGACGGCGCCGTCGGCATCATTCGGCTCAACCGACCGGAAGCGCTTAATGCGTTGAATGCGCAATTGATGGACGAAATGACGGCCGCCCTCGATGCCATGGAGGCCGATGATGCCATTGGTGCCATCGTCATCACCGGCAGCGACAAGGCCTTTGCCGCCGGCGCCGACATCAAGGAAATGCAATCCAAATCGTTCATCGACGTCTACATGGAAGATTTTATTACCCGCAACTGGGAGCGCGCGACGCGCTGCCGCAAGCCGATTGTGGCGGCGGTCGCCGGCTACGCGCTGGGTGGCGGGTGTGAGCTCGCCATGATGTGCGATTTCATCCTGGCGGCCGACAACGCCAAGTTCGGCCAGCCGGAGATCAACCTGGGCGTCATTCCCGGTTCCGGCGGCACCCAGCGCCTGACCCGCGCGGTCGGTAAGTCCAAGGCCATGGAAATGATTTTGACTGCCCGGATGATGGACGCCGAGGAGGCCGAGCGCGCTGGCCTGGTCAGCCGGGTCCTGCCACTCGACGATCTCGTGGAAGAGGCCGTCAAGGTCGCCGGTCGTATGGCCGAATTGTCCCGTCCGGCGGTAATGATGGCAAAAGAATCCGTCAACAAGGCCTATGAGATGACCTTGCGCGAAGGCGTGATGTTCGAACGGCGGCTTTTTCATTCAACCTTTGCCACCGAAGACAAAACCGAAGGCATGGAAGCCTTCGTCGAAAAACGTAAACCGCAGTTTCGTAACCGCTGACCCGGCAGGCTTGACGCGGCCGGCTGGCGCCGTTATAAGCCCGCGGTTGTTTCCGGCCGACCAGTAGGACCCATTAAGCAAATGGCACATTCGCGACAAGCACAGAAAAGAATTCGGCAAACCGCAAAACGGACCGAACGCAACAAGGCGCGGCGCAGCCGCATTCGTACCTATGTAAAAATGGTCGACGAAGCCATCGCTGGCGGTAACGCCGAAGATGCCATGGCGGCGTTGCGGAATGCTCAGTCCGAACTCGACCGCGGTGTCACCAAAGGTGTCGTTCGGCGGAACACCGCTTCCCGGACCGTGGCGCGCCTTAATGCGCGGATCAAGGGCGTCGCCGTTTCAAGTTAAGCGGTTCGCTCGTTTCCGTATGGTCGAGAACTGCTCTAGTTTCCGGCCCGACTTTCGATGCTGATTCGATTGTCCTAGAGCTGTGCCCGTGCTCGATTGACCGTTCAATCCAGGGCCGACATAACCCGCCAGACCAAAAATTTTCATGTTCCGCTTTCGATCCTGTTGTCATTGCGAGTGCGTGAGAGTACTCTCAGATCAGAGGCGCTGGAGAGGCAGTCTCCTAGTAAAAATATCGTAAAACAGTGAGTTGAATGCGGATTGGTAAAGATCCCGTGCGGGTTTCTATGGCTAAATCCAAGAGTAACAATGACGCTTTCTCTTCGAATACAACAGAACTAACGAAAAATATTGATATTCGCAGAACGATTTAAACAATAATGCGGATATTCAACTGGGGGCTTTAAGAGGCATGACTGTATTCGCTGCCGCATCCAATGATGAATTCACAGTGTCCGGTTGGACTCAACGATCCCTTCGCTTGCCGGTCGAACGTGTGTTTCGATACTGCCAAACTGGCGACAAGCACCCTCTCGTACCGATCGGTGCGGGAGGGCCGAGCGATGGTTGAACCTGCGGAAAATAACCGTCGGGAAAATGGCGCGAACGACCATCCAGAACAATGGGCACGTCTGCGTGCGCGGCTGCGGGCGGAATTCGGCGACGCCACCTTCAACTCTTGGCTGAAACCACTGGCGCTAAAGACGGAAAGCGGTCGTGTCGCCAAGCTGACGGTTCCCACGCGCTTCATGCGGGATTGGGTGATCAATCACTATTTCGACCGTATTCGAGAATTATGGGTCGCTGAGAGCGGTGACGTGAGGCGCGTCGAAATAGACGTGCGGCCGTTGGCTCGACCACGGCCGAAGGCGGATCAAGACAACGCACAACGGGTTACAGAGGCGGCGACCAGGTCAGAGCCGGTGGCGGCGCGCAGCCGGATGCGTGACGGCCAAGGCGAGAACCAATCGGATCAAAGTCTCTCGGCGCCGCTCGATCCGCGATTTACGTTCGACCATTTCGTGGTTGGTAAACCCAATGAACTGGCCTACGCCGCGGCCCATCGCGTTGCCGATTCCGACCACGTGTCCTTTAATCCGCTGTTTCTGTATGGCGGCGTCGGTCTCGGCAAGACCCACTTGATGCACGCCATCGCCTGGAACATTCGGACACGGCATCCCGAGCGCAAGGTGGTCTATATGTCCGCCGAGAAGTTCATGTATCAGTTCGTCCGCGCGGTTCGCTACAAGGACACGATGGCGTTCAAGCAACAGTTTCGCTCGGTCGACATATTGCTGATCGACGACGTTCAGTTCATTGCCGGCAAGAATTCCACCCAAGAGGAATTCTTTCACACCTTTAATGCGCTGGTCGACCAGAACCGGCAAATCGTCATTTCAGCGGATCGTTCGCCGCCGGATTTGGAGGGCATTGAGGAGCGTGTGCGCTCGCGGCTTGGCTGGGGCCTGGTCGCGGATCTTCATCCGACAGACTACGAGCTCAGGCTTGGCATCCTGCAAGCCAAGGCGGAATCAACCGGCAGCACGCAAGTGCCCGAACGTGTCCTCGAATTTTTGGCCCATCGGATTTCGTCCAACGTGCGCGAGCTGGAAGGAGCGCTCAATCGGGTTTTGGCCTATCACAATCTGGTCGGCCGGCCGATCACGCTGGAAACCACCCAAGAGGTGTTGCAAGACCTTCTGCGGGCCAATGACCGCCGGGTCACCATTGAGGAAATTCAAAAACGAGTGGCGGAGCATTTCAATATTCGGCTGGCCGACATGTACTCCGCCCGCCGGGCTCGGGCGGTCGCTCGGCCGCGTCAAGTGGCGATGTACTTGGCCAAGCAACTCACCTCTAGAAGCCTGCCTGAAATTGGCCGCAAGTTCGGCGGTCGCGACCATACTACGGTCATGCATGCGGTTCGCCGTGTCGAGGAACTGCGCGAGACCGACGCCAGTTTCGCCGAAGATATCGATCTTCTTCGACGCATGCTTGAAGGCTGATTTAAGGCGCCCTGATTCGGTCTGGACTCCCGCGGGTCCCGCGGCCACAAAGCATTGATTCCGGCTGCCTAAAAGCTCGTGCCGGGCCGGCTTCTGTGCTATAACGTGGCGCGGGCGCCGGCGTCTCAGGGCTCGGGCGTTCCACAACGACAATGTGTCAACGGACAGGGGGCATCTCCGGCCAGGTCAGGGTCGGGAAAGAGGATGACTCAGCCGTTGTCGATTCTGTGTAATTGACTGGATAGCCACGCATGCGATTGACCATAGAACGAAATACCCTGCTGTCTTCCCTGGGCCATGTTCATAGCGTCGTCGAGCGGCGCACGACTATACCGATTTTGTCAAACATTCAACTGGAAGCGGCCGACGGCACCTTCGCCCTGACTGCCACGGATCTCGATATCGCCATCATTGAACAGGCAGAGGCAGAAGTCGGCGCCAGTGGCGCCACCACGACGCCGGCGCATACGCTATACGATATTGTCCGCAAACTGCCCGACGGTGCCCAGGTAGAACTGGACTATTCGGGCGATCAGAACCGCCTTACCCTGCGTAGCGGCCGGTCGGAGTTTTCGCTGGCCTGTCTGCCGAAGGACGATTTCCCGACCATGGCCGCCGGCGAGTGGTCGCATGAGTTCCAATTGGGCGCGGCGGAGCTCTGCCGACTGATCGATCGCACCCGATTTGCCATATCCACCGAGGAAACCCGGTATTACTTGAACGGCATCTATATTCACGTCGCCGACGCGGCCGGTGTTGGAACGTTGCGCGCCGTTGCCACTGACGGCCATCGTTTGGCACGCGTCGAAATGCCGGCGCCGGATGGGACCGCGGACATGCCGGGCATTATCTTGCCGCGTAAGACCGTCACCGAGCTGCGCAAGCTCATCGACGATGTCGACGGCGCTATCGCAGTTTCCTTAAGCGACACGAAAATTCGCTTTGAATTTGGCGGCATTCAACTGACATCGAAGCTGATCGATGGCACCTTTCCAGATTACGAGCGGGTTATCCCGGCCGGTAACGACAAGGCGCTCGAAGTCGACGCCAAAGTGTTCTCCGGCGCCGTCGACCGCGTGTCAACGATTTCTACGGAGAAGTCGCGGGCGGTTAAAATGGCTGTCGGCCCGGAATCCCTGGTGCTGTCCGCAACCAGCCCGGAGAGCGGCAACGCCACGGAAGAACTGGCCGTGAGCTATGGCGACGACACCTTGGAAATCGGCTTCAACTCCCGCTACCTTTTGGACATCACGCAGCAGATCGAAGGTGACGTGGCCAAGTTCCTGTTGTCGGACGCGGCCTCGCCAACCATCGTTTTGGATGCCAGCGATGACAGCGCGCTATACGTCCTGATGCCCATGCGGGTATGAGGAGGGCGTTCTGACCCGGAATTCAGAGGCATCGATCCCGTCGTCTCACCACCACGATCCCGCGAGCCGGGCCGCGGCGATCACGCGGCTGGTTTTGACCAATTTCCGGAACTACGGGTCGCTGCGGTTGGCGACCGATCGACAGCCCGTCGTGCTGACCGGGCCGAACGGCGCCGGCAAGACCAATCTGTTGGAGGCGCTGTCCATGCTCGGGCCGGGTCGCGGCCTCCGAAGGGCGCGGCTCGACGAAATCCAATGCCACCAGGCGAGCGAAGGCTGGGCCGTCGCCGCGACGGTTGATCGCGGCGAATTGGCGCATCAGGTCGGGACCGGTTTGCGGACGGTCGGCGCGACGGAACGGCGTCAGATTCGCATCGACATGCGTACCGTCAAAGCCGCCGACCTGGCGAACATCCTCGGTTTGGTTTGGCTGACGCCGCAAATGGACCGCCTGTTCGTAGAAGGCGCAAGTGGCCGTCGAGCCTTTCTCGATCGTATCCTTTACGGATTTGATCCTGGACATGCGCAGCGAATGGCGGCGTATCAAAAAGCCATGCGCGAGCGTAATCGATTGTTGAAGACGCGCGCCGGCGAAGCCCGTTGGCTCGGGGCGTTGGAAGACGGCATGGCGGAAAACGGCGTTGCCGTCGCCGCCAGCCGCCGGCAGTGGTGTGCCCGCCTGGGCGCCGCAGCGGCATTGCTCGAAGCGCCGTTTCCGGTGCCGGTCCTGGCCTTGCAAGGCGGTGTCGAACAGCTGCTTGACGACCGGCCGGCCTTGGCGGCGGAAGAAGCGTTCCGCAAAGTATTGGCCGACAACCGCCGACGGGATACCGAGGCCGGCGGCGCAACCTTTGGCCCGCACCGCAGCGATCTGCAAGTCTGGCACCGCGCCAACGAGATGCCGGCGGCGCAGTGCTCGACCGGCGAACAAAAGGCTTTGCTTATCGGTCTGGTGTTGGCGACCGCCCGATTGATGGCTGCAGAAGGCAGCGGTACACCGCTGCTACTGCTCGACGAGATCGCCGCCCATCTTGACGAGACCCGGCGCCACGCCTTGTACCACGCGATTTTGGCGCTTGGCGCCCAGGCCTGGCTGACTGGCACCGACCGACATTTATTCGATGGACTGTCCGGGACGGCACAGTTCTTTGACGTCCAGAACGGCGCGTTGACGCCGGCCGAATAAGCCCGATAAATCAGGAACACATCTATGACCGATGAAACGGCACCGAACGGCTCTGCGACCGATTATACCGCAGACGACATCAAGGTCCTGCGCGGGCTGGAAGCCGTACGCAAGCGGCCGGGCATGTATATCGGTGATACCGACGATGGTTCGGGCCTGCATCATATGGTCTATGAAGTCGTCGACAATGCCATCGACGAGGCGTTGGCCGGCTTTTGCGATGAAGTCTATGTCAGCCTCAACGCCGACGGCTCGGTCACCGTAACCGACAATGGCCGTGGCATTCCAACCGATATCCATGAAGAAGAAGGCATATCGGCAGCCGAAGTGATCATGACCCAGCTCCATGCCGGCGGCAAATTCGATCAGAATTCCTATAAGGTATCGGGCGGCCTGCACGGCGTCGGTGTATCCGTAGTCAATGCCCTGTCCAGTACATTGACGCTCACCATCTGGCGCAATGGCCAACAACACGCCATGCACTTCGAAGACGGTGACACCAAGGCGCCGCTCGCCGTGACCGGTGACGCCGCCGGCGAGCGGACAGGCACCGAGGTGACTTTTGTGCCGTCCACAGAAGTCTTCACCAATACCGAGTTTGAATTCGCCACCCTGGAACACCGCCTGCGTGAACTTGCGTTCCTGAATTCCGGCGTCGGGATCATCTTGGAAGACATGCGCGGGGTGGAAACCCGCCGCGTTGAAATGGATTACGAAGGCGGTGTCGGTGCCTTCGTCGGCTATCTCGATCGCACAAAGACGGCGCTGATCAAACAGCCGATCGTGGTTTCCGGCGAAAATGATGGCATCCACGTCGATGCGGCGCTGCAATGGAACGACAGCTACCACGAAAACGTGCTCTGCTTCACCAACAACATCCCTCAACGTGACGGCGGCACGCATCTCGCCGGCTTTCGCGGCGCGCTCACCCGTGCCATCAACAATTACGCGACCAGCTCCGGCATTGCCCGCAAGGAAAAGATCTCGCTAACCGGCGATGACGCGCGTGAGGGGCTGACATGCGTGCTATCGATCAAGGTCGCCGATCCCAAGTTCTCGGCTCAGACCAAGGACAAGCTGGTCTCCAGCGAGGTTCGGCCGGCCGTCGAAGGGCTGATGGGCGAACAGCTCAATCAATGGTTCGAGGAGCATCCAGGCGAAGCCCGCATTATCGTCAACAAAATCATCGAAGCCGCCGCCGCCCGCGAGGCCGCCCGCAAGGCCCGCGAATTGACCCGACGCAAAGGCGCCCTGGACATATCCAGCTTGCCGGGCAAGCTTTCCGATTGCCAATCCCGCGACCCGGCCGATTCGGAGCTGTTTCTGGTCGAAGGTAACTCGGCCGGTGGTTCAGCCAAGCAGGCGCGCAACCGTGTCAACCAGGCGGTGCTGCCGCTGCGCGGCAAGATCCTCAATGTCGAGCGCGCACGTTTTGATAAGATGCTAGGCTCGAGCGAGATCGGCACCATGATCACCGCACTTGGCACGAGTATCGGGCGGGATGATTTCGATCTGTCTAAGCTGCGCTATCATAAGATCGTCATCATGACCGATGCCGACGTCGACGGAGCGCATATTCGCACCCTGTTGTTGACCTTCTTTTACCGCCACATGCCGGAGATTATCGATCACGGCCACCTCTACATCGCCCAGCCGCCGTTGTTCAAGGTCGCTCGCGGCCGCTCGGAGCGTTACTTGAAAGACGAGCGCGAGCTCGACACCTATCTCATCGACAACGGCACTGACGGTGCGGTTCTGGTCGATCACGCTGGCCGTCAACATGCCGATGCCGACTTGCAGCGGCTGGTGCTACAAGCGGCGACCTGCGACCGCTTGCTCGAGTCGATCGGCAAACGTTACGACCGCTGGGTCGTCGAACAGGCCGCGATCATGGGCTGCTTGAATTACGCCGCATTGGCCGAGGACAAAGCGGCCGAGACCGCTTCTCTTTTGGCTGAACGCCTCGATACATTGTCTTTAGAAGGCGAACGCGGCTGGCAAGGCGAGGCCATGCCGACCGGAGAATTGCTGTTCAGCCGCAGCGTTCGCGGCGTTCGCGAAGCCCATGAGATCGATCACCGGTTGATTGCGTCAGGCGAAGCCCGTCAGCTTGATGCCTTGTCGGAGTCGCTTTACGAAATCTATGCGGAGCCCGGCGAATGGCGCCAGCGCGATGCGATCGAACCGGTCCCCTCGCCGACGGCGCTGCACGATTTGGTGCTCGGCTCCGGGCGCCGTGGCGTGGCGCTGCAACGCTACAAGGGCTTGGGCGAAATGAACGCCGAACAGCTTTGGGAAACCACATTGGACCCGGAAGCCCGCACGTTGCTTCAGGTAAAAGTCGATCATATGGAAGAAGCCGATCTGGTGTTCTCGACCTTGATGGGCGACGTCGTCGAGCCGCGGCGCGACTTTATCCAGGAAAATGCCCTGAACGTCGCCAACCTCGACGTCTGAACAGAGCAAATAATGGCGAACCGCGGCAAAAGCGGCGGCGCGGCCGCCAAGCGTCCGACGCGGAATAAGAACGGGGCCAAAAGCAAAGCCGGCAAGCGCAAGGCGGCGGCGCCCCGACGCTGGCACCGGCGGCTGATCAATTGGTTCGGTACCTTGATCATATGGGGCTTCGTCGCGGTGACAGTAGTAGTCGGCTACTACGCCTACGACCTTCCCGATGTTTCAAAAATGGAACGCCTGGATCGCGCGCCCTTGGTAACAATGCGCACGATCGATGGTACCGCGATCGCAAGCTACGGCGGACTCTATGGCGAAACCATCCAGCTGGATGCGTTGCCGCGCCAACTCCGGCACGCCGTCATGGCCACCGAGGACCGCCGCTTCTATCGCCATTTCGGCGTCGACATGATCGGTATGGCCCGGTCCGCCTGGGTGAACTGGCAGGCCGGCCGCATTGTTCAGGGCGGCAGCACCTTAACCCAGCAGCTTGCCAAAAACCTGTTTTTGTCGCCGGCCCGTACGATCAAGCGAAAGGTTCAGGAAATCTTGCTGGCGTTCTATCTCGAATCGCAATTCAGCAAGGACCAGATTTTCACGCTCTATCTGAACCGTGTCTATCTCGGCGCCGGTACCTATGGTGTCGATGCCGCGGCACGGAAATACTTCGATAAATCCGCACGCCAGCTCAGCCTAACGGAATCGGCGATGGTCGCCGGCCTATTGAAGGCGCCGTCCCGGTATGCGCCGACCAACAATCTCAAGGCAGCGCAGAAGCGTTCGGTACAGGTTCTCGTCAACATGGAAGCTGCCGGCTTCATAGACAAGAAAACCCTGACCGAGGCGCGGCAACGCCCGGCCGGATTGGCGCCGCGGCGGCCGCAGGTCGGCTCGACCCGGTATTTTGCCGATTGGGCTTTGGAATCCATCAAAGATCTGCTCGGGCCGGTCGGCCGAGACATTGTCGTGACCATCAGCCTCGACAGTTCGATGCAGAAAATGGCCGAGGACGCGCTCACCGCCGAGCTCGCCAAGCACGGTAAAACCCAGGGGATCGGTCAAGGCGCGGTGATGGTGATGGCCCCCGATGGTGCCATTAAGGCCATGGTCGGCGGCCAAAATTATGCGACTTCGCAATTCAACCGCACGGCCCAGGCCCGTCGGCAACCCGGATCGGCCTTCAAGCCGTTCGTCTATCTCACCGCGCTGCAAGCTGGGCTTGGAACCGAGGACGGCATGATCGACCAGGCGGTCAATGTCCAAGGCTGGCGGCCGCGCAATTATTCCGGCCGCTTCACCGGTCCGGTAACATTGCGTCAAGCCTTGGCCCAATCGATCAATACGGTCGCCGTTCAGGTCGCCGAACGGGTCGGCCGCGCCAAAGTAATCGACAATGCCCATCGCCTGGGTGTGGTTTCCAATCTCCGCAATCATCCGTCGATCGCGCTTGGCACCTCGGAAGTCACCCTGATCGAAATGACCACGGCCTATGCCCATTTCGCCAATGGCGGCATCGGCGTCCTGCCCTATGCGGTGATCGACATCCGCGATCGCAACGGCGTTCAACTCTATCGCCGCGGCGGCAGCGGTATCGGTCGGGTCATCGAAGAGAACGACGCCTTTCGGATGACCGACATGCTGATCACGGCGTTGGAGACGGGCACCGGAAAGGCGGCGCGGATCGACCGGCCGGCGGCCGGCAAGACCGGCACCTCGCAGGATTTCAGGGATGCTTGGTTTATCGGCTATACACCGGATCTGGTGGCCGGCGTCTGGGTCGGCAATGACAACGCCCGGGCCATGAAGCGGGTGACCGGCGGCGGTGCGCCGGCACGGATTTGGCGCCGCTTCATGACGGCAGCCAGCGCCGCGACAACGCCGCGCCCGTTCCCGAAACCGGTGGCGGCCGGCACCGGGTTGTTTGACCGGTTGTTCAAGCGGTTCGGTGGCGCCTCAAGCGGTGGCGGGACAGAACGCGACCAAAAGAATGATGACGGCGGGCCGTAAGCGGCTTTGTTGCCTAGCCGATCAAATGCAATCCGGCGCCGTGCCGACGCAGCCATTGTTCTGCTTTCTTTCGGTCTGGCGTGAGCGTGTCGACCAGCCGCCAAAACCCGGCGCCGTGATTGAGTTCAGCGATATGTACGACTTCGTGGGCGGCGACATAGTCGGCGACCCATGGCGGCGCCATGACCAGGCGCCAGCAAAATGACAGGCGGCCGGCGGCACTGCAGCTTCCCCATCTGGACCGGGTATCGCGTACGCTTAAGCCTGAGATCTTGAGGTCGAGACGGTCGGCATGACGGCCGGCGGCGCTGCTCAATTCGGCCTTGGCGGTATGCCGCAGCCAATCGGTGATCCGCCGTGGCAAATGGTCAGTGGCGCCGGCAACGTGGATTTCGCCGTTCTCCAGCCAAACGCTGCCGCGGCGGTCGGGTCGATGACGAATGCGGTGATCGATGTTGTGATACGGCAGCACACTGCCATCGGCAAAGGCCACGCGCGTTGGCAATTCGCTGAGCCGCGCCGCCATCCAGTCGCGGTTTTCTTCCGCGAACGCCAGACCCTCACGAAGGCTCGCGCGTTTCGGCAAGACCAAGACGAAGCCGCCCTGTTTGGCATCCAATCGCAACGTCGTTCGCTTGGCACGATTGTGCCGGCGCACCGAAAGGCTGGTTTCGAGGCCGTCAAGGGCCAACAGGTGGCGGGTTTCTGTCATCGTGACTAGTCGGCGAATCATGGGTCGGTGCCGAGTCTACGCGTTGCGGCCATACCGCGCCAGAATATCCGCCCGCGATTGCCTCTGAAGATCGCGGTCAGGGTCGAGACAGCGGCCCCGGCGCGGTCAACGCCGCCCCCGCGGAGCCAAACGCTATAGGCGCACTGGCGTGAACGCTAATCAGGCCCTAAAGATCGTCCCAATCGACGATGTAGTCTTCCGGATCCCCGGCCTTACGCTCGCCCACGGCGCGGCCGCGAACCGAGATGCCGGCTTCGTGGACGCTGTTCGGATCGCCCGATACCAGCGGGTGCCACCAGGCGAGATCGCCGCCTTCCGCCAGGACCCGGTAAGCACAGGTCGGCGGCAACCAACCGAGCTTGCAGACCAAGTCGGCTTTCAGCACCAGGCAGTCCGGCACTTTGGTTTGGCGATTGCGGTAGTCGCCGCAGCGGCACGTCCCGAGATCGAGCAGGCGGCAGGCAATGTTGGTGGGCAGGATTTCGCCGGTGTCGGCGTCTTCAAGTTTATGCAAACAGCATTTGCCGCAGCCGTCGCAGAGCTGTTCCCATTCTGCGTTGGTCATTTCGGTAAGCGATTTTCGGCGCCAGTACGGATCCGTATCTTTGGACGGGATCGCCACGGCGCGCGGTTTAGCCGGTTCGGCCGTTGGCGCGAATGAAATCGCGAATACGCGGATAAATCTGTGTTCGCCAGCGGCTGCCGTTAAACACGCCGTAGTGACCAACACCAGGCTGCTCATAGTGGCAGCGGCGGTCATTTGCCAGCGACACGCAAAGCTTTTGCGCGGCTTCGGTTTGGCCGATGCCGGAAATGTCGTCTAGCTCGCCTTCGACCGTCATCAGCGCGGTCTTCTCGATCGCCCGCGGCTCGATCTTGCGCTCGCGGTGGCGCATGCGGCCGAGCGGCAGTGCGTGGTCCTGGAACACGGTTTTCACCGTTTGCAGGTAATATTCGGCCGGCAGGTCCATGACGGCACGGTATTCCTCGTAGAACTGACGATGCGCCATGGCGCTGTCGCCGTCGCCGCGCACCAGATCGAAGAAATGGTCAATATGGGCGCCGACATGGCGATCCAGATTCATTGCCATGAAGCCCGACAGTTGCAGAAAGCCCGGATAGACTTGGCGCGTGAAGCCGGGATAGGTAACCGGCACACGGGCGATCATCGTACGCTCGAACCAGTCGATGCTGCGGCTCTTGGCCAGGCGGTTGGGGGCGGTCGGCGAGCGCCTTGTATCAACCGGCCCGCCCATCAAGGTCATCGAACTCGGGGTCGCCGGATCGCCGTCTGCACTCATCAGGGATACCGCGGCCAGTACCGGGACCGAGGGCTGACAAACCGCGAGTACGTGGGTGTCCGGCCCAAGAAACTGCAAGAACCGGATGACATAGTCGATGTAATCGTCCAAATCGAAGGTGCCGTCCTTGACCGGCGCCATACAGGCGTCGCGCCAATCGGTAACATAGACGTCATGGTCGGCGACCAGTGCCTGGACGGTGCCGCGCAACAGGGTGGCGAAATGCCCTGATAACGGCGCGACCACTAAGACCCGCGGACCGCTGGCGCTTTCGCGGTGAAAGTGCCGTAGCTGGCAAAAATTCTCCCGCATCACGATTTCTTCCTCGACAGCATAGACCTTGTCGTCGACCGTGACGTGATGAATGCCGAATTTTGGCTTTCGGTGCTGCCGGGTGGCCTGTTCGAACACATCCATGCTGGCGGCGGCGGTGCGGCCGACAGTGGTATAGGACATGGGATTGAACGGATGGCGCAGCATGTGTTGATTGGCCTCGGCCACGAAACGCCATGGTGCCAAGGCTGCCCGATGCAACTCATGAAGGTGATAAATCATCAAGTACTCACTCATTACGACGATAGGACCGCCGAATCCGGCGGAATCAGGGAATCGTCATCATAAGCGAGGTTGGTTGACGGCTTGTCAACTCGCAACGTTTTCGGGGTCGGCGTGGTAATCGGGCTGGATTTCGACGAAAAAACCGCGAAATGGGCGCGCCGATCGCTCTCCGCGGTTTTGATGCGCGCCGTTATCTTTACGGTTACAGTTTGACGCCTTTGCCGCCAATTAGCAGCTGCTTCACCCTGTTCATGTCGATTTCAAGATCGCGACCCTGAGCGACGACGCATCGATACTTGTTGTTATCGCCCCAGCTGGTCACAATCGAGTAGGAATTGCCGGCGGTACTTGCCCAAATGGCCACTGTCCGCCCAGATGCGTTGCCCAAAGCAACAGGGACTTCGCCATATTTGGTACTCAACAAGCTCTCAATTTGGATTTTCGGCCAACATGCGACGCCCGGCCACAATCTGGGCATGGTTGCGTTTGCACTACCATCAATTTGGCCATTGCTTGCTGCCAGGAAAACGCCAGATAGGGATACTAGGAGCAACCGACTGCGAAGTTTTTCTTTGAATCGCATAACGTACCTCCTCATTGCGAGACTTAACTGACGTAGGATCTCGGTCCACAGGATCCTGGATCATAGCCGGCGCCGGCGCCGTCGACCTTGCAATAGCCTTGGGAATTCCTTGTGATATGCTCCTTCCTCGACCTGGTCCATTGAACTGAGTTGGGGACGCAGCGGCTAGCGAAGGAACTCCTGTCGCGATGCGGTATAGTTTCGAGAACTACGAACTGAACACCATTCGGCACGAATTCCGTGCATTCGGGGTGTTGCGGGTTCTCGAACCCCAGGTGTTTGACCTGCTGCTGCACTTCGTACGGAGCCGGGGTCGCCTAGTCAGCCGGGACGAACTCATCGCCGTCATCTGGAAAGGCCGCATCGTTTCGGATTCAACGATAGATGCGCGCTTGCACGCGACTCGCAAGGCGGTCGATGACAGCGGGCGATCGCAGCGCTTGATCAAGACGGTACCGCGCCGGGGGTATCGTTTTGTAGCCGATGTCGAGGCCGTAGAGGACGTCGGATTGGTGGCTTCATCCTCCGGTACATTTCATGATCCGCTTGCTACGCATAAGCCCGCACTCGTCGTTCTGCCCATCGCCAATCTTTCGGGTGATCGTCAACAGCAGTACTTCGCTGACGGCATTACCGACGACATCATTACCGCACTGTCCAGGTTCCGCTCGCTGTTCGTAAGTGCAAGGGGATCCAGTTTCACGTACACAGACAAGGTGATCGAGCCGGTGCAGGTCGGCCGCGAGCTTGGCGTTCGCTATCTGCTTCAGGGTAGTGTACGTCGGAGCGATCGCCGTGTCCGCATCAGCTTACATTTGATCGACACGGAAAGAGACACGTGTATTTGGGCGGAACAATTTGATCGCGACGAAAGAAGCCTGCTGGAGCTGCAAGACGACATCGTTCGGTCGGTCGTCGGCATCATCGAAGCGGAGATAAGTTCGGCCGAAAGGCACCGAGCACGATGGCTGCCGAAGAACAGCTTCGACGCGTGGGACCAGAGCCAACTCGGTTTCTGGCATTTCTGGCGAATGAGCCGGGCTGATTTCAGAATTGGGCTGGAGCATTTCGAAGGCGCCATCGAGAACGACCCCGGCTTCGGGTTCGCGCATGTAGGATTGGCCATGCAATTGTTGTCAGCGGTCAACAGTGGCTGGGTCGATGACAACGCCTCGACCCTTGAACGCGCCAGGCGTGCTGCCGAAACGGCCATCTCGCTGGATCACAATGACGGCCTTGCGCATACCGTACTAGGGCGCATAAGCACCATGGGATTACAGTTGAAGGCAGCCATCGCGGACCTTGCCCTGGCTCTAGAATTGAATCCTAATCTTGTTTACGCCTACTTCGGAATGGGCCTCGCACTTTTTTGGGACGGCCGCGGTCGCGAAGCCATTGGGCATTTTGAAGAAGCAATGCGCCGAAGCCCGAGGGATCCGCTGTTTTGGGCGTTCGAGTTGCACGTCGGATTCTGCCATTACAGTCTGCAAGAGCATGAGCAGGCAAAAGTGTGGTTTGAAAAAGCGCAGAACCATATGAAGACGAACAGTTGGCCGAGCCTGGGCTTGGCCATGGTTGAAGCGAAGCTGGGCCACAAAGCCGCCGCTGTTATTGCCGTGAAGCAGGCGCGTCAGCTCCAGCCCAATCTTTGTCTCAGCCACGTCGCACCAATGCTGCGCCGGCCCAAAGGCTTGAATTCCGTCGAATTGCTGCGCCGGTCCGGATTGCCTGACTGACCCGCTGACGGCGTGTCAACGCGCGGCAATTTCTAACCCGCAGCCGTGATCGGGCCGGAGATTGGTGAAAACCACCCGCCACATGGCTGCCTGGCCGCCGCGACGAATGCAGTCGATGCGGGTCGTCGACAGGTTGTCGATGGCGATGCTGAAGCCGCGGTCCGCCGGCACGCCAAGGGCGTGGCAGAGCGCCGCCCTGATGCTGCCGCTATGGGCCACCGCGACGATGTTTCGGCCAGCATGATCGTCACTAAGACGCACCAGGGCCGGTCCAACGCGGCCAATGACATCGGCAAAACTCTCGCCGCCCGGCGCCCGGGCCTCACCCGGCGCATCCCAAAACCGCACCGTACGGCCGTCGCGGGTCAGGCCGGTGGCGTTGAACAGATCGTCATAGCGTTGCCCGGCCCAATCGCCGTAGCGCTGCTCGATTAGGTCGGCATCGGTGACGCGGGACGCCGGTTCTGGGGCGTCGGCGGCCAGGATTGCGTCGGCGGTCTGCTCGGCCCGGCGCACGCCGCTGGTAATCCAGACCGCGTCGCTTGGCAGCAGCGCCGCCAGTTGCCGCATCCGCGGTTCGTCGGACACATCGGCGTCGACCTCTTCATGGGGATAGAGCCGGCCGCCATAGCCCGGCACCGGCGCGTGGCGAACCAGCCACCATCGGGTTACCTCTACCATGGCAAAGATATAGTCAGCCCCTGCCGGTAACTCAATCCGCTTCTCCTTCATCTCGTTCGGCCGACTTCCTGGACAGTGTTGGCCTCAGACACCATGCTGTGCCAAATACGGTTTCAAGGGCTTGAGCCGTCCTCGATCAAACGATTCCGTATGGTCGAGTACCGCTCTGGTGTGGCCACGCTGGCCGACGGCGTGCAATTGGCTTTCGGTGAGGGCGAGAAGATGCCCGTCATATGGAGGTTTGGACAATGAAGCTTTGGAGTGCCGCCGGGGCGCCTAACCCGCGTCGGGTTGCTATCTACTTGATGGAGAAGGGCATAGAGGTCGAAACAGTCAATATTGACCTCGCCGCCAAGGAAAATTACGCGCCCGAGTTCGTGGCCAAGAACCCGCTTGCTCGAGTGCCGGTCCTAGAGTTCGACGACGGCGCCCATCTCGCTGAATCCAAGGCGATCTGCCGCTATTTTGAAGAGACGCATCCCGAGCCGCCGCTCTTGGGCACTGACGCCCGCAATCGCGCCTTCGTCGAGATGTGGGACCGGCGCATGGAATCCGAGCTGATGGCCAACATGACCGGAGCCTTTCGCCACGGCCATCCTTACTGGAAGGGGCGCATTGAGCAAGTCCCAGCCTACGGCGACATCTGTAAACGCAATGCCGAGGAACGAATGGCCTGGCTCAACGGCGAACTGGCGAACCGCGAGTACATTACTGGCGACGCCTTCACCCTCGCCGACGTCACGGCCATTTGCGCCTTCGGGATTGGCCGCGTCGCCCGGATTCGAATTCCCGAAGAGTTATCTCACCTGTCGTCGTGGCATGAGCGGATTTCGGCACGGCCAAGCGTGATCGCCACTGGCCCAAAACCGAAATAGGGCTGACCGCGTGCGCGACCAACCCGTCTGGAATGCGAGCCATTGGAAATTTCACTTTCGATGATTGGAGCAAACGATGGCTGAATCGGGATCCAAGCCGGGGCCGGAGACGGTCCAGCACGATGATCCCGCCGGCGATACGCTAGAGGAGTGGGAGCAGGAGCGGGCCGCGCACCAGCAAACCAAAGCGGCGTTGAAATTGGCCGAGCAGCGGCTCGCAAGCCTTCAGAAAACCTTTGACCATATGGAACAGGGCCTGGCCGTCTTTGGCCCTGACCAGCGTCTTGTCGTGCGAAACGATCGCTTCGACAGAGTACTGGCCCTGCCTGAGGGTTCACTGGTACCCTACAAGACCACCTATGCCGATGCCATTCGCTTCGTAGCCGCCGTGCTACGTGCCGGCGAAGACGGCGATAGCAAGGATGATACGTACATACGCGAACGCCTTCTGGACCATGCCGCGACCGGAACCGCGGATCGGTTCGAAGTGCCAGTCGCAGACAGCAAGTGGTTGCAGGTCAACGTCAATCCGATCGTTCAAAGCGGCCTCGTCATTACCGTGACCGATATCACGCTACTGAAGCGGGCAGAAGCGCAGCAACGCCGACTGCGCCATGAAACGACTCGGGCTAGACGACAGTTGCGTGATGCCATTGAGGCGATTTCTGAAGGCTTCGTGCTGTACGACGACGAAGATCGCCTGGTAATGTTTAATCAACGCTACCGCGATGAGTTCTCGTTTGCGCCCGAAGCACTCGTGCCCGGCGCATTCTATGCGGAAATCCTCCGCCGTGGCGTTGACAACGAAAGCGTCCCGCAAGGTTACGATATGGATGCCTGGGTCAAGGAGCGGGTAAATGCGCACCGAAACCCGCCGCCTCCCTATCTGGTCGAACGGTCCGACGACCGTTGGACTCTGATGACCGAGTATCGGACGCGGGAGGGCGGTATCGTCGGTATTCGTACCGACGTGACGGACCTGAAGCTCAGCGAACAAAGCGCCCGAGCAAATGAGCAACTGCTGCGTGAACTGGTCGATGCGGTTCCGGCAACGATCAACACTAAGAATCGCGAGCTGCGTTACGAACTGGTGAACCAATATTTTCTGGATGTTTGGGATCTGCGGCGCGAGGACGTCGTCGGTAAGACTCAGGAAGAGGTATTCCAAAACGAGCTTGCACCGGCTTACGGGCAACACGCGACGGACCGTGACCGTTGGGTGTCGGAACATGGCAAACCCACTGGCTATTACGAAGTCAGCTACCCCAAAATCGACGGCCGCAACATGACGCTTTGGGCGCAGAAAATCCCGTTGCTGGATGAAAATGGCGCAGTCGAACGCATTCTTTCCGTCGGTATCGACATTTCAGAATTGAAAATCGCCCAAGTGCAGATCGAGAAACAGCAGCAGACCTTGCACCAGACTGAGAAACTTACGGCGCTTGGCTCCATGCTGGCCGGTGTGGCACACGAACTGAACAACCCGTTGTCTGTGGTTGTTGGCCAGACCATGCTACTGGAGGAGCAGGTCCTAGACTCAGCGATTTCAGCCAGGCTGAGCAAAGTGCGTGAAGCCGCCGAACGGTGCGGCCGCATCGTCAAGACCTTCTTGGCCATGGCCCGCCAGCAAACACCAGTGCGCCGGAGGGTTCAGCTCAACCAGACGATCGAAGATGCACTGGAGCTGCTTGCCTATAGCTTGCGTGCGGGTGGCGTCGAGATCGAACGCGCCCTAGCCGAAGACCTGCCGCCGGTATCAGGCGACCCGGATGAACTGACGCAGGTTCTCACGAACCTACTGGTCAATGCAGAACAGGCTCTTTCCAACACCGAAACCCTGCGGCGGATCACTGTCCGTACAGGTAGAAGCGACGGGCAGAATGTCATGGCAGAGATCACCGACACCGGACCGGGCATTCCTGACGACGTCCGGGACCGCATCTTCGAACCGTTCTTCACCACCAAGCCCCTGGGCGTGGGCACTGGGATCGGTCTGTCGGTATGCCGCGGAATTGTGCTGACGCATGGTGGAACGATCGACGTAACGAGTAGTGCCGAAGGTACGACTTTCCGTCTGCGGTTGCCGATCGAGACGTCACCGGCGGACGACGACGCTCCGGTGGACGAACCGGCCGTGAAACCCGAAAGCAGGCACATCCTGGTAGTCGACGACGATCCCGACGTCGCCAAACTGATTGCCGAAATTCTGCAAAGCGTGGGCCATGACGTTGAGATCGCAGATGGCGGCCTCGCTGGTCTGGAAGCCCTGGGCCAGCGTGACTACGATCTGATCATTTCCGATCTGCGCATGCCGGACCTCGACGGCCGCGGCCTTTTGGAGCGGGCCGAAGCATTAAAACCGGGACTGGCGCGTCGCTTCTTGTTCCTGACCGGCGATACCTTGAGTCCGATGGCACGCGAATTCCTGGCCGACGGCGCGCGCCGCTATCTTGAAAAGCCAATCGTGCCCGCCGATCTGCGCGCCGCCGTAGCGGAAGCAACGGCAACGTTGATGGAGAAGACATGAACATTGCCGGCGATGTTGCCGACATTCAGCCGATCACCTGAATTGACGCGGCGTACCATGAGCAGCCAATCTGCTGGTCCTACCGGACCGGCCCAGCAGGGCTTTTTGTGAACCACTCAACGATACTCGGCATATTATCTTCAAATCCGGCAGGCACACCAAAATTCAAAGCTCCGGCCCGGTTGGTGCTTCGATTCTCGAAGGTGTGCGGAACTTCTCCGGGGATCAAAATAAAGGAACCTTTTGGTGCCTCGATCCATTCGTCATCCATCATGAAATGCACTGTTCCTTCGATAACAAAAAACACGTCGTCTTCTGGATGGGAGTGAATTGGCGGGCCCTTCGTATTCGGCTCAAGCCACCATTCGGAGATATTGTAGCTGCCGGCGGATTCGTCTCGGTCGGCTTTGAACACGGCCGTCATGCCACCCATCGAATAGTGCCGTCCTTGTCCAGGCAATAAAACGATGCCTTCCCTGCCGCCTTTGCTGACTGACATGTGAGGTTCCTTGTCAATTGGGTCGGATTGTACTTGGTGCCGCTCAGCGACAGTCCCACTGTCCTTTGTCGACGCTTATACCACCAAGTGAACCGTATTGGTCGCAGGCGAGTGGATCATCTACCGTCGAACCCGGATTGGCAGGATACAGCGGTTCTACCCCTGTTTTCTGCCGGTCGCTCTCAGGCGTATTTCTGCCGCGGACGCTCGATGCGTTTTCGACAGTAGCGTGCCAAAAGCGAACGTCGACCTTTACGATCTTGCGGTTCATTCGGTCAACAGCGCCTCGACCTCGGTCGGGTTCGCGGCACCGTTTAGGATGGAGAAATCGCCCCGCTCCAGCATCGCGCGGGTGCCGTCGATGATTACCTGTTGCGTGACCCGGGCCAGTACCGCGCCGATCGAAATGCGGGCGGCTCCCAGTGCCCCCATCTGGTCCGTCGTCAGATCACGCATCGCGCCGGCGGCTAACAGGTTGACCGGTATTCCGGTAGCGGCCAGCGCGCGGGTGGTGTCGGCATCGACCAGCGGCGCGTAGATCACGTCGGCGCCTGCTTGGGCGAACGCCTGGCAGCGGCGTAAGGCCTCGGCCTGGTCATAGCTCTTGAAGACCCAGCCATCGGCGCGGGCAGTCAGCACGATCCCCGTCGCGCGGGCTGCAGCGACCGCCGCCTCGATCCGGGCCAGAGCCAGATCGAACGGATAGGAGTCCGACGTCGGCACGGCGATGTCCTCGATCGAGACACCGGCCAGCCCGGCCTCCGCCGCCAGCCG
>Ga0315336_1002476_pt1 | contig 28000 bp, 13 predicted proteins | sample ASW5metaG_FD_204512 | JGI IMG/M metagenome (GOLD analysis project Ga0315336, IMG submission 204512) | Ammonia-oxidizing marine archaeal communities from Monterey Bay, California, United States - ASW #5 | ecosystem: Environmental > Aquatic > Marine > Intertidal zone | place: USA: California... | reverse complement strand
TGCGCTGTTGGACCATACCGGTCTGATCGAACAAAGTCGGCTGGTATCCCAACAACGCAAAAAGCGGCTCGTAGATGCTGAGGTCGATATATTGACCAAGGCCGCTGCCTTTGGCGTCGCGTTCGTAGAGCGCGAACATGGTCGAAAAGACGCCATAGTGGGCGGCGACGCCATCGGCCAAGCCGAACGGCGGCAATGTCGGCGGGCCATCGGTCTCTCCGGTGATATGGGCGAAACCGCTGAACGCTTCCGCCAGCGTGCCAAATCCGGCATGTTTGCGCATCGGGCCGGTTTGGCCGAAACCGGTAACCCGGACCATCACCAGACGCGGGTTGATGTCCGACAGCGTCTCCCATCCCAGGCCCCAGCTCTCCAACGTACCGGTACGAAAATTTTCGACCACGACATCGGCGCCGGCAACCAGCTTTTTGAAGATCTCACCGCCCTCTTCGGATTTTAGATTGAGCGTAATGCAGCGTTTGTTACGCGACACGACTTTCCACCACAGTGGAACGCCATCCTTTTTCTGACCGACTTTGCGCAACGCATCCCCAGTCGGATGTTCGATCTTTATGACATCAGCCCCGAAATCCCCAAGGATCGCAGCGACCACCGGCCCCGCAAATATAGACGCGCAGTCCAGCACGCGCAGGCCTTTGAGCGGTGGCGCGGCGGAACCGGGCGCAGCAGCATCATTCGCGGCGTCGTTATCCATCTTCATCCCTCGTGGCTTTACGGCTATTTGGCAGCGCTAAATTGGCGATGCGGCGCGCTTCCTCCGCGAACGGGTAGTCGATGAGCTGGCCTTCGAAAGCCAGCGCACCGCGGCCCGATGCCACCGCCTGATCGTAAGCCTCGACGATGGCCTTGGCTTTTTCGATCTCTGCCCGCGATGGACTGAATGCCTTGTTGCAGGCATCAACTTGGCTCGGGTGAATGCAGCTCTTGCCGACAAAGCCGCAGGCTTTGGCTTCCGCCGCCCAGGCCTCGAACCCGGATAAATCGGCAATGTCGGTATAAGCGCTGTCATAGGCGGCAATGCCTACCTCGCGCGCGCCGCCAACCACCGCCGACCAGGCCGGCATCAACCGCGCCGGACTGGCGGTCATGCCCATTGAAATGGCGAAATCGCCGACGCCAAATTGCAGGCCGGCCAGGCGGCGATGAGCACCTGCGATCTCTGCCGCCCGTCGCACGCCGGCGGGACTTTCGATCGTCGCCAGAATGTTGACCGGCTGGTCGAATTCATAACGTCGTTCGATGTGATCGAGAACGTCTGCGCAAAGCAATATGGCGATGGGATCTTCAACCTTGGGCACATTCACCATCTGCAGCCCCGGGCGGATAGCGGCCAGCATATCCTCGATCATCAAGCCGCTTTCACGGCCGTTGAGCCGGACAATGACTTCTGCTTCTGTGGCCGGCGTGCGCGGCCCCCGCCGATTAAGAAAATCGGCAACCAATTGGCGCGCGGCCGCTCTTTCCGCCGCGGGCACGGCATCTTCGAGGTCGATGGATATCGCGTCAGCACCGGACGCCAGCGCCTTTTCAAACAACGCCGGTCGATTACCGGGAACGAACAGCTTGCTTCGATACCAGGGCGTCATTGCGGATTATCCAATGTGGTTCCATGACACACGACACGACCTTGGCCCCGACTTATCGCCGATCACGGTGGTTTTCGCCATGATGCCTAATCGATAGATTGATATATCACCAAGGGCGGCGCCAGCCCTTTTTCACTTGGCTCTGTGTTGGGGTTGCCTCACATTTCTTGTATTTATTACGTACAGTTTGAAAATCATTTCAAATCACACACGCCGAGCGCAAAATTTCCCTGCGGTCCGATTTTCCGGGGCCACCGCGGCATGTGCCTAACTGGACAGGGCGGAAATGATGGGCCATGCTAACGCGTACGGGGGGTTGCGAAACCATTTCAGCGGCAACCTTTTTTGTTTTTCAGAATTGTGTTCAGGAGACGGCGAGACACGTCTCCAATAACATTGGGAGGTCAATTGTGAACTACTCGATCCGAAATTTGTTGTGGAGCGTTGTCGTTGTCGTCATATCGATTGGCGTCAGCGGCGTTGCATCGGCTGAGGCGGAATTCAAACTGCGATGGGGTCACTATTTAGGCAAGGGACCATTTCTTGAAGTCGAACAAGACTTTGCAAAGAAAGTCGAGGAGCGCACCGGCGGCCGGGTAAAGATCGACATCACCTATGCCGGTGGTCTTGGCAAAGGCAATGAGGTCATGACGCTGGCCGGACGGGGCGCGATCGATATCGCTTCCGCGCCGCCGAGCTACTATGCTGAGCAGCTGCTGTACTGGAAGGTCTTCCAGATGCCGTTCATTTTCTCTTCGCCCGAGCAGGCGATGGACGTGCTGGCCAAATCCTTGGCCGAATTTCCCGTTTATACCGAAGAGATGACGAAGATGAACGTCATCTGGCTGTTCCAACAGCCACTGGGCGTTTACTTCCTGACCGGACCAGGCGCTGATTGCGACAGCATCGGCGGCCTGAAGGGCAAAAAGATCCGCAGCTTCGGTAGCTCCGTCCCCAAGGCCCACGCCGCGATCGGCGCCGTGCCGGTGTCCGTGCGTCCGGTGGAAGTCTATGAGGCCCTGCAACGGGGCACCATCGATTATTCGTTCCTCAACGCCGGCAACATCCAACAGTACAAATTATTCGAGCCCGGCAAATACTCTTGCGGACCGATTATGGCGATCACCGGCCACAACATCGTGATCGGCAAACGGTCTTTCGATAAATTGCCCAAGGACATACAGGATATTATTGTCGATCAGGGCAAAAAGTCCCATGCGCAATATCTGGCCTGGCTGTCCGCCTTTGAAAGCAAAGCCGTGGATAGCATCACCAAGGCCGGCGGCGTGGTCAAACAGTTCCCGTCTTCGGAACTAAACAAGTGGAAAGCGGCGGCGCCCGATGTCCTTGCGGTTTGGGTCAAGGATATGGAGGGCCGTGGTCAGGGCGAGATGGCCGCCAAAGTAGCCAAGCGCTGGCGTGAACTTACCGCCAAATAGGGCACTATAATCCGACATGGGTCTCCCCGCCCTACGCGCGCACTCGGCGGCCGCGGGGGCGGGGATCCTTTGTTTCCGGTGACGTAACGTTGGTTCGCATGCAGAAAATCAGCGCCATAGTAGAGCGGTTGGCCTTGGCGGTGTTGCTGGTGGGCGGCGGTGGGGTGCTGACCGCGATGTTTCTTGGCGCCGGCGACGTCGTCGGTACCCAGTTCCTTGGCTGGCCTATTCCAGGCGTCCTGGAAATTACCGAAAGCACCATGACGCTGATTGTCTTCGGCGCGCTTGCCTATGCCCAGATCCGGCGCAATCACATCCGGGTCGAGCTGGTTTATTCCCACATGGGTCCCCGCGTCAGGGCAGCCATGGACACCATGGCCGACATAGCGGCCATTGTCTTTTTTGGTTTTTTGCTGTCGGAAGCAATCACCGAAGGGCTGATGAGCTGGCGTATTCGCGAAACCGCCGACGGATTGTTGCAATTCCCGCTGTACCCGGCCAGGTGGGTCCTGATCTCCGGGACGGTACTGCTGTTGTTGCAATTGGCACTGCATTTGATCCAGGACATGCGTCGTATCGCCAGTGGTGAAGAGCTCGAGCTGAACGACGACTTGGCGCAAATTTCCAAAATCACCGGAATCGATGGTCAACCATGAGTAACCGCAATGCTCTAGGTGGCATCCGTGCTTGATCCCGCGACAACGGGCTTCCTGGTGACCGGACTTTTGTTCGTTGCCCTTGCCGTCGGCGTCCACATCGGCGTGGCGTTGGGTTTGGCCGGCATAGCCGGCATGTATTTGGCGATAGGACCGGACGCGGCCCTGGGGCAACTGGCGACTATTCCCTTCTCCACCACCAACTCGTTCACGTTGGCGGTCATTCCGCTGTTTATTCTCATGGGGTCACTGGCGACCCAGGCGGCGTTGACCACCGATCTCTACCGCGCCGCCTACAATTGGCTGGGGCGCTTGCCGGGTGGGCTCGCCATGGCCACCACTTTGGCCTCCGCCGCGTTCGGCGCGGCCTGCGGCTCGTCGGTCGTCAATGCCGCCGTTTTCACCCGCATGGCCCTGCCGGAAATGACCAAATTCGGTTATTCCAAGCGCCTGAGCGCGGGTTGCATCGCCGCTTCGGGCACGCTCGCCTCGCTCATTCCGCCCAGCATTCTCATGGTGGTCTACGCCATCATCACCGAACAATCGGTGGGCAAGCTTCTGATCGCGGGCCTGGTGCCCGGCATTCTGTCCGCGTCGATCTACATGCTCGGCATCTACATCCGGGCCAAACGCAACCCTGGAATTGCGCCGATCCCCGAAGGCAGGATTTCCTGGAACGAGCGGATTCGCTCTCTCTACGGTGTTTGGGGCGTCGTGTTCCTGTTTCTGCTGGTCATCGGCGGTATCTATGCGGGATTTTTTACGCCGACCTATGCCGGCGCCGTGGGCGCCTTCGGCGCCTTCATCATCGTCATCGGCAAGCGCCGGCTCAATCGCAGCATGCTGATCGACACCTTTAAGGACGCCGGCATTACCACGTCGGTGATCTTTATCATTGTGATCGGCGGCATCATATTTGCCCGCTTTTTGACTTATACGGGGCTGGTCGTCTCGGTCTCCGACATCTTGCTCGGCCTGCAACTCCATCCCTATCTTTACCTCTTCAGCTTTGCGGTGATTTACCTGGTACTGGGCATGTTGATCGACCCGATCGCGATCATGGTCATGACCCTGCCGGTAATGTTCCCGATCCTGACTGGTGCCGGTTTCGATCCGATCTGGCTTGGTGTCATTGCCATCAAACTGGCCGAAATATCTCTGATTACGCCACCCGTTGGGCTCAACGTCTATGTGGTGCGAAGCGCCTCGCCGATCCCGCTGTCCCTCGAGGACGTCTTCGCCGGCATCATGCCCTTCCTGTTCCTCGATATCCTGACGCTCGGCCTCCTCATCGCCTTTCCGCAGATCGTTCTGTTTCTGCCCAATCTGATGTTTTGAGGTCGCAATGAAACTGGTCGACAGCGCCCGCATCATCCGCAGCAAGAATGCGGGACCGACGCAGATCACCATCGACATCCTGTTCGACGATGCCGAAGCCTTCGAGCGCGCAAGGAGCTCGGATAATTTGTCCCCGTCGGCGATTGCCCAACGCTATGGCCTGGCGCCTGAACAGGTCCGGATCATTCCCTATCCGCCGGCCCATGCCTTGAAAGTGGTGATGGACCGCGCCGTTGTCGCCGGCACGCCGGGCGATCGCGACGTCTATGGCGCCCAGCAACACGGCCCGCTGTTGGACCTGGTCTTGTGAGCGCCTTCGAAAAACTGGCCGCCGTCATCGCCGGCGAAAAAACGCTACCAAGCCTGCGGGTGCTGGCGGCGTCCGGGCAACTCGGCTACGGCATTCCCGAGCCGGCGTTTTGGGCCGGCATAGCGCGGGAGCCCCACGTCATCGGCGCCGATATGGGCTCGATCGATCCCGGCCCCGCCTATCTTGGCAGCGGTCACCCGGCAACGTCGCCATCAATGACCAAACGCGATTTGCGCTTGGTGCTCCTTGGTGCCCGGCGCCTCGACGTGCCGCTGTTGATCGGCAGCGCCGGCACCGCCGGCACCGCGACCCAGCTCGACGCCACGCTCGCGTTGATCCGCGAGATCGCGTACGAGGAAGGACTTCGGTTCAAGCTGGCGGCAATCACGGCGGACATGACACCCGAACGCGTGATCCAGGCGGTCGATCGCCACGAAGTCGCGCCGATCGGCGCCATTGCGGCGCTGGAAGCCGATACCGTGCGCGCGGCCGCCAACATCGTCGGACAGATGGGGGTCGAGCCGTTCCAACGCGCCCTGGCGACGGGCGCCGATGTCATTGTCGCCGGCCGGGCCTGTGATACCGCCGTCTTCGCCGCGGTGCCCGCACTATTGGGCTATCCGATGGCGGCAGCCATGCACATGGCCAAGATCATCGAATGCTGTTCGATCTGCTGCCTGCCCGGCGGCCGCGACGCGATGTTGGGGGCACTCGATGAGAACGGTTTCGACCTCGAAAGCATGAACCCCGACCGTCGCGCGACGCCGACGTCGGTGGCCGCCCACAGCCTCTACGAACAGGCCGATCCCTATTCGGTCAGCGAACCCGACGGGGTTTTGCGTCTCGACACTGCCCGCTACGAGGCGATTGACGAACGACGCGTTCGGGTCAGTGGCGCGGAGTGGCGCCCGGCGCCGCGGCCAAGCGTAAAAATCGAAGGGGCCGAGCGCGTCGGCGAGCGCGCCATTCTGCTCGCCGGTGCCGCCGATGCCCGCTTTATCGAAAACATCGACGACATCCTGCGTGGCGTCGAGGCGACGGTGCGGGACATTCTGCCGGCCGATCCGGCAGCGCCCTATAGCTTGCATTTTCGCCGCTATGGCCTGGACGGCGTGGTCGAATGGCCGGCGCCGCCCAAGCAGCCACCGCGTGAAATTTTTCTGCTCGGCGAATGCATCGCGGCAAGCGCTGAACAAGCTACAAGCGTGATCGCAACCTTCCGCCAACACCTTCTGCATCATGGTTTTTTAGGCCGCCTGTCGACCGGCGGCAATCTCGCATTTCCGCTGACGCCGCCTGAATTGAATGCCGGGACGGCGTATCGCTTCAGCATTTATCACGTCATGCAACTTGATGACCCGGGCGAAATGTCTACCCTGTTTCCGGTCCGCACCGAGATGATTTGAAGGAGTCGACCCCGATGGCTGCCAACGGAATCGACGAGACCGATTATATCCAGGCGTTTATGGACGCGCGGCCGGTCGATTTCGCACGCGCCGCATTGATCGTTGTCGATATGCAATATGCCACCGGGCACCGCGAAGGGGCGTTGGGTCGACGGATGAAGGCCGAAGGCTCGAACGTCGCGGCATACCGCTTCGGCCGGATCGAAAACCTCGTCGTGCCCAATATCACGCGGCTGTTGGAGGGTTTTCGCGGCGCCGGTGGCGAAGTCATTTACCTGACCGTGGGCGCGGCAAAGGCCGATTGCTCCGATGCACCGCCGCACATGAAGAAGATGTTCCAGGCCCTCGACAACTTCGAAGGCAGCCGCGAACACGAAATCATCGACGCCTTGAAGCCGCGCGCGGGCGAACGCGTGCTCAACAAGACGTCGATCGGCGCCTTTGCTTCGACCGGCCTGGATCACCTGCTGCGCTCGCTGGCTAAGGATCAACTTTATATGACCGGGGTATCGACCAACATGTGCGTCGAAACCACGGCACGCGAAGCAGCCGACCGGGGCTATGGTGTCACCCTGTTGGAAGATGCCTGCGCCACCACCCACGAAGACCTGCATAACGCCACTATCACCAACTTCCAACGGCTTTTCGGCCGGGTGATCTCCACCGCGGCCGCATGTGAGGAACTGAAATTGACGGCCACCACGGATTCTTGAAACAGCCGCGGACGTAAAAATTAACCGTCAAGTCAAGGAGGCAATCATGTTCGATCTGATCATTCGCGGAGACCAGGTGGTCACATCCGAGGGCACGGGGAAATGGGATATCTGCGTGGCCGGTGAAACCATTGCCGCCATCGCGGCGCCTGGCACCTTCGACGATAGCCAGGCTGCGCGGGTGATTGACGCCAGCGGCAAGATCGTGATCCCGGGCGGCATCGATCCCCACATCCATTCCATGTGGTACATTCCGGCGCTCGAGGAAGGCGGCGAAGTCACCATGACCGACGGTCCCGACGTGGTCAGCCGTGCCGCGATCCACGGCGGCACCACGACGCTGCTCGACTTCGCTACCTGGAACCACGGCAGGACCATCGAAGAGGCGGTCAACATCCGCAAGCAGGACTGGACCGGAAAATGTTACGCCGACTACGGCTATCATATCATGTTGCAGGGCGCGATCCCGCCGGAATTGCTGCCGCAGGTCGGCGAAGCGATCCAGGACGGCTACCCCTCGATCAAGATCTTCACCACCGACATCACCCCTTCTCGCCAGGGCCGCAAGATCACCCACGGCCACATCTGGGAGATCTTCAAGGTATTGAAGAAAGAGGGCGGTATTGGCGCGATCCATGCCGAAGACGACGAAATCGTCATGCATATGTATGACGTGCTGACCCGCGAGGGCCGTACCGGCTTTGAGAATCTGTCGGAAGTGCATAATTCGATGTCGGAGGATCTGTCGTTCCGACGCATCATCCGCCTGGCCGAGCATGTCGAGGGCACGCCGCTCTATATGATGCACGTCTCCGCCGCCACCGGCGTCGCCGCCATCGAGGCCGCCCGCGCCAAGGGCTTTCCGATCTACGGTGAAACCCTGCACCAATATCTTATGTTCACCCACGAGCATTACAAGCGCCCGAACGGTCAGATCTATCACACCTACCCGAGCCTGAAGGAAAGCTCTGACCAGGACGCGCTATGGGCCGGGCAACTCAACGGTTCTATCAGCACCGTCGCGACCGACGAGATCTGCTGCACCCTGTCGACCAAGACGCAAGGGCATAAAATCGACGACACCACCGGCGGCAATGCCGGGGTCGAACCACGGGTTTCGGTGATGTATACCGAAATGGTCGGTAAACGCGGCTACAGCCTACGCAAATTCACCGATATGGTCTCGACCAACGCCGCCAAGCTCATGGGCATGTACCCGAAGAAAGGCGTGCTGGCCGCCGGCAGCGATGCCGACATCACGGTGCTCGACCCGGCCGAACGGCGCACCGTTACGGCCGCCCGCCTGCACGAGGCCGACTACACCCCTTGGGAAGGCTATGAAGCGGAAATCTGGCCAACCCTCACGATCCTGCGCGGCAAGGTGATGATGGAGGATGGCGAATTCCACGGCGACGTGAAAGACGGCAAGCTGCTTAAAAGAAAGGTCGCCGAGGACATCAGAAACCGGCCGGCGCTGTAGTTGACCGAGAAGCGTTATACCAACCTGCGGTGATAGGGCCTCATTTGACCGGGATTATTTTGCGCTGTGGCAGCGTCGCGCGTCATTTCTTCGCCATCATGATGACCTCAGCGTTCGCGTAGCGCTCGTTTTAGGATCTTGCCGTTCGTATTCTTCGGCAGCGCATCAACGAAGACAATGTCGCGTGGAATTTTGTAGTTCGACAAATCGGTCTTGCAAAATGAGATAATGGCCTCCGCGTCCATTGTCTCGATGCCGCGCGTTACGATAAAGGCCCGCAGGCGTTCGCCCCAACGCTCGTCGGGGACACCGACGACCGCGACCTCTGCGATTTGTGGATGCCAATAGAGAACTTCCTCGATCTGCCGCGGGTAGATATTAATGCCGCCGGAAATGACCATGTCGCCTTTGCGATCGACGATATGGATGAAGCCTTCACTATCCTTGCGTGCCAAATCGCCGGCGCTGAACCAACCGTCCAGCAGCGGCGGCGCCACCGCCCGGCCGCCCTGCCAGTAACCGGAAAACAGGAATGGGGAGTTGGTATAGAGTTCTCCAATTTCTTCGGGACCGACTTCCTGGCCGGACTGGTCGAGTAATTTGATGGCGCAGTTCGGAAACGGCAAGCCGACGCTTGCTTGTTTGCGCAACTGATCGGTTGGTCGGATATTACTAGCAATACCGACCTCGGTAGATCCGTAAGTTTCATGCAATAGCCCGCTGCCCCACTGCTCGAAGATCCGTTCCTTGACTTTTTGCGGCAGTGGTGCGGCGTTGCAAATCAGGCTCTTCAAGGCCAAATCACGGTGCGCAGATAGAAACTCGGCGTCCAACGCGAAGATGGCATGCAGGTGCGTGGGCACCATGAAAACCCCGGTGAAGCGGCCTTCGGCAAGCCGCCCGACGACATGAGCGGCATCGAATTCCGCGACCAACTCGCAAGTGCCGCCAAAAAAAATTGGTGCCAATGCGAAGGCAAGCCCGGCGCCGTGAGCACAGGGCGCAAGGGCAAGAAACGAATCATCGGGACCGAAGCAGCCGTATTCGACCGCCATAGCATAAAACAACAGGGATCGCGCCCGGTGCGGCAGCATCACGCCTTTAGGCGCCCCTGTCGTGCCTGATGTATAAGGGATCGAGAAGATCTCCCATTCACCGGACAGCGGGACGAATGGCGCCTTGTTTTCCGTTTGCACCAACGCCTCATATTCGGCGCCAAAGGTCACGACCCGTTTGACTGTGGCGAAGGTCGCCGCTTGCACGCTACCAAGGCAATCAGGATGAACAAACAGTGCCTTGATGCGAGCATCGTCGCAAACCGTCGCCAACTCGGCGACGCTGAGCCGTGCCGATAACGTCACCACCGGATGACCCGCGTCCGAAAGCGCCAACACTGTTTCCAGGTACTCGATACAGTTGGGCGCCAAGACGCCGACATGGTCTTTGGGCGCAAGCCCGAGATGGTCGGACGCCGCGGCGGCAAGGCTGTCGACCCTGGCGATCAATGCGCGATAGGTTCGCTCCGTTGCGGCATGCCGCAACGCGACACGGTCGGGATACTTTAACGCTGCCGCGCGGACGCCGCTCGCCACCGTGAGCGGTCGATAGGTGTCGGGAACGGCAATTGTGATCGTGTGTGGTTCCATGGCAGATTCGAGATACTGGAACTTATGCTTCAGAGATTACATCCGGCGTAGCGAGGCAATGAGCACTGCCGCAAGCCGACGGAAAGAATAAGCCAGCAGCAGACAATTCGAAAGTCGAAACGGATCTGGCGCCAAGACCAGCCTTGAAATGTGACGACGGAACCGGCCGCCGCGTCGATGGTGTAGGGCGTGTCGGTCGCCCGATCGGTATCGGCCCACCAATAGCCGTAGACGTCGTAGGTGCCGGCCGTCACCACCTCCAGGTCCCAGGTCGTGACCGGCAGCCCCGGCTCGACACCCGGCGGTAGCACCACCACCGCGTCGGCCACCACCGCGCCGCCGGCATTGAGGTTGGTCAACTCGACCCGGTGGTTCAGACCCGGCGCCATGGTGAAGCTGCCGAGCAGCTTCCAGAGACCACCGTTGATGCGCTGGTTCGCCGTCACCGTCGTCGACCCGCCGGAATGATGGATCGTGTAGGGCACCGCGTTGGCATGGCCGCCATAGGCACGCCAGCGCGCATAGACCTTGTAGGTGCCGGTCGTCGTGATGGCCGGCGGCCAGGTCGCCCTGGTGAAGCTGAAATCGCCGTCGGCATCGTCGTCGATGATGTCGCCCGGCAGCGAGCCGCAGGGATCCCGGCTCAGATGGTCGGCGCCTTCCCGGCCAGGCTGGTGTACCTTACCGGCCGGTCACTCAGGCCGCGAACTCGATAGCCCAAACCAAAAGAGCAAATGAGTGGACTGTAACCGTAACGCGCCGAACCGCGCCAATAGTGATTGAGGTTGTACTGGCCCGAGCCGTCGTCGGTGGCCCGGCCGCCGTCCGCGACCCATTTGACGTAGGCCCGGTAGGTATTGTCGCCGGGATCGTCGGTACCCAATCGAAGCGTGCTGTCGGCGGGTCGGGTTCCTCGACCACGTGGCATTGGGCTCCTTTATCCCAGGTCCGAAATCTCCCCACACATCATTGGCCCATAATGCTATGTGTCGCGGCTACCTGGATTTCGCATTCTGTAGTCCTGCGATATGATTTTGTGCTCACGTGATCTCCGATTTAAGGCTGCTCCTGCCGGTGTTGACTCTTCCGCCTCACGCCGCCTGCGACGACTGCCAGCTGGCCGTGATCACCGCGTCGAGCTCTGCGCTTTCGGCCGGCAGGGCCAGCGTGTCGCCGCCGTCTTGCGGGTCGAATGCCGCCATCGCTTCGACCAGCGCGTTGACTTGCGCCGGCAGCACGACGGCGCCTTGCTCGGTACGGATCTCATCGAGCTGGTCCGGTGCCGCCGCGTACCAGTCCTCGACGGTCACCTGGCCGCCATGGCCTTGGAATTGCACCACCAGATCGTCGCCTTGTTGGTCGAACCAGATGTCGGCGATGTCGATGTCACCGCGGATTTCCAACGCGTCATAGCCGGCACTGTCGCGGTTGCGGATGACGTCCTTGCCGTCGCCGATGGTGTGGAAATAGATATCGTCGCCGGCGTCGCCCTGCAGCGTGTCGTTGCCCTCGCCACCGAACAGCACGTCATTGCCGGCGCCACCGTCGAGCCGGTCCTTGCCTTTACCGCCGTCCAGCAAGTCGCCGTTCGCGCCGCCCTGCAGCAAGTCGTTGCCATCGTCGCCGAAGACCACGTCGGCACCGTCGCCGCCCAAGAGGAAATCACCACCGTCGCCGCCATGCAGCATGTCGTCACCGGCATCGCCGAACAACTGATCAGCACTCTTGCCGCCGTCCAACTGGTCATTGCCGGCGCCGCCGTTCAAGGTGTCGCGGCCATCGCCGCCCGACAACTGATCTTCGCCGTCACCGCCACTGAGATAATCCCGGCCCTTGCCGCCATCCAGGGTGTCGTTGCCGCCACGGCCATGCAGCCGGTCGCGATTGTCGTCGCCGATCAATTGATCATCCGCGGCGTCGCCGATTTGTGAGGGGTTCTTCGCAATGTCTGTGTCACTTGGATCAAATGTCAAAGCTACATCGGCAAAGTCGAAACTGTCGCCGTTTTCGGTCTGATAGCTACCGGTGCCAAAATGGAATCCAGCATCGACATCCTCCATCACCGGCAGCGCCAGCAGATCAATCGACGTGATTCCCAAAGCACTCAAGCTTTGGACCTCGCCCGCCTCGCTCTTGCCGTCGCCATCGTCTTGCCAAACGGCAAAATCCTGGAACGCATCGTCTGCAGCGTCGAAAACGTCGTCGTGGTTGGTGTCGAAGGCGATCCGCAACGCGGTGAGGTCGCTGTGGGCCCCTTGTGCCCAAGCCGTGAACACCAGTTCTTCCTGGAATGTGACGGCGCCGTCACCGTCGAAATCATAGACCAGGAAACCGTCGCCTTGACCGATCCAGGCCGTCTTGTCGTCTTTGCCGTCGCCGTCGATGTCGAACTTCGCCGCCGAATCGGCGAGTGCGATCAAGTTGACGCCGTCGCCATCCATATCCAAAACTATCGGTGGTCCACCACCACCACCGTTACAATGCTCCGGGTCGCTAAACGCCGGGTTGAGAAACTCAACCTCCTGGATGTCGTGAGCCCCGTCGGGATCAAAGACATCCAGCAACATATTGACGGTACACCATGTGAGGTCCAATGGGCCCCAATCCAGCTTCAGCACGGCCTCTTCGCCGATGGTTTGGTCAAGACTGACCGTCCAGTTGGCTGTTTGCGTGTCCGCCCCGTCGATTTCCCAGAATAGTTGATCCGGGTGTTCGACTTCCGCGGCGAAAATGCTCCATTTTCCTCGGACATACGCTGTACCCGCCTCGCCGAGCGATTCGATTATCATTTCTCCCTTCTCAGGGATAGTATCCATGACCGGGGCGTCATTGATGCTCGCAACGTCGATAATCACCTCGCCGGTACCGGTGAGCCCGTCCGGATCGGTTGCCAGATAGTCAAACCGGTCTTGGCCGAAATAGTCCGCATCCGGACTGTAGGTGATGGTGTTATTGCCGTTGATTGTGAGCTCACCATGCTTCGGCCAGCTCTCCAAGGTGAGGTCCATGCCGGCCATCGTGTCGCCGTCGGTGACGTTGCCCAAAAGATTATGGTTGAGTGTGCCGTCCTCATTCACGCTCAAGGCGACGTTGGACGCGACCGGCGCATCGTCGACCGATTTCACGGTGACGTCCACGGATGCCCCGTCGGTGTTGCCGGATGCGTCGGTCACCAGATAGGTGAAGGTGTCGGCGCCGACATAATCGGGATGTGGCGTATAGGTGATCGTGCCGTCGTCGTTGAATACGGCATCGCCGTGGATGCCGTTCTGGTCAATCGTCAAATTTGCCAAGCGATCATTTTCAGGGTCGCTATCATCGGCCAGCACATCATACACCCGGGCGGTGTCTTCGTCGGTGTCGAAGCCGTCGTCGCCGGCGGTCGGGCCGAGGTCGGTCGCCACGATATCGACACCAACCGTCAAGTTGCCGTCGGCGGCAATGTCGAAGATCTGTTCGGCCGCTTGGGCGCCGGCGCCGTCGGCGTCGAACCAGATGCCCGAGCCGGCGGCAAGCGTGCCGGCGACGAACGGCAAGGTTGCGTCGGCGAAGTCGGCGCTGCCGCTGCCGGTGGTCACCTGGCCGGTCTCGTAAGTCACGCCGTTCGCGTTCTGGCTGACGCCGTCGGTGGTGAGCGCGATCGCGGTGATGTCGATCGAGGCGTCGTCCAGCGCCTTGACTTCGCCGGCATCCGCGACGCCGTCGCTGTTGGCGTCCTGCCAGATGGCGAACTGGCTCCAAACCGTGTCGTTGGCGTCGAAGGTGCCGTCTTGGTTGGTATCGAAGGCCTCGGCCAAGGCGCCAAGATCCGTCGTCGCTGTTTCGGCCCAGTCGGTGAAGACCAGTTCCGCGGCATGGCTGATGATGCCATCGCCGTCGTAGTCGAACACCAGGAAGCCGTCATCCGGCCCGGTCCAATGGACCTGGTCCGCGGCACCGTCGCCGGTCACGTCGAACAGCGGGTTGGCGCTGAGCCCGAGGAATTCGACGCCGTCGCCGTCCAGGTCGACGGCGATCGGCGCCGCACCGGACAGCGCAAACTCGATATAATCGACCGCGCCCGAGTTCCAGTTGTCGCCGAAGACGTCGAGCACGACGGTGTCGCCCGGGGTCAAGGCGATGTTGGAATAGGTCGTGGTATTGAAGCCGGCCGCGACCGGGGTTGCCGGCGCCCCGGACTGCCAGAGATTGATCGCGCTCTTCTGGCTGCCGTCGATGGTCGGCGTGACGGTCGTGCCGCCGTCCATTTCCTTGAAATAGCCCAGCGTGACGTCATAGGTTCCGGCAACACCGCCGAAGGTCGCGGTCGCCACATAGTTCTGGCCTTCGAAGCCGGCGGCGATCTGGTCGAGGCGCAAGGCCTGGCCGCCAGAGGCGTCGGTCACGTTCTTGACGTCGCCGTCGCCGGTGAATGACAGGGATTCCGCCTCCATGCGAATGGCGCTCGGGTTGGAAATCGTCACCGTGAGCGTCGCCGTGTCGGTATCGGCACCATCGGTCACCGTATAGACCAGGGTATCGGTCAGGGTCGAGCCAGCCGCCAGGCCGCTCACCGCCGGGTCGGCGGTATCGAGCGTGTACGTGTAGTCGCCGTCGCCTTCCAAGACCAGATCGCCGTATGCGCCGTTCAAGGTGCCGGCGTTGTCCACGGTCAAGGAATCCATGTTGGCATCGCTGTCGTTCAACAGCACGTCACCGGCCGCCGTCGTCGACCCCGTCGTGTCGACACTCGCCGTATCGTCGACCGCGACCGGCGGGGTGTTGCCGCCGCCGCCGCCGCTCAAGGGCTCGAAGTCGATGTAGTCGATACGAGCAAATTCGCCGCCATCTAGGGTGCCGGTGAGCACGATTTCGTCGCCAGGTACCAAGATCTGAACATCGGCCAAGGAGTTGTACCGCAGGCTGTCGGCGCTGACCCCGGGCTCCGACGTCTCGTGTATCAGGGGGACCGTCGAATGCGTGGTGTCGTTAATCTTTAGGGAGAGCGTCCCTTCGCCGTCGCTTTCATCCACATAAGCGACATGGACGCTATATATGCCGCCGGCCAATCCGAAGTCGTAGGTGGCGGTGCCGGTTGTGCCGCTCGGCTGGTCGAACGGCAGATGCGTGAGTGCACCGCCCGAGGCGACGGGGTTGGTTTCGACGTCGTAGCCGTTCAGGACCAAGCCTTCGGCTTCGATCCGCACGGTCTCGCCGGCACCGGGTTCGCTTTGGCCGTTGATGGTTACGGTCAAGGCGCCCTGGGTGCTGGCCAATCCGTCGCTCGCTGCATAGGTGAAGCTGTCGGTTAGGGTTTCGCCGTTGTCCAAGAATTCTACGGCCGGATGACTGTTGGTCAGGACGTAGGTGTAATCGCCGTCGCCTTTCAACACGAGCGTGCCGTAGTCGCCGTCCTGCTCGCCAACATTCAGTATTTCGAGGGGGATCGAAACGCCGTCCGGATCGACGTCATTGTCGAGCACGTCGCCGGTCGCCATCAATTGCGCGTCTTCGGTCACCGACGCTGAATCGGCAACGGCGATTGGCGCCACATTCTGATTGAGCGGCGTCCCGGCGAAGCGCCGAGCGTAAATGTCAAAGCCCTCCGGCTGACCTGTGGAGACCCAGGCGATCTGCGTGACATTGTCGCCGAGATCGACGATTTTCGCTCCGTGTTGGTCGTTGGCGGTTTCGTCGTTGACCAGGAACTCGTCGGCAACCGCCATGCCGTCGGCACCGAATTCGCGAGCGTAGATACCGCCCTGGTCGCCGTCCTGCCCGACCGACGTCCAGACCGCGGTAAAGCCGCCGCCGCGCTTGGGCGCCAGGTCCAAATGCTCGCGTTCGCGGTCGCCCGACTGATTCAGCGTCAGTTCAGTGGCCACATCAAGGGTATTGCCATCCGCATCGAAGCGTCGCGCCTTCATGTCATGTTCGCTGCCGCTGATGGCGCCGCTCTGCCAGCCGACGACGAAGCCGCCGTTGTCAAGGGCGGCAATCGCCGGAAACCCCTGTTCGAGAGCCGGCACGGCGGTCAAGTTGACTTTGAACGGATTGCCAACGGCCTGGGACTCGCCGTCACCGTCGGCCGCCTCTTCATAGATGCGGGCGGTAATGTCGAAGTCGCCACTGCCGTTGGCGCCGTCCTGCCAAACAACAACAAACCGGCCGTCCTCGAGTTTGACAATTCGCTGTTCGTATTGATGGTTTGCCGTCGCTGTGTTGATGCGGAACTCCGGGCCTTTTTTATCGCCGAATATGTCGAACCGTTGGCCGGCGACGTCGTAATCGTCGTAATCGTCGTCTTCGGAGGCCCAGACCACGATATACTCGCCGTTATCAAGCTTTATGGCATACGGGTCGTGTTGCGAGTCGGTCTCCTTGGTCACATGGTTGACCTGCACCGGTGCGTTGAATGGGCTGTAGCTGCTTCCAAGCGGCGAAAATGTTTGCGCGAACACACCGCTTTTGCTGCCGTCGTTCAACGTGCCGTCACGGGTCGTCCAGGCGAAGAACAGATTGCCGCCAGCGCCGCGGACGACGGTCGATTTGTGCGTCCAATCACTGGCCGTAGCGCCTTCGGCGATAATGAACTCCGCACCCCAGGTACCGTCGGGGTCCTGCACGCGGGCACGCACGCGATTGACGGCGCCGGCCGGACCGTTTTGCTCAGTCCAGGTGGCAACCGCACCACCGCCGGCCAAGGCAGACATTCGAACCTGCATTTGGTCGCCGACCGTGTCGATGTTGACTCGCTCCGCCGGCTGCAATTCCGGCACAAACGGCTCGTCAGCGCCGTGGATGACCACATTCAGCGCCGCGGTGTCCGTTGCGGCGCCGTCGGTTACCGTATAGGTGAAGCTCTCGGTGAGCGTCTCGCCATGGCCAAGCGTCTGTATTATCGGATTGTCACTGTTCAGGCCGTAGCCGACGGCGCCGTTGGTACCGAGTTCGATTGCCCCGTATTGCCCCATGAGGAATTCGGGGTCCGTGGCCAGAGCGGACGGTCCGTTGTCAACGTCGATGTCGTTGGCTAAGAGATTGCCAATTGCGGTGATGCCTAAATCTTCCACCACGTGAATCGTATCGTCGTTCGCAATTGGCGCCACATTGCCGGCGCCGCCGACCGGGTCGAAATCGATAAAGTCGATCGCGCCGGAGTTCCAGTTGTGGCCGTCGATATCGAAGGTGATGCTATCGCCTGCGTTCACGGTCTTGTTGGAGAGCAGCTTGGTGCGGGCGTTGCCGGCGGTCGGATCGCTGCCGGAACTGGCTTCGTAATGGTTCAGCGTGGTAACCGTCGTGCCATCGATTTTGACCACGGTGTCGGTGCCGCCGTCCTGTTCAACGTGATAGCCGATGGTCAGGTCGTATTGGCCCGAGGTGCCGGCAAAGGCATAGGTCGCGGTGCCGTCCTGGCCGCTATAGCCACTCGACGAGGTGAGCCGCACCACATCGCTGCCGGAGGCGAAACCGAAGGCCGATATTCGGGTATCGCCGGTCAAGGTCATGTCCTCGATCTCGACACTGAACGAGGCGCCGCCGGAAGGTTCGTCGACGCCGTTTATGGTCACGGTCAAGCTGCCGGTGTCGGTCGCAATGCCGTCGCTCACCATATAGCTGAAGCTATCGGTCAAGCTTTGGCCGCTGTCCAGCGCTTGCACCGTCGCGTTGGTGTTGTCCAGCGCATAGGAGAAATCGCCGTCGTCATCCAGGGTCAGGGTGCCGTATTGGCCGGATTTTTGGCCGTCATCGGTGACGGTCATGGCCCCGCCGTCGCCGCCGTCTTCATCGTTGGACAGCACGTTGCCGGTCGCCGCAACGCCGGAATCCTCGGCCACACTGATGCTATCGGCATTCGCGGTCGGGGCGACATTGTTAGGGGTGCCCAACGCCGATGGGAAGGACCGGGCATAGACGTCGTAGCCGTCGCCTTGGCCGGTGCTGGCCCAGACGATCCGCGTATCGCCTGCTTGACGCATGATCCGTGGCGTGATCTGGCGGTTGGTGGTGTGCTCGTTGACCTGCAGTTCGTCGCCGAGCGGCGAACCGTCGCCGTCGAACTCGCGGGCGTAGACGCCTTCCAGGCTGCCGTCCTGGCCATGGCTGGACCAGGCCGCGGCAAAGCCGCCGTCGGCAAGCGCCGTCAAGGACGGCCAATGGCGCACATAGGTGCCGGACTGATTCAAGGTCAGCTCGACACCGGGGTCCCGTTCGGTGCCGTCGGGACCGTAGCGCCGCGCCTTGATCTCGCCCTCGGACGGATCGCCGAGTGCCGCACTTTCCCAGGCGATGACAAAATCGCCGTTGTCGAGTGCTGCCACCGCCGGCTGATCCTGGGACAGCGCCGGCGAGGTCGGCAGATTGACCGTGAACGGGTTGCCGACCGCCTGCGAGACACCGCTGCCGTCGGCGTTCTGTTCATAGATGCGCGCCAGAACGTCATGATCGCTGCCGGTGGTGGTGCCGTCGTGCCAGACCACCACGAAGCGGCCGCCGGTGAGCTTGACGATCTCCTGGGCGCGCTGGTCGTTCGTCGTCGCCGTATTGATGACGAACTCGTCGCCGATCGTCGTGCCATTGGCCGCATAGCGTCGGCCGACCACGTCATAGCCGTCATAGTCGTCGTCGCCCGACGTCCAAACCAGCATGATCTCGCCATTGTCGAGCTCGACACCGTACGGCGAAAACTGGTTATAGACTGAGCGGTCGGCCCGGTTGACCTGAAACACCGACCCGGTCGGTGCATATTGGGCGTCATAGAACTGGGCGAACACGCCGCTGTTATCGCCGTCGTTATATTGGCCTTTGCGCGTCGTCCAGGTCGCCAGGAAACCGCCGTTCACCAGCGGCACGGCCGATGGCCGATAGGTCCAATCGTCGGTGAGAAGGCCTTCGGCGATGACGATCGGCGTGCCGCCGACGCCGTTCGAATCATAGACACGGGCCCGCACCTCGTAGGCGTTTTCGATGTCGCCGCGGTGGGTCCAGGTCACCAAATGATCGCCGTTCGCCAAGGGCGTGATGAAGGGCTGCAATTGATCGCCGACGACCGAGAGGTTGACCCGTTCTTCCGGGCCGAACGGGCTCTCGTCGGCGCCTTCGATGGTGACCGTGACCGTAGCGCTGTCGGTCAGGCCGCTGCCGCCGTCGTCGTCGGCGACATAGGTGAAGGTCTCGGTCAGGGTCTGGCCGCTGTCGAGCGTCGTCAATGCACTGTGCGTATTGTTCAGGGTATAGACGTAGTTGCCTTCGGCCGAGAGGTCGAAGCTGCCATAGGTACCGGTCAGAACCGCCGGGCTGACGATGCTGAGCGCATCCGGGCCATCGGTATTGATGTCGTTGGCGAGCACGTTGCCGCTCACTGTCAGCACCGCATCCTCGACCGCGGTCAACGTATCATCGACCGCGACCGGCGCCGTGTTGACCGGCCCGCCGCCGCCGACCGGATCGAATTCGATGTAATCGACCGCGCCGGAGTGGTAATTGTTGCCGTCGATCGAGAACACGATGTCCTGACCGGCGGTCAGCGCCACGTTGGAGACCTGCCGGGTGCGGGCGTTGCCGGTACTCGGATCGCTGCCGGAACCGGCTTCGTACTGGTTGATGGTGGTAATCGTCGAGCCGCCGGTCGTCACCGTGGTGGTGGTGCCGCCGTCCTGTTCGGCGTGATAGCCGATGGTCAGGTCGTATTGGCCGGTGGTGCCGCCGAAGGCATAGGTCGCGACGCCGTCCTGGCCGCTATAGCCGCTCGACGAAGTGAGCCGCACCACGTTGTCGTCGGAGGCGAAGCTGAAGGCCGATATCCTGGTATCGCCGGTCAGGGTCATGTCCTCGATCTCGGTCCGGAACAGGCTGCTGCCACCGCCGCCGCCGGCGAGGCCGACCGCGACCGTCATGGTCGCCCGGTCGATCAGGCCGTCCTGGTCGCGCACTTCATAGAGCACCGTGTCGCCGCCGACGAAGCCTGTATTCGGCGTGTAGGTGATGGAGCCGTCGGCGTTCAGGACCGCCTGGCCGTTGGCGCCGTCGCGGAGGATGCCGGTGACCGTCAGGCCGCCGGCCGCAGGGTCCGTGTCGTTTGCCCGCGGATCGGCGGTCACCGCCTGATCAATCGCCGTGCGCAGCACGTCGCCGATGGCGTCGACGCCGCCCGTCGGTGCCGCTGCTGTCGTGCGAATTTCCACGTGATCGGCGATGTTGGCCGGGTTGAGGCCCTGGTCGGCGAACAGGCCGCCCAAATCGACCTTGTCGGTACCGACCTCGAAATCTTCGATCCGGTCGATGCCGTGACCTGCCGCGCTATAGCCGAACTTGTCGGCGCCGAGGCCGCCGGAGAGCGTATCGTCGCCCAAACCGCCGTCAAGCGCGTCGCCGCCCAGGCCGCCGGCCAGCACGTCAGCGCCGGCGCCGCCGGTGAGCTTGTCATGGCCGAGCGCGCCATAGAGCTCGACCGCGCCGCCCGTCGCCAAGGTCGCCAGATCGTCGTTGCCGTCGCCGCCGACGGCCATTTCCAGCCCGGATTCGGCGAGATTGATGTCGACCGATTGGAAGCCCTCGACCACGCCCATGTCGAAGCCAGTGCCGCCGTCCAGGGCGGCCAAATCGTCGTCGGCGTCGAAATAGATCAAGTCGTCGCCTTCGCCGCCGCGCAAGGTGTCCCTGCCCACGCCGCCGCGGATCAAATCGTCGCCGGCGCCGCCTTGCACCAGGTCGTGGCCGACTTCGCCGTCCAACTGATCGTCGCCGGCGCCGCCGGTGAGGCGATCTTCGCCGCCGCCACCGGAGATCACGGCACCATCGGTCGCCGTCGTCGACAGGGTATCCTTGCCGAGGCCGCCGATCGCCACCTCGGCATTCAAGTCGGCGATATCCACCAAGAAGCCGCCGTCGCCTTCCAGCACCACCATGTCGGTGCCGGCGCCGCCGTCGATATTCGCCAAATTATCGGCCAAGTCGACGGTCAGCAAGTCGTCGCCGCCGCCGCCGGAGATCGTATCGGCGCCCTCGCCGCCGGTCAGCACGTCGTTGCCGAGCCCGCCGGTCAGGCTGTCGTTGCCGCCGCCGGCATTGATCTGCACGCCGAATTCGCCTTCGACGGCGCCCGGCAAATCGCTAACACTCAAACTATCGCCGACGTCGCTGCCGGTCAGCGTCCGGGCCGTGTTCACGTCGAAGGTCGCGGCCAGCGCCGCACCGCCGATCGGGATCACCACATTGTCGCCGCCTTCCGCCTCGATCAGCACGTGATCGTCATCGCCGGCATAGGGCCCGACCTTGACGCCGTCGCCGTTGTAAGCCAGCGCCACGCCGTAGGCCATGTCGGACTGACGGAAGCCGTTGTCGATCAGGGTGATCGGCAAGGCCGATTGCAGCTCTTGGCCGTTCACCGTCTCGGTAATGTCGTAGCCGGCCATGGCGATCGACGTCAGGCCGACCTCGTTCAAGGTTCGTAATTCGTCCAGGTCGGTCTGGCCGTCCTGATTGTCGTCGACCCAGACCCGCATCGCGTCGAACGAGGTGGCGCCGCCACCATCGTCAAAGCGATAGATGCCGTTGCTGTCGTTGGGATCGAGCTCGCTCATGGTGATGGCGTCCGGATCGCTGGGATCCAGGCTCGCCAGGCTGGTCACCAATTCCGTCACGCCATTGATGCGGCCGTCGCCGTCCAGGTCGCGCACCAGCAGGCCGTCCGAAGGGCCGATCCAGCCGGTCCGTTCCATGTAGCCGTCGTCGTCCCAATCGAACACTACGTTGGTGTCGGTGGCGGCGATCAACTGCAGACCGTCGCCGGCCAGATCCACGGCGATGACCGGTATCGACAAGCTGTCGGTGCTGAAATCCGCGTCAACCGCGGCGACCAGGCCGTCGGGGTCGTCGACCTCGAACGACAGCGGTATCAGGCTCGAATCGCCGTGACGGTCGCCGAACGGAATGTATTCGCTGCCGTCGGCAAAGCGAAACAGTTCGATGCGCTGACCCACATCAAACCAGTTCACGATCCGGACGTAATCCGGCAGCTGATCGACTGGTGTGGTCTGCTTCAAATCGCGTAAACCCACCAGCAGATCTTCGCCATCGACTGACAGTTCGAGATCTTCGGGTCGAATATTGGCGCCGAATTCCAGCACATCCCGGCCGCCGTCGATGCGCGTGCGTTTGATTTCGTCGTTGGTGCGCGGCACCCATTTTGTCGGCGGAATCGTGCCGAGTTCCGGCACGTCCGCGACCGCGTCGATCTCGACCGCGGTAAAGGGCTGTTCGATGACGTGGCCATCGGCGATGTCGACGGCGCCGTTGCCGCGATTGAACACATAGGTGTCGTCGCCGGCACTGCCTTGCAGCGTACTGTTGTCGCCGGCCGTCAAACGGTCCGTCGAGAAGCTGCCGGCAAGCGTCGCCCCGGTCGCCGCCGTCGCGTTGATGTCGGCCGCGATCAGGCTCGGCGTCCCCGTTGGCGGAACCGTATAAATCGTGCCGTCGGCGATGAACTCCAGGAACTCGACCCGTTCAATGCTCGACAAGTACCAATTCTCCACGGTCACCACGTCGCTGAGGTTGGCCAGCGGTTGACCCGGATTGGCCGGGTCCTGGATGCCGATCAGCAAATCGTTGCCTTGTTGCGCCAGGGTCAGATCACCCGGCGCGACACCTGGTGCGAACAAGATACGGTCGAGCCCGGCGTCGACGGCGATGTTCACGCTTTCCGGATCCGGCACGTCGTCGGGGTGGTCGTGTTCGACACCCTCGACGGTGTTGCGATAGCTCTCGCTGGCGAGCACGGCGTTGTCGGCGATGGTCACGGCGCCGTCGCCGCGGGCAATGATATAGCTGTCGTTGCCGTCACCGCCTTCGACCCGGTTGGTCGCGGCCGAGCCGTCGACGATCAGGATATCGTCGCCGAGGCCGCCGGTGAGCGTCGCTTGACCGTTGCCGAGCGCCAGCACCGGCGCGTCGGGCTGGGCGTCCCAGTCCGAGGCCAAGGCGGTATCGAGGCCAAGCACCGCGGCGCGGGCTACGGCGTCGTTGTAGCGGTCGACCTGTTCGGCCTGTTCCGTGTCGGTCGCGCCCAGGATGGTCGCCTGGGCTATGGCTTCATCGAACAGCGCCGGGTTGTTGAGCCGGTCGCCGTAGACGCGGGCGTGGTCCATGTCCTGCAGGAAGTCGTCCATGGTGACCGCGTCGGTGAGCTGCAGCATGCGCTTCAACACCGGGTCGCCGCCTTCGATGCGGGCCGTCTTCAACTGATAGACGATTCCGGCCTGGACCGCCTCGCCGACCGTATCGAACAGCACCCGGGCGGATTCGCCTGGCGCCGCGTTGCCGCGGTCCTGGTAGAAGAACTCGTCCTCGTAATGGCCATAATAGACGTCTTCGGTGAAGAACACCTCGCCGCCGATCAGCTCCATCATGGCCCCGAGCGTAGTCGCCGCGGTCGCCGCCATGTAATCGGCAATATCGGAATCGCCGCCCTGCTTCTGATAGTCGTGGGCGGCGACGAAGCGCGGGCCGCCCTCGAACCGATCCGGATGCACCACATCGACCACACGGCCGGCGCGCGGCCGCGGGCTGCCGCTGCCGAGCAGACCGCCGAAGAAGGCACCGGCGACGGCGCCGATGAAGGCGCCGACCGCGGCGCCGACCGGACCGGCCGTGGTGGCACCCGCCTGCGCGCCCGCCTGCATGCCCATGGCGATGGCCGCGCCGATGGAGGCACCGACGGCGCCGCCGATGGCACCACCGGTCGCCGCCTCGACGCTGTCGACGCCGAACAGCATGTCGGCGAATTCCATGCCGATGAACTGACCCGCCGCGGCGCCACCGGCGTGGCCGAGCGCGGTGCCGAAACTCCCGGGTTGCACCGATTTAATGACAACGTCGCCGAATTCCGTCGCCACCACGGTGTCCACCACCTGCAGGTTCAAAAAATTTGCGGCCGCCAAATCGAACGCCGCCGGACTGGTCGAACCCAGGACGTTGACGGTCAGCCGCGCCAGAATCTGGGTCGCCACGGCGCCACCGACGATCTGGCCGCCGATCCGTGCGATATCGCTTTCAAAGCCGAATTTTTCGACCAGCTGCATGCCGAGCTGGCCGCCGGCATAACCCACCACCTGGTTGGCGATGGCGCCGCCGAAGCGCTCGATCACCAGCGCCTCATCGAGTGTGAGCGAGCCCTGGCCCGCCGCTTCGCGGCCGATATTGGCGCCGGCCCAACCGCCGACCGTGCCGCCCAAGGCGCCGCCGACGAAATCCGTCACCAGATTGTCGGAGCCCAGCATGCGCGCCAGTTGGACGCCCAAATACCCGCCGACGACGGCGCCCGTCGCGCCACCGATCGTCTCAAGAGAACTGTTATGCACCCGCCATCCGTCGGCGACATAAGTATGGTCGCCGTCCACGGCGAAGTTGTAGACCGTGCACTGAGAAACCGGCGTCACCATGCCTATAGGATCGCCGTAATCGGCAAACATCCTGACCGAACAGCCGGAGACGCCGACGGATTCCTCCTCCGCCACCGCCCGCCCGGTCCGCGCCCGCACAATCGTGCCGTCGGCGGCGACCACCGTGCCGTCGTTCTCGATGATTTTGTCGAGGCGCTCGAAACCGCCCTCGCCGGTCAGGAACACATGCCCCGGCGTTACCAAGGTACCGTGGAAATCGATCACCGGCTGGTCCGGATTGACCTGAGTCTGGGTTACCCGCTGCGGGCGCAACGCCGCGCTGCCCGAGGCCGCGCCAAAGGCCAGGACCATATCGTCGGTACGGATATCCTGGATCGCTTTCCATGATCCGTCCGCCATATGGATCGGCGTGCCGGCGGCGAAGCAATAATCAATGCCTGCGGCCTCATTCGCTTCAAACCCGCTTTCGATTTCCGACTGCATCTGTTCAACGAGTTCTTCCGGCGAAATCGTGGCTGGATCCAACGACGAGCCGTCCAGCAGGGCATCAAAATTTTCATCATCCGTTGCAAATACGGCATGGGAATATTGTGTCACCGTTTCAACAAGTGATTCGGCTTGTTCCTGGGTTAGCGCAACGGCACTCAGGACCCCATTTTGCGCCTCGACGAACAAGTCCTTTGCTCCACCGATGGCATCACTTATCAGGCTTTCAATAGGTTGACTGAATGCGTCGCTTGCCGCTGATGTCGTTATTGACATTGTAATTCCCGCGGCACCGGCGCCAACGGCGATGGTTACCCAACCGACAGGCGTCGCCGCCAACAATACGCCGACTGTGGTTCCGACAGCTGCAGACGCCGCCGCACTAAATATACCGGTAGCTGCTTCTCTTATCGCTCCTGGGATATTACCATGCTTGTAATTTTCGTACCCTTCGTACAAACCTGTCCCGACGCTGAGTGCCCATCCACTCCCCTTCATCGCTTTGGCAGCGGTGCCAAGATATATTGGGAGCTTCCGAGGCGTTGCGATAAGAGTGTTACCTTGCCCATCTGCCATTATCATGCTGCCATCCGGCAGCAGCTGCCTTAAAGCAAAATGTTTAGGCACGTACTCGTATGTCTGGACCCGTCTTTCGAGCAATGACTGCCCCATACCAAGCAGCGCGCCTGACGTGTCATTCAGAGTCATTCCTGGAAGCAAGTCGTTCCATTGAAATTCGGTACTAGCCTTCGGATCAGACATCGTTCGGATTCCCCCTATTGCTTCTCTTCAAGCGCCATCTGTAGGCGCATTCAAGAAATGCTGCTGTTGCCGCACCGCAGTACGAAGTCATGGTTGAAAATACGACAAATCCCAATAGTGCTAAAACGAATTTTGAATCCGAGTTGCCAAACAATGATTGTGTAACGACGTAGTAAAACATGTATGATATCGGTGAAATCAAAAAGTAAATCAGAAAATTCCAAAAATCACTCCTAAGTATATAACGATACCCGAAGAACACTTTCCCCACATGAAAAAATACGAAGGATATAAAGAATATCGAAAGAAACGAGAGTATGTATTTAGGATCGAAGTCCAGTTTGCTGAATGTTAGAGAAACAAAATACGATATTGGGAACGTAATTAGCGCAACTACGACCACAGGTGTTCTTGCAAGAACGATGTGACGGCCGCCTGTTCTCGATCGTCTACCAATCATCGTAAACTTTCCTATCCCCGACATTCGCCTACGTCATCCGCATTATTCATTTTATGTTCAATATCAGACCCATAACGCCGATAGCATTGATTACAATTTCACTCTTGATGTCGTTTCAATTCACCCCTCACTCACCACCAGCCCCTGGCCGTCGTCGCGCGGCCGCATGAGCTTGAACGGCTGGTCCTTCAGCACGGTCGCCTTCAGATCCTCGATCGCCTTGGCCTGACCGCCGAACGGCGCCACCAGGTCCATCAGCCAGAGATGCGGGCCGGACTTCCAGTCGGTCGGCCGGAGCCGGCCGCGGCCTTGCGCCAGCGCCTGGTCAACGTCGTCGGAGACATAGGCCCAGCTGGCAAAGCCTTCCGGCTGGTTGCCGTTGCGCCAGAGCCGGAACTGGCCGAGCGCCACCGGCGGGATGACCAGCCATTCCATGTCGGCCATAAAGAGGTGCCGGTGCAGCGGCGACTGCGCCATCAGCCAGGCCGCGGCGCCCATCACGCCGACCTTGTCCATGTCGCGGGCCGGGGTTTCCGTTGCGGCCGCTGCGGTTTCTTTAGGTGTGGTCTGCTGTTCGCTCATTGTCTCGCTCCGTCAAGAATACCGCGCCGCAGGCGCGCTTGGTTGCACCAACTCTGTCGCAAATTGTGGTGGTAAGATGACTATGCCCGTGGGTATTTCCCAAGGGCCGCCCCAATTGCCCGTCCGTCGGTCCGCCTTCTGCATCCCTCGCGCCCTTTGCCCTACCGCCATCGGCGGTGTCCTCCAAACAGGACCTTATCCACGGTCTTTGCGCCGGGTTCCGCCTGATGTTTGCAACGTATTTCGCGTTACATACGAGTCATGGTTACAATAACGTTTTTCGATATGCAATCGCTAAAGTGTATCATGAGATCCTTTTTTTGTATTCTCTCCGGACTCTGTTGATTCCAAGTCACACTCCACCATAGCACGAATTCAAGATCTTGGGCCGGCCGCCCCAGCGGACTCCATATATGGTGTCATGCCGCAATCAGGTAGTCGCAGCAATCGGTGCGTGCGAAAATCGTACTGGTTGCATGGACACGGGACCCGAATGCCCAAACCGGGTGCGCTATCACTTGGACGCTGCCGTCGACACCAGCCAGCGCTTCATCGAACAGCGCCGGGTTGTTGAGCCGGTCGCCGTAGACGCGGGCGTGGTCCAATGTCCTGCAGGAAGTCGTCCATGGTGACCGCGTCGGTGAGCTGCAGCATGCGCTTCAACACCGGGTCGCCGCCTTCGATGCGGGCCGTCTTCAACTGATAGACGATTCCGGCCTGGACCGCCTCGC
>Ga0315336_1002475_pt1 | contig 28002 bp, 19 predicted proteins | sample ASW5metaG_FD_204512 | JGI IMG/M metagenome (GOLD analysis project Ga0315336, IMG submission 204512) | Ammonia-oxidizing marine archaeal communities from Monterey Bay, California, United States - ASW #5 | ecosystem: Environmental > Aquatic > Marine > Intertidal zone | place: USA: California... | reverse complement strand
ACAGCAACCGAATCACCATCGAAGGCCACACGGCTCTCGCCTTTTCGGAAGACGTGGCCACCCGTTTCATGGCGTATGGCTGGAATGTGACGCGGGTCGGCGATGCCAACGACCTGGCGATGCTTGAGCGGGCGTTCGAGGTGTTCCAAAATACCGACGACCGTCCCACGCTGATTATTGTCGACAGCCATATCGGCTGGGGGTCACCGCACAAACAGGATACCAGCGCCGCGCATGGGGGGCCGCTGGGGGAAGAAGAGGTCCGGCTCACCAAGGAAAACTACGGCTGGCCGCTCGAGCCGACCTTTTACATTCCGGACGGCGTTTACGACCATTTTTCCGCAGGCATCGGGCAGCGCGGAGGGCAGCTCCGCGATGCGTGGTTCGGGCGGCTCAAGCAGTACCGGATGGCACATCCGGAACTGGCCGACGAACTCGACCGGATGCAGCACCGGGAACTTCCCGACGGTTGGGACGATGACATCCCCACATTTAAAGCAGACAAGAAGGGACTGGCGTCGGGGCAGAGTTCCGGTGAAGTTCTCAATTCGGTTGCGAAAAACATCCCCTGGCTGATTGGCGGTGCGGCGGATTTGGCGCCCTCCACCAAGACCCGTCTCACATGGGACGGGGCGGGGGACATGTCCGCAGACAATTACGGCGGACGTAATTTTCACTTTGGTATTCGCGAGCATGCCATGGCCGCGATTCTCAACGGCATGAGTCTCGTGAAGGTGCGGCCTTTCGGTTCGGGGTTCATGATTTTCAGTGACTACCTGCGAGGTTCGCTGAGGCTCACCGCGCTGATGGAATTGCCGGTGATCTACATCTTCACGCACGACTCGATCGGCGTGGGAGAAGACGGCCCCACGCACCAGCCGATCGAACAGCTTGTCTCGATGCGGGCGGTCCCGGGGCTGATGGTGTTCCGCCCGGCGGATGCGAATGAAGTGGCCGAGATGTGGCGGGTGATTCTCAAGCTCCAGCATACCCCGGTGGCACTTGCGCTTTCCCGGCAGGCGCTGCCCACGCTCGATCGCGACCGTTATGCATCGGCCGAAGGGGTGGCGCGGGGCGGTTATGTGCTGGCGGATGCGCCCAGTGGCAAACCCGAAGTGATCCTGCTGGCCACTGGCAGCGAAGTGTCGCTTTGCGTTGAGGTCTACGAGACGCTCGTGGCCGAAGGAATCGAGGCCCGCGTGGTGAGCCTGCCCTGCTGGGAATTGTTTGACGACCAGGATGCAGCTTACCGCGAAAGCGTCCTGCCGCCGGCGGTAACTGCCCGGGTTTCGGTCGAACAAGCTTCCCAACTGGGATGGGCCAAGTATGTTGGCATCGAAGGGACGACAATCGGCATGCATTCCTTTGGTGCCTCGGCTCCCTTGAAGATGCTGCAGAAAAAGTTCGGTTTTACGGCCGAACATGTGGCCATCGCGGCCAGGGAACAAATCAAACAGTTGGTGGGATGAAGAGAGGGAGGACGACCATTCGATGAAAGTGGGGATTGCGGCCGATCACGGCGGTTTTGAAATGAAGCAGGCGCTCATCGAGAACCTACTGGCCGAGGGCCACGAGGTGGAGGATTTCGGGGCGCATACCCTTGCTCCGGATGACGACTATCCCGATTACATCGTTCCGCTCGGCAGGGCCGTTGTCGCCGAACAGGTAGAGCGGGGTATTGCCATCTGCGGTAGCGGTGTTGGCGCGTCGGTGGTGGCCAACAAGATTCATGGTGTTCGTTGCGGGCTGTGCCACGACCATTTCTCGTCCCGTCAGGGCGTGGAGGATGACGATATGAACGTGCTCTGCCTGGGTGGCCGCGTGATGGGTCAGGCGGTGGCGTGGGATCACGTGGTGGCGTTCCTCGCCGCCCGCTTCAGCGGGGCCGAGAGGCACAGGCGACGGCTTGGCATGGTCGCCGAGTTGGAAGCGACGTGACCGGCCAGACGGGGAAAACAGGAAACCAGAAAGTAAGCAGGCGTTACCCGGGCGGAGACGCGTAACCGCTATTTTTCAGCAACCAAGACGAGTTGGAGATTTTTATCATGGATCCTCAGACACTCTGGGATCGGTATCGAAAATACCTCTGTACGGTCGATTCCCTCGATCTGACGCTCGACACAAGCCGGATGAATTTTTCGGACGATTACCTCGCGGCGATGGAGCCGCGCATCGAGGTGGCCTATGCCGAAATGGCCGAGCTTGAGAAAGGTGCCATCGCCAACGCCGACGAGCAACGCATGGTGGGCCATTACTGGCTCCGCAACCCGCAGTTGGCACCGACACCCGAAATCAACGCCGAAATCGAACAGAGCGTCGCGCAGATCAAGACCTTTGCAGCCGACGTGCACGCGGGCCGCGTGAAGCCCCCCGATGCAGACAGATTCACCCAGGTGCTCTCGATCGGGATCGGCGGCTCGGCGCTGGGCCCAATGTTCGTGGCCGATGCGCTTGGGCGGCCCGGGGATGACAAAATGCAGATCGCGTTTGTCGACAACACCGATCCAGACGGCATTGCCCGTACACTGGCCAAACTGCAAGGCCGCCTGACCGAGACGCTCTGTATCGTGATCACCAAGAGCGGTGGCACGCCCGATACGCGTAATGGCATGATGGTCGTGCGGCACGCCTTCGAGTCGGCAGGTCTCGACTTTGCGAAACATGTCGTGGCGGTGACGATGAAGGGCTCCAAGATGGACCAGCTGTCAGAAAACGAAGGGTGGATCGCCCGTTTTCCGATGTTCGACTGGGTGGGAGGCCGCACCAGCGAACTCTCGGCGGTCGGGCTGCTGCCGGCCGCGCTACAGGGGCTTGATATTGATGGAATGCTCGCTGGCGCAGCCGCCTGCGACGAGGTGACCCGCGGTACCCAGACGGCCACCAATCCAAGTGCCCTGTTGGCCCTCATGTGGTACCACGCCACTGGCGGTAAGGGCCAGAAGGACATGGTGATGCTGCCCTACAAGGACCGACTGCTGCTCTTGAGCCGCTACCTGCAGCAACTGGTGATGGAATCGCTCGGAAAACGACTCGATCGCGACGGCAACCGGGTCGACCAGGGGATTGCGGTCTATGGCAACAAGGGCTCGACTGACCAGCACGCCTACGTGCAGCAACTGCGAGACGGCGTGAACAACTTCTTCGTCACCTTCATTCACGTGCTCGAAGCGGGGCACGACGCGGTTGAGGTAGAACCAAATACCACCGCGGGCGATTACCTCAACGGGTTCCAGATCGGTACTCGGGAGGCCCTGTTCGGCAACGATCGAGAGTCGATGACCCTTACCGTTCGCCACGTGGATGCCCGCACGATCGGTGTGCTGATTGCCCTCTTCGAGCGGGCGGTCGGGTTTTACGGGAGCCTGGTCAACATCAACGCCTACCACCAACCGGGCGTGGAAGCGGGCAAGAAGGCGGCGGCAGCCGTACTCGACTTGCAAAACCGTGCCTCCGCCCAGCTCTCTGGCTCACCGCAGACCGCCGGGCAGTTGGCCTCGGCGATCGACGCTGCGGACAGCGTCGAAACGATCTACCTGGTGCTGGAACATTTGGCCGCCAACGGCCGCGTCAAGCGTATGGCGGGCGCTTCCCCCGCAGAGACAACGTACTGTCAAAAGTAGTCCCCTCAAAATTCAATGGCCTGTTTACCGAGGAAAAAACGATGCCTAATCTTGCCGAATCACTACTGAAGCACACCACGATCGTTGAGGATACCGGCGATATCGCCGCGATCGCAGAATTCAAGCCGCAGGACGCCACCACCAACCCAAGCCTCATTTTCAAGGCGGCACAGATGCCCGCCTACGAAAACCATTTGGAGGATGCTCTGGAGTTCGGTCGCCAGAGTGGGGGTGACGAGGTGGACCAGGCCGCTGCCTTCCTGGACAGGCTGTTTGTCAATTTTGGGGCAGAAATTCTCCAGTATGTTCCCGGCCGCGTTTCCACCGAGGTCGACGCCCACCTCAGCTTTGATACCGAGGCGACCATCGCCAAGGCCCGACGCCTGATCGGGCTGTACAACGACAAGTCGATCGGACCCGAGCGGGTATTGATCAAGATCGCAAGTACCTGGGAGGGGATTCGTGCAGCCGAGCAGTTGGAGAAGGAAGGAATCCATTGCAACCTGACGCTGCTGTTCAGTTTTGCCCAGGCGGTGGCCTGCGCCGAGGCGGGAGTGACGCTCATCTCTCCGTTTGTGGGTCGCATTTACGACTGGTACAAGAAGGACCAGGGCGGCGATGACATTCCCATTGAGGATGATCCGGGCGTGGCGAGCGTCGCCAAAATTTACAACTACTTCAAGCATTATGATTATCCGACCCAGATCATGGGAGCGAGTTTCCGCAAGGTCGATCAGATTGTCCATCTGGCAGGTTGCGATCTGCTCACGATCAGCCCGTCGCTGCTCGATGAAATGCAGGCGACCGAGGGCGAAATCGAGCCGCAGCTGACGGTCGAGGAGGCGAAGCGCCAACAGGTCGAGCGGGTCACGCTGGACGAAAAGTCGTTCCGCTGGATGCACAACGAGGATCCGATGGCGGTCGACAAACTGGCAGAAGGCATCCGCAAGTTTGCCGCAGATACTGTAAAGCTCAAGGAATTTGCCCAGCGAAAAGTAGCACAGAGCGTTTAAGATCGCTGCAGAACCCGAACGGTAAAGGAGTTCAACATGCAATTGGGAATGATTGGCCTTGGGCGCATGGGCGCGAACATGGTGCGGCGACTGATGAAGGGCGGACATGAGTGTGTCGTTTTTGACATGAACGCCGATGCGCGGAAGGCAATCGCCGCCGAAGGCGCGGTGCCGGCGGCAAGTCTTGAAGAATTTGTTGAGAAACTCACTGCTCCGCGGGCCATCTGGATGATGGTGCCGGCGGGCGTGGTGGGATCAACTGTCGAGAATCTTGCTGGGCTCCTCTCGAAGGGAGATATCTTGATCGATGGTGGCAATTCCTACTACAAGGACGATATCGCGCGGGCTCGGCACCTGCAGGAAAGCTCAATCCACTATGTCGACGTGGGGACCAGTGGCGGCGTGTGGGGGCTCGAGCGGGGTTACTGCATGATGATCGGCGGCGAAAAGCCGATCGTTGGGCATCTCGACCCGATTTTTCAGACGCTTGCCCCGAGCATGGATTCGGCCGAACGGACCGAAGGACGTGATGCGAAGGGGGGCACGGCCGAGCACGGCTACCTGCACTGTGGACCCAATGGAGCTGGTCATTTCGTGAAAATGGTCCACAACGGGATCGAGTACGGCATCATGGCGTCCTATGCCGAGGGGTTGAATATTTTGCAGCACGCCAACGTGGGCCAAAAAGGCCGGCAGGTCGATGCCGAGACGGCACCACTGCGGAATCCCGAAGACTACCAGTACGACCTGGATCTGGCCGACGTCGCGGAAGTCTGGCGACGGGGGAGCGTGATCGCCTCCTGGCTACTGGACCTCACGGCGCACGCCTTGTTAAAGGATCCCCATCTCGACACGTTTGCAGGCCGGGTTTCCGATTCGGGCGAAGGTCGCTGGACGATCACCGCGGCGATTGACGAGTCGGTCCCGGCACCGGTCCTCTCCACGGCTCTCTATGAGCGGTTTTCCTCACGCGACGAGGCGGAATTCGCCGACAAGGTCTGTTCGGCGATGCGGAAAGAGTTCGGCGGGCACGTTGAACGTGCCTCCGGTGGCTAGCAGCCCCCGGGGGAACCCTCGCTCTGAGCGATGAAAGTGCACACATGGCGAAAGAAAAAGTGAAGGCGGATACGGTCACCGGGCCATTTTTGGGCGTGATTTTCGGCGCGAACGGCGATCTCACCAAGCGCAAACTCATACCCGCGCTCTTCAGCCTCGCTCGCGATGGGCTTCTCTCTCGGGACTTTGCGATTCTCGGCGTGTCACTCAAGGAGATGACCGACCAACAGTACCGGGAGAAGGTAGCCAGTGACATGAAGGAGCTCGCACCCGATTTATTTACGCAGGAGCTACAGCAATTCTTCGATGAGCGACTTTACTACCTGCCGGGTGATTTCACCACCGCCGAGACATTCGGCAAGCTGCACACCCGTATCGAAACGATCAGCAAGCAACACAATACCCAAGGGAACGCATTCTTCTACCTGGCGACGGCTCCCAGCTTTTTCGGGCCCATCGTCCACTCGCTCGGCGATGCCGGCTTCACCAAGGAAAACGAGAATGTCTGGCGGAGGGTGATTATCGAAAAACCATTCGGTCGGGATCTCACCACGGCCCAGGCGCTGAATACCGACATTCAGAGCGTGTTGTCGGAGGATCAGATTTATCGGATCGATCATTACCTGGGTAAGGAAACGGTCCAGAATATCGCCGTCCTCCGGTTTGCCAACGGCATGTTCCAGCCCGCCTGGAGCAATCTCTTCATCGATCATGTTCAAATCTCAGTGACCGAAACCTTGGGAGTCGAGCACCGTGGAGGTTACTACGATCAAGCAGGGGCCCTGCGTGACATGATGCCCAATCACATCTTTCAGTTGCTCACGCTCGTTGGCATGGAAATGCCACTCTCCTTCGGGCCTGAAGACATGCGCAACGAACAGGTGAAGATATTGCATGCGATACATCCACCAAAACCGGGTGATGTCGCGCACGAAGTGGTTCGCGGGCAGTACGCGGCGGGCAGTCTGGACGGGGAACCGCGCGCAGCATACCGCAATGAGGAGGCGGTCGGCAAAAAATCGATGACCGAAACTTTCGTCGCAATGAAGCTGCACATCGAAAATCAACGTTGGGCGGGAGTCCCTTTTTACCTGCGGACTGGGAAGCGGCTCACGAAGCGGCTCACCGAAATTGTGATCGAGTTCAAAAAACCGCCCTTTACTCCCTTCCGGGAGACCGCCGTCGATACGCTTGAGCCGAATCAGTTGATCATCCGGATTCAGCCGCACGAGGGAATCTCGATGCGGTTCGGCACCAAGGTGCCTGGTACCCTGCTGAAGATGGACGCGGTCGACATGGATTTCTTCTATGCCGATCATTTTGGGCGGGCACCCGCGACCGGTTACGACCGCTTGCTCTACGACTGCCTGCGGGGAGAAGCGACGCTGTTCCGCCGCGCCGACATGGTCGAAGCGGGCTGGCGGGCCGTAGAAACCGTGCAGCAGGCCTGGGCAGCTGACGACCAATCCTTGTGCAGCTATCCAGCCGGAAGCTGGGGACCTGCAGAAGCGGATGAGTTGCTTGCCCGCGACGGGCGGCATTGGAGAATTTACGAATAATTGAATTTCCAGACACTTCAGGTGGCGTGGCCGAGGTGAACTCGACTCGGCTTCCCAAAGACAAGGAAGAAACATCATGACTACCCCCTCGGTCGTTCGCGCAGAGGATGCCGAAGGGGTCTGTGAGCAGGCCGCGCAAGAGTTTTTGCGACTGGCCGAGGAGTCGGTTGCCGCCCGGGGCCGCTTTGCGGTTGCCCTTTCGGGTGGATCGACACCACGGGCACTTTACCAGCTACTGAGCGGGCAACCGAACCGCGGGCGGGTCGACTGGTCGAGCGTCGAGTTTTTCTGGGGGGACGAACGCAGCGTGCCGCCCGACGATGAAGAATCGAATTTTCGCATGGTCAGGGAGGCGATGCTTCAGACGCTTGCGGTTCCGGAGGCACAGATCCACCGCATGGAGGCGGAGCGCGAAGATTTTGATGCAGCCGCCCGTGAGTACCAGGAGACGATCGCCCGTGTCCTGCAGGTCTCGGCCGCGGGTCCACCGCCACCGCTCGACCTGGTCTTTTTGGGCATGGGCCCCGACGGCCACACGGCGTCGCTTTTCCCGGAAACAAAGGCCCTGGACGAGACGACCCGATGGGTCGTTCCCAACGAAGTGCCACAGCTGAATACCCGGCGGATGACACTGACCGTGCCGATGATCAATGCCGCGCGGTCGGTGATTTTCCTGGTTGCCGGCGAGAAAAAAGCCACCCTCCTCGCGGAAGTGCTTTATGGTCCGAGCCAGCCTCACCAGCTCCCTTCCCAACTGATCGCACCGGTCAGCGGCAGGCTCACCTGGCTGGTCGATGAGGCGGCATCCCGCAAATTGCCTGCTTCCATCAGCAAATAAATAGAGACGCATGACAAACCGCCAAAAGGTCAAGCTGGCGCCCTCAATTCTGGCAGCCGATTTTTCGCATCTGGCCAGCCAGGTCGAGGAGGCAGAAGCCGCAGGCGCCGATCGGATTCACGTCGACGTGATGGACGGTCATTTTGTACCCAATATCAGTATCGGTCCGCCGGTGATCGAATCGTTGCGGCCCGTCACCGAGCTACCGCTTGAGACACACCTGATGATTTCCGAACCGAATCGCTACCTGGAGGCCTTTGCCGAGGCGGGCAGCGACTCGCTCTTGGTACACGTCGAGGGGGCTTTGCACCTGCATCGTACGGTGCACCACATCAAAAGCCTTGGGAAGGGAGCGGGGGTCGTGCTCAACCCGGCAACACCCGCAGCGGCCATCAGTGAGATTCTTCCCGATGTGGACCAGGTGTTGGTGATGACCGTAAACCCGGGCTTTGGCGGCCAGAAATTCATCCCGGGCACCCTTGAAAAAATTGCCCAGTTGCGGGAGATGATTGACAGTAGCGGTCGGCTAATCGAATTGTCGGTCGACGGGGGGATTGATTGTGATTCGGTACCGCGAGTGGTTGCTGCAGGGGCACGCGTGCTGGTTGCCGGTTCGTCGATTTTTCGGGTCCGGGAGGGCGTTGCGGCAGCGATGGCCTCTCTGCTGAGTGCGGCGGTCGGGGACTGACCGGTGCACTGTTGTGGGATGAGGCCATACATGGGAGAAGCAAAGTCATGAGCAAAGCGGATGTGGTCTTTTTCTTTGACGTGGACAACACGCTCCTGGACAACGATCGTGTGGCAGATGATCTGAAATCCTACCTGCAGAAAACGGTTGGTGCCGCTGCCGAACAGCGGTATTGGGCGCTGTTTGAAGAGGTTCGTCAAGAACTCGGCTATGCCGATTATCTCGGCGCCCTGCAGAAGTATCGTGTGGAGAATCCACGCGATACCCATCTGCTGAATATCTCTTCCTACCTGCTCAACTACCCCTTTGGCGATCGTCTTTACCCCCATGCCCTGGAGGTGGTGGCCCACGTTCAGCAGTGGGGTACGGCGGCCATCCTTTCGGATGGGGATGTGGTCTTTCAGCCCCACAAGATCGAGTGTGCGGGGATCGGTGCGGCGGTCGAGGAGCATGTCCTGGTATATATCCACAAAGAAGAAGAAGTCGCAGACGTCGAGCACCGCTACCCGGCAAAGCACTACGTGCTGGTTGACGACAAGCTATGGATTCTCGCATCGATGAAAGAGGCCTGGGGTTCACGGCTGACGACCGTGTTTCCCAACCAGGGCCACTACGCCCTGGATCCCGAGACACTGAAGAAATATCCACCCGCAGACCTGCACATCGAGCGGATTGGAGATCTTTTGGAATTTGATTTCGAGACACTAATGGCGGCAGCGAACGGTCCATAACCGCGCAGCACGTGGCTAACCCCAGCGGCAAGTCTGTCCGCTGGTTTGAAAAAAATCAGGGATTCCGATCTTATGGCGAAGCGCAAAAAAAGCTGGCGAGTTGCCTTTGTCTCCACACGCATTTCGGGAACCGACGGGGTGTCGCTTGAGATCGACAAGTGGGCAACGGTACTTGAACGGATGGGCGTCGAGTGTTTCTACATTACCGGGCAGTCGGACCGCCCCGCCGATCGAACGGCACTGATCGAGGAGGCCTCCTTCAACCACCCCGAGATTCTGGATATTTCCGAGCAGGCCTTCCATACCGAGATTCGCTCGGAACATTTGACAAACGAAATCAAGCGCATGACGAGGGTCATTCGCGACAAACTCAATCAGGCGATCCGGGATTTTCGCATAGATGGAATCATTCCAGAGAATGCTCTTGCGATTCCGATGAACATCCCGCTCGGTATCGCCATTGTGGAATGCATCCAGGAGATCGCGATCGGTTGCATGGCTCACCATCACGATTTCTACTGGGAACGGGACCGCTTCCTGGTGAGTTCTGTCAAGGATTTTCTCCGTTACGCCTTCCCACCCGCGCTGCCGCAGATCCAGCACGTGGTGATCAACAGCCTCCAGGAAGAAGAATTCAGTCGCCGCACGGGGCTCTCTTGCCGGATCATTCCCAATGTCATGGATTTTGCCAACCCTCCACCACCCGCCGACGAATACGCCCTGCAGTTCCGCGATGCAATCGGCCTGGAGGAAGGGGACCTGATGATCCTGCAGCCAACCCGGGTGGTGGCCCGCAAGGGGATTGAACACGCGATCGAACTGGTGAGTCGGCTCGGCCTGCCGCACGCGAAACTGATTATCAGCCACGACTCGGGCGACGAGGGAAACGTCTATCTGGACCGCATTCTGGAATACGCGGAAATTATGGGGATCGAACTCCTCATGGCAGGATCCTGGATCAGTGAAAATCGGGAGACCGGGCCGGACGGCAAGCCGAGGTTCACTTTAAGCGATCTTCTTGCACAGGCCGACCTGGTGACCTACCCGTCGGAATACGAGGGATTCGGCAATGCATTTCTGGAAGCGATCTATCATCGCCGCCCGGTTGTCTGCAACCGTTACCTGATTTACCGCACAGACATCGAACCGTGCGGATTTCGCACGATTACGTTCGACGGATTTCTCAGCCACGAAACGGTCGAGCAGACCCACCATGTACTGCACGATACCGCGTTCCGCGAGGAGATGGTCGATCACAATTACCGCGTCGCACAGGAGTTCTTCAGCTATGAGGTCCTCGAAGCAGAATTGCGGCTGATCATCGAACGGCCACAGAATATTTATCGACTGCTTGGCCGTGGCATGACCTACGGCGACGCACCCCCGCAAGAGTAAAGGTTGGTGCTGTCAGCCCGGTCCGGTCAGGCGATCGTAACGTCCCGGTCGAGATAGACGTCCTGGATGGCGCCGAGCAATTCAATCCCGTCGGCCAGCGGCTTTTGGAACGCCTTGCGTCCGCTGATCAGTCCAATCCCTCCGGCCCGCTTGTTGATCACGGCGGTACGCACAGCGTCGGCCAGATCGCTCGCTCCGGAGGGACCTCCCGAGTTGATCAGCCCCATGCGGCCCATGTAGCAGTTGGCTACCTGATAACGGCAGAGGTCGATCGGATTGTCGGAGGTCAGCTTTTCGTAGACCAGTGGCGAAGTCTTGCCAAAACCGATCGCCGTGTAGCCACCGTTGTTGGTCGGCAACTTCTGCTTGATAATGTCGGCCTGGATCGTCACGCCGAGGTGATTGGCCTGGCCGGTGAGATCCGCTGCGGCATGGTAATCGGTGCCGCCCTTTTTGAACCCGTCGTTTCGCAGGTAGCACCAGAGGATGGTTGCCAGTCCAAGGTTGTGCGCGTGCTCGAAGGCCTCGGCAACTTCCACAATTTGGCGGTCTGATTCTTCGGAGCCAAAATAAATTGTGGCTCCCACGGCCGCTGCGCCCATGTCGTAAGCCCGATCAACACTTCCGAAGAAGTTTTGATCAAAGTGATTGGGATAGGTGAGCAACTCGTTGTGGTTGATTTTCGCCACGAAGGGAATTTTATGGGCATAACGGCGGGCCACGGCACCCAGGACGCCCAATGTTGAGGCCACCGCGTTGCAGCCCCCTTCGATGGCCAGTTTGACGATGTTCATCGGATCGAAGTAATCCGGGTTGGGGGCGAACGACGCACCCGCCGAGTGTTCAATGCCCTGATCGACCGGCAGGATCGAGAGATAACCCGTGCCGGCCAACCGCCCGGTGCGCAGGATCCACTCCAGGTTGCCCAGCACGCGGGGGTTGCGGTCGCTGTCGGCGAAAACGCGATCCACAAAGTCCGGACCTGGCAAGTGCAATCGGCTGCTGGGAATGGTCTTGCACTCGTGTCCGAGCAGGTTGTCTGCGTCGTCGCCGAGATGGCTGCGAATTTGGTCAAACATATTGATTTTCCTCTAGTACGATACTTTTTTTGACGGTAACAGCGGCCCCTGCTCGGGAATCAAGGCGGATAGCGTACCATATTTTCGAGTTGGCGCTTAGTCTGCCTGGCACGGGCTCTTATGGCCCTCGCGGGCCTGTTGGTTCGCCGCCCCTCCGGTGTGCTGTGTCAAATGGCAGCGGATGGCCGCCACGGCACGCATCGTCAGCGAGTTGAGTTCGGGATCCAGTGGCAGCGGCTGGGACGAGACCTTGGCGATCACAATCGCGTTGGCCTGGTCCACGAACAAGTTTTGTCCATGGATGCCCAATCCGAACAGCAGCGGGGCAGTGTCATCCAAGACGTACCATTGGGAACGGTAGCGGATTGGCAAGCCAGGGAAGTATTCCACAAACGAACCCTCGGCCCATGCCCGGGCACTGCCAGCGTGCAACATGTCTTCAATCCAAAAGGTGGGGATGATTTGACGGTTGCCACGCTGACCATCCTGAATTAATAGCTGACCCAAGCGAGCCAGATCGCGAACGGTCACGCAAATTCCACCCGCCGGTCGAGGAGCGCCCAGCCGATCTACCGTGATGTAGGCGTCCCGCTCGGCGCCCAAGGGCTGCCAGAGATACTGACTCAACAATTCGTTAAATCGCTGTCCGGCGGCCCGCTCGATGATCCATGCCAACAGGTCCGTGTTGGGCGAGACATAGTGGAACCGCTGACCATGTTTCCCGTCCGTGGCGGTCAAGGCTTGATAAAACGAACGCAAGTCCGACACAGCCTCTCCTTGCTGCAGCGGGTCCCAATTGGTTGCCTTGCGATATTCAACAAGGGGGCCCGAGGTTGCCAGATAGTCTTCGTTGAACTCTACCCCCGCTCTCATGTCGAGTAAGTGTTGCACCATCGAGCCCGCATAAGCCGTCTTTGCCAACTCGGGAACGTAGTCCGTCACCTGGCCAGCGGGATCGATCACACCCTGCCCAGTCAGAATTCCAGACAGCAGGCCCAGCAGAGATTTTGATACCGACATGAGAATGTGCGGTGTGTACTCCGTGAGACCGTTTGCATAGGTTTCATAAATCAAATTCCCTTGATGCAGAACCACCAACCCGTCAGAATGCGTTTGCTCCAGGAACTCATGCCAGGAGAGCTGCCGGTCACCGACTCCGGGGATACGGAGTTCCGTCATTTCTTGGGCAATGGTATTCAGTTGCCAGACAGCTTCTGGATCGTTGGCAATGTTTGCAGAGGGAACGATTTCTCGCACATGATGAAAGGCCCACTTGTTGAATGGTGGGGTGCGCCAATTGGCAAGCGTAACTTGCTGCTTCGGGTCAGGCGGGAACCCGTTCATTAAATCGACCATTGTGCTGATCCCCATTCGATCCTGGACCCGAGCCGCGGAAAGAGCCCGTTTTTTTCAATTGAAGAGGGACTTGCCGCGCCGTCGGCACAACATACACCCAAGCGGGGCAGTATGTCAGCGGCAACCGCCAATGCTACCGCTCTCATTCCACGACAACGATTGCGCCATCGCAGTAGACCGAATGCCCGACCGGCGGATTCGCATAAATCAACAGCCATATTTTACCGGTGGCCGACTCTCGAATCGTCTTCTTGGTCGCGTTGAAGGACCACCCGTCTTCAGCCTCAAAGAACGTCACAAACTTTGAAGCCTCGTCATACTTGGCTTCGGCGGCATCATCGAAGTCCATGATTTTAGGCCGACCGGCTTCCTTCAAGTTCGCCATCTTAAAGGCCGGCTTTGTCCAGAATCCCAGGGCAAGCGTTTTGCCTCGATATTCTTCCGCCGGAAGCATGGCCATCACGCCGACACTCCCGTCGCTATTTTTGGTCCTCGTTATTTTGATCGCAAAACTCCCGTCTCGACAGAAATCACCGTCGCGAGAGAGCGTTGACTCCCGTGGTGAGACTGGCTCCCAGCCGTTGGAGATATCTCCGTCCTTACCGCTGCTCCACTGCTCGAAACTGCCGTTGGCAAGAATATTTTGAGCCTTGTCAAAATCCTCCGGCGTAATCGTCTTCTGATATCGGGGAGGTTCGAGCCCACGAACACGTGCGGTTGACCAGTCCAGATCGTGCGATTGTTTTCCTTTGGCGAGTGCATCCAGGTAGACCTGCGGGACCCTCTCGTGGGGGCACTGCGGACAGAGCATACTGCCCGGGAACTGCATTTGGAAGCGTTGATTCTCTCCCCACAGGTCGGGATTCCACCAGAGCTGCGGATGCAATACGAACAGCCAGACGTATTTATCGGACGTGGTGTACGCATTGTAGAGGGCGTGTTCCAATTCATCGGGTGTGCGATAATTCAGATGGAATTTTTTGGGATCATCAGAGTACCAGCCCTTCTCTGGTCGCCGGTCGATCCAGAGGCCCATACCGTATTGAAGATGCTTCTTGTAAAGTTCCGGCACGGTGCTGGCTCGAGCTCCCTTCTCCTGGGCATGCTTCCGTATCCGCGCGAAAGTTTTGTGCTGGATCCCCGAATATCCGTCTTCCAGACCATCGATCAGCGTCGCCTTCCCGACCTTTTCCAGCATCCCATCAAAGAACGAAGAAAACAGCTCCAGGGTTTGTCCTCCGTATGTATTCGGGATGATGATGATCGTGATGTCCGGATAGGCCGCCGTGATCGCGGTCATGAATTCACGGCCTCGCTGGCGCACTTGTGCAGCGGTGTCCTCGAAGCTTGCTGCAGGTACGTTGGATTTTTCGCAACGGCGTGTGTAGGTTGTGTAGGAGAACGGTTTTCCCCAAACGCCTGCACCCGCGCTGTACTGTTCGCAGTCGAGGAGCAGACCCTTGAATTTTGCCTCCTTCGCAATAGACGCTAAGAGGGCTGCATTGTTAGCAATGATGTTCCAATTGGTGTCAAACCAGCCAGGGGGGGTCGCCTCCGTATCTCCTGGATGTGCAACAGACAACATAACGATGAAATTGTCCGTCAGGCGGCCAAAGTTTGTGGCTGCTAGATTCGCAATTGCTTTTGTGCAGTCGCTCCGCTCATACCTCGCGCCTCCCCACCAACCGCTGAAGTGGCCGTATGGATATCCCCGGAACACCTCTCCTAGTTTGTATGCAGCTCGATCCGGGCGAACAGTGATCACCAAACCGTCGAATGGCAATTGCTGGAACTTCTCAGCATGATCACAAAGGTATCCGGTATTCACGACATCCGCCGCCCATGCGATCAGCTTCTTGTCCTGGGAAACTGGCGGCCCGTGTTCCGCACGAGCCTCGAGACATAATCCAACGAGGCAGAGCGATGCCAGGACGAAACCACCGAAAGTCGACATTGGGTTATCTCCTCAGCTTAAAAAATTACAAATAATTAGATCGCTGCCTGTTACCCATATCAGTAATACTGGCTGGACTGCAACCGATGCAGATCAAGTATTTCTTGTCGAGCTTGACCAGGACTGCGTTCGAGTTGTCCAGTGTTTGATAGGCGCGCATTTTACCAACCTGCCCCAGCAGTTCGTGCACATCGGTCTTTTCAAAGCCATAGAACTGGTGCAGGTCGATGACCAGGTAAACTCCTCGGCAATTCTACCAGATATCCTGCTTGCAATATTCAATTTGCCCGTTACCGGTGATCTTTTCTGATCGCCACAGACCTCGTTTTCCTTTTGCCGCAGGCGGATGCCCAACCACCCACGTACCGACTGCGTCGCTGGCTTGCCGCGCGCAGTGCCGGACGAAGGTGGACGGCTCTGCGTGAAATTCCGCCCCTCAAAACCCCCATGATGATGAATTTTTCTTCAGTCGATTGTAGCGCGAATCCCAGTCGGATTCTACCGTGTGGTCAGAGACTTCGGGCCGGATCTTACATTGATGGCAGGGCGGGTATTCATCGAGACCGTTTTTCAGGGCATGTTCAACAACGTCGTAGCAATCGGATAAACGAAACAGCGTGACGTCAGCGTTGCCGATTCGGCATTTTGTTTCGAGACCGCGGACCTCCATCTCTTTACCATACCTGGCGCTCTCATTGATTGGACATTTCCCCGCGCGCCATCCCCAGCTCCGGGCCGCAACCATTTTGCCGTTTGGCAGCTTCACAGGATGTTCACTGGTACGGATCCCATTGCACGGTGATTCCAAGAGGGTTTCAACCACGTGATGAAACGTGTTGGCCTGGTAATCGACACCCAGCAGCAGCCCATAGCCACCGTCGGTGTGCAACATATCCAGGGGCGAGCCCACACCCATGGTCCGCACGCGATGATGGTGACGTGTATAGTCCCGCGCCTTGTGACCCCAAGCCGCAAAGGAATGGGTTGGGTGCCAACTGCGATAGACCTTGGGCATCCGCCAGAAGGTCTCTGGTATTGCGCCATTTTCGGTTTTTGTTTCTGTTGGATCAAAGTAGCCGGCTTCGCCTGGACGAAAGATGACGCCATGGTTAAAGGATGGCATTATCAATGTACCCTTCGTTGTCAGCACTTCTTGCAGCGCCTGGATGACCGTAGTGGCGCCACCGACCACGTGCCCTAGGCGACTCAGTGCAGAATGGACCATCACTCGATCACCGGCCTTCAGGCCCAGGTCGCGAAAGGCTTTGACGAGATCGGCTTTTCTGATCTCGTAGCTTACGTATCCCAATTCCTCGTGCGCATCGAAGTAGTCGATCACTCGCTTGATAGCGATGTCCTTACCAAGCTCGATTGAAATGCGGTCACGAATTTCGTTCAGCGTGCGCAACCCGTTGGCCCAATACAAAGCCCATGATGGAAGCCGGCATTCTTTAATACGGTTACTCAGATCTTTTTCAATATTCTCGTGCATCGGCACGACGGGTACGCCGCGGGCCGGTATACGGGTGGCTGCATTTTTGTGAACCGCAGGTTGGCGAGGTTTTTTTCCTGCCAGTTCACGGACCTCGTCGGCGCAGGCACTGGTGACCTTTTCCAATGCCGTACCGGGTGTGGGGTAGAGCCATTTGCTCAACTGTTTCATGGACGATTGATGTTGCTCGAGAAGATAGGTCTTCTGGATGCCGCTGGATTTCCCCTTGACCTTTTTGAGCTGGCCTTTGATGCGATTTGTCTCGCGTTGGGCGCAGGCCTTGAGCTGTGTCGTGTCGATGTTGGCCAGGTAATAGATATACCCCGCTATGGCGGCAGTGATCGTACGCATGCCGTCGGGACTCAATTCATCAGTGGTGTCTCCGGAGCTGTGGTAGGAGTGATAGGACTGTGTCGGTGTTCGGAAATAGGTCGTCACCCAGGGACAGGGGAATCCGAATTTCGGATCGCCGATATCCGTATCGTTCGTCTCTACGAATGGACGTTCGTAAAGACGGTATCCCGCAGAATCGATTCTAAGCGCAGACTGCAGCATGGCTTTACCGATCGGGTTGACGAATTGCGCTGACATGGGGATGGTTGCATGCCATTGCAGGCGGCCGCCGTTTACCTCCGCTGCGTGCCCAATCGTGTCGATGACTAGCCCGCCGACCAGCCGGTTTGTAGAACTGCGGTGTTCAAGGTAATGGAAGAAACTGTAACACTCATAGCCGTTTAGCAGGCGTATGGTGCGTTTGGGCCGTTCAAGGTCGCCACGCCCAATGAGCTTTTCGATGACCCGTGCGATTTCAACGGTCGCAGCGACGCCCGAGGTATTGTCTGCCGCACCAGGTTCGGACGAGTGAGCCAGGATCCAGAGCTCCTGATCGGCGTACTCGGTTCCCCGGATTACACCGCTCACCAGGTCGTGCGATCCCATATAGGTGTGGATATCAGCCGTGATTCGAGCCCTCACGCCAGCTTGTTGCTTCGCCAGCTTACGGACGTATTCCCCTTGATTGCCGGAAAGGGAGAGCCGCGTCAACGGAACTGGCCCTTCGGTCAACGATACGCCTCCCCATCCCAGCGCCACCCAGCGGACGGCATCCGGCATACCATACACCGGCTTGTCGTTGAGCAAGGCACGAGCGCCTTTGGATGTCAGGACCCGATAAAGGCCTGGGAACTCAACCCGGGTTAGCACAAAGTTTCCATTGAGGCGATCACGGGAACACGACTCAATCTCTTCCCGGCTGTTGAGTACAATGATTTCGCCCTCGATGCCTTCCGGCGGCGTGCCCATGGACCAGGTGCCGACGTGAAACGGGTTCTTGTGATAATCAAGAAGGCGTTCCTTGACCGGTGTGATTAGATCCAACGTACCGGAACGAATATCTTGCGCCTCGGCAACCACCCAACGGCCATTGCCAACCTGACCGCCGGTAGGTATGGGATAAACGTTTACCTTGGCTCCTGCTTTGGCGTACTCTTTCTGCAGGTAGGCTGAGGTCTGTTTGAATTTGTCAAAGGAAACCCAGCGATCCGTTCGATTGATCGCAGCGGTTGTTCGAATCAATCGGCTGCCGCTGGTATGTTGATGCAAAAGCGAGACCAATGCATCACATTCTTTCTTCAAGGAGGTCATTTAACTTCTCCCAAATGGATCGCGATGATCTGCCATAGACGAAGAGATTATCAAGCTGACAGGGATCTTAATCCCTCTGGGGCTGTCCCGCAACGTTTTGGCAAGGCTTCTGGGAGTTGCTTGTGGGGCGAAAGCGATTGTTGACTCTTTGGTGAAGTGGGACCGATCGTGGATCGGCGGCACTGGTAGGAGCTTGAGGGCAGGCCGGCGTATCTTCTCAAATTGAAGGACGGCCGGATTCCCTGTACCTGTGGCTACCGCTGTTAACCTTACGGCGCGCGGGCTTGCATCAGCCGGGACGGGGAAAAACCCGGCGATCGAAAATCGGAGTTCGCTTCGTCGCCGGGACCTTCTGTCGGCCGTAGATACCCCTTTCCCCGGGGCGGGGTGTTGTGGTCGGTCCGCACCGGCACCACCCACGGTCGGCGCCGACACCACTGCCCACGATCGCGTAGCCTTTTATCAGGGTTCAGCTTTCTGTCAGCTCCTGGGACGTGCTATCCTATGACTCGAGGTTGAGTGGGCCACGGGCTTGGCGGCCCGGGGGAGGGCCGCCGCCGAATCAGGCCGATGTGGTCCCCAGGTCCGCTCGCGGGTGAACGTGGTCAGGGGTGTCGAGAGGACCGATGTTTTCAGCGACCCAACACGAAGCGATTCTGGATCCGCCGCGGTCCATTTGGGGACGGTTCCGTTTTATTGGTCCCTCGCTGGTTATCACGGCGACGCTGGTGGGATCGGGTGAGCTTTTGGCGACGACGACCTTCGGAGCGAAGGTTGGCTTTGCAGCGCTGTGGCTGATTATCGGGACCTGTGTGATCAAGGTTGCACTTCAGGAGGCATTGGGCCGCTATACAATTTCTTCGGGCGATACCACGCTCAAGGCCTTTGCCCAACTGCCTGGCCCGAAGAACTGGGCAATCTGGTTCTGGCTCGTTGTGATTGTTGCCACGTCGGTCCAGCTTGGGGCTATTTCCCGAGTTGTTGGCGAAGCGGTGAAGCTATTCCTGGGACAAAGTGGTGTGGAGGAGTTTTTTTGGGCTCCCGTGATTTGCGCGGTTTGTCTCGCCATGCTCTACAACGGCCGATATGCCGTTATCGAAAAAGTTTCAACGTTGCTGGTGAGCCTCTTTTCGATTGCGACGATTTTCTCGGCGGCTGTCATTCAGTGGACGCCGAACTTCATCACCCTGCCTGATCTCCTTGACGGTTTTCGTTTCCAATTCCCCGAAGCGGGGGTCGGGGTGGCGCTGGGCATTGTTGCCATTGTAGGTCTCAGTTCGTCGGAACTCGTTTACTATGGCTACTGGTGTTTGGAAAAAGGGTACGCGCGGTGGACTGGCCCTGACGACGGTTCCGAGGCCTGGGCAGAGCGGGCACGGGGATGGATTCGCGTGATGCATGTCGATTGTATTCTTGCATTTGTCATCTACACGGTCACCACCGTGGCCTTCTATCTCCTCGGGGCAACGGTCCTGCATCGGCAGAACATCGATCCGGGCGAAGGTCTGGCCGTACTCGAAAAACTCTCCCGCATGTACACCGAAACACTTGGCCCCTGGGCATTCTATCTTTTTCTTGGTTCCGCTTTCCTGGTGTTGTTTTCAACACTGTTTGTTTCGATCGCTTCTTATGCCCGCCTCGTTCCCGATGCGATTTTCATCATTCGCGGCGCGACCGATGTCAAGGACAGCGTGCGGCGTCGATGGGTGCAACGGAGCGTGATTATTTTCTCGATTCTTTTCGCGTTGATGGCCCAGGTTCGCGAGAATCCGGTTCAGCTGGTGGTGATCGGTGTGATCGGACTGGCGCTTTTATTACCCGTGATTTGCTTTGCCGCCGTGTGGTTGCGGTATGCGAAACTTGATCGGCGGATCCGGCCCTCGATCGCCTTGGACCTTTGGCTGTGGGCTTCGGCCATGTTAACCGTGCTGATGACGATTTTTTCCCTCTGGAAAGGAGCGGAGAAATACCTGCTTGGGGGGGGATGACAGGGGTTGGTTTCAAGGTGCCGGTTCCATTTTTCCAGCGACTCCATGGTTTTGAGCGTGCCGGTGTTGCGCTGAACTTGTTTACGGTCAACTCCGCCCGACGTCTTTGTCTGCTTTTTAGGGAGCCTGCCGCTACCGCTACGACGGTTACCCCGTTCGATCCAGAATCAGCCATTGCCCGAACTAGTACGTTGCGAACCAGTCATGGTCAATGGTGGGGAGCGTGTGTTTTTCCTGCCAGGGGTGACCGTATTGTTCGGAAACCTCGTTGAGTTGCTCTAAGCGGGGCAGAACTATCGATTGGAGAAGGTCGCCTCGCTCGGACTTGCCAGTCGTGGTAAGTTCCCGCCACAAGGCACGTCCGGCGAGAAATCCGGAGCAACCTGCTTCACAAGCAACTTGAAGTTGGGCCTTGAAAATCTCGAATGGATCACCACCTGAGAGCAAGGCCCAGGGGCAGGGTGATAAATCATTGAGTTCCTCACAGGCAGATCGCCACTGCGATTCGGAGGTGTCAAAATGCCCGTCGATGGGGAATTGCACTTTCAGTACGTCGGGTTTGAGTGCGCCGAGCCGCCGCACAGACTCGAGCACAATCCGCCGCCGCTGGCGGGCAAACTCCGGTGAGTTGTCTGCCACGCTTTCGTCAATCGAGTAGGCAATCGGTTCGAGAAACATGGGAATGTCTTCGCGGTTGCACTCTTCGATGGCCTGTTGGGCGACGCGCTCCTGCCGGGTCGTGAGTTCACCAGCATCCGGGTGGTAGTACAACACCAGTTTTACCCCACTGGCTCCCAGTCGTTTGATCTGAGTGACCCCCCAGCCGGGCATCGTTATCGTTTCACGTGCCTGGGGAGTTCCCTCGAAAAGCTCTCGCTCAAGCGCCGACAGGAAGCCAATATTCCCAGGCAGGGAACCGGTGGCAACAGCCTGCCCGATGCAATACTTGGCATCGAGGATTACTGCCGAAGCGAGGCTACCTGCTTTCCGAAGGATGTCAAGTTTGAACTCCGTTACCTCGTTGTCCGGAATGGAATACGGGTTTTCGGGATCAAGCATCTCGAGCAGTACGTCGCGATGATCGATCGCAAGAATTTTGATAATCCCACGGGGGCTGGTTGCGGTTTGAAGGCGACGTATTTTTCCGGGAGTCAGACTGGCCATATTTAATAGGGATTTCCTGGGGTCTAGAAGGGTTTTTATCGCGAGGGACTGGCCTGGACGCACCGTGTGCCGCGGCGGAGGCAGGGTTGAGCCATTTTTTTTGGCTGTGGTAAGGATATCAGGGCTGGAGCTGAAGGTTAAGGGTTGATTGGCGGAATAGGGTATGCCAGATACAAAATGACCAGGTTTGCAAAGCCTGCCGAGAGGGGCTTATCTCAATTTCGCGTTTGCGCGACCGGCCGTATTGATTGCCGGATGAGAGTTGACCACAATTCACCGCAAGAGATTGCATATGGGAACACTCCCGTAAGTCGTGGACTCTTTTCGATGGAAAGGGGCGTTCGAATTTGAGGACGCAAGGTGCACCGCGACGCAATACGAACAGCAATGTAATTCGTGGAAAAGTTCGATGGCAAAGACTTATTTAATCACCGGTGGTGCTGGAAACCTTGCTTGCCAGCACACGTTTGAACTGGTCGAGCGCGGCTATGCCGTCGTTTTGGCAGATATCGCCGAGGTCCCGACGGCGCCGATTGCCGACGGTTGCCGGTATGTGCAGCTCGATGTCACGCGCCGCGATCAACTGGCAGCAGTTCTGGAGGATTTTCGTCCCGAGGTCGTGTTGCATCTCGCGTCGCTTCTTTCGGGAGCTTCCGAAGCCAATCATGAGTTGGCATGGCGGGTCAATATGGATGGTACTTTCGCACTGTTTGAGGAAGCGCTGGCCCATGGTGTGCAAACCGTTTTTTTTCCCAGCTCATTAGCCGCGTACGGAACACCGCTTCCCAACCCGGTTCCAGAAGATTATCAGCAATGGCCAGTCGGCCTGTATGGTGTCACCAAGGCAGCGATTGAGCGACTTGGTAATTATTACCACGCTTGTCACGGGCTCGATTTTCGCTCGGTGCGACTACCTATTGTGGTTTCGGCTGGGGCTCCTCCTGGGGCGGCCAGTGCCTATGCTTCACGTGCCTTTGTCGAAACGGTGAAGGATGGCCATTTTCGGTTTCGGATTCGACCCCTATCGAGGCCTTCTCTGATTTATGTGAAGGATGTACTGCGGGCGATGACTCAGTTGGCCGAAGCCCCACGTGAAAATCTCACGCGCACCGTTTACAACGTGCAGGCACTTTCACCCACCGCCGAAGAAATTGCCAGCGCCATCAAGGCCCGAATTTCAGCTGCCGATATTCGCTTTGAAATCGATCCGAAAATTGCCGACCTGATCGATAGTTGGCCGATTGAGTTTGAGGACCAGGCGGCACGACGCGACTGGGGGTGGTCCCCGCAGTACGATTTAAACGCGATGGCTGACGATTTTATCGCACAATTGCATGAACAGGTCGGCTGAAGTGACCAGCCGCATACAACGGAGTACCAACCCGCCCGCTGATACCTAGTCTCCCGGCTGTAGTAGCTCGTCGAGCGATAACCGCTCAAATACCAGGTGAGCCTGGCTGCCTTCGTAAACGATTCCGACGTGGGTGTCATCGACGCGGCTCAGGCTTGGGTAGCCAGCGCCGCGGAATTCATCCAGCAAGATGCGATTTTCCTCGGGCCAGGTGACTCCATCGTCAAAACTGACCCGGATCGAGTGATGATCCCGCCCGGTTTGGGAATGCGGGTTGGCGAACAGCAGGATGTAGCGGTCGTGACCACCCTGTCGAAAATCAAACCGACAGAGGCTGCCGTTACATCCCGGTTCGATCAGGGTCTTACGATTGGTGACATGGGGAACCCAGGTCTGGCCAAGGTCGCCAGTTGTGGCGACCGTCCGGAACTTGGTTCCGTGTTCGGTTCTCATATTCAACATGACCGATCCATCACCCAGTTGAACCGCCTGGCACTCGCTGTTCCCCACAGATGCCGGCTGGCTGACCGTCCAGTGGGCACCATGATCATAGCTGGTGAGCAGGTTTGAGAATTCCCGCCCCTGGGCATTGCGACCCTGGGTCGGCATGACCAAGGTTCCATCGGCCAGCGCGATCCCCTGTTGCGGTGAAGGCGCATAAAGGACCCATTCCTTTTCTTTCCAGGTGCGAGTCATATTCTGGGGTTTGGACCAGGTTTGTCCGTCATCGCGACTGCGGACCATCAGGAGTTGGGCACTCTTGCCGATTTCGAATCCTGGTTCGGAACCGTCGGCGGTCCACTGATGCTTTCCCTCTTTACCAACCATCCAGACAGCGAAACAAAAGATCTCGCCGGTAGCCGGATCAACAATGATCCCCGGATCACTGACACCGTTGAGTTCTTGTGGCTTTCCGCCGTAGGTTCCCTGGTCCATGATGATGCGTTGTGGCTCCCAGGTTTGCCCTCCATCGACGCTTCGCAACAAGCCGATGTCGATGTCTTCCTGAAGATCGCGGGACGCGCGTCGCCGCATGTCGTAGACACATAGCAGGGTGTTCTGGGGTGTGGTGGCCAGCGCCGGGATACGATACGTGTGGACTCCATCGTCGTAGTGCTTGCGGAGTGCAACACCGATCCGCTTTCTCAAGTCACCGGTACGATCGACCGGCTTGATATGGCCGGCGGTGGTGTCGATATCGACACATGTTGCGTCGACCTTGTGGTCCAGGCTGGCGGTTGCCGCCAGGCGACAGGACAACCAGAAGTGATTTTCACCCTGGTGCAGCCTGGCATGTCCGCGCATGACCACTGTCTGACCGCCCGGTTGCAGGGCGTCTCCAAAGCGCATGGCGGTGCTTAATTTTCCATCCTCTCCCGCGAAAAACAGTTCCAGGGCGTCGATGTCGTGATGATCATCGGTGCCGCGGAGCGATACGGTCAGCTCGCGAAGCTCGACAAAGGGGGATTCTGCCGAAATTGTGATCCGGAACAAGGCATTGTGTTCATTCCGCACCAGCACGGGATGTACATGCTGGGTGACCGAGGCCGACAGGTCGGCTGCATCGATCTCTTGAGTCGATAACGGTAAGACCACACCGGCCAGCAAACAGGCGAAAATTGCAACAACGTTTTTCATGGTGACAACCGGATGACGTGTTCAAGATGGTTTCTGCTTCGATTGTAGCGAGATGGTTGGCCGTCTTGCAATGAAACGGTGGCGCGGACTGGGGACTAGCCAGCATCCGCATTCTGCCCGCCGTTAAGCCTGCCACCCAAGTGGACTGTCGTCTCGTAGTCTGAATGCTCGACTATCAGGGGCGGGACTGCCACATCTTCTTTCAGCCCGGTTGGCACGACGCTGAACGAATGATTAAAACGATGTCACTTTGATCATTGGCGCGCTCGGCTATTTGGATTCCGCCTGATCGATGTACTTCAATCGCCGCTTGTGCAGCAGAATATCCTCTCGTAGAGATTCAGCATCCCATCCGCTCGAGCACGCAAGGCCATGGAGGTCCTCGAGAATATGCCGGGTAGAGTCCTCTGTGCTGAGGTCATTCCATTCATAGGGGTCACTGTCCAGATCAAACAACAGCGGCGGCAGGCCCGACGCAAAACAGGCTTTCCATCGTCCACGACGAATCATCCGCATCGGCACGCGAGTGCCATCGCAGGCGTAGTCGGAAAAGATGGCTCGTTCAGGCCATTCTAGCGCCGGGTTTTCGATCAATGGCACGAGCGAACGTCCGGGCAACTTCTCGAATGCCAGTTCCTGGCCTGCAAGGTCAAGAACCGTACTCATCCAATCAACCATCGACACAGGAGTCTCACACTGGGCGCCCGAATTGGCATACGCGGGTGGCGCAACCACAAAAGGAATGCGAACACTGTCCTCGTAGAAATTCAGCTTCGACCAGAATCCGTGCTCCCCCATGTTGTCGCCGTGATCTGAAAGATAGATCACCCATGTGTTGTCAGCTGCTCCGACCTGGTGCAGGTGAGAAATGAGTCTGCCGATCAATTCATCCATGCAGGTGATCATGCCGTAGTAGCATCGGCGTGCCGTTCGCACTTCATCTTCAGACGCGCCATCGCTGGTCAGTCCCAGCCATTTTCTGTTGTTCTCCAGCTGTGTCGGGATCAGGTCTTCGTAGGTTTGTCCATTGGGAGGAACACGAGGCAGTGGGATGTCCACACCGTCATACCTGTCGTAGTAAGCCTGGCTTATCGCGTACTCGAAGTGCGGCAGATAGAGCCCCACCATAAGGGCCCATGGGCGACTGCTTTGATTCGATGCGAGGAAGGACATCTCCTTAATGGCTGCCTCAGAAACGGCACTGTCGAATCGCTCCGCTTCCGTCGGCTCCTTCGTCGGGCCCGCGCTCTTGATCGCTGCGAGCATGATATGGTCCTCACCCTGCGGTTCATCCCAGTCGCCGTAGGCCGACGGTATCAGCATCTCAGCTATGTCGGGATGCGCCCTTCTCTGAAAACCATGCATCTTATCGTTACCGACGAAATGCATGCGCCCACTGATCGAGGTGCAATAGCCTGCCTGGCGAAGCACGTGCGCCCACGTTGGCAGGTCCGATCTCAACGGCGTGCCGAGTTCCCACACGCCGTGCTCAGGCGTCAACTGGCCGGTCATGAAACTTGCCCGCGACGGCGTACACATGGGGTAACCGCAGTACGCGTTACGGAAGGAAATCCCGTTCGCCATGAGTTGATCCAGGGCGGGCGTCTGTACGGCCGGGTGCCGCATACCCCCGATTGTATCCGCAGCATGCTGATCGGACATGATTATCAGGAGGTTTGGCTTCTCAAACATGCTAGTCCAGAATCCGACTTGCCTCATCCAACTTCAATGTTGCGGGACCCGAAGAGGCGTTTAAGCATTGTAAGGCATCCCCATCGCTCATCAAAGCTTGTGTGGTGAATCGGCTGCAGGCGGTTGTCGGTGTGGAAAGATCGAGGTTCCTACACCTTGACCTTGGTGCTGGTGCGAGGATCACCCTGTGGAACGGTGGATCCATGAAAGGACTGGGAGCTCACTTTTAATGCATTGTCAGCTGCAGTCTTCGCAACGGTCCCGTCAGAAAAATGAGCCCGGCGGGGTTCGAACCCACGACCTACGGATTAAAAGTCCGTTGCTCTACCAACTGAGCTACAGGCTCCCACGCGTTCGCCAGAGTCACTTTCATGGAGGCAAGGATTGCTGTCCGCAGCCCAAAGCCCGGTTCTGGCGAGTCCTACAGGATGTATGGGGACGACAGGATTTGAACCTGCACTCCGATAAAGGAACTGGATCCTAAATCCAGCGCGTCTGCCAATTCCGCCACGTCCCCAATTTGGCGTAGCGTTGAAGTATAGTTCCCCTCCCGCCAGTCGGCTAGATGGCCCTGGATCACCTCAGGGAAGGTTGCCGTGACTTGGGACATGGACCATGGTTTGAGGTTCGCGCGGTTATTGAGTGTCGTTGAGTTTGGTCCGATAACGGAGTCCGGGAGGATAGTACGGAGTGGGGGAAACTGCCTACTGCCGCGAGTGGTTTCAGAAATTCTTGGCGAGTTGACCACTTCGTCCGTTCCTTGAGCGGGATGGACCCTCTCTCACCTCTACACCGTGGCGATGTTGCCCCTGGCCGCCGGGTCGTATTTCTCCGAAACGCTTGTTTTCGTAATTGCAGCGGGTTTCAGATGGGCGTCAGTTCCTCTTGTTGCAAGCCGGCGAAGCCTGTCGGTGAACCTGTTGGCCCGGTGAGTGCAAGGCCGCTCCAGCCGTGGTGGGCCTGGCTGGCCGCTTCCATTTCTTTGAGGTCGTCGAACCAGCCCACGACATACGCCGCACCGAATGTGTCGCCCGGTTCGGTTGCCCAGCCCCCTATTTCCTGGATCATGCAGATGTATCCTCGCTGGTGGCACCACGCCTCGTACACGTCTGGCGGGTGCAACGTAATGCCGGCCAACCATGGGCCCGGCTTACCTTGGAGCTTCACCTGATATGCGCGAATGAAGTGGTTGGACAATTTCTGCTTGCCGCGCTGGTAAAGGTTCTGCTCGTGAGGGCCAAAGTCAAAGTCAAATTCCGTGCATGGCAGCATCGCATCCGCGTAACTCAGATAGACGTGTTCAAAATTATCGCCGCGCTGATGGTTGAGATGGCCGGGCATGTCGATACGCAGAAACTGGCTCTTGCATTTGTTGACGGTCGTGACGCGATCGGTGCTGAAGAAGTAACGTGACTTTTCCGGAAACACCAAGTGCTGCTCCCACCGGGAGCCGGCCTTGTAATTGCCATACGGCTTGTGCCACGTGTACCCTTGGCGGAGACTCAAAAATCCGGCACCTTCGCTGATTTCACATTCGAGTTTCTTCGCTTGCGTGCAAATCTGAGGGCCCTCGACGTAGCGTTTTGGAATCGTTCCATGGAGATCGTGGATATCGGTGTAGTCGCCAGTGTCGCGGTCGTAGTGGTATTGTTCTTTCGCAATGGGTTCGCGGGGATCGGCGGGCTCCAGCAGAAAATCGGCAATGCTGAGCCCGTAGCCTAAATCACGTGCACCCGTCTTCTTA
>Ga0315336_1002474_pt1 | contig 28033 bp, 18 predicted proteins | sample ASW5metaG_FD_204512 | JGI IMG/M metagenome (GOLD analysis project Ga0315336, IMG submission 204512) | Ammonia-oxidizing marine archaeal communities from Monterey Bay, California, United States - ASW #5 | ecosystem: Environmental > Aquatic > Marine > Intertidal zone | place: USA: California... | reverse complement strand
AAATCGCCCCGTCACTAAAATGGGGGTTCCATCCTTGAGTGCCAGAAGAACTTTCCCACTCTCCGATGGCTTGAGGGATATGAGGCGTCGGACTTTAGTCTTTGCGAAAAATCGCGACGGATCGGTTCCCATTAGCGAAAAAACCGGATGCATTGAATTCTCTGGCAAGGTGCGCGGCCCCTGGGGAGGCTTGATGCTCCTGGCGACACCCCATACACCGGGGAGCCACCCTTGCCCGAGCAAGTTCCGGGTGGTCAGTGCCCCTCCAGCCAGAAAAAGTCCCCCCCCCCGCTCAACAAAACGGCGAAGCGACTCAGGCTTACCAGACGGCCACTTCCCGACATTACAGGCGACGACCAAATCATAGCGGTCCCATTTCACCTTGCTGAGTTCATACCCGGCGACCACCTCGACAAGAATTGGAGAGTCCCTTCCTGGCGGAGAAGCACGCAGTGCATTCGAAAAATAAAAAGCCTCGCTTTCAACTAACCCTCTACGAGGATCACCATCGACGATGAGGACTCGGTTCCTCCTGCTCATCTCCGCCGAGAAAAAATACCGATTCGTCGCGACCAACGCATCTGGAGAAAGCTCAAGGCGCCCTTCAAGAAACCCCTCCGCCGGAGCAACAACGCGGAAGCTTACCTCCTTTTCCTCGCCCGCCTCAAAATTCATTTCGGAATATCCGACTTGGGATTTTCCCAGATACAGAGAAACGCCCACCTGTTTCCTCGCCGTAAAACCCCTGTTGACAACCTGGAGGACTACGGCCAGGGTGGAGGAGGCGTTTGGAGGCCAAGGGCGCAGGCTCACCTTCTTGATCGCCACATCGGCCACCCCCCTCTCGGGTGCGATGCGAACGAATTGAAGTTGTGTATGGGGGCTCAACCGCCCTAGCCCCCTTAGACGAAGCGCCTCCCATCCAGTTTTTGCCATATCACTCAGGATAACAATGCGGTGTCGACCTTTCGTAGCTGCCGCCAACTCCATCCCCCTCCGGAGGACACGAACCGCATCACCAGCCGCATCAGTTTGACGGATTTTGTCGAGGTAAGTCAGGGCTGACTCTCTAGACATTTCCTCCGGCTCACCCTCACTCAGTCGCGGGATAGTTGACAAAATACTGACCCGATCGTCTCCGGAAAGAGAGCGAATTAGACCAGCCGCGACACGCTTGGCCAGGTCGAAGCGTGTACCATCTCCGACCTGGTATCCCATACTCGCCGAATTATCGACTAGAACCGTCAAATGAAGAGACGAAAAACCTCCCTCGACCCAATTCAACCCCAAAAGAAGAGGGCGTGCAGCTAGGAACACAATGAGCGAGACAGAAGATACCCGGAGGGCAAGAAGAAGCCAGTTACTGAGCTGACTCCTTCTGGTGATGCGCTTTTGGGTTTGGAGCAAAAATTCGAACGTAGGAAGACGAACGTTCTGCATTCGTCTCCGCCGCAGAAGGTGAATCAGAATGGGAAGCAACAATAGCCCAGAGAACCAAAAAAGGTATCCATGAAAAAATTGAAACACCACCAGACTACATCCTCATGTCTTTAACTTCATGCGCCAGGCAAGGAATCGAACGAGCGCCCGATCCAGCGGCTCTTCCGTCGAAAGGAGGACATAGTGAATGCCTCCCGTCCGGCAATGATCGCGTGTAGAATCGAGAAATTTGCGGAGCAAACCAAGGTAAGGTTTGCGGACCACCTCGCAATCTACCGTAATGTTTCGATCAGTTTCGACATCCTCGACGCGCGTCATTCCCTCGAAAGGGAATTTCAGTTCAGCCGAATCGAGCACATGAAATACGATAACATCGTTTCCTTTGAGACGAAGTAGCCGAAGCGCCCGCGCTACCAAATCGGAGTCGTCAAGCAAATCGGAGAAAACCGCCACCATCCCCCGCCGCTTCAGTCCCTCCGCCAGGCGAATGAGTGAGGCAGCTATACCCGTCCCACCTTCTGGGCGCTCGGCTTCGAAGGACGCAAGCAACGCAATGAGGTGGCGGCGCACGGCCTTGCCAGAAAGAACCCGGTCCTCGATTTCTCTCGAAAAAACGACCCCCACAGAGTCAGATTGATTCAATAAAAGATGCGAGAGCGAGGCAGCGAGCGTGGCAGCGTACACCCATTTAGTCATAGGTCCATCACCAAAATTCATCGAAGCGCTTGCATCCACGACCAAATGAGCGGCCAGGTTAGTCTCAGTTTCGAATTGTTTGATGAGATAACGATCGGATTTTCCGTATGCCTTCCAGTCAATATGGCGAAATTCATCGCCCTGCGTATAAGGCCGATGTTCTTCAAACTCAACGCTGAATCCATGAGCACGGCTCCGATGCACCCCACTCATGATACCTTCAACGACATGGCGGGCACGTAATTCGAAGCCCGAGATCCGAGCCACCACGTCGGGATCAAAATATTGCCCTGCGTCGCGGACGCTTTCTGACGCCTTCAAGATCTGGCTCAAGCCGCTTCCGTCGTTTCCACAGGAGGCTTGACGGCTGCAAGTAGTCTTTCCACAAGAGCCGCTGTATCGATACCCTCGGCCTGCCCCCGAAAATTAATAAGAATCCGATGGCGAAGAACCGGCTCGGCCAATGCACGAACGTCCTCGATGGACGCCGCATATCGCCCGTGAAGCAACGCTCTAGCGCGTGCGCCGAGAATCAGATACTGGCTTGCCCGAGGTCCTGCCCCCCATTCAACAAAACTACGGACAAAATCAGGTGCACTTTCATCAGTCGGCCGCGAGGCGCGCGCGAGTGATACCCCGTAATCCACGACGTATGGCGCAGCCGGCACCCGGCGAACGAGCTCCTGAAAAGCCAAAATGTGTTCACCATCTAAAATTTTCTTAAGGGCAGGAATGTAGTCCGATGTCGTTTGGGAGACGATTTCGGACTCCTCGGTGAGGCTCGGGTAATCTACCCTAATCTCGAACATAAAGCGGTCCAATTGCGCCTCGGGCAAAGGATAGGTGCCCTCCTGTTCCACCGGATTTTGAGTAGCTAAGACAAAAAAAGGCGGTTCTAAAGAATGAGTCTGTCCGCCAGCCGTGACATGCAGCTCCTGCATCGCCTGAAGAAGCGCAGCCTGAGTCTTGGGCGGTGTCCGATTGATCTCGTCGGCGAGGAGAATTTGCGAGAAAACAGGACCCCGGATAAACCGAAAACCCCGTCGCCCTTCGAGCATCTCATCAAGTATGTCAGTACCAGTGATATCCGAGGGCATGAGATCTGGCGTGAATTGAATTCGGTTAAATTTGAGCTGGAAAACCTCGGCCATGGTTCGGATGAGCAAGGTCTTGGCCAATCCCGGCACACCGACCAAAAGACAATGACCCTTAGCGAATAAAGAGACGAGAATCAAATCCAAAACACCTACCTGGCCAACAATCACTTTTTGGATTTCGCTTAGAATTTTTCTCCTTTTTTCCCCTACCTCTCGAGCCATCTCGATATCTGCCTGATCTAAATCCTGGCTTCCCGTCAGTTCTTTTCCTGAATTTTCCCTCATGTGCTATCAATTTCCTCGTAGTTGCCGGGCAAGCTTTGACTCGAGTTGAGCCGCTTTCAAAAAACCCATACTTTGATAAATCGGCGCCAGCCGCTCATGCGGTATTGGATTAAAGGGATTAATATGAATGACTTCGAGCCAGGCCACACTAGCTGCCTTCATGTCGCCAGTCATCTCCAAAGCCATCCCCATATGAACGTAAGATGGACCAAAATCCGGATCCATGGCCACGGCCTTTTTTGCGGCCCGAAGCGCCATGGCAAACCTTCCTAGGCGAAGTTCAACGCGGGCTATGCGGTTCAGAAGCTGGGGAGAGTCCAATTCATCCTTGAGTGCTCTTTGATACTCCACCCACGCGGCTTTCGTTCTCCCTCGGAGCCATAGGCGATCCGCCAGCCGAGTCCTCCTTCTCGCCACTGCACTTTTTAGGAGTGCCAGATCTGCGGCGTTTTCGTCCACGGGCCCAGTCGCCCGAAGGCGGTATTTTCGGACTTGAGCCCCAAAATTGGTGCGGAAGGTTTGGTCCGCGAGGTCGTGTTTCCATATTTCCTCAAATTCTTCTATCCCCAAACCGAACAACGCCTGGAGCCCCGCCTCGGCACTTTGCGGGGAATTAATGGAGTCCAGTTCGATAAGTGAAGGGCCTATATTTCTGATAATTTCTTTTTTGGTTGGGGAGTTCCTTTTTTTTTCCGATGTGGTGTCCCGAATAGCAAGGAGCATTTTTCGAAGGGAGGCCTTTCCCCTGCGCCGACGAATAAAATCGACGGCAGAGGCTACCTCTGCGTATGCCAGCTGCACTTCTTCCGCCGTTTTTAAATAAATCAGGCTCGGCTCCATTTTCTTGAAAGGAATAAACAAGCTTTCCTTGCGGGCCTTTGCAAGCAAGACTTCATCGATAGGATTCAAGTATGGCAGATTTTGTCTTCTCCAGTTTTTCTCGAAGTATTTTGCAATCCCCTCCTGAAGCCAAATTGGGGTTTTGTTATCTGTCCCCTTCGTTACCAAATAATGAATGAACTCGTGCGCCGCTGTATCGAGCCAACGGTACCCCCGTTGCAGGGCCGCCGGAGATAGCAACAGTATTTTGTTGAATTTACAAAGGCCCACAACGCCTTTCTCGATATCACTCCTCCGGATGGTAGAACTTTTATGGAATCGTTCCGGGTCTGAAAAAACCTCGACCCGGATGCGGCCACCTATCTTAATCCCAAGCTCTCCACTAAACACCTGATACGCAACCTCCAACATTTGAGTTAAATACGGGAGAAGAACTGAGTCTCGTTTCGCATCGTAGCGAATTTCAAAATGCTTGGTCTTATGAATGCTGAATCCCTGGACGGCCAACAAGGACTGTTTGACATGAAGGCGAAGCTCTAGCCATTCGCTATCCCCGGGGCTTTTTTCCAAAGCGTCATTAAGACGGGCTATGGATTTTTCGTAATCTCCCCGGAGATAGGCCAATGTGCCCTCAAGTGCTTGCCACTCAGGTAATCCGGGGACTCTCTTTCGTAACTTCGAGAGAATCTGCTCAGCCGCACTCATGTCCCAGGACCGAATTTCGTCCACAACCCGGCGGTATCCTGCAGGCCGAATTCTTCTTGTTTGAAGTCCATGCAATTCAGGGAGATGCGGGGACCTCGGGGCGAGTCCCACCTCCGCGGACGTCTTAAAGTTCAACAATAGAAGCAGCAGAAAAAATAAAATCACCTTTATTTTTGTGTGCATCAGCGCGTTAACCGTTCATAGTAGTTTTCAATCTCAGAACGTAAGGAGTTCGGAAGACCTTCCCGGAGAGCTTCCATCACTTCTTCACGAAATTTTTGGGGTACCAGGTACTGATCCCCGTCAGGAATTTGCACCTCACTGAAATCGATTCCTTCCCGGGCGTCTTCCCCTTGCTGGCCACGCCCAGGCGATGGGGTCAAACCACCAGGAAGGGTTGGATTTTGAGCCCACCAACTGCGCCTAGGAGACTGATAGACACCCAAGCTTTGGGAAGTTCCCATTCCGAATCTACCCCTTTGCGCCATTTTCTGCATGGAGAGCTTTAATTGATTTCGGGCTTGTGCGAGCAGCTCCAAAACACGTTCTTCGTGTAAAATCGCCCTTGAAGACCTTCTCATCCCGAGAGCAGACTCTGCATTCGCCATCGCCTTTTTCGCATCCTCAATACGTCGAATCGGTTTTGGATCAAGAAAAGGGTAAAGCTGCATCAGACGCCGGAGCCTGCTCCAGAAATCTGTCAAGCGTTTTTCAAGAACGGTTTGTCGCATCTGGATCTTTCTAAGTTTTCGCTTCTCATTATGCGGAGAATTTTCCTCTGACTTTCTCAGGTGACCTTCTAGACGGTTTTGTGCCTTCTTCCACCGGGCTGCGGCCATTTTCATCTCTTTTTTGCCAATGCAAGGGTCACTCAGAATCGATAGGCCCAACCTTTGAATGAACCCAGGAACCCCGCGCCAATTTCCCTGGTTAATGGCACCTTTAAATTCATTCAACGCCTCGCGGTGCGCCAAGTGAATCTCATCGCGCTTCTTTGCCGCCAGCCTATTCCATTCCTCCTTGGGCAATTTCATTCTGGGAACGCCGCTCACCCCGGATCCCGAGATTTCTCCCAAGGCCTTCCTTAAGGCTTCATATTTAAAAGGTGGATTTTTTCCATTCAACACATTCGTGTTAGGTACACATTCCGCATTCCGGATGCGCTTGGCCCATTTTTTCGATGCGACAAGCTCCGCCTCCAGGTATCGAGTAAACTTTTTCAGGCTCTGCGGCCACTCTTTCTGGGTCCGTCGAACAATCTCGTTAAACACTTCAATCGTCTCGTTCAGGACAGCTTGTTGCTCCTTGACGATCTTGTCCAGTTCTGTCTGGCGACTTTGCACAGGCCTGCCACCTCGCTGGGCATTCATCTGGCTACGACGCACCCCCCGCATTGCATTGTGTAGCCGCTGGATCTGATTCATTAATCGCCGCAGCGTTTCAAGCGCGCTGCGAAAATCACCTTTCCTCATCAGGCGATGAATTTTATCGAACGCAGACATCATGTTTTGCATCTGAGCGTTGCGCATCCCGCGCTGGTTCATAAATTCAGATGGCATTCGCTGGGCCAGCGAAGCGAGCCGGTCCATAAAGTGGGCAAACTTCTCCCGAAGACGGGAAAGTTCCATTTCGACCCGTCGCATAGTATTTTCGTCTACTTCATTAGAATGGCGCATTTTTTCAAGGAGACGTGCTAGGATTCGCTGTCCACGCATCAACTCTGCCGCCGTTTTTCCTGCTCGATCCATCCGGACATTGCGGAGCATATCTTCACCCATTGACGCCAACCGCTCGATACTCTCGGTCGCCTCTTCCCTTTGAGCAAGGCGTCTTTTCTTAATTTTTTTCTGACCCCACTGGGCAGAGCCAGGAGGCATCCCCCCCCCCTGCATGGGGAAGAGATAACGCCTCATAACCTCGCGGAGCCGCCGGGAGAGAGTCGTCAAGTCCATGCTCGCTAGCGCCTCGCGCGGGTTGCCTGGCCTTAGAATGTCACGCGCGCTTTTGACCTTCTTCATAATCTCCCGTGCCTTGTCGAACAACCCTTTTTTTTCCTTCGGGGACTGGACCTCAAAATTTTCGCCAGTGGGTTTGGTGGCCTTTTTCGGTTTGTTGAATTCTGTGGGTACCACCTCTTTTTCGAGATAATCCCCCAGCAAATCGAGGAGTTTTGAAGATATTTCGTTTAGTTTCGTGTCCAGCGAAGCGATTACGGCCTCACGGTCCCGGATTCGAATTTGATAAACCGGACTCAACCCCTGCTTGGGTCCACTGATTGTATCTGTGTCCTCCGCCACCACGCGGTAGACCAGAGAGGAACCAGGCCTAAGCGAGAACGAGCGCAGATCGATTATATAGTTTCCCTCGACGACTTTTTGGGCACTCCCCCGTTCCCAAAGCCGGATTAGGCGCGGCCTGCCATTTCCGACCCGGACTTTAAGGTTGACGTTTCGCAAGCCTAAATCATCCGAGGCCCGGTAACGTATCCGAAAGGTATCTTCCGCCTCGAGGGTGATGTCCTTGCCAGGTTCGGTCACCCTCACAACAGGCGGGGTGTCTGGAATTATGTCGATGCGATAGCGCGTAGGAGCTGGATCGCTAAATCCATCCAAATCCTTTAGGCGAACCTGGTAGGAGCCGGGGCTACCCACCAAGAGCAGGCCCTCGAGAAAGGACTCTTTGCCTGCCTTGAGTGCAATCCTCCACCCATCGGACAGATGGAGAAGAGCCTCGCTCACCGGCTTGGTCGGCTTGACGCGGACCAGAACAGACGAGCCCAAAAACACGCGGATATGCCCTTTGCCAACCTGTCGCTTAGGCCCCAAGGGTGTGTAGTCCGGCGGAAAATATATGGTCTCAATGGCTTTGATTCGGGGAGGAGGAACCACCTGCAAATCGACTGGGGGAGAGCGGAAGCGCCCCGTCCTAGCCACCACTTGCACACCTCTGGTTCCCCCCTTCCATTTTAGACGAAAACGATGATCGTCAATTCGCTTCATCGGAATGCGGCTGGATACAGCTTTATCGGGTGCTCTATCGGCATGAATGAATTCCAAATCTACAGAGTCTGAGTTTCTACCTTCAGTCCGTACTTTGAACACTACGTCTGAACCTGCGAGAATCCGTTCGGCAGATGCCGAGAGATAGAGGTGGGTGATTCGCGAAGGCATAAGCTCGAGAGCGTTGGCGGCCAGATATCCCGCCCCAGAATAAATACCTGGCCACAAGACCCCTATAGCAAAAGCCGTTCCTCCAATTGCCGCCGCCAATCCCCGCATTCGTCGGGTACCAGCGTCCGAGACGAACGAGGAGGGGCTCAGTTTCCCGACCTGTCCAGCCGTTTCGAGCACCAATGCATCGATAAGCACCGGTGAGGTGGGATCATCATCGTGGAGAGCGTTCCGAGTCGGGAATAATTGAAGTGAACTAATCAAATTATTTCCCAAATTTTTGCGCTCCATCTCGATTTCAATCGCAATATTTTCGGGGGTTGGCGGTTTTCTGAACAACCAAATCGCCCGGGCCAGAACGGCCAAAAAAACCAACCCCGAGACGACCAGATACGTGATAGCCGCATAACCAAAATGGGGCTGCAAGACCACGGCCCCGGGCGCCAAAAGCAACACCGAAGCAACACCGAGAAATATCAACAATCCGGCCTCCCGGCGCCGAACTCTCTTGTGGCCCGCAATAACCTGGCTCAAAAATTCCTGAATTTTTTTAAATGAGTCTTCCGGCATTTTTTGTCTCACCAAATTATCCACTCAAATTTTATCGGCTATTTCGATTCCAGGCCTGTGCAAACCAGAGAGGACTTCAAAGGACCGCGCTTGTGCACTCAGCCTCTCCGACTTCGTTATGCCAGGCCCCAAAAGCGTCTGAGCGTCCACTCCACCGCCGGCAAGAGAATCAAGATAAAGCCAATCCAAGGAATACTCCACAACCTAATATCACGCACCTCAACAATTTTCGGGGGAACTTTTCCTTTGAGGGTCTTCAAAACACGGCTCGCCAGGGCCTCCCTGCCGCCTTTAATAGATTTGACTGGAATAAATGTTCCGCGTGATATTTTGGAAAGTCCCCTAAGCCGTTCCCATCGCGGGCTAGCATCGGCCATTTCGGCACCGCCTGCACTTCCGCCCACAGATATCGTACGAATTGCGTGACCAATCGGTTTTTCGTCCAGACTAGCCTCGACCTCTGCACGGTAGCTTCCCATGCCCCTTGGCCTAAATTTCGCTTCAAATTCTCCCGTCTCACGCCGATAGGCTGACGTAACCCGGTGGGTCGCCCCGTAGGGGTCCCGAAGGGAAAGCCGCACGCGAGCATTTTCTGCGGGCTCAAATGATTCGTTTCGTATCTGCATGCGGATCACATAGGTTCCATCCTTTTCAGGCTCGGCCTCAGGAAGAATTTGAACCTGAGACGTTGCAGGATCTCCCGAAAGCCAGCGCACCATCTGGGAAACTAGGCGCAAATAAAGTCGGTTCGTCTTCTCGGCGGCTACCATTCCATAATTCCACCGCCAGAGGTCGTCTGTGAGGATAGAGAGAACACGGCCCTCGCCAACACGACGGACTGCGAATATAGGTATCCCTTTGGTAGGGCCTCCCTCCGATTTCACCAAGACCGTCCCCTCTGCGTGCCGGGACACCACATTTCCCTGGCCAATGGGAGGAAATTTCGACCAAATGCGCTGGTTCAAACTAGGCTCAGAGGATAAGCGGGTAATCGGATGACGATCCCCGGCTGAAGTCACCGTCCCTCTTATATTTAGCCGAGAGTAGAAATCCTCCCCCTGAATAAGGCGAATGGGAAGCAGTTTTTCGATTGGTGAATGAAAATACCCGCCAGAAGAGAAAGACTCCTTTCCTCCGAACATCAGAAATCCACCCCCTCCACTTACATAATCGTACACACGTTGGAGATAGTAATTGCTGAAATAGGAACCCGCAGAAAAATTATCGAAAACGACAATGTCGAAATTCTTCAATTCCTCCAGAAAAAGGGTGTCCACCGGGAAAGGGACAAGACTAAGTTGGTTCGTCGGAACGCCGGGGTCATCCTCGGAAGTCCGCAAAAACACAAAAGATACAAGATCGATTGAGGGATCACGCTTGAGCGCCATTCTAAAAAACCGGTAATTCCACGAGGGTTTACCTGATATGGTCAGCATACGGATTTTATTCCGCCGCACCTCAAAGGGCACTTCGACGCGGTTATTCGATTCAACCATTTCTCCGCGTTGAACAGGCGTCTCCACAGCAAGAAGCAAACTACCTATTTTTCGAGGCTTAAACCGGAAGCGAATTGTCTTGTGCACGGGACTTCTGTGGATATCGACCGTCTGGGTACTAACCACTCGACCGTCCCGAGTCAAAGCGATGGGCAACTTTTGTCCGGTAATTCCATGCACCGAAAGGGTCGCCTCAAATTTAACCTCTTTGCTCTCGAACGCCAGCCGGGGGGCTCGCACATCGTGGAGGGAGATATCCTTGAAGCGCTCAGGGGAACCGAAACCCAGTGCCAGTACGGGAGGAAAACCCTTTGCATCCTCGGGGGGCCAAGAACCCCCAGAAGTATCCCCTCCATCAGTAAGAAGGAGAATCACCGCAGGCCGATTCTGGGATGCCCCTGCCGGACGGGCTAGTACTCCAGATTTTTTTTTGAGCGCCGCGCGGATAAACCGAAGCAAATCGCTCCCCTGGCCCGTCGCCTCCAAACTGCGAATATCTCCTAGGGATACGGAATCTCCTCTGATATCGAAGCGCATAACCCGGACATCATAGGACTCCGAAAGGCGCGCAAGAAGGCCTTTTGGAGTTTCCTCTTTGCCGTCCTCCTCTTTCCCCTTATCGAGGAGAAAACTCCTTAGTGTTGAGATTCGCGAGCGTCCGCCCTCTCCATCCCGTACATTCATGCTGGCCGAACTGTCCACCAAAACCAGTAGCCGCGGCGGTAGAGAACGATCGCGCACATCGAGGAGGGTAGGAGCAAAGAGAAAAAAGAGAATCGTCAAATACAAACAGCCCCGGAGGGCAACCAAAAAATAGGTGCACCCCGGTGTGAGTTTTTCCTTAAAATACGGAATCCGTCGTCGCAAACTCTCGGCCAGCACTACCCCGACGAATACAATCAGCCAGACGGGAAGGCCGCCGGGCCAAAATATCGAACTCCAGTTCATCGATTATCCCTGATTTAAGCGACGCTGAATGATCGGGTGATGAATGAGATCCTGCTTATAATTACCCGTTAAAGCATAGAGGACGATGTTCACCCCCAAATTAAAGGCTGACTTTCGCTGGGCCTCACCACCGGGAGTACACTCCTGCGTCCACCTGCCGTCTGGGAGTTGGGCCCATGCGCCTCCTAGATCATTCCGGCAAAAGACGACTGGGGTAAACCTCCCAAGCCGAATTCCTTCAAGCTCCTGACTCTTCGCCTGCCGGCCACCGATGGAGCGGATCAAATAATAACTCTTGAACATGGCATGGTCAGTTGGAAGCGGCTCCAGTGCATTACGCGGAAAAATTCGTTGAAGGAGTATCCGTGCCGAACGGCCAAACCCCTCGTTTAGCATCCCTAACCCATCGTCCACCAAAAGAAATCCGCCGTAGGTCAAATGCCGGCGCAGTCGATCCACCTCATTATCATCCGGGGCCTCGAACTCGTAGCGTCCCGAAATATATAGGAACGGGTAATTAAACAGTTCGGCAGAAGAGAGACCGACTACCTTCGAATACGGTCCAGCTTTGATGCTCGTCCGCTTACGGACCTCATGCAAAAGCGCGGACATAGCCAAAGGGTGTTCCCGCCATTGCCCCCCCCTGTAATGGATGTGCCCCGGAATAAAACCAGACGGCTCCCCACCGATGACGGCTCCGGGAGGAACTGCCTTGTCTTCCGGTTCTCGCCAAAAAAGATTAGGATTTCCGATCCCGCTGGAAGAATCGGAAAAAGAGCGCTTCGGACCGGCGAGTGCTGCCGCGGCGGTCGCCGCGCTCGCACGCAGAAAATTGCGGCGGCTTATTAAAATTCGGTTACGATGCATCATTAGCAGGGGACATCACAACAAAAAGGGTAGGAGGCGGTAGCTTTTTCAACGAAAGGAGCAAATCGGAAGAATTTGAATATTTTATCCGGCTGAACCCTTCGGCCTTCAGAGCAATGGCAAATTTTGTAGATAATTCGGGGCCAGTATAGTGCATCGGTATAACGATGTTCGGCCCAATGCGCTTGACGATTTTAGCTCCGGCTCCATGTGGGATGGTCAATGAGCCGTCAATTGGTAGCAAGAGGACATGGATTTTCCCCAACACCCGAATCTGACCTTCGGAGGGGCCGAAGCGAGCATTGCCCAGATGGGCAATACAAAGTCCCCCTGCCTGGAAAACAAATATTGTGTTTACAACATCCAGCGACGCTACAGCCCCAGCAACTTGGGGAAAGGAAAAAATTCGGATTGCCTTGATAAGCTTGTCGATAGCAACCGGCTTCCCAGTCGGGGTAGCACCATAAAAAATTTCCGTCTTTCTTTTCTCGTAGGGCCCTGTCTGGGAGTGAGTAGCATGGAAGTTGCTGACCGAAATTGCGTCGGGATGCGGAATAGTCACTCTAGCCCAATAGGGATCCATCAGGACACGTCCCCCTTGTGGACCACTGAGCAAAAAGCTGGAGTGACCCAAATACCTCAACCGAAGTATGTTCTTGGGCCGGTCCATGAGTGCTGCGAGGTTCCCCGACCGGCCGAACTGCCATGCCACTGGGGTAACCCGCCCATCCCGGCACACAAGACTAGGTTTGCAAATGGCTTCCACTGAAGAAACAAACAAAGACGCCCATACTGAAAGAATCAGACAAAAGAATAACCACGGCCGAATCTGCCCAAACCAGAATACCTCATTCCCAGGGAAACTCCCGGAATTCATCAGTTCCCTCGAGTGAGAAGACGTTTTAGGTAGCACACCGGCAGGCATACTACTCCTGAAATGATTAGAAAAATAGAAATTTCCATTTTCTACAAAAAAGACCTTGCCAATACTCATCTTCCAGTTCGGGCTATGTCGGATTAAATACTTAAGGTAAGAAATTACAGTAACCATACATATTATTGGTATTTAATTGTTTTGCGAATAATACCGCATGAATATTTTCGGTCTGCCGCTTAGAGAAGATTCTATTTAGACCTTTTTTTTCTGTTCGTGGGAGCAGGAACCTTAAACAGCCCTCAGATACGGTAGCTATCTTTGTCCGAACATTCGAGGAAAATATGTGCACTTCCAGCTCTGAGTGTACCCATATAAGTAACACTTTTCATGACCTCCCAGGTCTCGAGGACAGCTTCTGTGGTTGCTACAAAATTCACCCGAATCTGGGTGTGTTAAATAAACAGAGATCCCACCACGCCGACCTCGATAAACCCTAAGTTCCTGGGACTGGGGACAAAATGGACCGATTTTTCTACCCACGCCATTTTTCAGCTAAACCTTTTGGCGGCATGTCAAAACCTGCGTTCCTACAATTCCTTAAGTGTGAAATTATAACATATTGTTATTAATGTGATTGCTATGATATTCTTTCCCTGCGAAGCAGAAGAAGGAGTCGTAATGTAACCATGTCTTGCAGAATTTGAGGGTGGCGTTTGGAACCGAGATGCATCTGAATTTTGGGTGGGGCATATGCCCCTGGACCCAAAAATAACAGAAATGCACCGGGCGCTTTACTCCCAACTTTCAAACTCCCTGGAAATTCCCCACTTAATGGGGGTTTTTGAAAATTGTGACGGGCTTTTTTTCACATTGAGTTTATTCCAGTATTAGCGGAATACTGGTAATTGGTGAAGCCAAGGGGCAAACCATAAACCCTCCCGAAAACCCAAAAAGTTCACCAAATGGGAGGAAGGTATTGCGCGTGGAGGCAATAGGTCGCAGAACTGGGGCAATTCGGCAAAATACAAAACAATTCGATTCTGAGCGATAAGAGATAAACTACGCCGTCTCGAGAAAACGTTGAAAAGTAATATCTATCTATCTGATTTGTAATTTAAAAAACTCAAAAATATCCTGCCAAGGACTTCGCCCTCACCCAAACGCCACCGTCAAAACCCCTCCCACTACTACCAATACTCCAGCGGTAACTACACGAGCTGTGATCCGCTCTAATTTCCCAAGGAAAAGAGCCCCGAGAATCAACACCCACAAGGGATATAGTCTGCTGATGGGGAGGACGACGGTCACCTTCCCTCCAACAATAGCGATCCAAAAAAATATCGCCCCCAAGAGGTTCAGTACCCCAGCTCCTACGAATATGCCAAAGCTCTTGGGGTTCATCCTTATCCTACCGCCAGTTGGAAAAATTCGTGTCCCCATGAGCATGGTGAGGGTTCCTACCGAAAAAGCCACTCCAAATCCCAAATATGGAGACTTCTGAAAGCTAAAAGCAATTTTAGCAAATATTGGTACAAAGGCGTACGCCACAGAGGAAATTAATGGATAAATCAGGGCACTCTGAATCCATCCGCCCTTACCATCCCAATCCTCGGGAACGGCCAACAAAACCACTCCCCCAACGATGGCAACCGTTCCAACCAATACGGCCATCCCCGGGCGCTCGCCCAAGACAAGAATGGCAAATATAGCTCCCCAAAGGGGCGAGGAAGACTGGATTGCGGTCGCGCGGCCCACGCCCATTCGATCAATCCCATTGTAATAGGTCAACGTGCCAATTCCTTGCCCCAAAAGTCCCACCAAAGCGAACCAAAAAAATGGTGCAAGAGCCACCGTAAAAAGTGTCCCCCGGAACGCTGCACCCGCCAAACCACCCATGGCAACGATTGAGTTAACGATCAAAAGCGCAGCCATAGGGGTGCTGCCTACCATTCCGCGACGGATGCTCACCAGTGTCCCCGCGTAAACCAATGAGGATGCGACAGCAAGGTACTCACCGGGGATGGTCTCAATAAAACTACTCATTCAGGATCACCATGATTCCTATTTGTAAACGGAAAACGCCTATTCCTCCCAGTGTTAATAAAAGTCGCTTAGACCCAACAAATGCGGCAATTTAGTCTAATGGGTGTTAGCGTGACGGAGAATTATCCAACGGACGTGAAGCGGCACAATTTAGTCGAGCCCCGATTGACCATTCCCTATAACGATTCCCTAAAATTCTTTCTTTTGATATCCTCCCGAAAAATCCTTCGCGGGCTGCACTATTACTAACTTGATACATCCAAACGAGTATGGCTTTCTAATAAGGAGTTGCAGAATGGACTTGTCGGCAACGATTTGTACAAATAAAGGCGATATCAACCTTGAGCTTTTTCCCAAACAAGCTCCTGTCACAATCGCAAATTTCCTCAACTTGGCTCAGCGTGGCTATTACGACGGCCTCAAGTTTCATCGGGTAATCAAAAATTTCATGATCCAAGGCGGCTGCCCCGATGGAACGGGCGCTGGCGGACCCGGCTATACTTTCGAGGACGAGTGCACCACTAAACTTAAACATGACAGTCCCGGAATCCTCTCCATGGCCAACGCAGGCCCAAACACAAACGGCTCCCAGTTTTTCATCACCCACATCAAAACCGACTGGCTTGACGGAAAACATACCGTATTTGGGTGTGTAACCGAAGGACAAAGCGTAGTGAACAAGATCAAGCAGAATGACTCTATAGAGAAAATCAGAATTAAAGGAGATACATCTGCTCTACTTGATGCACAATGCGCCAACATTGATCTATGGAACGCCGTACTCGATGAATAACACTATATTTTCTAACAACCCGGAGGCTTCAAATGCCCGATAGCCAGGTATTTATTTTCGCTACTCTCAAGTCTCAAAATGGGAAAGAGGCCGGCACCAAAACACTCCTCCAAGGAATGTGTGCCCCCTCCAGGGCCGAAGAGGGATGTATATTCTATAATCTCTACTCTTCTCAAGATAATAGCGGAACCTTCCATTTTTTCGAATGCTGGCGCAATCAGTCCGCCCTCGACACACATCGCGAGATGCCCCACTACAAATATTTCCGTGAAAATCTGGAAGATTTAGTGGAGGGTCCACCCAAGGCTCAGATTCTCCAGGCCGTAAATTTCGAGTTCTAGGAGAGCAGTACTTGAAATGGAAGGAAAGACAAACGAAAGATATGTGCGATGTAGAACGACTTAGGGTTGACTCTTTAAAGTGAGAGCTGAAGTTACAAAACCGCCATATGACTCACGGAGTCCCGCAAGGAGCCCAAGCCCTTAACGCAAATCAAAGTATGTCTGGATATGGCAAATGGAAGCAAACCAGTTTTACATATTTAAAAACATTAAACTCGAACGCATCACTAGAAATTATGCGAAAGTACATATCAAACACCGACAGGGAATCACAGCCCCCCCATGAACAGACTGGGTTTCGTGTAAGGCTTTCATATCACCACCAGCACGGGATCCTTGGGTTGGATTCTGCTTGCAATTTTGTTGAAAATAGTGAATCAAAATGCTTCCCCTCTGGGACCGCGTCCGACGAGAAAAGTGCTGCTCTAAAAAACTGGTGGCAGATTCCTGCCCTCTCTTGGCACAGAGGCCTACCTTGTTATATATATCGCCAACCGCCGGCTGATAGGGCAAAAAATGACCGCAAAGGGCTATCCAAATGGAACACGATAAAATTTTAGCCATCGCTGCCCACCCGGATGATCTCGAATTCCGCCTCGCCGGATCAGCAGCCCTCTGGAGTCGAGAAGGGCATCACTTGGAATATCTCGTCTGCACAAGCGGCGAAAAAGGTTTTAACGGAAACCGTGCATCTTCACACTCGATTGAAGAAAGGCGCGCTATCCGTGAATGCGAGCAACGCTCCGCTGCCCAAATCGTCGGCGTAACGGAGGTACATTACCTCCGTTACCCAGACGGAGAACTCGCCAACACTCCCGACCTCAGGCGTAAACTCGTCCGTATCATGCGGAAAGTAAAACCAGACTTGGTCATTTCAGACGACCCGGCGAAAGACGCCTACGACAGTTTCTACGGCTACCACAGCGATCACCGCGCCATCGGGCAAGCAGTATTCGATGCCCTCTACCCCGCCGTGGGAAATGAAAATTTTTTTCCCGAACTGATAGAAGAAGGTCTCGAACCCCATAAACCCCAGGAAGCTTACTTCGGTAGTCGCGATCGTCCTGATACCTGGATCGATATATCCGAAACATTCGAACTTAAAGTCAAAGCTTTAGCGTGCCATAAAAGCCAGATTCCGAATATTGAAATTATCCTTCCCGATTTGCGCGATTGGTGTCGTCGGAGTGGCGAGGCAAAGGGCCTCGAGTGTGCTGAGAGCTTCCGGAGCCTCAAGGTCCCTCAATAGGCTTGGCGTCAGATTCTCTTTCCACCCAACACCCAAACTCCGCCGACTAACGCTGGGTATCGGATGTTTTAACATTTCCAAAGAATTCTCCTGTCAGTCAGATATGCCATGCAACCTCTCTCCTTGCCCCGAAGCCCATCCAGGACTATGAGGATCTTCTTCTTAGCCGAATACTTCTTACGGGTCTTGCGGCGAGTGTCTTTAACGAGCTTCTCAGCGGAAACAGCTTCTCCCTACTCCCATCCAGCATTTAAATACGGTACTATTCCCTTTGAATTTTCTGGGAAACGATTCTAGTACCCAATTTTAGAGGATTTTTCATGTTTGGATATCAAGGAAGACTATTGCATATCAATCTAAGTTCCAAGTCTAGCAAAGTTGAGGAGTTTGGAGAAGAATTTGCGAGGACATTTCTCGGAGGGAACGGCTTTACTGTGAAAGCCCTTTGGGATTCCGTGAAAGGGGGTATAGACCCTTTCTCGCCCGAAAACGTCATATGCATTGCAGTCGGCCCCTTCACTGACACTGCAATCCCTAGTGCAAGCCGGGCCTGTATCAGCTCGAAAAGCCCACTCACCGGTCTTTTTTTTGACAGCACGTTCGGTGGCTCCTGGCCAATTTCTCTTAAGCGTACTGGTTACGACGGACTTATCCTTCACGGCAAGGCCGAGTCGCTCACTTATCTATCGATCACGGAAGATGGGGCCGAATTTCGAGATGCTTCTAATTTAGCAGGAAAATGGATTAGCGAGACCTGCGACACCATATCAGAGAACGAAAACGGGGCCGACGTCCTCGCCATCGGTCCTGCAGGAGAAAATATGGTTCGCTTCGCCGCAGCCGCCCACACCTGGCGTAAGAGTCGCGACGGGATTTCTGGGCGTGGCGGAATGGCTGCTGTCCTAGGGAGTAAGAACGTCAAGGCGATCGCCCTTAGGGGAAAAATCAAGACTGCCGTCGCCAACGCCAAGGAGCTGCGTGCCTATGTCAACGAAACAGCTGCTGATGTGCGAAACGGTACAGCTGCCCTCAATAAATACGGCACTCCCATTCTCGTTAATATGGTCAACAAGATGGGCGCACTTGGAACCATGAACTTGAAAAAAGAGGTTTTCGACAACTGTGAACCCATCAGTGGCGAAACCATGCTCGAAAATTATTTGGACAAAGACACGACCTGCCTGAAATGCCCTGTCGCCTGCGGCAAGGACTACGTTATGAAGGGCGGAAAATGGGACGGACTGAAATGGAAAATGCCCGAGTACGAGTCGATTTTCTCACTGGGCACCATGCTCGGCATAGACGACCCGGGTGCTCTTCTCCGTGGAAACCAGCTCTGCGACGAACTCGGCATGGACACCATCTCGGCGGGCGTCACACTTTCTCTCGCTTATGAGTGCTTCGAACGCGGCCTACTTACCGAATCAGATACAGGACGAAAACTTGCCTGGGGAGATCCGGACATCATGTTGGAGCTGCTCGAGGATATGGCCCATCGCCGAGCTTTCGGTTCCCATCTTGCCGAAGGCGGACAACGCCTGGCTGAGGAAATCGGAGGCGAAGCCCCAAACCTGCTCTACGCCGCGAGAGGGTTGGAACTTCCCGCGCACAGCGCCCGGGCCTTAAAAGGAATGTCCATCGGATACGCGACTGGGACCCGAGGTGGAAGTCACCACGATACCCGCCCAACGCTTCAATACGCTTCTGAGCATGACAATACAACGGTAGTCGGAAAGTCCGAATTTGCCATCAAGACACAAAATTACACCGCCATGGGCGATTCCTTGACACAGTGCCGCTTCACCTCTGAACGCGGCTATGGAGCAATGATTAACGATAAATTCGCAAAACTGCTTAACCTCGTTACCGGGTGGGACACGACCACGAAGGAACTCGAAGAAATTGGCGAGCGAATTTGCAATCTCGAGCGTGCCTTCCAGGTCCGTGAAGGTGTGGACCGAACCCGCGACATGCTCCCCTACCGGGTAATGCACGAACCCATCCCGGATGGGCCCCACAAGGGAATGCACTGTCCTCCAGAAGAACTCGAAAAACTAAAGGACGAGTATTACACGATGAGAGGATGGGACGGGAGGGGTATCCCCACGGAACAAACTCTCACCCGTCTGGGCCTAGATGATCTTATCTCTGCCGTAGCTGCCATCTAGCAGTCAGCCCTGAATTGCGGAAGAAATTCGCAGGGTACAGAGGAAATAAATTCCCAATCCTGCGAACTCCTCCCGCTCCGCAGCCCTCTGAAATGGGAGGGATTTTTCTGTAATTGTTTGTATTTTAAATCTTTATCCTTTCCTGAAATATCGGCACGGCCTTTGCTTATTAAACTTTTGATAATTACGGTGCGGACCAAAAATTGCGCCGTATTGGGAGGATACGCCCCGAATTGACCTAGTCTTCTAAGGTCAAATTCTTGGAACTGATAGGAGTGAACGATGGGCGTTTTTTCGGGGTTATCAACGGGCGGCTCCTCGATACTCAACGCTGCCCGACAGATTCAGGTCATCGGGAATAACATCGCCAATGCGAATACCCCCGGGTTCAAGCGAAGCCGCGCCACAACTTCCGAGGCCTTCTACAACACGCTCTCCCTCTCTAACGGGTATTCAGTCGATAAAAGTCAGGTCGGAAACGGTGCTAGCCACGTTCTCATTCAAAGACTCATCACCCAGGGAGATACACAGATTACTGGAGTTCCTCTAGATACTTCCATTGAAGGAAAAGGGTTTTTCGTCCTCAAGGATGCCAGAGATCCGGCTGGTCAGAACCTCGTGTACACCCGTGACGGTTCATTCTCCCTAGACAATACACGCACGCTCGTTCACAAGGGCACAAACCAAGCGGTACAAGCTTTTACTCTAGATGCCAATGGAGCAGTCACCAATATACTCAATAATGTGGTCCTCCCAACAGGAACGAGTCCCGGTAAAATCACCACCAAGATAGAAATTCAAGCAAACCTAGACTCCAAATCCGATATCCTTGGTACCGCAGGCTCGTTTACATCGGGAATAAAAAAAGACGAATTCAATGTGATCACTGGGACAAACGATCAAGTGACTTTTGAGAGCGGAGGATCTGGACTGGTTACTGCCAGCCTGACCACAGATGGCCTGCTGACCTCCGGCACAGCTGTGAATGGGGCCACCGTCGCCCAAGCCATCAAAACGGCGCTCGAAGCCAAAAATGGGTCGGGGGACACGTACACTGTCACCTACGATCAATCCACCGATAAATTCAAAATCGCCAACGACCCAAGTAACCTCAATACAATCACATTCCGGCACAGCAATACCATCGCCTCAACGGCATCGAGCATGCTCGGTTTCCTGGCTGTCGACTCGGAGGCTATAATTCAGGGAGCGAACGAAACCAGTGACTTAGGAGTTGCATTTAACGTCATCACCGGCATCAACGATACTCTGAACGTCACAATCGACGGAACGGCGCTCACCGTCACGGTTCCGGCTGGGAACTACACCGGCTCCGAATTAGCACGCAGGATTCAGCAGGGAATTACCAACTCTTCAGCTGCCCTTCAAGGGACTAAAGTTTCATACAACACCGATGGATCCCTGGATCGCTTTGCACTCACCAGCCCTAAGACGGGCGGCGCCTACATCATCCACCAACCAAGCAACGCTGCAACTCCTAATATCGCCGTTGCTAGCACCGTATCTACTGTGGCGGGAGGCACTCTTTTTACAACTACCGGGTTCAACACCGGAACCGGAAAGGTGGGCACCGGATTTTTTGACGTTGCCAATCCATTTGCCACCAGTACAGCTAACGTTCGCATGGACGTTTTCGATTCTCTCGGCGGCGCACACGAGGTAACAATTTTCGTCCGCAAGGCGGGAGAGAACCTCTGGGAATGGCACGCTACCCTGGATGCCTCGCAGCTCATTGACCCCACTCCGGGGACCGAAAGGAACGAATTTATTATCACCGCGGGCACGAACGACAGACTTTCATTTGAAGTGGGAGGCTCGGGCCTTTTGTCTGCAGATTTGATAGGAGGAAGCGGCGGGTCTGTCATTTCAGGTGCCGCCGTGAGCGGCACCAAGCTCGCTACCGGAATTAAAAATGCCTTAGAAGCCGCAGACCCTTCGGGCGACACCTACACTGTCATTTACAATCCAACCCTCGATAAATTCACTATCACCAATAATGCGGGGAACCTTAACGCGATTACGTTCCGCCACAGCAATCCTGCGTCCACGGCAAGTAGTCTTCTAGGATTTCTCGCTGTGGATTCAGCAGCCATCGCCGCCGAAGGAACTGAGATCAGCGATACTGGAGACGCGAAATTTGAAGAGGTGGCAAGCGGCCTGCTCCGATTTGATTCCGAGGGAAAACTCGATTCCGAAACCCTCAGGGTTGGAACCGGATTGTTCAATTTCGCCCCCAAAATTGACCCGGGACCACCGATCGTAGCTACATTGCCCACGCCAAATCAGGCTATTGCATTTGACTTTGGAAGCGCCATTAGCACCGATACAACCGTAACGGGAACGGGAGATGATGGCGTTTCACAATTCAGCGCCCCCAATAACGATAATGCGTTTTCCGTCAACGCAATCAAAGTGGATGGTCAAAGGAGCGGAGACTTTGATGCCCTGGTGATCAGGCAATCAGGCGACATCTTAGCATCATTTACGAACGGAGAATTCCAGCAACTCGGCAGGCTTGGCATTGCCTTGTTCGCGGCTGAAGAGGATGTTTCGGCCCTCGGAGACAATCTCTTCGCCGAGACCATCGAGTCTGGAGCAGCTCAAATCCTAAGCCCTAACACAGACGGAGCAGGGAAGATCATTCCTGGTTCCATTGAAACCTCGACCACTGACCTTGCCGACGAGTTCGTCAATCTAATCGTCGCGCAGCAAATCTTCCAAGCAAATGCCCGTGTCATCACCGCATCTGATGAAATTCTACAGTCCCTGACCAATATTTAATCAAAACATTACCCGAAACCGCAGAAGGAAAAACCCTCTCAAAAAAATACCCAAACGCGCTTAGACTTTTTGCGAAGGCCAAATGCGAGATCCCACAAGAGGCGAACCAGGAGGGTGAAGAAGATAGCCGTGAACTCGGTGAGTCCACTCAGTCTCCTCAAGAGCCACGTAGTTCTGCTCACGCGCTTCGAGCGAAGTATACTCATAGAGCACCGAATGCCGGGGCGACCCAGAGGAAGATAGAAGCTTCCGCGCCCTGACGCATCCCTCGGTTCGCTCCACGCCCGGCATTCTTTCTTGTGCATACCACGCCTGTAAATCCTCATCGTTTCCCTGAGCGTCGTAGCGACCCATCTGGATGGCAGGAGAAAGCATATCCACGGGCCCACCCGAGCCTGCGCTCGGCCCCTCGACCCGCCATTCCTCACAAAATATTAGGGCAAGCGAATTTGCCCGGCATAAGAGCATCTCCTGCGTCTCATTGCTTTGGCTTTTCTTGAGTTGCGCTGGGCTCGGGTCATAGAATGTCCTCGTGGCCTCACCCCCAAAAAGAGCGATAAATCCCGCTCCCGAGGCCAGTGCCGGGTCCTCTTCACGCCCAAGCCGAGCTAGAACCTTCTCAAATGCTTTTCCCGGATAAACCACTTCGTAGTGTGCGGCCCAAATATACCCAGGCCGAGCCAGTTTTTCGGGGATATGCACCTCATGAAACCAGTCTAGATATTCTCTTCGACCTTCTGGTTTAAGGTCATAATAAATTGCCCAAATTGCATTATCCATGGGTCCCCCAATAAAATTCTCGCTCAATCTGCCGGATATTTCTCCACTAGGCGGCGAGCGATGACAACACGCTGGATATCATTCGCTCCCTCACCCACCTGCAGGAGGATAGCATCCCGATAATACCGCTCAATGGGAAGTTCTTTAATATATCCGTAGCCGCCATGAATATGAATTGCCATCTCGGAAGCACGCTGGGCCGCGTCGCTAGCAAAAAGTTTGGCCATGCCCGCCTCGAGGTCACAGCGCTCGCCACTGTCCTTCATTGAGGCGGCACGGTATGTAAGCTGGCGTGCTGCCTCAAGAGAGGTGGCCATATCTGCCAGTTTAATCTGGACTGCCTGATGCTCGGCGATGGGTTTACCCATCGTACGGCGCAGCTGGGCATACTTAAGCGAGGCTTCAAAGCAGGCCCTATGGAGCCCCAGCGCACGAGCTGCTACCTGAATTCGCCCGTGCTCCAGGGAAGCCATTAGCTGTTGAAATCCTCGATTTTCCTCTCCGATGAGACATGATGCAGGCACCGGGCAATTCTCGAATACTAGCTCCCCTGTCCGAATACCCTTATAACCGAGTTTATCAAGGTGGCGACTGACCCTGAAGCCGTCAAGTTCGCGGTCCATCATGAGGCAACTGATTCCCCGATGGGACTTGTCCGCACCTGGGTTCGTCCGCACCATGACACCAAAATGGGTTGCGTGCTCGCTGTTGGTGATGAACATTTTTGATCCATTCACGATGTAAGTATTTCCATCCCTGCGGCCAGAAGTCCGCAATGCCGCAACATCTGAGCCGCCATCAGCTTCGGTAATGCCAATCCCCGTCCGCATCTCGCCTGAAGCCAGACGTGGCAACCATTCCTCCCTCTGCTCGCCACTTCCAAATTCGCTCACCATCCAAGAAACCATAGAGTGACTGCCAATGACTCCGGTGAGGCTCATCCAGCCTCGAGACAACTCCTCGGTTAGGACGGTGAAACCGATGGAGCCCATCCCCGCACCACCATACTTTTCGGGGATAATGGCCCCGAAATAACCGAGTTCTTTCATTCGATCTACCAGCGGTTGAGGGTAAGCATCTCGGTGCTCAAAATCGCTCGCCACCGGGATAACCTCCCGGTCCACAAACTCGCGCACGCTCTTTTCCAAGGCGCGTTGAAATTCGTTCAGTTGAAATTCCAATCCTCCCCCCCCTCAGAGCATCTTCTTGTAAGTCGGCAACGAATATACCTTACCCAACATCCAGACAACGTCTCCACATTTATCTCGCCAGATTTGCAAAGCCTTTAAAGCCAGCTAATGTTCAATTATCAATCAACCCTTTCTAGATAAATTTATCAAACACCTATTCCATGCCGCATCTGCACCCCAAAACACGCTGTATCGGGTTGAGTCACCCCTGCTAGCATGCCTTCCATCCACCCTTGATGGTCATTCTCGTTGAAGTACCTATATCATCGAAAAACCAATAGGTGCATCAGGGATAAGCAACCTTGTAACGGGAACTCCTCGGTCCAAATGGGAATCCACAATTTCTTCGGCGTCTTCTACGCGAACACCCTCATACCAAACGTTGTCCGGCATTACGCAAACGATCGGTCCGCCCGAACAAATATCTAGGCAGGAGGTCTTTAAAATTCGGGCCTTACCTTTCAAACCCTTATCGGCAAGCAACTCTTTAATTTTTTCGCGGACCTCTTTTGAACCGCAACGAGCACAACTCCCCTTGGGGTGGCCCTCTTCTCGCTCATTTGTGCATACTAAGACATAGCGTTTACTTTTGTGCATTCAAGATTCTCCTCGGCTACCATTCAGTCCGAACCCAAACTGGATCGCAGTCGGCAAATTCCGTGGGCACCCAAACGCTAACATCTCTTCCAAGGGGCTATCAAACACCAAGCTGTTTGTGGGGCAGATTCGCCGACAGATAAATACATCTCCCCTCCCGTTGCACCCACAACAATGGTAGACTCAATTCGAGGTATCTCTCCTGTTAAGAAAGGGTTTGCATGGCAATTGAAGAGACCGACATTCACCTAGAAAAGTTCAAAAACAAAAAAACACCTCCTCCCCCGTCCCACGTTATTCTTTTCCCAACCTGCCTGGTCGATTCGTTTTTCCCTGGTGTCGGAGAAGCAACCGTTTACCTTGTCGAGCAAACAGGCAGCGAAGTTATCTTTCCCGAAGGGTTAACCTGCTGTGGCCTGCCTCTTTTTAATAATGGATTTCCTGATGATGCTCGGAAGGCCCTCGAAATCCAGATTGACCTCCTTGAGGGAGAGGACCCTATTGTTATTCCCTCAGGATCGTGCGCATGGATGATGCGATGTGTCCTTCCCACCCTCTTTCCAGAAGATCCTTGGCTCCGCTCTAAAGCCGAACGAATCGCTTCTCGCGTCTTTGAGCTCTCCCAGTTCCTCGGCCTCTACGGCTTAAATGAATCGACGGGACATCTTCCAGGAAAAACGGTCTACCACGACTCCTGCCATCTTCTGAGAGGCTTAGGCGAGCGAGAAACACCCCGGCAGTTGCTCGACAGCGCATGTGAAAAACGTGATGAGATGACGGGGGCGGACAGATGCTGTGGATTTGGCGGAAGCTTTGCCATCAAATTCCCCGAAGTTTCCTGCGCCATGCTTGATGAAAAAATCGAAGCAGCCGAAACGGCAAAGGCTAACTGGATGGTAGCGGCCGACGCGGGCTGCATGCTCCAGATCGGCGGCGGACTTTCGAAACGGGATTCAAAAATTCACCTGCTGCATCTAGCGCAGGCACTAGCCGGTCCCAATGCACCTGGCTGGCCAGAACACGACCTTTCCGAAAAGAATGTTCCATGAATTCTCCTTTCAACAAGCGCGCAGCGACCGCTCTCGCCGATGATGGTCTCCAAGAAGCGCTCCGAGTTGCAACTTCGCGATTTGGAAATTTAAGGAAAGAAGCCTTTAAGTCTACTGCAGCCCCCCTGGCCTTGCGAGCACGGGCCAGAGAAATTCGCCGGCGAACCTTCGATGACCTAGACCGCCATTTGGATACGCTTTTCGCCAGCCTGCGAAGATTGGGCGTCCATCTCCACTGCGCCGAAGACGCAAGCGAAGCCAACAAGATCATCCTTAATATCGCGCGCCAACACGGGGTTCAATCCGTCGTTAAAAGCAAGTCCATGGCTACCGAAGAAATTCACTTAAACGCATCGTTTGAAGCCGCTGGAATTACCCCCTTTGAAACAGACCTCGGCGAGTGGATTCTCCAACTTTCAGGGGATGTTCCCAGCCATCTGGTCGCACCTGCCCTTCACAAAACTCAAGCGCAAGTAGCCAAACTCTTCGCCGAAAAAGTGGATGCGGGCATCAGCGACGACCCACGCGACCTCACGGCAGCAGCTAGAAAAACTCTCCGCGAAGAATTTCTCCGGGCCGGCATGGGGGTGAGCGGGGTTAATTTCGCAATTGCTGAGACGGGCACTCTCTGCCTCGTCACGAACGAGGGGAACGGCCGCCTAGTGACTACCCTACCCAAGGTTCATGTCGCTGTCATGGGAATTGAAAAAGTGGTCCCTACGGTGGAAGAAGCGCTTACTCTGCTGGCCGTTCTTCCGCGCAGCGCGACGGGCCAAAAATTGAGTAGCTACTTCACAATGCTGTCTGGACCTCGCAGGTCAAACGAAGCGGACGGCCCCGAAGAGATGCATCTCGTCGTCCTCGACAACGGACGCTCACGTCATTTGGGGGGGCCCTTTCATGAAGCTTTTTATTGTATCCGATGCGGAGCATGCCAGAACGCTTGCCCAGTATTTCAAACCGTCGGCGGCCACACCTACGATTCGGTCTATGGCGGCCCCATCGGGGCAATCATTAGCCCGATGCTTTATGGCGTGGAGGCCGCGGGTGAACTGTCGGCCGCCTCAAGCCTGTGTGGCGCTTGCCAAGAAGCCTGCCCCGTCTTCGTGGATATTCCCAGAATGTTACTTGAAATGCGCCATGTGCGTACCGCCCGGCGCCGAGTTTCTTTCTCTGAGCGGGTGACCTTCCGGCTCGGGGGGTGGACCATGCGAAATCCCTGGATATGGAGCCTAGGAGTAAAGCTTCTACCTCCCTTGCTTCGACCGCTCATCCGGAGCGGGATGATGGATAGGCTACCAGGACTGGCGAGCAAATGGCAGAAAGGCCGTTCCCTGCCCTCGCCCGCAAAAAAAAGCTTCCGGGCCCTTTGGAATGAACGCCAGCGCAGAACGGGAGACCCCGTTCCACCTTCCCCTGCGAGCAAACCGCCGGATAAGTCCGGGCAAACCATTCAACAAGTTCGCCGATCGCTTTCGCTCTCCCATGGTTTATCCCACGCCCCGACAAGTACACCTTCGGGCCCTCTACCCGAGGTAAAAGTTTCGGACCCTTCCGAGCTGTTCTGCAAAGAATTAGAAGGCGCTGGTGGCCACGCCCACAGACCTGAGACGCTTGATTCTGCGAGAGAAATCGCCTTGACCCTCTTCAGGCATTTTAGCGGCCGACCTGCTGCTGTAAGTAAAGACCTCCCACTCCCGGCCGAAAATTGGCTCAAGGAAATCGGGACGGAAGTCATCCCTTTTTCCCCCGCAGGAACCGATTGCCGGGACCTACTCGCGCAAGCCGCGCTCGGCGTCACCGACTGTGATTGGGCCATCGCTGAGACGGGAACGATTGTCATCCTGAGTTCATCCTACCGTCCACGCCTTTATTCCCTGCTGCCCGACGTTCATCTGGTTCTGGTTCCTGAAGAAAAAATCATCCCCCATCTTTCGGCTGCTGGTCCACTCATCCACAACTCCTTGAGCGACGGGATTGCGGCTCCTAGTTGCGTCAACCTAATCACTGGACCCAGTCGATCTGCCGAT
>Ga0315336_1002473_pt1 | contig 28042 bp, 26 predicted proteins | sample ASW5metaG_FD_204512 | JGI IMG/M metagenome (GOLD analysis project Ga0315336, IMG submission 204512) | Ammonia-oxidizing marine archaeal communities from Monterey Bay, California, United States - ASW #5 | ecosystem: Environmental > Aquatic > Marine > Intertidal zone | place: USA: California... | reverse complement strand
ACAAGCCGAAGGACGAAGAAGCGACCAAGATCTTGCACAAGGAAATCGCCTTTACCTTCAATGAAGATACGGAATTCTTGGAATCTCAACAGGCTTGCATGGCGGCGACACTGGATAAGACTTTCGTAAACGTGAAGCATGACGTCGCCCGTGTGCCGGCGCGGCGCGCCATCGAACGCATGATCCGCGCGGAAACCGAAGGCCGGGTGGCCGCCGAATAGAGGCTTCGACGGTCCGGGGTATTCGAACATTCGTCATGAAAGAATGCAGGCAGCTTCAATGCCCACGGTTATCTACTACGAAGACATAGTGCCGCGGAAAAAAGTCATTGGCCCAAGCGTGGTTGTCGATCAGTCGGAAATGGTTGCGTTCGCCAAGATCTGGGACCCGGTCCCCATACATATCGACGAGGCCGCCGGCAAAGCCGCATTCGGCAGCCTCACCGCGCCCGGTGTTTTCATTTTGTGTCTCAAGCAGCGCCTTCTCCACAATATGGATAAAATGGCGGCGGTGATCGCCTCCCTCGGTTATGACGAAGTGCGATTCCATAAACCCGTCCGGCCCGGCGACGAGCTGACACTCGTCGTCGAATGGATCGAAAAACGGCTATCCAGGTCCAAGAACGACCGGGGAATCGTCGTCCACCGCCTGTCGCTGGTCAATCAAAACGACGAAGAGGTCATGAGCCATCTCGACACAATTCTGGTTCGGCTTCGAAATCCTGCCTCCTAATGGTCTTGCAATAACCGCCGACGACAATGGCCCCAATTTCGGCGACGCCTGTAGACATCGAACCGATTCATCGGCATTTTCCCCCGTCCGACGGATATGACCGGCAACAGGGGCATAGTGAACGCGCATGGATTATTTCTGGACGCCGGAGCAGCGGCAAATTAGGGAAAGCGTGAGCAAACTCTGCGAGCGCTTCGATGACCATTATTGGCTGGAACGAGATACCGACGGCGCCTTCCCAGAGGATTTTTGCCGGGCCATCGCCGACGAAGGCTGGATGGGCATTGCCATGCCGGAAGAATATGGCGGCAGCGGCCTTGGCATTACCGAAGCGGCGGTGATGGTCCAGGCGATCACCGAATCCGGTGCCGCTAATGCCGGTTTCGCCGCCATCGCCATCGGAATATTCGGTCTCAATCCGGTCGTGGTGTTTGGCAGCGAGGAGCAAAAGCGGCGCTGGCTGCCGCCGGTCATCCAACGCAAAGACATCGCCTGTTTCGCGGTGACGGAACCCAACACCGGGCTCGATACGACGCGGTTGAAAACCCGGGCTGTGCGCAACGGCGACCACTACGTGGTCGACGGCCGCAAAATTTGGACCTCGACCGCGCTGCAATCCAACAAAATGCTGTTGATCGCCCGCACCAAGGACGAATCGGAGACGGAAAAACCGATTGACGGGCTGTCGCTGTTCTATACCGATCTGGACCGCGACCATGTAGACATCCGGCCGATCGACAAGATGGGCCGCAAATGCGTCGATTCCAACGAACTTTTCATCGACGGCCTGCGCATTCCGAAAGATCATCTGATCGGCGAGGAAGGCAAGGGTTTCCGCTATCTCCTGCATGGCCTGAACGCCGAGCGCATCCTGATCTCAGCCTCCATGGTCGGGCTCGGCCGTTGCGCCCTGAAGCGCGCTGCAGATTATGCCCGCGAGCGCGTGGTGTTCGACCGGCCGATCGGCATGAACCAGGCCATTCAGCATCCGCTGGCCGCGTCCTGGGCGGAGTTGGAATCGACCAATCTGATGGCCTTCCAGGCTGCCGCCCTCTATGACGCCGGACAGGAATGCGGCCGCGAAGCCAACGCCGCGAAATATCTGGCCGGCGAGGCCGCGTTCAAGGCTTGCACCAACGCGGTTATGACCCACGGCGGCATGGGCTACGCCAAGGAATTTCACGTTGAGCGCTATATGCGGGAATGCCTGATCCACCGCCTGGCGCCGATCAGCCCGCAGCTGATCCTGAGCTACTTGGCCGAGCGCGCCTTGGACTTGCCGAAATCCTATTGACCCGAAACCTGTCTCTTGCCAGAACCGGCGAATTGATGGCTAAGTAATTCGCTCAATGTTATTCAAGGGAGATCGCCATGTCAGTTGCCGAAAGCCAAGACGACCGTCGGACCGCCCGCTTGGCGTACGCCACGCCCGAGACCGCCAAGGTCACGCCCGGCCGGCGGGAATTCTTCAAGTATCTCGATCTCGGTGTCGCCGATGCCAGCAACGGGCAGATGAAAGCCCAGGTCATGAGAGCCACCCAGGGGCTTTCGGAGCCGACCGGTTGGCACTATCACGAATGCGACACACAGTTCATCTATGTCGTGAAAGGCTGGGTCGATCTCGAATTCGAGACTGGCGAGAAGATCCGCGTCGATGAAGGCCACTCGCTGTTCATTCCGGGCGGCATGCGCCACAACGAAACGGCGACGGCGGATGAGCTTGAAATCCTGGAAGTCTGCACGCCGGCCGACTTGGGCACGGTGCCCTGCGATCCGCCGGCCTGATGCCAGCCGATCATCGGTCGGCAGAGGCCAACCGGGATCAAGTCGAATACTGGAACTCCGCGTCCGGCGAGAAATGGATCCTGTTCCAGGAGACCCTCGACACAGTCTTTCAGGCGGTCAATGACCGATTGTTGGTTCGCGCTGATCCGAAGTCTGGCGAAAAGGTCTTGGACGTCGGCTGCGGCACAGGTGCAACGACGCGGGACTTTGCCGATAAAGTCGGCCCCGGCGGCAGGGTCGTCGGCATCGATATTTCCCAAATTCTGCTGGATCGAGCTGAGGAGAGGCGGGCTGACACCCGCGCCGACCACATTCGCTATCTATTGGCCGACGCGCAGACCCATGCGTTCGCCGGTAACGACTGCGACCTGCTGACGTCGCGTTTTGGCGTTATGTTTTTCGCCGACCCGGTGGCAGCGTTCGCCAACCTTATGACGGCGCTGCGCCCCGGCGGTCGCGTGTCGATCGTCAGTTGGTCGGCGATGGCCGAGAATCCGTGGTTCGAGATACCAAGAAACGCCGCCGTCGCCGCGCTGGGGAAACCGGTGCCAAAACCGCCGACGGCGCCGGGTCCGCTTGCCTTTGCCGATCGGGACTATGTTCTTGGAATTATACGCGAGGCCGGATTTGCGGATTGCTCGGCGGTCGTCGAACAAGTCCACTTCTTCTTTCCCGGCACTGTCGATGAAGTGGCGGCGCTTGCCAGCAACATCGGACCGGCGGCGCGCATCAGCCGGGAACTCGGCGCCAGCGCCGATCAGGTCGCGGAAATCGGCAACGCTGTTTCCGATGGATTCCAGCACTTTGCCGTCGACGGCGGCGTTCGCATCCCCGCTTCCTTGAATTTTTTCGACGCGGTGCGCCCGCCGGAATAGTTGGCGGTTTAAACCGCCGAGGTATTTAGCGGGCGCGGTGGTCCCGATCCAACCCCGGCTGCTTCGGATGCGGGTATGGGTGATGAAAATCCCGTACCACATGGTCGATGGCGGCGAGCCGTTCGCATGTGTCTCTGTGCACCGCGGCGATGGAATCTTCCAGGGAATAGTTCTCGGCGAGCTCGGCAGAAAATTCGGGTGTCTCAATGGGCGGGTTGTCCTGATACCAGCGCACGGTGCGCTCCATCGCCTCCAGCGGCGGCACCGGATCCCGATAGCCCAATTCCGTTTTCACCTTGTAGAGATCGAATATCTGGTGGTTCGACGGCCCGTAGAACATCATCAGACCGCGCGCCGGATAGGCGTATTGATCCGGTACGCTGATAATGTCGATTTCGCTGTCCATCGCCTGCGCCACCACTTCAATCCATTGCGCCATGGTAAGCTGAAGCTCGTCGCCGCAATTATATGTTTGCCCGGCGGCAATATCAGGATTTTGGGCGGCAAGCAGGACGCTGTGGGCGACGTTCTCGGCGTAGCCTCGGGTGGTGAGGGTCAATCCCCCGTCAGGCAGCACGATGTGGGGCCGCTTGTCCATAAACCGGCGCATGATCGTCCAAACGGCCGGCGTCAATTGCCGTGGACCATAAACCACCGGATAGCGGAAATGGGTGGCGCTATAGCGGCCGTCGGCGTGGCCTTGCATGACGGCTTCCTCTGCGGCGCGGACCAGATACCCGAATCGGAATTCCGCCTCGCTCGGCACCTTCGGCGCATCCTCGGGAAGCGGGATTTGCAAACCGGCCGGAAACAGGGTCTCCGGCTGCAAGACCCCGCGATAGCAGGGCGCGCCGCCGATTGTGATCAGCCGGTCCGTGTAGTCGCCGACAATTTCGGCGATGTAGCGGATGCGGCCGTAGGTCGCGATGATCAGGTCGAAGGAGCGGCCGTCGAGCGACTCGCGCAGGGTTTCGCGAAAATGCGGATCGCCGATGATCCGCTCGACCGAACGCGGGATCAGGTCGCTGTCATGGGTGCCGCGATGCAGGATCGATACATCGTAGCCGAGCGCGATCAGACCGTTCACCAGATACGGCCCGGTCGGCCCGGTTCCGCCAATCACGAGTGCTTTCAAAATTGTCTCCTTGTCGCGTTTCGGTTAGGCATGCCGATCCGAACGGCTGCACGAATCCGTCATCCGGTCCCGTAGGAACAGACCGATCGCTAGCCCGGCTTTTTCGCTGTGATCAGGCCAAGCTGATGCGGCGTGAACCAGCGGTATTCGGCATCGGTGTAACCGGCCTCTGTGAGGAAACCGCGCCATTCGGCGCCGGTATTGACACGCCCGAGATAACGGCCCTTGCGCACGCCCGCCAAGTTGACGAAGGCGGGGTCGAGCGGACCAGTTTTGTCATCCTCCAGCATGTAGTCGATGATCAGGATTTCACCACCGGGCTTGAGCGCCTGTTTGGTCCGGCTCAGCACCGCGATGATCTCGTCAGGCATGTAGCCTTGCAGCGGGGTGATGTAGGAGGCCAGATCATGGCCTTCGGGGAAGGGTGTCTCCAGGAAGTTTCCAACCATCGTGTCGATACGGGATTCCAGCCCGTGCTTGGCGATAAATTCTTGGCCGATGACGACCACGTTGGGCTGGTCCATCACCGTCACCCGAAGCGCCGGATTGCGCTCACAGGCGGCGATCGCATAGCAACCCGATCCGCCGGCGATATCGAGCCAGCGGTCGAAGCGGGAAAAGTCATACTCCTTGGCCAGCTTGTGGCCGAGCCCGATCGATGCCTCGTAGCCGGCGACGGTGAAGCGCCGGGCTTCCTCCGGGTCAGCCATGGCGTTGAGGTAGCTGCGCTCGTCACGCCCATCGCCATCGGAAACCGCCGTCAGATCGCTGGCGATGTTGTCCCAATCGGCGTAGTCGCGCCGTGCGATATAATCGAGGTAATCGCCAAAATATGTTCGGCTGCCCTTGACCAGATAGCGCTGCACATCGCTGAAGTTCACATGCCGGCCGTCGACTTCACGGACCAGATCCATCGACTTGCAGGCGGTAAGCAGTCGATCCGCTTTTTCCGCGTCGATGCCCAACGCCGCGCCGATCTCTTCCGCCGTTCCCGCGCCGTTCGAAATATGGGTGAAAAGCTCCAACTCGATCGCCGCCAGCATCGCCCCGGTCTTTTTGAACGCGAGCCCGATATCGGTCATGCGCTCGGTCTTCATGCCGACGGTGAAGTCTTCTTTCGTGGTCATGTCTCAGCCTTTTGGTCGCGGTAGCGCTGCTTGCGCGCTTCCCAATTCTTCACTGCCGCTTCGGACAGAAACGGTTGTTCCGCGGTGAAGACCGTGTCCTTCCAAGCCTGGCCCTTGGACCAAACCAGGCCCATGTCTCGCATGGCCCGAGGCGCCTCGGCGCTCTCCAGCAGGTCGAGAGCCGAACCGACGATGCGGCGCTGCATGGCGACATCGAACGGCTCGCCGCACGGGCTGCCGAGCGGGAAGTCAACGAAAACAAAGCGCGGAACCCCGCAGGTTAGGACAATATCCTTGGCCGCGCCGATAATAACGGTGGGCACGCCGTTTTCTTCCAAATGTCGCGCAACCAGACTCACGGTCTGGTGGCAGACGGGTCAGACCGGCGTCAGGATAGCGACGTCGGCGCCGCTCTCGCGGCATTTTTCGAGTGCCGCCGGGGCCGCAGTCTCCATCATCAGCCGCTTGCTGTAACCGCGGTTAATGTTGTGGAAATCCGCTGTCAGCGTGCCGATGCGCCCGGCCTCCACGCATTCCTGCAGTCGAGTGAGCGGCAGGTAGGAATTGACGTCGTCAAGCGAGGTCGCATAGCGATCGAAACTTTCCTGGCGGCTGTACAAAGTCTCGACCGGCGTGTCCCAAGGAACCGAATAGACCTCGCCGACCGTGGTTTCCGCCGCCGGCAACGCCTCATCCGCGCCGCGGCGCACGGAGACGTCGGACGTCGAGAACAAAGTGACCGTCGATTCGGCAAGCGGTTTCTTGAGCGGCGTGAAGGGGACATCGTCGAACGCTGCCCAAGCATAGGGCTTTTCGTAGCCTTGGCTCAGGTAATAGTCGCGAATTCGCTCGATATATCGGACATGGCCCATGCGGCATGCCTCCTTCTTCAATCCAATAGTCGTGTCAATCGAGCCTAGTCGCGGCACGGCGGATTGGCAATTGCTGGTCAAACCGCCCCTGTGCTGCGAAGACCGGCGATGGTCTGCCGGTCGTAGCCAAGCTCGGCGAGAACCGCCTCCGTGTCGCGGCCGATCGCCGGAGCCGCGCCAAGTTCGGGTGAATCCGGCCCGGCTAACGCGTTGATCTGGCGCAGCGATCCGGCCTCCGAATGCTCCGACGCCACGATCATGCCGCGCGCCAGGAGCTGCGGGTCATCGAAGGCCTCGGCCGGCGTGTGCACTGGTGAGACCTCGATATCGAGCGCGCCAAGCGCCGCCACCCATTCGGCGGCGGGCCGGGTTGCAATCGCGGTGCGGAGGAACGCCGCCGCCTCGGCGTCGCCCGACACCAGGCCGCGCTCGGCGAGATCGGCACGGCCGAGATACTCGAATAGCGCCCGGCAAGAGGCGGGTCGGGCGGCGCCGATAGCGACATCGCGCCCGTCCGCGGCCCGGTATACGTCATAGGCCGGGCGCGTGGCGGCCGTCGCCGGGTTGTCATCCGCGCGCACTGTGCCGTGGGAGACGGCAAGCAGCGAGAACGCCGTTTCCAGCATCGACAAGTCGAGACGGGTCCCGACCCCCTCGACCGCCGCCTTGCGGAGCGCCGCCGCGATCGCGAACGCCGCGCCAAGTCCGGAAGCGGCGTCCGCGATATAGGTCGCGGGAACGCCGGGCACGGCGCCCGGCGGCGTCGTAGCCTGCAACAGCCCCGTCGCCGCCTGAAATATCAGATCGTAGCCTGGGCGCAGACGGTCCGGGCCGTCCTGGCCGAAGCCCGAAATCGAGCAATAGACCAGCCGTTCGTTGATCTGACGAAGTGTTTCCCAATCGATACCGAGGCGTTCGGCCGTGCCCGGCCGATGGCCCTCTATCACTACATCGGCCCTGGCGACGAGGTGGTGGATCGCCTGCCGCCCGGCCTCGGAACGCAAATCAAGCGTCATCGACCGCTTACCCCGGTTGAGCAGCAGGTCTTCGTCGGTGATCGGCTCGGCACCGCCGCCCGGGCGCTCGACACGCAGCGATCGGGCGCCCCAGCCGACCATCAGAAAGCCGGCAAACTTGCCCGGCGTCATCACGCCAATTTCCAGCACCTCAATTCCCGCCAGACAATCCTTCATGTCGAACCTCGCCCTTGCATGACTTGGAACCAGGGACAATCATAGCCGCGATGGGGAGCAGAGAAACAGAGACATGCCGATTGCCAAAGGCATCGACGCGGTCGAGCAGGGGCGGTGTCGTTGAACCAGCGCCTAGACGAGAACCGCGACCGCCTCAATTCATCGCCCGAGAAAGGCTCCGAAATTGATCGAGAACGACCCCACCGTCGGCCAGAGCGCCGAACGTCTGAATGAACTGGCCTTTTCCTTCAAGAAAAGCCAAGCCATGGTGGCGGCCTTGGAGTGCGGCCTGTTCACGGCGCTCGCCAACGGCGCCAGCAGCGCCGACGAGATCGCCACCTATTGCAAAATAGATCCGGAGACCGCGGACCGGTTGCTGATCGCCTGCAAGGCCATGGATCTGGTGCGTGATGTCGACGGCCGTAACGTCAATCTGGACGATGTCGACCGGTTTCTGGTGCGCGACAAGCCGACCTATTTCGGCGACTATTTGCGTTTCACCGTGCCGACGGAATATGACGAATGGCAAGGATTTGCTGGTAATCTGCACACCATCAGCTCCGAGAAACCGCCCTCCAAACTCTATGAAGGCGATCTGGAAGACGCCGAGCGTGCCCGGCAATTCACCACCGCCGGCTACAACTCTTCCATCGCCCTGGCGCACCGCCTGGCCAAGCGGTTTGATTTCTCCCGGTTCGATCATTGGCTCGATTTCGCCGGCGGCTCCGGTTGCTACGCCATTGCCGCCTGTGAGCGTCATCAGGGCGTTCGGGTGACGGTCAAGGATCATCCCAATGTCATTCCGGTAACGCGAGAGTTCATCGCCAAGCACAAACTGGAACATCGCATCACGGCCGTGCCCGGCGACTTCCTGCAGCCCGAGGATTACCCGAGCGACTGTGACCTGATTTCCTATATCACGCCCTTGCATTGGTATCTGCGCGACGATGTTCTGCGGACGTTGCGCCATGCCTACGAGGCCCTGCCGGCCGGTGGCGGCATCTTGATTGTCGGCTATATGCTGAATGACCATCGTTCGGGTCCGGTCGACCCCGCGCTCTATCATCTGCAAGCCATCCGCGGCGGCCACTACACCGGTCATGTCCCAAGCGGTCCGGAATACGTTTCCTATTTGCGCGAAGCCGGTTTTGTCGATGCGACATACGACTGGCTGCTCGCCGATCGTCTCGGCCAGATCGCGGCGCGCAAACCGGCGTGAATGAACGAGAGGATTGCCATGGCCAAATTCGACGCGGTTTTCGTTGGGCTGACCATTCTTGACATCGCCGGCCGGCCGGTCGAAGCCATCCCAACCGGCGGCAATGTCGCCTTTATCGACGAGATCCGCATGAACCCGGCGGGCACGGCGTCTGGTGCGGTGATGAATGCGGCAAAGCTCGGCTTGTCCTGTTCCACCGCAGCCTGTCTCGGCAACGACGAGAAAGGCGCTTTTATTGTCGATTACTACCAACGCCTGGGCATCGATTGCTCGTTGATCCAGCACACCGACGCGGCACTGACCTCGGCGACAATCCTGCCGATCCGGCCGAACGGCGAACGCCCAGCGCTGCATTGCCGCGGCGCCTCGGATCATTTGTTTGTCGGCGAAGACCAATTCGAGGCGGTCTGCGATGCGCGATTCCTGCATCACGGCGGGACCGGGTTGCTGAATGCCATGGACCAGGGGCAAAGCGCCGAATTGCTGGCCTACGCGAAGCAAAAAGGTCTGACCACCACCTTCGATCTCATCGCACCGAATGAGCAGACACTCGGCCTGCTTCAGGATCTGCTGCCCAACGTCGATTACTTCATGCCGTCCTTCGAGGAAGCGGTGTTTATTTGCGGCAATGACGATCCGGCGAGAGCGGCAAGATTCTTCCACGATTTGGGCGCCGCCAATTGCATCTTCAAATGGGGTGCCAAGGGGTCCTACGTCAGTACGCCAGACAAGGCGTTCCGCGTTCCCGCTTACAAAGTCGACGTTTCCGACACCACGGGCTGTGGCGACAGTTATTGCGGCGGCTTCATCGCCGGCCTGGCCATGGACTACGACCTCGAAGCGGCCTGCCGGCTTGGCAGCGCCGTGGCCGGCCTGGTGGCGACCGGCCTTGGCTCCGACGCCGGCGTCGTCGATCTCGATCAGGTCACCGACTTCATGAATTCAGCCGCGCTAGTCGATTAGATTTGCCCGGACAGGAGGACCATGCCGTGAAAGCCGTCGAAGCGATCGTTGAAATACTGAAACGGGAAGGCGTCGAGTGTTTGATCGGCTATCCCGTCAACCACGTCCTGGAATATGCCGCGCGCTGGGACATCCGGCCGATTATCGTGCGCCAGGAGCGCATCGGCCTGCATATGGCGGACGCGTTGTCGCGGCTTTCGTCCGGCAAGAAGGTTGGCGTCTTTGCCATGCAGCACGGCCCCGGCGCGGAAAACGCTTATGGCGGCGTCGCCCAGGCCTTTGCCGAAGGCGTGCCGATCCTGGTGCTGCCGATGGGTTATGCCCGACGTTTGGCGCATATTCGCCCGAACTTTAACTCGACCGCCGCCATGGCCCCGGTGGCCAAGACCAGCGAACCGGTCACGGCCGCCGACGAGGTACCCAACATCATGCGCCGCGCTTTCAGCCGCTTGCGTACCGGCCGCGGCGGCCCGGTGGTGGTGGAAATTCCGACCGACGTCATGAACGAGGAACTGTCGGAGCCGCTGGAATACAGCCCGGTCTCGGCGAGCCGCTACGGTCCCGACGGCGATGATGTCGCCAAGGCGGCAGAGATGCTGGTCGCCGCCGAACGGCCGGTGATCTATGCCGGCCAAGGTATCCACTATGCCGAGGCCTGGCCGCAGCTGCGGCGCCTCGCCGAACTGCTGGCGAGCCCGGTCTGCACGTCTTTGGGCGGCAAAAGCGCCTTCCCCGAAGATCACCCCCTCGCGCTCGGCTCCGGCGGCCTAGCCAGCCCCAAGACGGTGCATCACTTCCTGCACGCGGCGGACCTGATTTTCGGTATCGGTTGCAGCTTCACCGAATCCAGCTTTGCCATTGCCATGCCCAAAGGCAAGCGCTTCATCCATGCCACCCTGGACCCGCTGGACCTGAACAAGGATGTAGGGATCGAGCTCGGCCTGCTGGGCGACGCCACCCTGACTTTGGATGCTCTGATCGCGGCGGTCGAGGGGCTGCTGGACGACGCCCGGGACACCGCCCCCGTGGCCGCGGCAATCGCCGCGATGCGGGAAGAATGGCTGGCCGAATGGATGCCGAAACTTACCGCCGATCAAGCCCCGCTCTCGCCCTACCGGGTATTGTGGGATCTGCAGAACACGGTCGACAAGGACAACACCATCATCACCCACGACGCCGGTTCGCCGCGCGACCAGCTTTCGCCGTTCTGGCGTGCAACGACGCCGCTCAGCTATATCGGTTGGGGCAAGACCACCCAATTGGGCTATGGCCTCGGCCTTGCCATGGGCGCCAAGCTGGCGCGGCCCGACGCGCTTTGCATCAACGTCTGGGGCGACGCGGCTATCGGTTTTACCGGCATGGACTTCGAAACCGCCGTGCGCGAGCGCATTCCCATTCTATCGATCCTGTTGAACAACTTTTCCATGGCCATCGAGCTGAAGATCATGGCTGTCTCGACAGAGAAATATCGCGCCACCGATATTTCCGGCGACTATGCCGCGATGGCGCGGGCGTTCGGCGGCTACGGCGAGCGCATTACCGAACCAGCGGAGATCATCCCCGCCATAAAGCGCGGCATCGCCCAGACCGAAGCAGGGGTGCCAGCCCTGTTGGAGTTCATCACCGACAAAGAAGTGTCGATTTCGAAGTACTAGAGCATGATCGACCTACTCGGGGTCATTTGACCGTGACAGACGTTCGCCGCCGAAAGCCGCCACGCGTCGCGGTCTCCCGGAATTCATCGGGACAGCCGCTTGATCATTTTCGGCCGAGCCGGTGATTTGAAGGCCAAAGGTGCACCTGAAGCGTCTATGGCCTACTAAAGCGGCTATTTCCGTCGGTCTGTGCACCGATAAGCCGCGCCATCGGCGACAGGCGCGACGAGATTGTATGCCCTAACCATCAATTGACGCCCTACCCGCGCTGCGCGGTGAAGATCAGACATACGCCATTGGGTAGAAACATACTTGCACCGAGGCCGAGGCATTGGTGGGCAGGATGTCGATATCCCTTACACCTCAGCGCACCCTGGCAACCACGGTCACCGTCAAATCCGCAATTTGCCTATGATTTTTGAATTCTGGCAGGCGGATTGCAGGATATCACGCAGGCCATAACCAATTGGGAACGTAACCCTTCATCCGGACTGGCTGGGAAAATTTGGGAGGCACTTTGAGCACGAACATTAGTTGCGGTAAGGCCGGAACCCACGGGCAAGCGAATTTGTGGGTCGCGGTCTCATCGGCAGCGAGAAAACCGCTGTCACAATAACAACGTAGTTCGTATCGCAAATCCAATGGTCGCGTTCTGTGCGCCGTAAACCTTCAGGATCGAAACTGTGCAAATTCAAAGGCAAAGCTACATTAAGCAAGCGGATCTTCAGATCACCAAACTTTACCGTAAAGAAATTGAGGCGCGTCGGGCAGGCGACGCAACGCTGGCACGGGTAATGCACCGTAAACGAAAAGGATTGATGGCGCTGCGTGGCGACTACATCGCAAAAGTGCCGCTGACAAAATTGAAGACAGGGTGGCAGCCCGTTTAGAATACACTCAGCGGAACAGCAGTCTAATTTCGATGGTCGAGGGTTTGCCCCCAAAGCACGGTCGACTTGTTTAGTCACACAGTTGCCGTATTTGCGTCTGCGTTAGCCAGGCAGACTTCAATGTCCGATCCCAGATAAAGCGGGCGCAGCATTACAAGGGCAGCGGATTCCGTCGTTCCTGACCCCAAGCGGCCATTGGCATCGATTCTGAATACGCCCAGCAAAGCCGACAAGGAGCAGTTTGAGCTATCGCCACAACCATTGGTTGCATGGGTCTTGATCAGACCTAGATCAATCCCTTATAGCCCATATCAGTAGTCAAAATATGGTTCTTTAGCCAGTCCTGTAGGTAGCCGTCGACCTGATCGGTTAGGAGCCTCCGGGCTTGTTGAGATTTGAAGGTTAGCCGAACTTTTTCTAGCCACTCAACGAAGGCCCGATGAGATTCCTTGTGCTCTTCCAAACCGGGAATGTCGGCTTCTTCCATCAGTTCTTCTTCCCTTGCGAAATGATATTTTGCGTAATCCTCCAATTCGGAAATAACCCCACCGAGATCCTTTGAGAGGGTTCTGCGTCCCCCGACCTTTTGGATAATACTTACTAGACGCTTGTGGTCATCATCCAATGATGAGTTCCCCACACTCCAGGAATCTTGCCATTCCAACATGCTCATAGCTATCTCCCGAAAATTCTGCTGACCATCACGGTAACTAGTTTCTAAAGCAGGGAAATCTAACGCGGAATGGCCACAGTGTTGTAGCAATCTACACGACTACTGCGTCACGCATCTTTGATGTAGCGCAATTGCTTCGGCGAAGTCGGACAATGGCACTCTGCGGCCGATATGCCGGTTTGGGCCCACGGCAGCAATACCCTCAAGAACGACCGTAGATGCGGTCGGTGGTTGGAACCGGCAGAAATCAGTGGTGCAACTGCCGCGCCTGGCTGGACGGAGTCCGACGGCAGATGACCCTTGCAGACATCCATGCGTCTCTAGACACCTACCTTGCCTCTGTTACGATACCACCAGGAGGCGGCGGCATGGCAGGCGATGTCGATCAATGGTTGGAGGCGCTTGACCTCGCGAAATACCGAGAAGCCTTTGCTGAAAACGAGATTGCTTTCAGTGACCTCTCCCAACTCACAGATGACGACCTCAAGGAGATGGGTCTCCCGATCGGCCCGCGTCGAAGAGTGTTGAAGGCCATCGTCGAACCAAATGCTGGGCATCCGGTCCGGACGGACGGCCAACCCGCCGACATGGGAAAGGACGGAGAGCCCGGTCCGAGCGCTGAGCGCCGCCAGGTCACAGTCATGTTTTGCGACCTCGTCGGATCGACCGCGCTGTCCCGTTGCCTTGATCCGGAAGATCTGCGCGAAATGATGCGCCGCTATCAGGACGCGGTGGCAGGCGCGGTCACCCGATTTGGCGGGCACGTTGCCAAATACCTAGGTGATGGCGTGTTGGCCTATTTCGGCTGGCCCCAAGCCCACGAGGATCAGGTAGAACGCGCCGTGCGATCTGGCTTCACCGCGATCGAGGCCATCGGGCAGATCGGGAGCATCGACGGCGAAAGCTTGCAGGCACGCGTCGGGATCGCCACCGGCGAGGTGGTGGTGGGTGACCTGCTGGGCGAGCTAGGGCGCGACGCCGAGGCGATCGCCGGCGAGACACCGAACCTGGCATCTCGCCTGCAAGGCTTGGCGGCCCCGAATCAGATTGTGGTCGGGCCAACCACCCAGAGATTGATCGGCCCTATCTTCGAACTCGCGGACCTTGGTGCGCACTCACTCAAGGGCTTTGATCAGCCGACCCAGGCCTGGCAAGTGATTGCGGAACGGCAACAAGAAAGCCGGTTCGAAGCGCGGCGCGCCGACAGCGACGTTGAAATCGTTGGCCGCTATCGGGAAATCGATATGTTGCTCGACCGCTGGCAAGCCGCCCAACAGGGGAATGGCCAGGCGGTGTTGATTTCCGGCGAACCCGGAATCGGCAAGTCTCGCATCGTTGCCGCCGTTCGCGACCGGCTGGAAGGATCGCAGAGCCCGGCCAATTGGTTGACGTTCCAATGTGTACCTTTCCATACGGCGACGCCACTTCACCCCTTTGTCGCCTGGTTGATGGCGGCCGCGGACCTCAGTCCCGACGACATCGACCACGGCCGGATCGAAAAACTTGCCGTCGTCCTACCAACCGGTGCAGAGAACGCCGAAGCGATTGCCTTACTTGGCGATGCACTTGGCTTCCGCGTCGACCTGCTGCCGGCACTGGACCTTGAGCCGTCACGGCGGCGTGTAAGGACCATGGAAGTGATCGTCGAACAGATTTTGGCGTCGGCCCACAACGTCCCGCCGGTGATCGTTTTGGAGGACGCACATTGGGCCGATCCGACATCATTGGACACGTTAGACATCCTGATCGACCGGATCGGCAACGCACCGGTTTTCATACTGGTGACGCATCGGCCCGAGTTCACTGCGGCGTGGCAGGATCACCCGCATGTCCTGTCATTGCGACTGACGCGTCTGAACCGCGATGACGTGGAACGCCTTGTGGCCAGGCTGACTGGCAATATTGCGCTGCCCGCTACCGTGATGGCAGCCATTGTCGACCGCACCGACGGCGTGCCGTTATTCATCGAAGAAGTGACAGCTGCCCTGCTGGAAGCGCACTCTGGAACGGAGTTCGCGGATTCTGATGTCACGACGATCCCGCAGACTTTGCAGTCGCTGCTGCACGCCAGGCTCGACCGCCTTGGCGACGCCAAACCAGTCGCCCAAGTCGCAGCGGTAATCGGCCGTACGTTCGACGAAGCAATGTTGGATGAAGTTCTGCAGACGGATGGCGACAACTTGTCGATGCAGCTTAACCGGCTGGTCGAAAGTGGTCTGGTCCTACGCCGCGGCAGTGTGCCCGGGCGATACATGTTCAAACATGCGCTCATTCAAGACGCCGCCTACGGTTCATTACTTCGGGATCGCCGTCGCGACCTGCACCAGCGGCTCGGCGAAGCGCTGGAACGAAGGGCCGGGCAAGACAAGGGGATCGAACCGGCTTTGTTAGCGCATCATTTTCAGCAAGCCGGTGATACCGAACGCGCAAAAAGCTATTGGCGGCATGGCTTGGACCGGGCCCTGGAACGAACTGCCGAACATGAGGCACTTGATTGCGCCGTCAGCTTGACTGAGCTGTTACGCGACCGATCCGATGGTGATGGAGCAGCGCGGGAAGAGATGGAAATGCAATTGCTGATCGGTTGGCTCCACTACGCGGTGTCAGGCATGGGCACGCCGTCGGCGCGGGAACCGCTGGAACGTGCACGCGAATTGGCACGAAGCCTTGAGGACCATCGCGCCATCGTGCTGGCGCAATTGCCGCTGGCATGGTCGGCAATGTCGTCGAATTTTGGGATCAGCGACACGATCGCGATGCAGGAAAATGCGCTTGCAACGGCGACACATCACCAATTGCGCGACGTACTCCCGCACTGCAGGGGCCTGCTGGCCTGGTCGGTTTATGTTGGCGGCGACTACGGCAAAAGCCTCGAACTCAGCGTCGAAGCACTGCAACAAGAGACGATCGAGCTCGAACCCCACTATATGATCCTGGACCCACGGGCGATGGCAATGCACTACAGAGGCCTCCATCTTTCCATGTTGGGGTATCCCGATCAGGGCCTGAAGCATCATTTAGCGGCCGTCGAATCGACACCAAAATTTCCACACCCGCACTCGCGAACCGCGGGCTACGTCATTGCGGCAGCTTTCCGGTCTTATCGTCGGGAGGCTGAGGCGTGTCTTGAAATGGCCTATGCCGCCATCCGTGAAAGCGAGGAACATCGATACGCCTATATGCGGCCCCATGCCGAATTGTACGAAGCCTGGGCGTTGACGCTGATGGGCCGGGGTGCGGAGCGGCGCGACTTCCTTAAATCCGGCATCGATGGCCTTGAAAAGAACGAAACACGGCTCTTTTTGGAGTTGCTTACCTACGTTCTGGCGGATGGTCTGTTGCAGGACGGCGAGGTGGACGAAGCCCTCGCAGCGCTCGAAATCGGATTCGACAACATTGCGATTACCGGCGCAGATTGCTGGCGTCCGGAGCTCCATCGCTTGAATGCCGAAGCGCTGCGGGTGGCCGGTGCGGCCGTGGATGACGTTGAACAGGAATTCGCCCGTGCCACTGCATCAGCGCGAAAGCAACAATCTAAGCTTTTGGAATTGCGCGTTGCCTGTGGGCTCGCCCGGTTCCGAATGGGCCTCGATGCCGACGCAACAGCGCTTGAAGCGCTTCAGCCGATCTATGGCTGGTTTACCGAAGGCTTCGGTACGCCGGATTTGCGCGATGCTACGGCTTTGATGGAACACTTAGGTTGAAGTCCGATGCTGGCACTTTGCCGACTCTCCGTCCGGCTAAGCGGCGAGTCCGGAAGTTGGCACAATTCGGACGTACTCCGAGATAGTTTATCAGACTGCTTTAATGAGCACACGGCTCATGCGACGACTTGCCGGTAGCTTTTCCAATTGACCACGGTAAACTTGGCGCTCTGCCGGGCACAGGGGATAAGCCGACCATGCTAAAACTGGAAAAACTGACGAAATCCTTCGGCGGGCTGCATGCCGTGGACCATTGCGATCTTGAGATCGAAGCGGGACGGATTACCGGCCTGATCGGACCGAACGGTGCCGGCAAAACCACCATCTTCAATATGATCGCCGGCGCCATGAAGCCGACGTCGGGAAAAATCATCTTCGAAGGTCGCGACATCACCAGCACGCCGACACACCGGATGTTCCACATGGGCATCGTAAGGACATTTCAGATCCCGCACGAATACGGCAAGCTCACCGTCCTCGAAAACCTGATGGTGGCGCCACCGGATCAGGGTGGCGAAAATCTCTGGCGGTCGGTGTTCACGCCGGGCGCGGTTCTGCGCCGCGAGAAGGAAGTGATGAAGCAGGCCGAAGCAGCACTCGAATTCCTCACCATGATGCATCTGCGCGACGAACTGGCACAGAACCTGTCGGGCGGCCAAAAGAAGTTGCTCGAGCTCGGCCGGACCATGATGACCGACGCCAAACTGGTCTTGCTGGACGAGCCGGGCGCCGGCGTCAATCCGACCTTGCTGCGAAAACTGGCCGAAATGATCCGCCGTTTGAAAGAGGAACGCGGCTATACGTTCTGCATCATCGAACACGACATGGACATGATCGCCAGCCTGTGCGATCCGGTCATTGTCCTGGTCGAAGGATCGGTGTTGATGACCGGCCAAATGGACGAAGTACGCAAAGATCCCCGCGTTCTCGACGCCTATCTCGGCGGCGGTGAGGAAGCCGCTTAGTGTCGGTCCTGGCGTTAGAATCGGTTTCCGCCGGGTACGGCGAAACCGAGATTCTCCACAACGTCTCGCTTACTGTCGATGCCGGCGAGATCGTCGTGATCATCGGCCCAAACGGTGCCGGTAAATCAACCGCAATGAAATCCGTATTCGGCTTGCTGAACATGCATGCGGGCCGCGTACTGCTGGACGATGAAGACATTACCGGTACGCCACCCGAAGACGTCGTCAGAAAGGGTGTCTGTTACGTGCCGCAGACCGAGAACATTTTTCCGAATCTGACGGTTCACGAAAATCTCGAAATGGGCGCTTACATCCGCAATGACGACATCAGCGGTCGCTTGCAAGAAATGTACGATCTGTTCCCGCCGCTCGTTGAAAAACGCAAGCTGCCGGCGGGCACGCTTTCCGGCGGGCAACGGCAGATGGTCGCCATGGCCAAGGCCCTGATGCTCGAGCCGAAAATTCTCATGCTCGACGAGCCGAGTGCCGGGCTATCGCCACTTTTCCAAAGAGAGGTTTTTAAGACCGTCCGCGGCATCAACGAGGCCGGGACGCCGATTTTGATGGTCGAGCAAAACGCCAAACAAGCGCTCACGATCGCCAGCCGCGGTTATATCCTGGTCGACGGCCAGAACCGGCTCGACGATACCGGCGATGCGCTGCTGGCCAACGACGAAGTCGCCGAGATGTTCCTCGGCGGCGGCACGGCCGCGACGCCATGATGGAATTTCTGAACTTCCACCTGATCCCAGGCCTGGTGCTCGGCAGCATCTATGCGCTTGGCGCCATCGGCATCACCCTGACATTCGCGATCCTGCGCTTTGCCAATTTCGCCCACGGCGAAATGATGACCCTTGGCGCCTATTTCACGTTTTCGCTGATCGCCATAACCGGCTGGCACCCGATCGCCGTGCTGCCGGCCGCGATGGTGCTGGTGGGGATCGTGTCGTTGGGCGTCGATCGGGTATTCTACAAGCCGCTGCGCGCCAGCCCCGTGGTGATCATCGTGATAGCCTCGTTCGGCATGATGCTGATGGTGCGTTCGGCGACCCAGTTCTTCTGGGGCGTTCAACTCAAGTCGCTGGTCGTCGGCATCCAACGCCCCTTGGTATATTTCGATGCGCTGCGCATCTCGCCGAAGCATATGGTGATTTTCGCGAGCGCCTTGATTCTCATGCTGGCGATCCACCTGCTGTTGACTAAAACCAAGATCGGCAAGGCCATGCGCGCCATGTCGGATTCACCGGAACTGGCACGGCTGACCGGCATCAATACGGAAAACGTCATCAAGGCAACCTGGATGGTCGGCGCCGCGACCGCCGCCGCGGCCGGCGTGTTTCTCGCCTATGACAGCCACGTCGATACCATGATGGGCTTCAACATCTTGCTGCCGGTTTTCGCCTCGGCGCTGTTGGGCGGCATCGGCCGGCCCTATGGCGCGATGGCTGGCGGCCTGGTGATCGGTGTGGTCGAGGAGCTATCGACCTATGCCTGGATCGGCACCGAGCCGCTGCTGCCGCCCGGCTATAAGGCGGGCGTTTCGTTTGCCATCATGGTCGCCATCCTGATTTGGCGGCCCAGCGGTATGCTGCGCGGGAGGGTGTTCTGAGATGGATCAATTTTACGGATATTTCCTGTACGGCCTATCGCTTTTGTCGTTCGGCGGCATCTTCGCCATTCTGACCTTGGGCCTGAACATCCAATGGGGCTTTTCGGGCCTGTTCAATATCGGTGTCGCCGGATTTTTCGCGATCGGCGCCTATACCAGCGCCATTCTGACGACGGGGCCGTCTGAGCGTCACCTCGGCGGTTTCGGCTTGCCGATACCGGTCGGACTCGCGGCGGCCATGGTACTGGCGGCGATTTTTGCATGGATTGTCGCCCGCATTTGTATCCGCTTGCGTTCGGACTATCTGGCCATCTCGACATTAGGCATCGCCGAAATTTTTCGCCTGACGTTCAAGAACGAAACCTGGGCGACCAACGGTGCGCGCGGCGTTTCCTTCGTGCCGAAGCCGTTCGAAACCCTCCTGGAACCCTGGAACCAGATCGGCATGGCGCTGCTCATTCTCGCCATCGTCGCCGTTCTTTACGTCTTTTTGGAACGAGCACGGACGTCCCCTTGGGGTCGGGTCATGTCGGCGATCCGGGAAAACGAAGATGCGACCCGCGCTTCGGGCAAGGATGTCGACCGTTTACGCATCCAGGCCTTCGTCATCGGCAGTTCGATCATGGGCCTCGGCGGCGCCATGATGGCGCATTATCTGAAGTTCATCGACCCCCAGGCCGCCGAGCCGCTGCAAGCGACCTTCCTGGTTTGGGTGATGCTGATCGTCGGCGGATCCGGCAACAACAAGGGCGCCATCCTGGGCGCCATGCTGATGTGGGCAGTCTGGTCGGCAACCGAGATCGTCACCAGCCGATTGCCCGACGAGCTGGCCGTCCGATCGGCCTATGTCCGTATTTTCCTGATCGGATTGGTGTTGCAGTTCGTGCTGCAGAAATACGCCACCGGCATATTGCCCGAGCGGCGCGTCAAGTCGATCGCCCAGGATTAGTGCAGCTGCACGGATCGGCGTAACGATTGCATTATGGCGACAATTATCGGAACATCACCGTAAGGGTTCTTCGGAGCCGGGTTCGGAAAGAACCAGAGTGAGTAAATCAATTCGAGGGAGAGCAAAATGACACAGTATCTCAAAGGTCTGGCGGTCGCCGGATCAGTCTTTGCGATGGCGGCATCCGGCGCCATGGCGGGCGAAGTCAAGATCGGTTCCGTCGCCGGCGTGACCGGCCCGATAGCCGAACTGGTGGTCCCGATCGTCGCCGGGCGCAGCCTCGCAGCCGAGCACATCAATGCTCAAGGCGGCGTGTTGAAGGGTGATACCCTAAAACTTATGCTTTCGGATTCGGCGTGTGATCCGAAAGGCGGTGTCGATGCCGGTACGAAGGTCGTCAACGTCGAACAGGTCGTCGCCATCGTCGGCGCATCCTGTTCGGGTGCCACCAACGGCATGGTCCAATCGGTGACCATTCCAGCCGGTGTTACGAGTGTTTCGGACTCCGCGACGGCGCCGTCGATTACCGATCTTAAAGACAATGACCATGTCTTTCGTGTCGCCGCGTCCGACGCCTATCAAGGCGCGGCATTGGCTAAACTGGCCATTGATAGCGGCTACAAAAAACTCGCCGTGAGCTATGCCAATGACGACTACAATGCCGGCCTCGCGGCGGTGTTTGTCGAATCTTTCAAAGGACTCGGCGGCACAATTACCGGTAACCAGATGCATGAGCCGAAAAAAGCGTCTTATCGCTCTGAACTGGCGACGCTTTCCGGCAAGGGCGAAGAAGGCCTGGCCCTGTTCTCGTACTATGGTAGCGGCGGCATTACGATTATCCGCAACAGCCTGGAAAACGGCTTGTTCGAAAAGTTCCTCGGCGCGGATGGCATGTTTGACAAGTCTGTACTCGAGCAGATCGGTGCCGATACCCTACGTGGCAACATTTTGATCACCCAGGCAACATCTGATCTGGAAAGCGCGTCCTACAAGCTGTTTGCCGAAGCCTTCAAAGCGACGGGCCACAACCCGCAGGCGCCGTATGCGGCCCACGGTTATGACGCCACATTCCTGCTCGCTCTAGCCGTCGAAAAAGCCGGCGCGGCCGACCGGTCCAAGATTTCCGCGGCGCTTCGCGCCGTCGCCGGTCCTCCGGGCATGGTTATCCGCCCCGGTCAGTGGAAAGAAGCCAAGGCGGCCATCGCTGCCGGCAAAGACATCAACTATGAAGGTGCCGTCGGCAACAACGATTTTGACGAGAACGGCGATGTGACCGCCATCTTCTCCGTGAACACCGTCGGTGATGACGGTAATTGGAAAATGATCAGCATCATGGAGTAACGAACCAACTCGGATGGTCGTACTACCGGGGCGGAACGCAGACACGTTCCGCCCCGTCAATTTTTGAGATCGCGTACCGGCCTGGTCACAGACACCGTGCCGCCGGCCCATAGCGGCAAATGGGTCATCTTAACCCCGGCCCCGCCGGTGACGACGGGGTGAATGTCTTCCGGGCCGCGGGCAACCGGGCGGTCCGTGCCAATTTCGGCAAGACCGGGCAAGTCTACGGATCGCGCCGAAAATAGAAAATCCTGAATATGGGCCAGGTCCCAACCATGCTTGGCGATCTGCTGTGCCAGCTCCGGCGGCAGCAGGAAAAACTGCTCGCCCCGGTCGCGCTGCCGGCCGGCGGCGGCGACGGCGTCCGCGGCAATCATGGTGGCGGCCATGGGCCGCAGGATGGCTTCCGGCGTATCGCCCTTGTCGCCCGGCAACACCTCGATGGTGCCCGAAACACCGAGGACGGTCACCGCATCAGCATCCGACGCCAGACCACGCCGCGCCGGCAAAGGCGGCAAGCCCGCCTCCCTGCTTTCAGGTACGCAGAAAGTATATTTGCCGGGCTGGCCCATGGTCGCCATGTCACCGATTCCCGCCCGCGCGCCGCCGATGTTGCGCATTACCAAGGCGACCGCGCGGCCGATGGCGGCATTGGCGCGGTTGCCCGGGCCCAGGCAATTTGTCCCCGTGTTCATGTCCAGGCGTTCAACCACGGAGCCGTGGACAATTGTTGCCACCGCCGGCGTACCCGTGGTGGTCAGGATGCCGAGTAGGTTGAAGGCCGGTTCCAAGCAGGCTTCCGCCGCCGTCAGCACGATCGGCAGCGCCGCCGGCGGGCAGCCGGCCAACACGCAATTGTAGGCGACCGTCGCGGCGGTCAGGTCTCCGAACAGCGGCGGCATCTGGCCGTAGGACCGGTCCGGCGCGGCGACGCCGGACAACATGGTATCCAGTCGTTGGCCGGTCGGCGGTACCAGCGGCAGGCCGTCGCCTAGGGCCTCCGCATCCAAGGCCGCTTGGGCGTCTTCCCACGTAATTGTCCCCGGAAATATCGGCCAATCACCCAGCGCCGCCATGGCTCGCCGTCAGACGTGGGCTACCTGCACGGAGCAGGCCTGGGTGAAGCCGAACGGCGGGATGTAGGCGGAATGCTTGCCCGGGCCCCCGGCCACCAGAATCAGGATATCCTCCGGGCTTTGCGTCATGTGGTAATGGTCGCCGACCCTGGCCCGCTCCATGCCGGCATAACTTTCTTGGTTTTCTTCCGACACACGGGAGACATGGACGCGCGAGCGCGCATAGAGGTCTTCCTGCATATCGGCGATGCCCCAACCGTCGCGATGCAAGGTTTCCGCATGCTCCGGGCCGAGCACGATAAAAATCGGTCCGGTGCAATAGATCGTATTCGCCCCGACTTGGGATATGGTGCCGGCGATGGTGGTCAAAAGGCCGACACCGGATGTCGAGGCGTGATCGTTGATGTTGTGGGGCGCCTCGCCGGGCATTGCCGTGACCACGCTGTCGGCGGCGGCGAAGCCGCGGCGCACGTGGAACGGCTCCCACGGGCTGGCTTCTTCGTTTTCACCAAAGCAAAACGCATATTTGGCCGGCGAGCCCTGGGTCGAACGGTCCATCACGCCCGGTTTGGCGCCGCCCACATTCAACAGGATCAATTGCAACGCACGGCCGATGGTGGCGTTGGCCTGGCGGCCCTGGCCGAAGCAGTTCGACGAACAGTTGATGTCCAGGCTGTTGCGGATCGGCCCGTTGAACAACAGCATCGGCGCACAGGAATGGGTCGTCGCCAATGTGCCGTGCAGATTATAGTCCGGCACCAGTACCGCCCGCACCGCGGCCAATACCGCCGGAAAGTATTCCGGCCGGCAACCGGCCATGACTGCGTTGGCCGCCAGGGTCTGCATGGTCGGGACCACCCGGCGTGGCGAAATCGGCGGGATCGGCTCATTGTCGCCGTGAACGGTGGCGACGAACTGCTCCACCGCCGGCTCCGTCGGCAGAACAAGCGGAAAGCCATCGCTCCAGCCCTGGGCGATGGCGTAATCGTTCCATTGTCCCGAATCGAGGTCGTCGAGGTCCAGGATCTCGGTTTCTGGGGCTGGCTCGGTGTTGCTCACGGATTGATCGCCGACCGCAGACCGCTGGCAGCTGTTCGCACCCGCTCCACCAACTCCTCGGCATTCAATCCGCCGATCGGATGCTTCACGACGATGACCTGCGGGTTGACCTTGCGCGCCTTGGCCTGAGCCAGCACCAGGGGCAAGAACGTATCGGTGGTAATGATGAAGTTGGCGACGCCACGTTTTTCAAGTTCGATGCTGTCATGGAAACTCCACGACGAACAGGCGCCTCAATCCGCGATCGCAAGCAGCGCCGCCCTGTATTTGGTGGCCAATTCATCAACCATCGCCGACGGCGCCGGCTGCGCGGGGCTGTCCTTTTGGGCGTAGTCGATGTTATCCGTAGCGCGATAAGCGCCCATCTGGTCGCGAACGCCTTCCAGCAATTCTTTCGCGTTGGGCTTCGAGTTGGAAAACAGGATGATCGGATCCTGTTGCCAATCGACCGTGTGGGCGGCGGCTTGGTCTGAACCTGGCGCCTCACGGCCAAAGGATGGATTGACAATGCGCATGCTGGCTCTCCCTTCATGCCGGCGAGCACTTTCGCCCGGCCAAGGACAAGGGTAAGCCAACGCGGCGGGCCATGGCAAGATCGCCGGAAACCCGCGGTATCACTCCATCGCGTCGCGTTCGCGTTGCATGCGCCCAATTTTTTAATTAACATTAAATAAATTTTGGAATTCGAGAGGGCTCTTGTTCATTGACCAAGTGTGACGAAACGCGACGGCGCATTCTCGATGCCGCCGCCACGCTGTTCCGTCGCAAAGGCTATGGTGCGACCACCCTCGAAGACATCGGTCGGCTGGCCAAGCTGCGTGGGCCGGCGGTCTATTACTATTTCAAGTCGAAGGAGAACCTGCTCGAAGAAGTCCTGAACATCGGCATTGAACGCATCCAGGGCGCGGTTCTGACCGCCGTAGCGGCGCAAGGTGACGATTGCAGTCATCGTGTGCGGATCGAGGCGGCGGTGCGCGCCCATTTGAACACCTTGCTGAGCCATAGCGATTACACCGCGGCGAACATCGTGAATTACAATCTCGCGCCGAAGAAAATCAAAAAGAACCATCTGGCCCGGCGCGAGGCCTATAACGACTGCTGGCAACGGCTGCTCGAACAGGCGCAACTAGCAGGAGAAATCGCCGGACATGTGGACTTGCGGCTGCTGCGCCTGTTCCTCTTGAGCGCACTGTTTTGGACCCATGAATGGTACCGCTCCGATCAGGATTCGATCGAGGAGATGGCGCGCAAGATCAGCGCCACCTTGTTTGACGGGATCAGCTGATATCGGCGGAGGAAGAAAAAGGGGAAAGCGGCATGACAACCGAATTATCGGACGATTTGCTGTCCAAGGACATGATCCAAGACCCCTATGACCAGCTGCGAGCCTTACGCGAGACTGCGCCGGTCTATTGGAACGCCCGGTGGGGTGGTTGGGTGCTGACCGGCTATGAACACATCGCCCAAATTCATCGAAACCCGGCCTTGTCGAACGACAAATACACGCCGTTCTCGGAGCTGAAAAAACTCAGTTCCGATCAGCAGGCGGTGTTCGACTGGCTGGGCCTGTGGATGGGTTCGCAGGATCCGCCCTTGCACACGCGACTGCGCAAATCCGTACAGCATGCTTTTAGCTCACGCGACAGCATGGAGGCGGTGGAGCCCACCATCGAGAGCGCCGCGCGACAATTGCTCAAGGCATTACGGGAGCGCGAGGCTTTCGATGTCGTGGCTGATTTCGCCCGGCCTCTGACCGTCACGGTGATCGCCGGGATGCTCGGAATGCCACGCTCGGACCTTGCCAAAGTCGGCCCCTGGTCCGATGCGGTGGCGCCGATCATGTTTATGAATTTGGGCGGCGACAAGGCAGCGAAGTATCGCGAAGCACGCCATCAACTCGACGACATGGGAGACTATTTTCGCACCGCGCTGCGGCACCGGATGACGGAACCCGGTGACGATTTGATGACCTCCATCGCCGAAGCCGTTCAACGCCGGGACCTGACCGAGGACGAGGGCATTGCCACTTGTATGACCGTTGTTTTCGGCGGCCACGAGACGACGCGGGATCTGATTGGCAACGGCACCCTGCTGTTGTTGCGCCATCCGGAGCAACTGGCGCGCTTGCACGCCGACCCGTCGCTATGGCCTTCGGCGATCGAGGAGGTCTTGCGCTATGAGAGTCCGGCGAAATCGACCGTGCGCTGGGCCAGCCAAGATTTCGAAGTGGCCGGGCAAAAAATTGCCGCCGGCCAGCGGCTGTTGGTCTTCTGGTCCGCCGCCAACCGGGATCCCGCGGCTTTCCCCGATCCGGACGACTTCGACGTGGCGCGCCGGCCCAACACGCATTTGGCCTTCGGCCATGGCTTACATTTCTGCATCGGTGCCCCGTTGGGTCGTCGCGAAGGCGCAATCGCCCTGCCGTTGCTGTTCGAGAGCTTTCCAGACTTGGGCCTGGCGGTTGCCGAAAGCGACCTTGAATGGCATCCAAACATCATTATGCGTGGGCTGCGTTCTCTGCCCGTGTCAGGAGGTCTCCCATGAAGCTCGAAAACCAAGTTGCGCTCGTAACCGCCGCCGCCGGCGCCGGGATCGGCCGGGCCACCGCCTACGCGCTGGCCAGCGAAGGTGCCGACGTGGTCGTCACCGACATCCATGAAAGCCGCACCCGGGAGACGACGGCTGACCTCGCCACGGCATTCGGCCGCGATTTCCTGGGCCTCGAGCTCGACGTAACCAATGAAGACCAGGTCGATGCGGCGGTAAAAACGGTCATCAAGGAAAAAGGACGGCTCGACATTGTCGTCAACAACGCCGCGCGCAATAGTCCAGCACCTTTGTGGGAAATGTCGACGAAATCCTGGCACCAGATCATTGACGCCTGCCTGTCGAGCCAGTTTTTCGTGATGCGCGCGGTGCTGCCGCATATGATCGAGCAGCGCGCCGGCTGCGTGATCAACGTCTCCTCAGGCGCCGCCTGGACGCCCCATGACAGCGGCGACAGCGCCTATTGCGCCGCCAAGGCCGGGGTGTTGGGTCTGACCCGGGCCGCCGCTGCCGAAGTCGGCCGTTACGGCATCCGCGTCAACGCTATCGCCCCCGACCTCATCTGGAACGACCATCTGGCGAAGATTTACCCGCCGGACTATTTCGAAAACTTACGCGCCAAGTCGGTGACCGACCGGCAGGGCACGCCAGAGGACATGGCGCGCCTGATCCTGTTCCTTGCGACCGACAGCTATCTGACCGGCCAGGCGATCAATGCCTCCGGCGGATTCTACATGCATCCGTGACACATCAGTGGAGAACACGATGGCCCATGGCAAGATCGTAGATTACTTTTGCAATGTCTTCACCAAGGAAGGCCTGAAGAAGATCTTCATCGACAATCCGGATGTTTACGGGGTCATGAAATGGTGGGATATCGGTGACCGTCTGACCGGCCACACGGCGACCGCCTTCCTGGAGGAGGTGCTGGACCCGGCCGGTATCGCCAAGGTTCTGATCCCGGTGTCGGCGCTCGGCTCCTACGATCAGCCGGGCAAAGTCTTCGCACCGGACCCCGAGGACGTTATTCCCTTGATCGATGCCTATCCCGACCGCTACTTCGGGTTGGCGCGGATCAACCCTTACGAACGTATGAAGGGGGTGCGCGAGCTTGAATACCTGGTCAGAAACCACAATTTCAAAGGCGCCTTTTTGCACCCCTATGGCTTCGGCGTGCCGCTCAACGGCCGGGACCTGTGGCCGTTTTACGCCAAGTGCGAGGAACTCGGTGTCCCGGTCATGGCCCAGGTCGGCCATTCCGGTGAACGTATGCCATCGGAACTGGGGCGGCCCATCCACATCGACGACGTCGCGCTGTATTTCTCCGAGCTTAAATTCGTCGCCTCCCACACCGGCTGGCCTTGGTGCGAGGAATTGATCGCCTTGAGCTGGAAGCATCAAAACGTCTATATCGGCACCTGCGCCCACAAGCCCAAATATTACGACGAAAAACTCGTGCAGTTCATGAACAGCCGCGGCATCGGCAAGGTCATGTGGGGCACCGACTATCCTATTTTGCTGCACCAGGAATGCATCGACCAGGCGTATCAGCTCGGCCTCAAGCCGGAAGCCCAAGAAGCCCTGATGTGGCAAACCGCCGAGGCCGTGTTCGGCATCTAGACTTGTTTCGAGTTTCGGTGAGTTTCGGTGACAGTGCACTTAATTATTATCTA
>Ga0315336_1002472_pt1 | contig 28051 bp, 13 predicted proteins | sample ASW5metaG_FD_204512 | JGI IMG/M metagenome (GOLD analysis project Ga0315336, IMG submission 204512) | Ammonia-oxidizing marine archaeal communities from Monterey Bay, California, United States - ASW #5 | ecosystem: Environmental > Aquatic > Marine > Intertidal zone | place: USA: California... | reverse complement strand
GCCGTCGGCTTCGTAGCGAACCAGATCGATCAACACGCTGCCCTCGGGCAAGGCATCGCTGACCTCTGCGCGGCCTGCATGGGAACCATCCGTCTGGCTCGTCAGTCTGGCGAGCTCGCGCTCCAGGCGCTCGCGCTCCATGGTGAGCGCTCGCAGCTCGGCTTGGCTCTCAGGGGTGTCGCCACCGTGGCTCCACGCGGCGGAGGCCAGCGCCTTCCGAGCCTCGATCAACGCACCCCTCGCTGTTGCCACCTCGGGGTCGCTCGAGGGTCGTGCCCGCCCCGAGATGGTGCGCCCAACCAGTCCCTTGAAGTGAAGCACCGCATCGTATGCAGACTCTGCATCCGGGGCCTGAGCCAACCACTCCGCCATCAAGCCGCGCTCCGACACCATGAACGACAGGGCTTCGCGCTCCGATAGCCCGCCGAGCACCAGATCGGTGTAGGCCCGACTCCTGCCCAGTGCGTCGCCCAGCATGGCTCGGGCGCCATCCGCGTCGCCCAGCTGCTTGCGCACGCGCGCCAGGTTCACCAGGGCATCGATCACCTCGGGGTGCCCTCTGGGCCGACCTTGCTGGAGCAGAGACAAGGCACGCTCGCCGACCTCCGCAGCTTCCGTGGGTCGATCGTGTGCAGCCAGTCGAGACAGGCGCAGCAGCGGTGGACCCAGGTCGGGGTTGTCCGCGCCGTAACTGGCCTCCCGGATCGCCAGTGTCTCCTCCGTCGCACGAACGGCGTCGTCGAGACGTCCCAACGATTCGAAGGCTGCAGACTGCCCCTCGAGCACCATGGCGACGAAGGGATGCCGCGGTCCAACGGTGTGCTCGAGGATCTCGAGGGCCCGCGTGCTGTGCATCAGGGCCTTCTCTGGCTCCGCGACGTGGAGATACGCGGATGCCAGGTTGTGGTGCACTTGCGCGACGTCGGGGTGGGTCTGGCCCCGGAGCGAGATGCGAATGGCCAGGGCACGCTCCAACAGGCGGATGGCCCTGCCGTGGTCGCCGATTTCCATCATGAGCGACGCGAGGTTGACCAGGCTGTTGGCCACATAGGGATGGGTGGCCCCGAGTTCATCCTCGAAGATGGCGACGTTGGCCTCGAGCGCGATCCGCGCCTCACCGACCTTCATCTGCGCAGACAGGGCTCGGGCGAGGTTGTTTCTCGTGACGGCGACGCTCACGGCAGATGCGGTGCCAGCCATCTTGGCAGCCAGCGCCCTCCGATAGTACGGCTCTGCCAGATCGTCGCGCCCGCCGGCCACCAGGATTCCGCCGAGTCCGTCGAGCACGACGGCGGCCTCTACGGACTCGGGGCCGTGCTGCTCGGTGAGGATGGCGAGGGCTTCTTCGGTAGCAGCGCGGGCCTCGGGCAGGTCGCCCAGGTGCTTGCGCACGATGCCGAGCTGGTTGAGGGCGGTTGACATGCCATCGAGGTTCGGGTGGGCGCGGTGGAAAGTGACCGCCTTGTCGAGAACGGCGGCCGCAGCCTCGTGATCGACGTTCTTGCCATGGGCCCGACCGAGGGCAGTGAGGGCGTCGACATGGAGCTGTGAGTCACCGTCGACAGTCGCGGCGACCACGTGCTCCAGGACGCGGACGGCCGCCGCCGCCTCGCCGTTCTTCCGCAGGTGATTGCCTGCCCTCTTGAGCTCGATGAGGGTCTCGGGCTCGAGCGAGAGCCCCGGCGCCTCGAGATGGGCCTGTGCCGCTGCGCACGCCGCGCGCGCGGCCTCGCGATCCGCAGCGGCGTGGGAGAGTACGCAGTGCGCGAAGGCTACGCGAACGTACAGGTCGGCTGAGCCCGATGCAGCATCGAGGGCCTGCTGGGCAGCGGCGAGCGCCTCCTCGTGTCTCGCGTCTTCATGGAGAGCCGTCGCGAGGGTCATCAGGGCGTCGGTCCACTCGTTGAGCTCGGAGTCTGCGTGTCGCAGTTGATCGACCGCCTGGGTCGCCTGCTCGACCTCTGGTGAGGCGAGGGCGACCGAGACAAGCAGCGTGACCAACGGAAGCATGCGGGCCATTATGATGGAGTCGTGAAATGGAGTCTCATCCACTCGTCAAGGGAGGTCAGAGCGAGCCAGTCGCACCCCGTAATCGTCGTGCACTTTTGACGGAGGATTCCAACTCCAGTGGGCAAGGCGGGATCGGGTTCGATACGTCCTGTAGCTGCCGCCACGATAGGTCCGGTTCGGCTTGGAACCGCTCTGATCCTCCTCCCAGGTAAACTCGTGAGCATTGCCGATCATGTCCGACAGGCCCCAGGCATTGGCTTGGTAAGAGCCCACTGCCGAGACCGACAATGCGCCGTCGTCGCACGCATACCGCTGCTTGGCTGCGAATTTGTCACCCGCAGGCCTGTCTTTCCACGATCCCTCATCGTAGACGTTGCCGAACTTGCAGACGTCGGCCTCGGTGTGCGCCTCTCCCCACGTGCCGCTATGGCCCGCTCGAGCCGCGTACTCCCACTCCGCTGACGTCGGCAAACGGTAGCCGTTGGCCGAGCGATTCCACTGGGCGTCCTCGTAGGTCCTGCCCCTGTCAGGATCGGTCACGTCACGAAAGGTGTAGGCAGGAGTCAACCCTTCGCGCTCAGACAACTTGTTGGCGAACTTGGCGGCCTGGATCCAGCTGACGCACATCACTGGCAGGTTCTTTCCCTGCCGCTCGCCCTTGCTGTCGCACGGCCGCCCGTCCGGGCGGTTCCCGGCTACCGGATTGCTGCCTATTACCTTCTCCCACTCGGCCTGGGTCACCTCGTAGCGGGACAGCCAGAAAGCACTGTTGATGGTCTCGCGATGCTGGGTCTCGCGCCTCTCCCGGCCGACTTCGCCGTCGGGTGAGCCCATGGTGAACGATCCCGCCTTTATACGAGTCATGCGGAAGCCCAGACTTGGTGACAGCCATTGGTCGTCCAGCTCGGCCAGGCGCGTTCTCGCGAGCGCCGTTTCCTTGACGTCCACGCCGAAGCGCTCGCCGCCGATTTCCACCTCGATCTGGCCGTAGTGATCGAGGAAACCGGTCAACGCGGCGCGTGCCGTCTCGTCCTCACCATCGAGCATCTGTTCCACCTGAAGCCAGAACTTCGTCGCCTCGCCCTGGATTCGCGCCCGCTCGGCGGCCGCCTGTTTGTCCATGGCGGCACGCAGCCTTGCGGCCTCCGCCTCGAGCGTCTTGAGGCGAGAGAGCTCTGCGCCGAGGTCGCCTGGGCCCGTCGGCGACGTGGAGCCCCCGTCCCGCACCATTTCGTACAGATCTGGACCTTTTTCACTGCCCTTCGAAAGCCCGACACGCTCTCCCGGACCTCGAATCTGGGGCGTCTGGCTGCGGGTGGTGAGCATGCCCGACAGCGCGCCCTCGGCGTAGGCCACCGCCTCAGAGGCGGTGACTTGTCCGTCTTGATCTGCATCCCCCCAGCCGCGTAGCGCGCCCAGGACGAGATAGCTGAACGCCGGCCGGTCACCTTGGGGCAAGGGACCCGCGAACTGGTCCGACCGGCCCGCCGTCATGATGGTCGCGGCCACCGATTTCATGACCCGCGTCGGAATCATGGGCTGGAGGCCAGAAACCAGGGCCTGGCCGCCCCCGCTCTTGCCAGAAAAACACGCATCCAGAACCAGCATTGTCTCGGATTGTTGGCCTTTCAAGATGAGATCGAGAATTTCGGACTGGGGCACGCTCCGCGCGTATAGTCCCTTCGCCGTCTGCTGCGCGTCCGACCCGACCAGCAGACCGTCGACGCCAGTGGCGTTGGGTGCCCCATGGCCGATGAACACGAACCAAGCGACGCCGCCGGAACCGACGCGTCCCGCCAGCCACTCTGCTTCGTCCAGGAGCTGCTCGCGGGTCGCCTCAGCATTCCGCAGGATGTGTACATTGGACATGGGCAGACCGCGTGTCTTGACCAGCCATCCGTACCAATCGTTGGCGTTGGCCACCGCGCCGGCGATGTCGTCCACGAACACGTAGTCCTCGATGCCCACGACCACCGCTGCGTCCGCGGCACCCAGCCTCTCGGCAGGCGGCGGCTGCTCCAATGAAGGCCACTGCCCTGCGAGTGCGGCAGCTCCACACAATGCCCACACCCAAGTCACCAGGACACCTCACAGTTGTGAAACCAGCCTACCAATTTGAGGGCGACGGTTCACCCACACCTGGTGTCGCCCGTGTCGGACAAAGACGTAGATCGCTGTGCACACTGCTACGACCCACTTGCCCGCCCCTGTACGAAGTAACGGCATCGCGGTGACCCCGTAGAGGCTCGGACACTACCTCTTGGGCCACTCGGCCAGCGCTTTCTCCACTCGCTCCTTCCAGAAGAAGTTCTCGGCCTCGTTCCCCAGCTCTTGCGCGGCCAGAGCGGTCTTGCGCGCGTCCTTGTGCTCTCCGAGCTCGTGCTGGATCTCCGCCTTGATCCACAGGCTGAACCAGCTCTGGTTCAGCGTGACCGCCGTGGTGATCAGCTCCAGCGCGCGCTCGTGCTCGCCCTCGCCAGATAGATAGCGGGCCGCCGAGGTGATGTTACCGGCCGCGTCGTCGACGAAGTCGTCGATTCCGGCGCCGACGATGGCGTCCGTGTCGACCGCGATGGGCAGGACCACCTTGGTTCCGGCCCAGATCAACTCCAGATCGGCGCCGGCGGCCGTGGTGTTGGCGAACACGAAGGTCAGGCGCTCGCGATCCGCGCCTTTGGCGGGCTCGACCTTGAAGCGGGCCTGATCGAGCGCCTTGTCGTAGTTCCGCGTGCCGCCCTGCTCAACGTTGGTGTTGAGGATGACCTCCCACTTGTCCTCGCCGGGGATGGTGAACACGGCGTAGCTGCCCGCGGGCACCTCTTTGCCACCCACAGTGAGATCGTGCGTGGTCTCGAAGGTGGTGGCGCGGTTCGCGCCCGTCCGCCACAGCTCTCCGTAGGGCACGAGATCGCCCCAGACGGTTCGATCCCGCTTGCCGGGACTGCTGTAGGTAACGGTGATTTCGGCGACGCCGACGGTCTGCATGACCTGCGCCTTGGGCGACAGAGCGGGCGTCTGCAGCTCCTGCGCATCGGCGGGCAGGGCAAAAGTCAGGGCGGCGGCAATCAGGGTAACGGGAGTCATGGATTGGCTTCCTCAGAGGTAATGGAGGGGGGTGGAGAACCGATCGCGGCCTGGGCCGCAAGGGCAACTGCGATCAAGACGACGCAACCGATCAGGTTGAACCAGAGAAATCCGATCTCAGAGGTCCAGAACAGGAACAGGACCGTTGCCTGGGCGACCCCAGCGCCGATCAGCGTGGGGACGGCGCCGACGCGCTTGAAGAAGAACGCGACGAGGAAGATGCCCAGGATGACGCCGTAGAAGATCGAACCGAGGATGTTCACGGCCTGGATCAGGTTGTCGAGCAGGGAGGCGAAGGTGGCGAAGGCCATCGCCATCAGTCCCCAGAACACGGTGAAGGCCTTGCTCGCCCGGACCATGCCGGCATCGTCGAGATCGGGCTTGTAGAGCCGCTTGTAGCCGTCCACCACACTGGTGGCGCCGAGCGCATTGAGCTCGCTGGACGTCGACGACATGGCCGCCGACAGGATGACCGCCAGCAGGAGTCCGACGATGCCCGAAGGCATGTAATGGAGCACGAAGCTCACGAAGATGTAGTCGCTGTCCTTGAGCTCGGCGTCCGGCACCGCCTTGTGAACCAGCTCCTTGGTCTCCGTCCGGAGGCCGTCCATGTCGGCCTGAGTGCGGACCAGGGCCGCGCGGTGGCGCTCGGTGTCGGACGCCGCCAGCTCCTCGGCGGCGACCTTGCGCGCCTGGAAGGCCGTCTCCCAGCGATCCTCCAACCCTTGGAGCTCCTCGGAGTACTCGCTGGCCCTCACCTGGTCCAGGGCTGCCTGGTTGAAGAAGACCGGCGGCTTCTCGAAGAGGTAGAAGGCGAAGACCAGGATCCCGATGAACAGGATGAACGCCTGCATGGGGATCTTGAGCACGCCGTTGAACAGCAGCCCGAGCCGACTCTGGGCGACCGACTGGCCGCCGAGGTAGCGTTGGACCTGGGACTGGTCGGTCCCGAAGTAGGACAGCGCCAGGAACAACCCGCCGGTCAGCCCGGACCACACCGTGTAGCGGCTGTTGGGGTCTACGCTGAAGTCGATGACGTTCATCCGGCCCAGGGCGCCGGCCAGCGTCGTCGCCTCCAGCACCGAGACATCCGACGGAAGCCGGCTCACGATGACCCCGGCGGCGATCAGCAGACCCGCCATGATCACCATCATCTGCTGCTTCTGGGTCTGGCTGACGGCCTTGGCCCCGCCCGTCACCGTGTAGACGATGACCACCAGCCCGATCATCAGGTTCATGGTGTTCAACGACCATCCGAGCACGGCGGAGAGGATGATGGCCGGCGCGTAGATGCTGATGCCCGCGGCGAGGCCGCGCCCGACCATGAACAGGAAGGCGGCGAGCACCCGGACCCGGACATCGAACCGCCGCTCCAGGTACTCGTAGGCGGTGAAGACGTTCAGCCGGTAGTAGATGGGCACGAAGACGACGCTGATGATCACCATGGCGATGGGCAGCCCGAAGTAGAACTGCACGAAGCGCATACCGTCTTCGTAGGCTTGGCCGGGCACCGACAGAAAGGTGATGGCGCTGGCCTGGGTCGCCATGATGGACAACCCGATGGTCGGCCAGCGGAGATCCTCCCCCTTCAAGTAGCCGGTCGCGGTGCTCACCTTGCGGTTGGCCCAGGTGCCGTAGCCGGCGATGAACGCGATGGTCCCCACCAGGACGAGCCAGTCGATAGGCGTCATGGTGCGAACCACCAGGTCACGGCCGAGCCCACGCCGATGTAGGAGGCCAGCGCCAGGAGCACGACGGCGTACAGGTTGCGCCAGCTGCCCAACAGCGGCGGAGTGGCGTCGAGGCGGTCTCCCTCGGGTCGCTCGGTCACGGCGTCTCCTCCGGGGTCGCCGCCAGCAGGTTGGCGAAAAGCCGCACCGCACCTGGCACACCGGCAGGCAGCTGCCGGAAGAAGGACAGCCCTGTGTAGATGAAGACCCCTTCCCCGTGGGCAGCGATCAGCGTGGATCCTTCTAGGGGCTCCTCGCCTTCGTCATTCGTCGCGAACAGCGGCGTCCAGGCGGCGTCCCACTCGGTGGCGAAGTACAGCCCGCGCTCCTGCACCCAGCCCTCGTAGTCGGCATCGGCCAGCGCATTGGGTCCGGTCAGCGCGCCGTGGGACGCGTCCAACGCCGTCAATGGCGCCGTCTCGTCGGTGACCCGGCCGCGACCGATGGTGAACGGAGCCGGTCCGATGGGACCTTCCAGGGTGCTCCACCGGCTGTTGGTGTTGTACTGCATCACCACGCGACCGCCGGCCGCCACGTACGCGAGGAGCTGCGGGTTGGTCGTCGTCAGGCGCGGCCGGGTGTTGTAGGCGCGAATCCCGAGAACGATGGCGTCGAAGCGCTCCAGATCGCCGGCGAGCAGGGTCGCCTCGTCGAGCTCTTCGACGTGGTAGCCGAGGGATCGCAGCACATCGGGGACGGTGTCGCCCGACCCCATGACGTAGCCCACCCGCTCGACGCTGCCCCGGTCCAACGCCACCGGGGACAGCGTCATGCTGGCGGGGCCGAGCACGCTGCGCCGCGGGAGGTGCTCGTGGTCGATGATCCGCTGCTGCCAGGTCCACTCGCGGTCGTTCACGGTCAAAGTAGCTCTCAGAGGCCCCACTTCGGCGCCTTCGCTCGCGGTGAGGTCCACGCTCACCACCTCCTCGGCATCCCGCCGTGCAAGCGCGATCTCGACCTCTGCAGGGTTGACCTCGACCCCGTCGGGGGCCGTCAGGGTCAGGCGCCCCTGGGTCTCGCCTACGGGAGCCCGGACGACGACGCGCGTCGTGGCCGTCTCGCCCTGAGGCAGGAGCAACCCGGGCTGTTCGAATCGAACGGTTGCCGGAGGAAGCACCTCGACAGGATGGGCGCGCTCCCCGTGCACCCGGTCGGTCCAAGCGTGCTCAACGGGCCGCCAGGTGCGGATGTCGACGCCCGCCAGGGTGACGGTGAACTCCGCCTGCAGGGCTCCCGGCGTGTCCGGAGCCGTCCGCCAGGCGGGGTCGTCGATGGTGTAGCGCGCCGCGGTCGGTGGCTGAAGGATCCAGTGGGGCACCGTGACCGCCTGGTCTTCCGGAACGGCGGCATCCAGTGCATGTGTCCAGGTGCCGTGGGCGCCCAGGGCCTCGGATGCGTCCGTCCCTCCGAACCCCGCCTGGACGGCGACCTCCACGGGGGAGCGATTCACGACGAGGAGCTCCACCGTCAGGGTGTCTCCCGGAGAAACCGCCGGTTGCTCCGAGCGAGCCGAGAGCCACAGGCCGGCGCAGTCCAGCATGACCTGCTCCAGCTCCGCGGTCTTGAGGTCGCGCCAGTACGCGTCATCGACATCGGCCAGCAACGCGTGGGCCTTCGCCAGGTGCGGCAGCGCGGCGTGAGGCGCGTTTGGGTCGAACCGATCGGCAGCTTTCTCCAGCGCTTTCTGGAGGGGTCGGGTGCCCTCGAACCGACTCCAGCTCAGGTCGAGGCCGGCGAGGAGATCCGCACCCGCGTCGGGGGCGGTGCCGGCCAGGGGCTCGAAGGTCTCGGTGAGCGGGGTGACCGACGGGCTGGAGCCGAAGCCCTGGGACTTGTGCATCGTGCGGCTCGCGGCCGCCACTTCCCCTACGGATCGCCCGGTGCGCGGGTCGAAACCACCCACCTCGGCCTGTGGCCACTGGCTGGGATCGAAGTCCTTGGGCTGACGCCAGGAGCTCTGGTTGCGCAGGATGCGATCCGCCTGCCAGGGCTCGACCCCATCGACCGGGAACCGGGCGGGATCGGCCGCCGCCGCGAAGGCCTCCACGGCCAATCGGGCGCTGGCGGTGTGGTGGCCGTGGCCCCCACCCTCGGGGCTGAAGCGGGTGACGATGACGTCCGGTCGGAATGTGCGGATGGCGAGAACCACGTCGGCGAGGACCTCGTCGTGGCCCCAGATGGCCAGGGCCTCCTCCGGGGACTTGGAGTACCCAAAGTCTCGGGCGCGCGTGAATCGTTGCTCGGCACCGTCGATTCGGCGCGCCGCCATCAGCTCGCCGGTCCGCACCACCCCCAGCATCTCGGACTGCTCGGTGCCGATGAGGTTCTGTCCTCCCCCGCCGCGGGTGACGGACAGATAGGCGGTGCGCATACCACGGCGCTCGGCCAGATGGTGCAACAGACGCGTGTTTTCGTCATCGGGATGGGCCGCCACGTAGAGCGCGCTGCCCACGACCTGCAGGTTCTCGATGTCGCGCAGCAGCTCCGAGGCCGGCGGGGTCTGGGCGCGAACCGACGGCGCGAGGGCGAGCGCCAGCAACGCGGGGGCGAACGAGGGGGTCATGAATCTCCCACAAAAGGGGCACGTTCTATCCGACTTCGGTAGATGTGCGCTTGCGAGGACCCGTGACCACTCGACCCTTCACCGCCGACTGGCTGGCTGGCACGCCGGCGGCCGTATCCTTGCTCCCGAGGACCTGGGCCTCGCCGGGAGGCAGGCGGGCCGCGGTGGTCGCCGCAGGTACGCGCAAGGCGCATCCAGAGGTCCTGGACGCGTTTTCGGCGACCACCGACGCCCAGCGACGCAGCCTCGACGCGCTGGCGAACGGCGCCGTCTGCGTGGTGACCGGCCAACAGGCCGGACTGTTCGGTGGCCCGCTGTATACGGTGTACAAGGCCGCAGCCGCCATCGTGAACGCCAGGGCCCTGGCGATCGAGACGGGCACCCCCTGTGTGCCGGTGTTCTGGCTGCAGAACGAGGATCACGACTACGACGAGATCGACCACTGCCAGGTGCTGTCGGCGACCGGCAGCCTGACACACATCCGGGTGGAGGGCGACGCCGGCTCGCCCCTGCGGTCGGTGCGCGCCCGGACATTGGACCCCACGCAAGCGCACGCCGAGCTCGCCGAAGCGCTCGGATCCCTCCCGCACGCGGCCGCAACTGCGTCCCTGCTCGCCCGATGCTGGACACCCGACTGCCATCCGGATCAGGCGTTCAAGGCGTGGATCGAGGCGCTGTTCGCCCCTCATGGGCTGCTGGTGCTGGACCCGAGCCTGCCGCAGCTCCAGGACGCTGCAGCGCCGGTCCACCAGCGGGCCATCGCCGAAGCCGCCGCGATCAGCACGGCGCTCCAGGAGCGCTCCGAGGCCCTGGTGGCCGCCGGCTACAAGGTGCAGGTCCACGTGCGTCCCGATGCGCCCCTGTGCTTCGTGCATCCGCAGGGAGCGGACGGGCCCCGGCATCGCGTCCTCGTCCACGGCGACGGCTACCGCACCCCCGACGGGCTTGCGTTGACCGCGGATCAGGTGCGGAAGGGACCTCACAGCACCTCGGCGCTGCTCCGTCCGCTGCTGCAGGACACCTGGCTGCCGACCGCAGCGTACGTCGGCGGTCCCGGGGAGGTCGCCTACTTCGCGCAACTCCCGGTGTTGTATGACCACTTCGGGCTACCCATGCCGATGGTCGTGCCCCGCGCACGGTTCCGGGTCCACGACCAGACGGCGGACCGCCTCCTGGCCCAGCTCGGACTGGACGCCGACGCCCTGACGACATCGCGTTCGTCCCTGCTCGCCGCCGTGGCCCGCTCCGAAGACCGACCGAATCCCGACGCGCTGCTGAGGGAGCTGACCGAGCCAGCCCTCGCCGCCCTGATGGCCTTGGCGCCCCACGCCAGAGCCCTCGATCCGGGGCTGGTCAAGGTCGTGGACAAGACCGGCGACAGCTTCACGCGCCAGGCACAGCGGCTGGTCCAGCGCTATCGCAAGACTCTGGCTCTCGCCGACGATGTCGCGGTGAGCCGGCTGGACCGGGTCCGCGCGCGCCTGGCCCCCGACGGAGTCCCCCAGGAGCGGGTGCACGGGTGGCCCTGGTACGCGGCGCGATTTGGCGTCGACGGCTTCGTCCGACAGGTCCTCGACGCCGCGGTCCCCTACGATGGCACCCTGCGGGAGCTACGCCCATGAGCCTCGACCTGCTTGTCCTCGCCCCCCATCCCGACGATGCCGAGCTGTGCTGTGGCGGGTTGCTGGCGCTGTGCGCGACCCGCGGCCAGCGCGCGGGTGTGGTCGACTTGACCCGCGGCGAGCTCGCCACGCATGGCACCCTTGAGGAGCGGGCGTTGGAGGCCCGCGCCGCCGCCGAGGTCTTGAGCCTGGCCGTCCGCGACAACCTGGGCCTGCCCGACGGCGGTCTCCGCGGTGACGATCCGGCGCACCTCGACGCCGTGGTCGGCGCCATTCGTACCCACCGACCAGCGCTGTTGGCGGCTCCGTGGACCCAGGCGCGTCATCCGGATCACGCGGCGACCGGGCACCTGGCCCAGACGGCCGTCTTCCTCGCCGGATTGCGAAAGCACCGACCCGACCTGGGCGCCCCCTTCCGGCCGACCCGTCTGCTGCACTACCCCATGCGCCACGAGAAGCCGGCCGATCTCGTCGTAGACATCACCGCGGTCTTCGAGACCAAGGCCCGCGCCATCGCCTGCCATGAGAGCCAGTTCGGAGGCACCGACACGCTGATTGCGGACGCCGTGGGTGGGCAGGCCTTCGCAGTGCGCGATCGGTACTGGGGCGGCAGCATCGGCGTTGCCCATGGAGAGCCCTACCTGCTCGGCGCACCCGTGCCCGTCTCCGATCCGGTAAGCCACTTTGCCGCCCACCCCGACACGCCCAGCCTGGTGCCGCCACGGTGAGCCTGTCCATCGGCATCACCTGCTACCCGACCTACGGGGGCAGCGGCATCATCGCCACCGAGGTGGGGCTGGAGCTCGCCCGCCGTGGGCATCGGGTCCACTTCATCGCCAGCGACCTGCCGAAGCGCCTGAAGACGAGCCACGCCAACGTCGCCTTTCACCGTGTAGAAGCGGCGGATTACCCCGTGTTCCCGTCGGTCCCCTACTCCCTGGCGCTCGCCTCGCAGATGGTGGCGGTCCACCGCCAGGTCGGGCTCGACCTGCTCCACGTCCACTACGCCGTTCCCCACGCCACCAGCGGATGGATGGCCCGGGAGGTGCTCGGCGAAGACGCGCCGAAGCTCATCACCACGCTCCACGGCACCGACATCACCTTGATCGGCGCCGACCCCGCCTACCTGCCCATCACCCGCCACAGCATCGCCTGTTCGGATGCCGTGAGTGCGCCGTCCGCCTCCCTCCGCGACGAGACGTGGGCGCGGTTCGATCTGGCTGCGGAGACCACACCGATCGAGGTGATCCCGAACTTCGTGGACACCGATCGCTGGCATCCACCCACCCAGGCGGGACGCAGTGAGCTGGCACAGGTGTTCGGCGCGCCGGTGGGCGACACACCGGTCGTCGTCCACACCTCCAACTTTCGGCCCGTGAAGCAGGTCGACCAGGTCGTCTCCGCCTTCTCCGAGGCCTCACGCGGTCTCGACGCCCGCCTGGTCTTGATCGGCGAGGGGCCGGACCTGCCAGCTGTTCGCGCCCAGGTGGACGATCTCGGATTGGCGGACCGCATCGCCTTTGTCGGCAATTACCGGCGAATTCCCGCGCTTCTGCGGGAGTGCGACGCCTTCCTGCTCCCGTCGCGGACCGAGAGCTTCGGCCTCGCCGCCCTGGAGGCCCTGGCGTCCGGCGTGCCCGTCGTGGCCAGCGATGTCGGCGGGCTACCCGAGGTGGTGGTTCACGGTGAGACGGGATTCCTGGCGGCGCTCGACGATGTCGATGCCATGGCCGGCCACGTCCGCTCCCTGCTCACAGATCCCGCAACGCGGAATGAGCTGGGTCGGGCGGCTCGCGCCGATGCCCTGGAGCGTTTCCAACTCGAACCGATGATCGATCGATACCTGGCGCTCTACCTGAACACCCTGGGCACCACCTGGATGCGATAGGCTCCCCCAGTGACCACCCCCGTCGTCCGAACCCTGTTGATGTGCGATCTCGTCGACAGCACGCGCATGACGGTAGAGCTCGGTGACCAGGAGAGCGCAGGGCTCATGCGACGTATCGACCGGGCCACCCGGGACCTGGTCGCCGCCCACGACGGCCGGGAGATCGACAAGACCGACGGCTATCTGATCCTGTTCGAGCGCCCCGCGGACGCTGTACAGGTCGCCATCAGCCTCCATCGCGCCCTGCGGGAGATCTCGGCTGAAATCGGCGTCGACGTCCAGATACGGGTCGGCATCCACCTCGGCGAGGTCCTCCTCCACGAGAACAGCTCCGACGACGTCGCCCGCGGCGCGAAGCCGATCGAGCTCGACGGGCTCGCCAAGCCGCTCGTCGCCCGGGTGATGTCCCACGCCACCGGCGGCCAGACGCTCATGACGCAGGGCGGCTTCGACCTCGCGCGGCGAGCGGCGGTCGGAGACGAGGGGCTGCAAGACCTCTTGTGGCGGGATGCCGGCGAATTTCTCCCGAAGGGAATGAGCGAACCGGTGACGGTCTTCGCGGTCTCGGAGGTCGGCCGCTCCGCTGCGCCGACACCAGCTCCGATCCCAGCACCCGGGCCCGAGGCGCCATCCCCAGCGCCCTCCTCATCGCTTCCGGCCCTCGCGCTGGGCGCGGCTGGTCTCGTCGTGATGGGCATCATCACCCTGTGGTGGACGAGCGCACCGGCCTTGGAGACCGCACACTACGCCTTCGTCGGATGGACCTCCGCAGGCCCCGACGGCGTGGGCGAGCCCGTGGAGACGCTGCCGCCGTGGGGCGCCTATGAGGTCACCCGAGAACGGGGCGTCGTGACCCGGATCCGGGCGGTGACGTCCACGGGAGATCCCTCCTGGGCCACGAAGTCCGCGCCCGGTTTTCGCCTCGCAGGGCCGCAGCAACGAGGGCTCGAAGGGGAGCAATCCGTCGGTGGTGTCCACAGCTACGCGGGCAACTCCGCCGACGCGCCTCCCACCTGGATCGCGCCGATCCGGGACGAGAACGGCGTGCTCTTCCGGGTGGAGGAGCGGACCGACGAACGGCTGGTCGCCTCGGTTGCGGTGACCTGGCAAGCCGATGGATCGGTGGTGACCCTCCGGTCGGATCACGCGGGAAACCCCACCGAAAACAGCCCCTTCTGGAACCTCTCCGCGAACCGGGAGATCACCTTCGACGAAGTGGGATGGGCGGCCACCGAAGCCTTCCTGGCCCCCGGCGGCGGTGAACCCCGAGGGGGTGGTGGCGTCTTCTCCATCGCATTCGAACGAGACGAGCGCGGCTACCCGACCCAGGTCACGAACCGTTCCCGGAGCGGGGATCCAATCGCCAACGACGCGGGCGTGGTCACCGCCGAGAACGTCTGGGGCGGCCGCTGGAACGGGGTGACCACCCAGCGCCGCGGCCTCGGACTCGGAGACGTGCCGGCCCTGATCTTCCCCGACTGCCACGCACTGCGCCTGTCCCACCACGACGACGGATACACCATCGCCTGCGACGGACCCGACGGAGAGCCGGCGCGGGTCGCGCGCACCGAGTGCCACGCCGAGCGACACAGCTGGACGCCCTCCACCTACGACTACAGCTGCCTGGATGAATCGGGGGAGCTGAAGCGGAACAAGCAGGGGTTCGCCGCGATCTCCGCCGAGCTGGACGAGCGGGGCTACCACCGCGTCCACCAGTACCTCGACGTGGACCGCCAACCGACTGACACGATGTTGAACGCCAGCCGGGTCACCTTCGCGTGGCAGGGCACTCGCCTCGTCGAGGTCCAGTGCACCAACCGCGCCGGCGAGGCCTGCAGCAAGATTCAGACGGCCTTCAACCTGCGACGGGACTACGACGCGTCGGGACGCCTGTCGGCGGTCGTTCAGTTGGACCCGGAGGGCGATCCGGTGCTTGGGAGCAGCGGGTGGGCCATCCGCAACAACCGCTACGACGAAGCCGGTTATTTGGCGGGATATGCCTGGTTTGATGACGCCGCCGCCCCCATGCACCACCCCTTCGGCGTACACGCACTCGCCCTGGAGCACGACGAGACCGGCCAGCTCACCGCGCACCGTTGGCTGGGCATCGGGGGAGTACCCGTCACACCGGCCCAGCTCGGATACGCCGAAGTCCGCATCGCCCGCGACGGAGACGTCACCGAACAGAGCTGGTTCACCGCCGACGGAGGACCCGGGTTCGGCGAGCTCGGAAACAGCCGCAGCAGCGATGACATCCCCCGGCCCGAGGACATCCACGCCCGCGGCTTCCACAGCCTGCGCACCGCTCGGGACGCCTCCGGGCGAATCACCGCCTATGAACTCCTCGATGCCGAGGGCAGTCCCGTGAGGGGCTCCACCGGATGGTCCGTCGCCAGGCTCACCCACGAGGGCACTCGGCTGGCGCGGGTGGACTACGCCGGCGTCGACGGAGAGCCCGTGAACCTCCGGCGCGGATTCGCGTCCGTCACCTGGGAGTGGACCCCGCGCGGCCTCCCGAAGAAGACCGAGACCCGGGACGTCGACGGGATGCTGGTCACCGATCCGGTGTATGGCTGCGCCTCCACCGTGCTCGAGTACGGCAATCGAGACGCCTGGGATGAGCTGATCTGCAAGGATCCAGCCGGCGTTCCGGTTGTCCACCGTCTACAGGGCGCCCCCTGGCTCCGTCGCATTCGGGATCAGCGGGACCGCCACGTCGGCAACCTCTACCTCGACAAGGACGGCCAGCCGGCGCCGAATCACGCCGGCGTCGTCGAGGACAGGCTCCTCATCGACGACCACGGTCGACAGCTCGGCCGGAGCTTCCACGACGCGGCCGGAAACCCTGTTCGCCACGGCAATCACGGCTACGCCAAACACGAACGAATCCTGGATTCGCAGGGTCGGCTGCACGAGGAGCGGTACCTCGACACCGAGGGGGAGACCACGCCGAACCCCCATGAAGCCAACCGGTCGCGACGGGTGGTCTCGGAGTACACCCCGAGCGGACTGGAGGCGCGCGTGCACTCCTGGGGGGTCGACGGCGCCCCCGGGTTCGACGGCGGACCGCCCCAGATGGCCTACACCTACGACGCCCGGCAGAAGCTCATCGCCCAGCGGTTCCTCGACGAGGACGGGAAGCCGAGGTCATACGACACGGGGGTCGTAGAGCAGCGGTTTATCCGAGACAAGTGGGGGCGTGTACGCCGGATGGAGAACCGCGGCGTCGACAGCGAGCTCGCCGCCATGGAGCAGGTCGCCATCCAGGAGTTCGCCTACGACCCGAGAGGGCGCGTCGTTCATGTCGCGCTGCTGGGCGCCGACGCCAAGCCCGCGGCGCGGCCGGGCTGGTCATCCTGGTCGGGCACCTACGGGGAGGGGCCGCTGCCGATCTCGGAGCGATTCTTCGACGCGGCGGGCCAGCCCGTGGCCGGTGGCGGCGGATGCGCGGTCATCGACAGGACGCCCTCGGAGGGAACTCCGGATGGATACCGCTGGACATGCGACGGCACGCCTCGCGAAGGAAGCGGTCCACGCCCGCCAACGGCCCCAGAGTAACTCCGAAATCAGGGCCGACCCGCCACCACAAACGCCGCCCAACTCCCCGGACGGCTGTCACCGAAATCCTCGCGGTTTCGCTCCAGCATCTCCAGCTGCGCCGCCCGCATCGCATCCGCAGGCGTCATTGGTTTCCGGCGCCGGAGTACGCGCTCGTAGAAGCCTTCCATGAGCTCGGATGTGGCCTTGTCGGGCACTGACCACAAGCTCATCACCAGATTCTCCACACCCGCGGCGGCGAACGCTCTTCGCAGACCCAGGACGCCTTCGCCAGCGCGGACGACGCCGAGCCCGGTCTCACACGCCGAGAGCACCACGAGCTCGGTGCCGTGGAGGTCGATAGCGCTGAGCTCCTCTGCCGTGAGGATGCCGTCGTAGGCGTCGAGCGGGTCGTGTTCAGCGTTGGCGCCAGCGAGGACAACGCCGGACAGCAGCATCGGGTTGAATCCGACCACGGACTGCCGCTCCTCGCCGCCCCCGGCGAGCGCGGATCTGCAGTTCTCGTCAGCGAAGAAGCCGTGGGTGGCCAGGTGAACGACGCGGTGTCCAGGCATACCGGTGAAGACGCCGGCTTCCGACGCCGAAGCGCCGCGAAGAACCTCTGCGGTCTCGCGCCGATGCCGACCCTTTGACCATTGTTCGGACAACGCGTCGAGTTCCTCGACTGTGCCATCGAGCTGCTTGTAGTCGCCCGACACGCAAGGCGCCGACCGGGTGCCGTCCAGATCAGCGACCGCATCCGTATCCACTGCCTTGGGGCTCCCTCCGAAGTCGACATCTCCAACCAGGAGGGCTCCAGTCGTCGATGTCCCGACGGGTTCGCGGAGGAGGTCCTGGGCATTTTCGAGGTAGTGAATTGGATATTGCCCGATGAGGTAGCCACCCTTCATCGAGGGAAGGGCGCCGAAGGGAAGCGCGGAGAGCGCCCCATCTGGCACGACGATGAGTTCGTCGGCCCCGGCGATAGGGGACTCCAACGGCTCCCAGACCAACTTGCGCACCTTCTCCCCGCGGGCGTTGATGCGGAAGGTCAACTCCCTCGGCTCGTTGGCTGCCAATACTTCGCGCCACGCTCTCAACGCGTCGTCCAGAGAGTCTGCACTGCCGAGTTCGACTCTACGAACCTCGCATACAGGCGCAACGACGACGAACGCAATGTACTTGTTGTCATCGTAGAGGAAGTCGATGAGACCCGTGCCATCGCGCAGCGCAGCGCAAATCTGTGTTGCACCCGCTTGTTCAACTTTGCGCTCGCCCCGCCAAGCAGCGCTCGCAGCCGCCAGTTGCCGTTCCAGCCTCTCCTTTTCATGGGTCAGTTCGACCTTCTGCGCCCTTCGTTCCTCGACTGCGTTCGGATCGTAGTCGGCGAAGGTGACACGGGCGAGAGCGGACTTCGTCTCACGGAGGCGCTGATAAAGGGCCTGCGCCTCGGGGTCGGCGAGCGTGGGGGCTTGCTCGCGAACCCGACGTGTCACAACGCCCTTCCAGCGCAGTGTGGTCGACCAGGCGCGCTCGCCGTCGGCGGGTCTGGCAAAGGCGGCAAGCCACCCACTGAGCGTTCGTCGGCTGCGGGCAACGTACGCCAGAGCCTCGCGCTCGCTCATGCTGTCGAGCAAGTCGAGACGGGCCTCCCGGATGGCCAGGCTGCGCTCATACAGCGGACGCGCGCTGTCGGAGTCGCCTCGTTCATGGAGCAACCGGGCCAGGTTGTCGAGGCTGGTGGCGACCTTGGGGTGGTTGGGGCCAAAGGCCTTCTCCCGGACAGCCAAGCTGCGTTCATACAGTGGACGAGCGTCGTCGTAGTCGCCTTGGAGCCTGGACAGTAGGGCCAGGTTGTTGAGGCTTGCAGCGATACTGGGGTGGTCGGGGCCGAGTACCCCCTCCTGGATGGCCAGGCTGCGCTCGTACAGCCGACGGGCGCCACCGTTGTCTCCCTGTACCTGGAGCACGTGGGCCAGGCCGTTGAGCGCCAGCGCGACCCTGGGATGGTCGGGGCCAAAGGCCTTCTCCTGGATAGCCAGGCTGCGTTCGAACAGCGGACGAGCGCCGTCGTAGTCGCCTTGACGGTTGGACAGCTGGGCCAGATTGTTGAGGCTTGTAGCGACATCGGGGTGGTCGGGGCCAACGGCCTTCTCCCGGATGGAGAGGCTGCGCTCGTGCAGCGGACGCGCACCGTCGTAGTCGCCTTGGAGGGTGAACAGTTGGGCCAGGTTGTTGAGGGTCGTTGCGACAGCGGCGTGGTTGGGGCCAAGGGCCTTCTCCTGGATGGCCAGGCTGCGTTCGAATAGCGGACGCGCGCCACCGTAGTCGCCTTGCTCCTGCAGCAGGTGGGCCAGGTTGTTGAGGCTGTGGGCGACGTCCGGGCTGTCAGGTCCAGAGGCCTTCTCCCTGATGGCCAGGCTGCGCTCGAACAGCGGGCGAGCGCCGTCGTAGTCGCCTTGGGACTTCACCAGGTAGAACCCCAGGTTGCTGAGGCTCGAGGCGACATTGGGATGGTTGGGGCCAAAGGCCTGCTCCATGAGCGGCAGGGCGTCCCGTTGGGTTTCCAAGGCCTCCGCATAACGACCCTCACCGTACAGTTTCTCCGCCTGGGCATGCAGCGCTAGACCCTCCTCCAAGACACCTGCCGTCTCCGCATCCGCCAGCTCTTCCGTCATGGGCTCTTCGGCTTGCGCCACCACGACCACCGCTGCCAGACCCAGCCAGCTCACTGCACCTCCTGACACCACAATAGCCCGAAACCAAGGTCGCAAGAATGCGTCCATCCACCTGATCAACCCGCTGATTCGACCGGTCGATGGCTTCGCCACCACGCCTTTGCCCGATCGGCTGTCCACGTGTCGGGGACCGCAGCCACCAACCGCACCGCGAGCTCCTCGGCCGCCTGAGGTCGTTCGGCGGGTTGCTTGGCCAGACACGCCAGCACGACTTCCTCGAGCGCGACGGGAATCGGAAGCTCACACACTTGAGAAGGTGGCTCTGGCTCTTTCGACATGTGGGCCATCACGACCTGCATCGCGGTCTGCCCGAGGAAGACCTCGCGACCGGTAAGCAGGAAGTAGGCGACGCAACCCAGGGCATACAAATCGGCGCGACCGTCCACCAACTCAGGGCGATCGGCCATCTCGGGCGCGAGATAGGCGGGTGTGCCGAGAATGTTGCCGTCGATTGTAAGAGGCTCAGCCTCGTCGGTGCCCCGGTCCGTATCGAGCGCCACCAGACCGAAGTCGAGTACCTTCAAGAAGTCCACGTCGGCGCCATAGCGGCACGTGAACAAGTTGGCGGGCTTGATGTCCCGGTGGACCAACCCTACGGAGTGGGCCTCGTGCAGCGAGTGACAGGCCTGTACCAGCAGATGCACGACCCGCTCAGCCGGGAGCGGCCCATACTCGTGAACCAAACTCTGGAGGTCCAGGCCTTCCAAGAGCTCCATGACATAGTAGAAAACTCCGTCTTCGTCGACACCAAAGTCGTATAGCTCGACTGAGTGAGGAGACCGGAGGGATGCGGTCACTTGCGCCTCTCGTTCGAAGCGTTGCAGCGCCCGATCGCGATGTTCCCCAGCGACGGGAAGTTGATCCGCACGGATGAGCTTCACGGCAGCAGGACGAGCGAGCATCCGGTGAGACGCGCGCCATACCTCTCCCATGCCACCAGCCCCGATCTGATCCTCCAACGTGAACTGCCCGAGCTGCCGGAAGGCCTGAACCTGCTTCCTCAAGCCGGTGACTTCACCGTGCAGGCGATCGGCATTCGCCGTAAAAGCCCAAGCAAACAGCGTCATTCCGACGACGAAGGTCACGCTGTTGATTTCAAACGCCTGTTCGACCGGAATGTAAAGATACCGAGCGGGAAGTTGGTCCCGGAGAAACGTAGCCGCGATCAAGCTTATGCCGGAGTATGCCGCCCAAGCGTGGCTCATGTGGCGATGGCGCACCGGGAAGACCATGTAGCCAGCCAGCACTCCCATGGCGTAGAAGACTGCCGAGCCGGATGCATAGCCAAACAACCACACCGACAGCGACACCTGCCACAGTCCCACAAACATGATCAGGTGGGCGGCTGCGGGCCTCCACCCGGCCCGATTGAGCCACATGGCGAAGCCACAGATCACAGCCGTACTTGTGTGGGAGAGTGAGATCTGCCAAACGCCAGAGAGGCCAGCCACGACTGCATACGATGCATTGATGGCCAAGATGACAAGCGCCCAGGCGTTGGTCGCGCGCAGCACCCTGGCCTCTGCCGGCGGGAGATCGGCGGAGGCTCCGATTTGGACCAGACGGCCGAGAGTGTCCAGCAACGCCATTCGCTCCACGAGTGCGGAGGCATCATGACACGCCCACGGCGCCCTCGTCGCGCGCTGAACGCGGCCAATGCTCAGCGGCGCGTCCGACTCTCCGTAGCGATGAAGGCCGCCCACTCCTGGGGAAGTACATCTCCCCGGCGCCGCTGCGTTCCGAGCATCTGAATCTGCGCCTGCCGCAGTGCCGCCGGAGCCGACAACGGTTTCCGACTCCGCAGGTAGTACCGGTACATCTCGTCCATCAGAGCGGCGGTTGCATCATCGGAAACCGACCACAGGCTCATCACTTGACCGTGTGCGCCGGCGATGGCGAAGGCGCGTCGCAAGCCGAGCACGCCCTCACCGGAGCGGATCTCGCCGAGTCCGGTCTCGCAGGCCGACAGGACCACCAGCCCGGTTCCGGACAGGTCGAGGGACGCCACCTCCGCCGCAGTCAGTACGCCGTCCTCCGGGGCGAGTGGATCGACGGATTGGTTGGCACCGGCGAGGACGAGGCCGGACAAGAGCATCGGGTCGTAGCCGTTTCCATGTAGTGCCGACTTGCAGCGTCCGGTGGCGAAGAAGCCATGTGTGGCCAGGTGCACGACCGCCTTCCCTGGCATGGCGGCGGCGATGGCGGTCTCGGTGGCGGCGGCCCGGTCCAGGAGCAGTGGGTCGGAGCGGCGTGCGCGGCGCCAGCGCGCAGACACAGCTGCGGACTCGTTCAAGGTGGCCGGCAGCGCCCAGAACCCCCCCTCGTTGCAGGCGGCCATCGCACCCCGCACAGATCCTTCCGAGGCCGAGACGGTTTCGGCGCCGTCGTAATCGACGCCGCCGACAACGACTGCGCCACTCGGCGGCGCTCCCTCGGCAGCGAGGAGCAGATCGTTCGCTCGGTCGAGGTACGTCACGGCGACGTCCTCCAGCAGGTAGCGACCGTCGCCGACCGGAAGCGCACCCAATGGCGCAGTCGACAAGGGGCCGTCCGGAACCACCAGAACCTCCGTCGCGCCGGCGACCGCGGGCCGGAGTGGCGCCCAGAACAGATCCGTCAACCGCTTGCCACGTGCGTCCACGCGGGTCCCAAGGGAGTCGGGGTCGGAGAGCACTGCCCGCCAGTCGGCGACGGCCTCGTCGACCAGAGCGGCGGGGCCGAGCTCGGTGCGGACCGGGACGCAGGCCCCTTCCATGGCCGAGAAGGCGACGTAATGGGCCTCTCCGCCGCGCTGATATCGAAGGAGGTCGATCATCGCCGTGCCTTCTGGGAGCGCGGCGCACAGCTCTGCCGCTGTGACGGCGCTGGCCGCACGGTCTGCGCGGTAACGGGCGCTGCGGGCCAACAGTTCGCGCTGAAGCCGTTCGCTGTCGGCCGTCAGCGCTTCGAGGCGGGCGGGATCTGGTCCTCTCGCTGTGCTGGCGATGGCGATGCGAGCCAGTTCGCGACGGACGGCGGTCAAGTCGGCAGCGACCGCGGCGGTTTCGGCGTCGGAGGCGGACAACGCGTGAGCGGCGCGAAGCCCGGCGCCGATGGTGCCCTTGAAGCGGAGCGAGTGGGTCCAGGCAGACTCGGGATCGTCGTTGTGGGTGACCAGCCACGTGTCCAGGACCGGTCGCTGTTCACGTAGGTAGAGGAGTGCCTCGCGCTCCGACATGGCGTCGAGAAGCTCCAGCCGCCTCTCGACAATGCCCAGCGCCTCGTCGCGCAGGGAGCGCCCGGCTGCGCCCTCGCCCAGCGCCTCCAGCATCAGCGCCAGGTCACCCAGGCGCCGCGCCACGGCTGGGTGGTCCGGGCCGAGCGCCGCCCGCAGGAGAGCCAAGCTCTCTTCGTACAGCGGCCGGGCGCCGGCGTGGTCCCCCTCACCCGCCATCGCCCCCGCCAGGTTGCCCATACTCTGCGCGACGTGGGGGTGGTCCGGACCGAGCGCGGCGCGGCGGAGGGCCAGACTCTCCTCGTACAGCGGCCAGGCGCCCTCGTGGTCCCCCTGCGCGCTCAGCAACACCGCCAGGTTGTTCAGGCCCAGCGCCACACCGGGGTGCTCTGGCCCGAGCGTGGCACGTTTGATGGCGAGGCTCTCCTCATACAGCGGTCGTGCGCCATCGTAGTCCCCATCTTCTCTCAAACGAGCCGCCAGATTGTTCAGGAGGAGCGCGACATAGGGGTGGTCTGCGCCGAGCGCGGCGCGCAGGATGGTCAGGCTCTCCTCAAACATTCGCCGGGCCGCATCGGAGTCCCCTTGCGCCTCCAGCAGCAGCGCCAGGCCATTGAGACTCTGCGCCACATGGGGGTGATCCGAACCGAGCGCGTCGCGCCGGATGGCCAGGCTCTCCTCGTACAGGCGTCGAGCGGCGACGTAGTCCCCCTGCGCTCTCAGCACTCCCGCCAGGTTGTTCAGGCTGGTGCCAATGTGAGGATGGTTTGGTTCCACCGTCGCGCGGAGCAGGCCGAGGCTCTCCTCGAACAGCGGCCGCGCAGCGGTGTAGTCCCCCTGCGATTCCAGCAGCCCCGCCAGGTTGTTCAGGCTCTGCGCTACGTCCTGGTGGTCGGGTCCGAGCGCTGTGCGCCGGATGGCCAGGCTCTCCTCGAACAGCGTTCGCGCAGCGGCGTAGTTCCCCTGCGATACCCGCAGTCCCGCCAGGTTGTTCAGGCTCGCCGCCACATCGGGATGTTCCGAACCGAGGCTGGACCGCCTGATGGCCAGGCCCTCCTCCATCATTCGTCCGGCCGCGACTTGGTCCCCCTGCCTCTCCAGCAGCAACCCCAGGTGGTTGAGCGTCATCGTCATGACCGCATCGTCGGGACGAGGTGCGGCGCGAGAGAGGGCAAGGCTTTCCTCGAACAGCAGCCGGGCGTCCTCCGAGAGCCCCTGTGCCAACAGCAGCAACGCCAGTTCGTTCAGGGGCTGCGCCAGGTCCGGATGTTCCCGACCCAGCACGGTCCGCCGGAGGTCCACGCTCTGACGTGCCAGGTCTGCGCCCTCCGAGTACCGCCCGTCCCGAGACATCGCCGCAGCCCGCACATCGAGGGCCGACGCCTCCGCCAGCCGCGGATCGGGCGCCTCCTCAACAGGGGCCGCGTGCACCGGTGCCGAGAATGAAAGACCCATTTGTGCCCAAAACAGCATCACTTCCGCCGAACGCCTGGGATACCAGCCGAGGCTAACGTTCCGGCCACGTGAGCACCGGTTGAGGTCCGGGCCGAGAGCCGCCTCGTCATCGAGCCTCGAAGTCCTGGGTCAGTGCCAATCGCCGGCGGCGATGAATCCCGCCCAGGTGAAAGGACTCTCGACCCCCGCCTTTCGCTGCTCGGCAATGATCTCGAGCTGTGCCGCGCGCAGCGCCTCGGCCGCTGACATCGGGTCGCGACGCTTCAGCGCCCGACGGTACATACGGTCCATCAGGGGCACGGTCGCGGCGTCGGAAATCGACCACAAACTCATCATCAGGGTGCTCGTGCCGGCGATGGCGAACGCGCGCCGTAGGCCGAGAACGCCCTGGCCAGATGCGATCTCGCCGAGGCCGGTCTCGCAGGCGGAGAGGACGACCAGCTGGGTGGCCGACAGGTCGAGGGTCGCGACCTCGGAAGCGGTGAGGATGCCATCGGACAGCACGAGCCCCGACAGCAGCATCGGGTCTCGCCCAGACCTCTCCAGTGCGGCTCGACATTCTCCCTTGGCGAAGAAGCCGTGAGTGGCGATGTGTGCCAGTGCTTTGCCCTCAAGTGCCACGCCTACAGCAGCCTCGGTGGCTTTGCCGCCGCTGAGAGAGGAGAGCGGGGAGCGGCGACCGCGACGCCACCGCTTCTCGAGGCCGTGCGCCTCCGCCGCGGTACCCGGCAGCGCTGTGAAATCCCCTCCGTCACAAGGGCCAGATGACGACCCCCCTTCCGGGTGGCTCGGTGCTGGCGCATAGCGGACATCACCGACCACCAGGGCGCCTTCACCGTCAGCTTTCGAGCCCCTCAAGACGTCGTTGGCGCGATCCAGGTAGGTGATGAGATGGCTCTCGATGGCGTAGCCGCCCTCGAGAGGAAGAGCCCCCAGGGGCACGGTGGCGAGGGGTCCATCGGGTGCGACCAGCCAATGCTCCGCACCTCCGACGGCCTCGGCGAGCGGGGTCCAGAGCAAGGCGGCAAGTGCGCTTCCGCGTCCGCGGGTCCTCTGGGGTAGTGCATTGGGATCGCGAAGGACCTCTTGCCACTCGAGGGCCGCAGCCTCGATGGCGTCGGCAGGCCCGAGATCGACGCGGCGCACGATGCAGTCGTGGCGGTTCTGGACGAAGGCGAGGTAGCGGTGCTCGTCATCCACCGCGACACGCAGCACGTCGACCAGAGCCGCACCCGGCGGAAGGGCCTCGCATAGAGCTTCCGGCGTCGCCTCAGCTCTTGCCTGGGCGCGGCGGTGTTCTCCCGAGAGGGCCAACAGCGATCGCTCGAGGCGCTCCCGCTCGGCGCCCAGACTGGCGAGCTCGTCCGACTGGGCGTCCGGGGGACCCTCGGCAAAGGCGAGGCGTGCGAGGCGTCGGCGAACCTGGTCGAGCTGGTCGGCGACGGCGGCCGCCTCAGGCTCGACAGCCGCCAGGGCACGCGAGGCCCGCGCCCTCGCGGCAAGCGCCCCCTTGAAGCGCAGCACGTGCATCCACGCCTCGGGATTGGCGCCGTCATCCGTCGCCAGCCACAGATCCAGTGGCTTCTTGACGCTGGAAATGAAGAGCAGGGCCTCGCGCTCCGACAGGAAATCCAACAGCGACAGGCGCCCCTCCATGATGTGAAGCGCCTCGTCCAGGAGAGGGCGGGCGGCGTCGAGATCGCCGCGGGCGCGGTGGACCAAGGCGAGGTTTGTCAGCGTGTTGGCTACCTCCGGGTGGTCCGATCCGACGACCGTCCGATACAAGTCGAGACTCTCCTCGAATGTGGTCACCGCCGCTGCCGTATCGCCCTGCTGATGTTGGACCCGGCCGAGGTTGTTCAGACCCAGCGCAACGGTGCGGTGCCCGTCGCCGAACACAGCTCGGTGAATGGCCAGAGACTCCTCGAGAATCACCCTTGCGTTGTCGAAGTCTCCTTTTTGCTGGTGCAGGCCCGCGAGGTTGTTGAGTGTCTTTGCGACTTCGGGATGGTGCCTGCCGAATGCCAGCGTCTGGATACGCAATGCCTCATCGAACAGCGTCCTCGCGCGGTCGAATTCGTTCAGGTCACCCAAGACCCAGCCGAGGTGATTCAAGCTGGTCGCCAGATGGGGATGATCGGGCCCGAGCAACTCGCGCCGGATGTCGGCGCTCTCTTCGAACAGTCTGCGCGCGACTTCCAGGTCGCCCTGCTTGTGGACCAGCTCCCCGAGGACCGTGGCGGTATGGGCCACACTGGGATGGCGTCCCAGCGCGGTCCGCACAATGTTCAGACCCCGCTCCATCAGAGGGCGGGCCCGAGCATAGTCCCCCTCGGCCATCCATAGTGTCCCCATGCTCACCAAGCCGATCCCGACCTCGGGATGTTCCGGTCCCAGCGCGTCTTTCTGGATCTCCAGGCTCTCTACCAGGAGCTGTTTCGACGCCTCGCGTTCGCCCTGGGCGTAGAGAACGCTGGCCAGGTTGTTCAGGCTCGTCGCGACTTCGTAGTGACGTGGCCCCAACACCTCTCTCTGGATCGCCAGGCTCTCCTCATAGGCGGCACGCGCTGTTGAGATCGACCCCAGGTCCATCAGGACCCCTGCCAGGTTGCCCAGCGCCAGGGCCACGAATTGGTGGCGTGGTCCGAATTCCTCTCGGTAGATGTCGAGCGCCTCCTCGAAGTAGGCCTTTGCGGATTCATAATCGCCCTCCGCCTGTGCCAATACGGCGAGCTGGTTCAACGCGGTACCCACGTCGACATGACGCAGTCCCTGAAGCGCACGTCGGATCTCGAGGCCCTCGACGAGGAGCAGGCGCGCGCCCGGAAAATCCCCTTGGGCCTGCCTGATCTGGGCCAGAGTGAGCAGGCTCTTAGCGACCGAAACGTGCTGGCGTCCATGGACTTTCAGCAGGATCGAGAGCTCCTCCTCGGCGACCAACCGGGCCTCATCGTAGGAGCCCTGGATCTCCAGCAGAGCCGCCAACCACGACATCGTCGCGGCGACATCAGTCTGAGGGGTCGCAGGATCGCCATCCATGGCGTCCAGGAGGGCGCGCGCGCGAACCTCGGCGTCGGCGAACTGGCCAGCCTCGTACAGCGCGGCCATCTCCGCGCTCAGTGTGGGAATGTCCGGCTCGGCCGCGACAGCCGAGTGCATCCAAAAGGCCAACGCCGAGGCAAACACGATCCACGTCCTCACTCGCCCACACTACACCTGTGGTGGACTTTGGAGCGGTTCGGTGACGCTCAAACCACCGATCGAGCGCTACCGGCTGGCGAGGACCGCTCCCGCGTAGGGCCGCACCCGCTCGCTAACGCACCACAAAGGCGGCTTTTATCCTCATGGATTCCTGACCAACCGGAAGCCGATATCGTAGAAGGCCAGCCCGGGTCCATATCCCATGCGCCATGCGACTCGGGAATTGTGTTCGGGTCGGTCGTAGCTCCCGCCCCGAAACGTTCGATAGGCGCCACCGCCGGGCCCCGTGGGATCGACCGCCGAAACAGACGACAGTGGTTTGAAGTGATCCCAGACCCACTCGGTGACGTTCCCCGACATGTCACAAAGCCCGTAGCCGTTGCGGGCAAGTTGGCAGACGGGTTTTTCAGAGGTGGCCGTGTCTTCTGTCCAAGCAACCGAAGACCCATCATCGCTTCCTGCGTAGCGTGTGAGGGCGAGGCCTCTGGCGGCAGCCTCCCACTCCGCGTCGGTTGGGAGTCGATATCCATTGGCTTCGCGATTCCAGGATACGGACTTGCCGTTGATGGTGTAAGCAGGCTCTAGTCCGTCTTTTTCACTGACAAAGTTCGCGAAATCGGCCACGTGAAACCACTTGACGACGCTGACTGGGCATTCGGGACATGAGTCGAAGCGGATGTGCTTGTTTTCGATGCCGGAAGAGGCCCACTGGGCGCGTGTAGCCTCGTGTTCCATGATGCAGAAGCCCTGGGTTAGCTGGACCTGGTGTTGGGTTTCCCGTTTCCCATTGCGGCCGTCCTCGGCGTCAGGGGAGCCCATTTTGAACGTCCCGGGGCCAATACAAACCAGTTTGCCCAGCGTTGAGCTCTCCACCTCACCGGTCATCTTCAACCCTTTGAAGGAACCCGGCGGGGCCGGCGGGCTGGCGATTGCTGCGGTGGGCGCACTGGCGCCGGCGAGCACACCGTCGTCTCCAGCTCCCGTCTGAAGTGCAGCCATGAGCTTGCCG
>Ga0315336_1002471_pt1 | contig 28059 bp, 24 predicted proteins | sample ASW5metaG_FD_204512 | JGI IMG/M metagenome (GOLD analysis project Ga0315336, IMG submission 204512) | Ammonia-oxidizing marine archaeal communities from Monterey Bay, California, United States - ASW #5 | ecosystem: Environmental > Aquatic > Marine > Intertidal zone | place: USA: California... | reverse complement strand
CGGCGGCGGATGACGCGGCCGGTGAAGCGGAGACGAACGACGGCTGACAGGCCGCTGGCCAGGCGGCAGATTGGGACATTCGGATCAACCGGATGCTACGCGTGTAACAAACGGCCCAGCAGGTCATTCCTGCCGGGCCGTTATTACTGCGCCATTCAGCGAGAAGGCTGATCAACACCGCAAACTGCGTAGTTTCCGGTTGATACCAGCCACAGTATCAGTCGATAACATCTGCATAGAAATCTCACATCTGACACTTTGACCCGATACACCGAGCTTCTATGCAAAAAACGACACGACGACGCCCATCGTCTGCCGTTCAATCCCCGCTGGAAACCTATTTGCGAGAAATCAACGAAACCTCTTTGTTGACGGCGGCTGAGGAGAAGGAGCTCTCCTACCAAATCGCAGAAGGAAATAAGGAATCCCGCGACCGGATGGTGCGCGCAAACCTGCGATTGGTGGTGAACATCGCACGAGCGTATACCGGCAAGGGGTTGCCACTGCAGGATCTGATCGAAGAAGGAAACCTCGGACTGTTGCGCGCCGTTGAGGGATTTGATCCCGAAATGAACACGCGCTTCAGCACCTATGCCAGCTACTGGATCAAACAATCGATCAAAAGGGCGCTGGTCAATTCCGCGAAGACGATCCGCATTCCGGCATACATGGTCGAGCTGCTGACGAAGTGGAGACGCGCCACCGCGCAACTCCATGATCTCCTGAATCGTACTCCCACCGCAGACGAAGTGGCGGCCGAACTTGGACTTCCGGCGAAGAAACTGGCCATCGTCAAGAAGGCAATCCAACTCTATAATTCCACACCGCAATCCGATCAGACAGAATCCGGATGGTCACTGGGTGAGATGGTTGCCGACGAGCGAACCAAGCGACCGGAAGTCGAGTTGATCGAAAACGACAACCTGGTTCACGTGTTCAGCATGCTGGACAACATGGACCAGCGGGAGGCAACGATTCTGCGGTTGCGTTTCGGCCTGGACGACTCGGAGCCCAAAACGCTCAAGGAGATCGGCGAAACACTGGGACTCACCCGTGAACGTGTCCGACAAATCGAGAACGAGGCTCTGAAAAAACTGGCAAAGAGCCTGATCGGCGACGAGTAACCCGTGCCTTCCGCCGTGTGGGCGCGCCACCGGCTCCCTGATTGAACATGCGTAGCGGCCGAGGGCTTCTGCACGCACCGCTTAGCGAGTCCGTAGCCGTCGATAGTCATGGTCCCGTTCACCGGGATCCGGGTCTTTGAGCAACATGTGGTCCTGGTCGATTTCGAGAATCGGCTGCCGCCGGACGACGCCGTAGATCTTGGTTATCGCTTCCACAGCCGTGGCCGGCTCCCCACCTGTCGTCTGCAGTACGAGTGCGTCTCCATCGAGCGACCACAGGATGTCAAACCGCATGCGCTCTCCAAACAAAACGGCCTGCCAGGCGGTCAAGGTCACATCCATCGTCGCCGTGCCGTCCACCCGCAAACTGAGCAGTCGCTGGCCGTCGCGTTCAAGCTTCCAGTGGCCGATGACCGCGTTGCGCAGCTGATCGGTGGATGACTCTGCGTGCTCCCCGGAATCGGAGTGATCTTGAGCGGACGGCTGTGGAATGGCTGCATCTGCCGCGTCGGCTGGGCGCTGCGGAACGCGGCTCCGCCACCAAAGACCACCGACGAGAGCCACGACGGCAATTGCCAGCACCAGCGGTGTCCTGATCCGGCGGCCGGCAACACCCGATTCCGCCTGGGGCACGTCGTCAATTGGCTCATTTTCGGTTTTCATCGGATCCGATCGGTTCCCGTCAATCGCTGCTTCGAGTTGACGTTCAATCCGCCGTCGTGGCGTCGGTCAGGTCGGACGCCGCCGATTCGCGGAATGGAATTGAAAATTCTCCTCACCGATCAAACTGTCCAATTCGGACCTCAAGTCCGAGTTACAACTCACACGATACTCGCTGGGAGTCGTCAGGATATACCGTCGCCGCGGCAGTTGACGCTCGGCGTGAGCCGAGTCGACGACCAGAACCACGTCGGTTTTCCCGGGGAACTTCTGGAGCACGTCGCGGACCCGTGCCATGTCATCGACACTGTGCAGACCTCTCTGGAACTTGATGGCCAACTGCTGAGTGAATTCTTTTTCGGCCTCCTCGACGGTCAACAGTCTGTTGACAACGATATTAGGTTCGCGTCCACGCCGGTCGACACGGCCCTTCACGAAACAGATCGCTTCCGGGCACACGCGATCACCATAGTTCGCGAACTCTTCAGGCCACATGATGCACCGCAGAATCGTCTCGGAATCCTCGAAATCGAAATTGACATAACGCGAATGGCCGTTGCGATTCGGTTTCTTGGTCGCAGCTTTTTTGATCGATGTGATCATGCCTCCCAGCAAAACTTCGGTCCGGTCGTCCAGATCGGAGATGTTTCTCAAACTGTGGCTGACATGTCGCCGCAGTCGTCCACCGAATTCGGACAGAGGATGCGATGTCAGGTAAAACCCGAACGCTTCTTTTTCGTGAGCCAACCCTTGTCTCTGGGACCATTCCGGCACCTGGGGTGCGACAAACGATCCGACGTCCGCTTCCACAGCTTCGTCGTCACCAAACAGACTTTTCTGTCCCCGTTCCCGATCCTTGTGTTTGGAAATTGCCGACTGCAAAGCCCGCTCGACGAGCAACAGATGCTGAGCCCGGTGCAATCCCAGAGAATCCAGCGCACCGGCCTTGACCAACGTTTCGAGAGTGCTGCGATTCAGCACCTTGGGGCCCAGCCGGTCACACAGCTCAAATACATTCGTGTACGGACCACCGCTGTCGCGTTCCTGCACAATTGCGGACAAGGTCTGTTGGCCCACCCCTTTGATGGCTCCCAATCCAAATGCCAGACCATCATCCAAAACTGTGAATTTCACGTCGGACACATTGATATCCGGCGGCAGAACGCCGATGTCCATCCGTCGAGCGTCATCGACGTGTTCCGAAATTCGCTCCGAACTTTCCATACCGCACGAGAGCAGAGCAGCCATGAATTCTCGTGGAAAATGCGCCTTCATATAGGCGGTCTGGTAGGCCACAGCGCCGTAGGCGGTCGAATGCGACTTGTTGAAGCCATATCCAGCAAATTTCTCGATCAACTCGAACAAGTTAATCGCCGTCTGTTGATCCAGCCCCCGCTGTTCCGCCCCGGCAACATACTGCTCGCGAAACTCGGCGATGGTCTTCAGCTTCTTTTTGCTGATGGCCTTGATGCAGCGATAGGCAGCCGGCAATTCGATGCCTCCCACCCGATTCAAGATCCGCATGACCTGTTCCTGGTAGACCATGACTCCATAGGTCTCTTCCAGAATTTCATCGACAATTGGATGCACCTTGGCAACCGCCTGACGTTGATGTTTGACGTTCACATAGTCCATCACCATTCCACCTTCCAACGGACCGGGCCGGTAGAGTGCGGAAGTGGCGATGATGTCCAGGAAGCTGTCTGGTTTCATCTTGGTCAGCAGGTCGCGCATGCCTCCGCTTTCCAACTGGAAGATGCCCTTGGTTTCGCCACGTTGCAGCAGAGCAAACGTCGCAGGATCATCCAGCGGAAATCTATGGGGATCGATGTCCGGACAATTCGGATTGTGTTTCTTGACGTTTTCGATCGCCATGTCCAGGATCGTCAGGTTGCGTAAACCGAGAAAATCCATTTTGAGCAGACCGACAGATTCAACCGTCGGTCCGTCCCACTGCGTGACGACGTCATCCTTGCCCGTGATGGTCTGCAATGGCACAAGGCGATCCAAAGGGACACTCGCGACAACAACTCCTGCGGCGTGCGTCCCCGCGCTGCGCGCCAGCCCTTCCAGACTCATGGCCAGGTCCAGAAGTTCTTTGACCTGCGGATCCTGCTCGTAGGCCTCTTTGAGTTCACTGCTGTCCTGCAGCGCTTCCTGCAACTTGATGTTCAGTGTATCCGGCACCATCTTGGCAAGATCGTCGACACGCGGCAGCGGGACAGACAACGCCCGCCCCACATCGCGGATGGCCGCCTTGGCTTTCAGAGTTCCAAAGGTACCGATCTGCGCCACGTTCTGATCACCGTACTTGGCCTTGGTGTAATCGATGACCTCTTGCCGTCGATTGCGACAAAAGTCGATGTCAATATCCGGAGGCTCATTGCGACTGGGATCCAGAAACCGTTCAAACAGCAGGTCGTACTTCAACGGGCAGACATTGCTTAGGCCGAGCAGGTAGGCCACCAGAGCACCACAGGCCGAACCGCGTGCCTGGCAGGGAATCTCCTGCTCTTCGGCAAAACGGACGAAATCCCAGACGATCAGAAAGTAACTGGCGTATCCCATCTGGTTGATGACGTCCAGTTCGTACTCCAATCGTTCGTGATGCGACTCGTCAATCTGGTCACCGTAACGCCACTCAAGACGATCCTGACAGATCTCCTGCAAATATTCGGAGTCCGATTTCCCATCGGGAGGATCGAATACTGGATAATGTCTGGCACCGAGATCCAATTCGATATCGACCCGATCCGCGATTTCCTGGGACATCCTCACCGCGTCCGGCAAATCGGAAAACGCGTCGTACATTTCCTGTGGCGACCGCACAAAGAACTCCTGACCCTCCATCCGCATGCGTTTGGCGTCACCACGACACGTCCGCGTGTTGACGCACAGCAGAATGTCATGGGACGCGGCATCGTCGCGGGTAAGGTAGTGAGCATCATTGGTGGCCACCACGGGCAACCCCATCCTGTGGGCAATATCCACGGTGCCCTGTTTGCAAATCCGCTGAATGTCCAGACCCGCATCCTGGACTTCCAGATAAAACCGGTCTCCAAAAACTTGGGAGAACCAGGCCGCCAGTTCGCGAGCCTCGTCGAAACGGTCAGCCAGAATCAACTTCGACAGATCACTCGACGCGCATCCTGACAGGCAGATGAGTCCCTCGTTGTTTTGTTCCAACAGCTCGCGATCGATGCGCGGCTTGTAGTGAAAGCCCTCCAGGTAGGCGATCGAAGACATTTTGACCAGGTTCTGGAATCCGGTGCGGTTCATGGCCAACAGCGTCAGGTGCGACTGGGCTTCACGCATCCGTGACGCGCCCCGCTGATGCCGGCTACCGGGTGCAATGTAGGCCTCATATCCCAGTATCGGCTTGATACCCTGAGTCTGACACGAACGATAGAATTCCATCGCGCCGTACAGATTGCCGTGGTCGGTAATCGCCAGGGCGTTCATGCCCATGTCTTTTGTCCGACCCACGAGCTCATCGATCCGATTCGCACCATCCAGCAGGCTGTAGTGTGTGTGGCAGTGCAGATGTACGAAAGGTCGCTCTTCGGTCATAACACGTCCTTTTGTCTGACGGGCCTTCTGTCGGGCAGCATCGCGTTCGGCAGTGTTTCCTCGTCCCACCGTCCCCCGCTCACCAGCGCCACACCGCAGCCGGAACACATCGGAAGCCGGCATCCATCGGCCAGCGAACGGCAGGACAATCCCCTGTGATCACAATCCCCTGTGAGCACAATCCCCGGAGAGCACAATCCCCCGCGGTTGTGAATTCTAACAACTCACCCCCCGTTCTCAATCAACGGATTGTCGGACATGGGCCGGCCGCAGCCGACAGCCACCAATCCGACGCTCCAGAAAGCACCGACGACGACGAGCCAAACCCAGTGAACGGCAGCGGATCCCGGCCAAATCAACCGAAACGGAGTCTCACTCCGGCTATCGGTTGCTGGAACCGCTGGATTGTCTCAGCGGAATTGAAGACATATTCTGTATTCTGGTTGCTGAACAGTCGAAATCTACAACAGCCACCTGCCCAAAACTCGACGGCAATCCCGGTGGCCGTTTCAGGAAACACCGACCGCGATCTAGTGTGGATTCCGCTGGCAAACAGAGCTTGTCAGCCGGCTGTCTTCTTGGATTTACGCGTGTTCACATCAAAGGCATTCGTCGTCTTGTCTACAGATCATTCCCATCCCGTCGTCCAACGCACGATCGTGGTCATGCCCGCTTACAACGCGGAATCCACAATCCGGCAAACGGTCGCCGACATTCCAGCTGACAGTGTCGACGAGATCATTCTGGTTGATGATTGCAGCACTGATCAAACGGTCAACGTCGCGCGCGAGCTGGGTTTGACGGTGGTGCAACACGAAACCAACGGGGGTTATGGAGCAAACCAGAAATCGTGCTACCAACATGCTTTGGACCGCGGTGCCGATTTCGTGGTGATGGTCCATCCGGACTATCAATACGACAGCCGCACGGTGGGCGCAGCCGTCGAATTTCTCAGGCTCGACATCTGCGATGTGATTCTGGGATCACGCATCCGCACTCGGCGCGAAGCCCTGGCCGGTGGCATGCCGGTCTATAAGTATCTGGCCAACCGGCTATTGACGATTATCGAGAACGTTGTTTTGGGACAGAATCTGGGCGAATTCCACAGTGGTTTCCGCGCCTACCGACGCTCGGTGCTGGAGACGATTCCGTTTGAGCGGAATTCAGACGACTTCGCGTTCGATAGCCAGTTTCTGGCGCAAGCCGTGCACTTCGGGTTTCGGATCGGAGACGTGCCGGTCCCGGTGCGTTACTTTGCCGAAGCTTCCAGCATCAGTTTTCGTCGCAGTGTGACGTATGGCCTGGCAACCTTGAATGTGCTGGCCAAATTCTGGCTGAACCGGTTGCGTGTCATCCGCTGCCCGTTGTTTCAGCCCAGGCAGGCTTCCTGACCACCGGCGGCAGTCGCGAAAGTCGGTCAGCGAACCTGAGCGTCTGGCGGAAGTGCGCGATGACAGCAGCAACGCGGGCGCTCAGTTGAGTTCCTTGTAGGCATCGTAACCCAGGTACATCACCAGAGCAGCGCTCACCAGAAACGTGATGTCCATCACGACATGACCAGCAAAAGGAAAGCCCATCGCCAGGTCAGCCGCCGCGGCAACCGCAACCAATCCGGCCGCCACCATGGAGCCAATGATCATTTTTTTCGAAGTACCCGACATACACCGACCTCAAACACCGCACCCCAACACACGCCACACGACACACCGCACACGCGGGGCCCGCTCACCGAACCCAACCGAGTATAGGCCAAACATCCGGCATGGTGCCAGCCGTTTTCCCCGAACCCGCAGGCTGAGGCTCCAGGTTTGCCCTGGCCGGCCGTACAAAGCACAGCGGCACAGTCCAGGAAAACATGCCCCTGTCGGTTATTCTCAATGTGCAGTTTTCTCCGATCAGGCTTGACCGGCCTTGAGAAGACACTCCACGGCCTCGCGACCGGTCATCCCCACAACCACGCCGAAGTCTGCTGCTTTGGGGGTCACGCCGACGATGCGGGCATCAAACAAATCCTCCGGCTCGACCAATGGCTGAGCCGGTGTTCCTTTGGCAATCGCGATGGCCTGATCAAATTCTGCGGGTGTCGCCAGATCGTAGATGCCGCAACCGACAATGCCCGTTTTGGTAAGAATGGAGCAGTATTGCCCCTGCTCCCAGCGATTACTGATCCCAATCGCGGTCCCGTTGTCGAACTTCAACTCGCGGCTCGTCGTTCTTGGCAAGGGATCTTCCATGCGCTGATGGCCCTCTCGTCGCAGGTCTGAAAATGTGTTCTCCCGTGCGCGCAGTCTATGCGCATCGTAACCAAAAATCCATCCGCTCGGCGATGGCCTGACAGTCCCGCGCCCGCGCATCCCCTTCCGGCAATCCCGTGTGCCGCGTCGCGAGGCTCGTTTCCCACAAACTCCCGTCATGGCAATCCGTCTATCGCGATGCCCCGTCCGGTTGTGTCAGGCGCCGGGAAACGCTCCGGTATAACACTGCTCCAAGACCTGATACCAGGCATCCAGTGTTCGAGACGCAATGAAGCGGGCCTTAACCAGATCGTGTTGCGGATGCAGCAGGGCGTACTGGATGCCGAACTTCCGCATCTTGCGCAGAGCATCGGTTGGTGTGTAGACGGTCCGAGTCAAATCCATATGTTCCATCAGAGTCTGTTTCTGCTGCACCAGGTCAGGAAAGTCGGGTTGCGATCGACCATCCAGCAACTGTCGGACCTGAGAGAAAATCCAGGGATTGCCGATCGCCCCGCGGGCGATGCTGACACCGTCGACTCCCGTGGATTGCAACATGCGCACGCAGGCGGCCGCGTCGACCAGGTCGCCACTGCCAATCACAGTCCGGTGCCCGACGTGCTGCTTGACTTCAGCCAGAAAATCCCAGTCGCTGGGACCGCGATAGCGTTGTTCCACTGTTCGCGGATGTACGGTGACTCCGGCCACGCCGCAATCGAACACGCGATCCAGGATTTGGAAGAACTGGCTGCGGCTGTTTGCCGAATCATCAATGCCCCGTCGCAACTTGACCGTCACCGGCAACTGATCACCGACGGCGTCACACACCTGCCGCACAATCTGAACAGCCACCTCGGGTTGTCCAAGATGAAATCCTCCACGACAGCGTCCCATCGCTTTCTTGACCGGGCAGCCAAAATTGATGTCGATCACGTCGAAACCCTCGTCCGCCAGACGAGACGCTGCCGGACCGAAGTTCTCTGGAACCGATCCCATCAACTGGGCGCCAGCCGGTCGCAGGTCATCGGTGACCATCAGATAGCGTCGCGTCCGCTGACGCCTTTTGAGGCTGGTGACAAATTGATCCAGCATGACTTCAGCCACCGTATACGCCGCTCCCATCCGCCGGGCCAAAACCCGCATGGGCCAGTCGCTGTAACCACTCAACGCTGCCTGGACACAGGGCGATTCGAGGACCAGAGAGCCAATCTGTAACTGCCGACGGTGAGCCATGGTACGCTCAAATTACAGGTGTGGCGGCATCTCGGCAAGCAGCAGCCCCTCCACCGGCCAAACCAACAGGCCGACGGCCAGTCTTCGATTTGTCGATGGCCTCGTGAGCCGCTAAGATTGTGACAACACGATGCAACGCGGTCAGACCGTTGTGGACCTCGGTTGAGACGACCGAGACAGGCTGCGGAAAGCCAACCCACCCCTGGCTCCGCCTTGCGTCGCCGTCGCTTTCCATCAAGGAGATTGCTCCATGCCAGCCCGCAAACTGAATCGACGTAGGTTCCTTCGACGGTCAGCCGCTCTGGCGACAGTCCCGCTGACAACGCTGCCGGCCTGGGGCAAGGATGGCCGTCCCCCGGTCACCAATCCCCGCGCCACCTCGGGCGATCAGCGATTCGAACCCGATTGGAAAAACCGACTGACCATCAGTGTCGGCCCCAAGTCAGCCGATCTGCAGGGACAGACAGACCGCGTGATTCAGGCGGCCATCGATTATGTCGCCCGCTTGGGAGGTGGGACTGTTCGCATCCAGCCTGGTCGCTACACACTTCGCAATTCGGTCTTTCTGGCCTCACGAGTCCGCTTGCTCGGCAGCGGACCCGAGACCGTGCTGACCAAAGGCCCCTCGAAAACCACGCGACTGGCGGACGACTCGGATTGGTACGACCAGGAGATCACTTTGCAGGACAGCACCGGTTTCCAGATCGGCGACGGCGTCTGCCTGACCACGAATCGCCCCGGCGGCGGTACCGACGTACTCAAACGCACCCTCATTGCCCGCAGCGGTAATCGTTTCAAATTGGATCGTCCGTTGCGCAAGAACTATTGGCTTTCGCGTGAGTCCACAGCTGCCACGCTGTTCCCGTTACTGACCAGCGAATACACAAGGCACGTGGTCATTGAGAGTCTGACACTGGACGGCAACAGAGCCGAAAACGACAACCTGAACGGCAACTTCGGTGGTTGTATTTTCCTTCAGGACTGCAACCGCTACACAATTCGCGACGTCACAGCCAGCCACTACAATGGTGACGGCATCAGCTGGCAGATCTCACACGATGTCAACATCGAGAATTGCCGCAGCGTCGACAATGCAGGACTGGGCCTGCACCCGGGATCCGGTTCACAGCGTCCCGTGATCCGCAACAACCGCATCGAGCGAAACCGACTCGGTTTGTTTTTCTGCTGGGGCGTCAAGTATGGACTGGCGGAACAGAATGTGATCGATGGCAACGCGACATACGGAGTGTCGATCGGTCATTGTGACACAGACAACGTGGTCCGCGACAACGTGATCCGCAACAGTGGCGAGGTTGGAATCCTGTTCCGCGATGATGCCCGGGGCCGCGACTTCTGGCCACATCGCAACCGGATCGAGAACAATCAGATCACCAACAGTGGGGGGGCCCAGGGTGTCGGAATCGATGTCCGAGGCAAAACCCGCAAGGTGGCCATTCGCGGTAACACGATTCGAGAAACGCGCAAGCCAATGCAGCGGGTGGGAGTGCGTTTGGGGGCCGCAACGACACAGATCAATATGGAAAAGAACCAGATTGAAGGCTTCAAATCAGAAATCGAGAATCTGCAGACCCCGGCGAAACCGTAGCCATCTGGGATGCTGCACGACGGGCACCACAGCGGACCCTGGTGTCCGCGACAGCCGTCGTGTGGCAATGGGTCGGTCCATGACAGCATCGAGCTAGATGGATGGCATCAGTCCCAAGCCGGCACGATAACTGTCCAGGAACTTGCGTCGACCGATGTGTTGGATGGCAGCTTCCCACTCGGCCGCCAATTGATCCAACACCGTCTGGGCCTCGATTTGCTCCCGAATCGCCCGCCGAACGGCCGTGCCAAGCGTTGCGCGAAACCGTTCCCGCTCGACAAACGAAAAGTCAGCCACAACAGCGGCTGATTTCAGACTGTCAGCTGTCGCACGGATGTACTGCCCGCATTCCTGCGACGTCAGCCGATGTCCGACCCAGCCAACAGCTTGGCGCAATTGGGAATGGCGGCAGAGGCTCCGCGCGCCATCCGGCAGGGCCACACGGACCTGTTCGATCGTCAGCCGACGCAGCAACTGGCACGCAGCCAGTTGCTGCCGTTCAGAACATCCCGAGCGGATGGCAATCCCCAGACCACTCCAGCCCACAACACCAACATGGTTGATGCGATCACCTTTGATGCCTGTCCATGCCTCTTCAGAAATGTCAAACACCTGCCGCGTCCCCGGGAGCCGACAAAAACCCAACACGATATCCTGACCTCGATCGAATGCCTGCTGGGAACGCGCCGCGGGCGTTCCTTTGGCGCCTGGTCCAATTGACAGCTGACCCGCGTCGCGCGACGACTCGAAAGCAAACGTCATGGCAGCCTGTCCCGACAACATCAACCGCCGCGCTTCGGCCACGGACATCTGCAGGGAACCGGCCTCCAGATTGCGGACGATGCGTTGCATGAACTCCAAGCCACGTACAAAGCCAGGCCGATCGATCAACGGTTTTCCAGTTGAGATATCAAACAGCAGCGAGTAATTTGCGGGATGCTTGGAATACGCGACGCTATGCGCCAGAAACATCGTGGGCAAAAATTGGCTTCCCCAGGGCTCCACAATCGGCAGACCGCGCGTCCAATCCTGCTGTTTCTGCAGCAGATGTTCATAGTCCTCCCAGGTCTCCGGAGGTTTCAGTTCCGCCGCATCCAACAAGTCCTGTCGATAGTAGCAAATCAGGCTGGGACAACTCACCGGCACGACTGTGGGCTGTTCACCGCGCATCGCCACACTGTGCCGCAAGCCGGGAAGCAGGTCGACCCAGTGCAACACGCGGGTCGACAACTGCGTTTGAGGAATGGGCTGCAATAATCCCGCAGCAGAGTAGTCGGCCAGTTCGGCGAGCGGCAAAACGATTAACTGTGAGTCCTGGCTGACAGCGGCGTCGACATTGTCAACGACATCGTCCTGCACTTCAAATTCGATCACGCGGCAAGCCGCGCCCGATTGAGCCGACCATTCTTCGAGCGTCGAGTGCATGGCGGTTTTCAGGCCCAGGCTCTCTGGAACCAGCAGGTCCATGCGCATGTCCGCGAACGGTAACGGATCGGGTTCTGCCTGGGGCTCCGAATCCGGGCACCCCGACAGCAACAACAACATGGCCCAAGCAGCGGTCAGTTGGCCACAACATGATCTGCGATTCGACGAAACGTCAGCCATCGCTTCCGAGTTCCACAGGGATGTTCACTTTGCGCCCACCACGGATGATCGTCAGGTTCACCATATCACCCGCGTGTTTTGATTCAATATAACTCAAGAAATCGTCCGCGCTGTTCACCAGCTTGCCATCCACTTCAATAATCAGGTCAGCCTGACTGCGATCGATGATCAGGAACGGCCCACGCCTTTGCCGGAGTGGACCACGCAAACCCGCCCGCTCGGCCGGCCCATTGGGCGTCAACCGAGCAATCAGCAGCCCGTCGTCCGTCTCGTACACACGCTGGATTCCAATTTCCGGACGGATAATCCTCCCGAATTTGATCAGTTGCTGCGCAACCCGATTGACAAGGCTGGCAGGGATCGCGAATCCGACACCGGCACTTTGACCGGTTTTGCTGGCGATCGCCGTATTGATCCCAATCAGTTCGCCGCGCGTGTTCAGCAACGGACCTCCAGAATTCCCCGGATTCACAGCCGCATCGATTTGAATGATCGACCGAATTGTCCGATTGCCACGCAGGGTCAATGAGCGATTCAAGCTGGAGATGATTCCGGTGGTCATGGTCCGTTCCAAACCGAACGGATTGCCGATGGCAAATACCCGCATTCCGACTTTCAGGCGTCCGGTCTCGGCAAAGCGAACGGGATGCAGCCCGTCTTCGGGAACTTGAATCCGGATCACAGCCAGGTCATTGATTGGATCGCTCCCAACCAGATGCGCATCAAAGGATTTCCCGTTGAACAGCGTCACCGAAACTTCACGGGCGCCTTCCAACACGTGGAAATTTGTCAGCACATGCCCTTGCGTGTCAAGAATCACACCCGACCCGGTGCCTTCAGAAGGCCCTTCCAACAAGAAGAATCCGTCGCTGCGCAGCGTCTTCGTCGTGATATTCACCACACCGCGGTTGCACTTCTCGTACACCAGTACATTGACCGCTTCTTCCGGAGACAATGTCCAGTCCGGTTGATCGGTCTGGTCTGGCGAGCTTGGATCAGCCTGGCCGGCGGGTCCGGCTTGCGGCTGCGACCGCGGCGGCTTCAACTGGGGTCCACCGGATGCCGCCCCGTCCTGAGCACGCACCTGTGCCACGGGAGATGCCAGCGGGCTCGTCAACCAAAGTGTCACCAGTGAGGCAACACATGCGGAAACACAGCACGTGGAAACCATCTTCATCAGACCGATCCTCCACAATCGCGTTCGTGATCCTTGAAGGCAGCCGGAATTCTCCGGTGACTCTCGCAACTCGGTCAGCCACGATCGAGCACCAGATCTATAAGATGTTTCCAGAAATGTCTCAAGGTGGGCATCGGAATATTACTGGTTCCCGAACCGCAGACCTGTCGTTTCTCGCTGCCCCATTGCGATCTCAGACGTCCACGGTCTGGTGGTCACATGCCGAGTTGATTCGGTTCTCACGATTGCGACAGGCGTGCAAATGAGACAGCGGGCGTCGGCCGACAACCGGGGCCGGACGGCATTCCGTCGCCGAGCCCGTTGACGTAAGATCTCCCGGAGCGGATATTGCTCGATTGGCCTGGCGAGGAGGCGGACATGCAGCGGCTGGGGATATTGACAGCTGGGGGCGACACACCCGCCTTGAATGCCACGCTGTACGGTGCCGTAGAGCGCGCCAATGCCTCGGGAATCGAACTCTACGGCATTGTCAACGGATTCTCCGGATTGTTGAATCCACGGGTTCCGCACGTCCATTTGAATCCCCTGTTTTCCTCGATCCCGGAGCTCGACCCGACCGTCGGCGGAACGCTGCTTGGGGCGAGTCGAACCTACATCGACCCCACGGCCACCCAGGATTTGACGCGGGTCGCCGAACACGTCGAGAAACTGGAGCTTGACGGACTGATCTGCGTCGGTGGAGACGGAACGATCAACGGAATGCAGCCTCTATCCTCGCGGTTCCCCTGTGTGCTGGCGCCCAAGACAATCGACAACGATCTGGGGCTGAACTACATCGATGAACCCAACGAACGCTCGCTGCGAGACGCGACTGCCGCGCGACCGCAGCCATCCGCCACCGCTCCAGATTTGGATCTGGAAAAAATCATAAACTACGTGACTCCCGGGTATGCCACCGCCGTGTTTGTCGCCAGTTCGGCGATTGAGCGGATCCGCACCACGGCCGAAAGCCACCGCCGAATCGCCATTATCGAAGTGATGGGGCGACAGTCTGGTTACATCGCTCTGGGTTCGGCATATGGACAACCGGACATCATCCTGATTCCCGAAATCCCCGTGAACCTCACCGCGGTGGAACGGCGCATCCGCGAGCTATACGAATTGCAGCGACACGTTGTCATCGTCGTCGGGGAAGGTGTTGTCGATGAGACCGGACGTCAACTGGGTGCGGTGACTTCCAGCGTCGACCCGGCCGGAAACCTGCTTTTCTCCGGAGCCGCCGAAGCGTTGAAGCACCTGCTTCTTCAACGCTTCGAACACGATTATTTCCAACAGGTACGTCCCGACGAAGACCTGAGTTCCGCGATTTTCACTCGCAAAGTCGGCCACACACAACGCGGTGGCCGCCCGATCCGCTTCGACCGATTTCACGCGGTTCAGATCGGCGGCAAGGCCGTAGAACTTCTGATCGACGGTCAAAACAACTTCCTGTCCACGCTGCAGTGGAGTCTCAGCCGGGGTTTCCACACGGACGCCCTAGCGGCACACAAGCTGCGCGATCGGAAGCAGCTGATGCACCCGCGGCAAGTGCATCCGTCGTTGTACGATGCGACCCGGTTCCAACCGACATCGCTGGGAATCAACTACCTGAACAACATTTTCACTGGCGCCATCGGTTCAGAAGATGTTGAGCACATTCGCTGCGCTCTGTTTCCGCCCCACAAGATTGGCACCCGTTATCAGAGCGTCAATATCGACATCCAGAGACGTATGCAATCTCTGTGATGCCCGTTTTGTGTTGCCCGTGCCGCGGAGCACTCTTGGTCGGACCGCAACCGGTCGGCGATCCAGGCTATTGGCTCAGGCTGCCAGCTCAGCCCGCGCGCATCGGATGCGGCACACACTCCGTGTGCCCGCTGCGCCGGGCATCACACCCCCGTCGGCGCTGTCTCAGCTGGTCACTCACAATGCGAATGGTTTCTCCTTGGACGCGTCGGCACCGAAGGCCTTGCGCAACACGGCAGCATTGGCCGCCACCGTTTTGTCCAGACCGGCCATTTTCAGAAAGTAAACACCCTTGCCTTTGACATTCAACATGACAGACACGACCCGTGATCCGGGCACCGGCTTGGTTTTGCGCAGAAATGGTGGTCCGTCGGGTTTGTTGTACGTGCCGCTCACTTCAACCACGATGTATTTTCCGTGCTTGCAATCACCGGTGGTGATCTTCTGTTTGCGGCCCTGCGGTTGAAACTGCTTGACCCATCGGTCGATATTGGCCTGAGCGCCTCCGCCCCCGAAGCCAAAGGACGAAATCACCAGTTCGGCTGCGGTCTTGTCCCCTTTGGCAGCCGGAATCTGGAATTGTGCCAGACGCAACCGGTTGGATGGTTTTTGTTGTTTCCATCCCGTCGGCACAACCAGCGTGATGTCCTTGACCTTGACCTGCGCGTCCTTACCTTTTTCGTCGGCTCGAATCGCAAACGTGCTATCGGAGACAACAAACGGGGCCAGGGTCAACAGTGTGACCAAGACGGTCCATCGAGCATGCATCATGTCAGACCTCATCTGCGAAAACGGCACAAGCGGGCAAACGTCAAAAGACGAACTCATTCTCAACGAGCCAGCTGCCGATTTCAACCGGACCGCCCGGGATTGCCTCCCCGGGATTCGCTGCGCGTCATCGGCAGTCCGGCCTCGCGGTTCCGCGCCCACAGAATTTCCGGCAGTGGCTGATGCAACCGCTCCAGGGTATATTGAGCGACCGTCCCATACTGATTTCCTCCTCGAACAGCGACGCCCCCCATGCAAGTCCGCCAGAGAATCGTTTGGATGCTCGGCACTGGCCTGGGTGTGGGAATGGCTCCGATCATGCCTGGAACGCTGGGCAGCCTGTGGGGGCCGCCACTGGTTTGGATACTCCAAGCCGCCCCACTGCCGGCTCTCGTCCACGCATTGATCGCTGTCGCGATTTTTCTCGTGGGAATACCCATCTGTGCTCGCGTAGCTCGGCAGCTGGGGACCCACGATCCCGGCGCCGTGGTCTTCGACGAGATCGCCGCGTTTCCCCTCGTGTTTGCCGTGACTCCGGTGACCGTCAAGTCGGCTGTGCTGGGGTTCGTCTGGTTCCGGCTGTTTGACATACTGAAGCCCTGGCCAGCCCGACGTGCGGAACGGTTTGACGGTGGACTGGGGATCATGCTCGACGATCAAGTGGCGGCGGTGTATGCGTCCCTGATGCTGTGGTTGACGCTGCAGGTCTGGCAGTGACAGAATTGGCCGCGTGGCGCACGGGCGCCAGCGGATTGGTCTGGCGATTGTCAAATGGATTTCCGGAACCTGATCGGACCAGGCGAGCGACTGACCTCATAGACGAAAGGATGCCGAATGACGGCCACACTCATTGATGGCAAACGGATTGCGAAACAGCTTCGGACCGCGTTGCAACAGGACGTGGCGGCGTTTGCGGAACACAGCGGAATTCAACCTCATTTGTGCGCCATTTTGACCGGGGACGACCCGGCCAGCGCCGTGTATGTGCGGAACAAGCAGCGCGCCTGCGATGACGTGGGGATCCGCAGCACGCTGCACCGCCGGCCGGCCAACACGACGCAAAGCGAACTTCTGGAACTGGTTGCTCAGACCAACCAGGACTCCACCGTCCACGGGATTCTCGTACAGCTTCCCTTGCCGTCTCAGATCGACGCGACAGCGGTGTTAGACGCCATCAGTCCACTGAAGGACGTGGATGCCTTCCACCCGGAAAACGTGGGCCTGCTGGTCCAGGGCCGGCCGAGGTTTATTCCCTGCACCCCGCAAGCGGTGCAGTATCTGCTTGCGGACTGTGGAGCCTCGGTATCGGGCGCGCACGTCGTGGTTCTGGGCCGAAGCGAAATCGTAGGTAAGCCGGTTGCCACGCTGCTAGCGCAGAAGGGACCGCAGGGCAATGCCACCGTCACGCTGTGCCACAGCCGCACCCGCGATGTGGGCTCGGTCCTGCGCACGGCAGACATCATCGTGGCCGCACTGGGTGTGCCGCGATTCGTGACGGCAGACATGGTCAAGCCTGGAGCTGTGGTGATCGATGTGGGCATCAATCGCACGGATACAGGGTTGGTGGGCGATGTGGATTTCGAGCAGGTCGTGCCGATCGCCGGAGCCATCACACCGGTTCCCGGCGGAGTCGGCCCGATGACAATCGCCATGCTGTTGAAAAACACGTTGTCCGCCGCGCGACAGGCCGCACAGGCCTGATCTCCGCCAGCGAAATTCTGTCGCCCGGGCATGTCGACGGCCCCGGCTATTGACGGCAGGTCACCAATCGCTAGAATCCGACACAGAATCACTGGGGCCGTAGCTCAATTGGTTAGAGTACCGGACTGTCGATCCGGGGGTTGCGGGTTCAAGTCCCGTCGGCCTCGCTAGTGAAAAAGCCGCTGTCTGTCATGGACGGCGGCTTTTTGTTTGCGGCAAGCCAATTTTCCGTCCAGCGGCTGGTCCCGCAACAGATGCCACGTTACCCCGTGTCCCGGTCTGGACCTGCCGTCCCAGCGTGGAATGTGACTGCTGGTGATCTCGTCCCCTGTGTGGCCTGGGCATGAGATCTCCCAAAAAAACGCACCAATCCTCCGATCGCAATCGACGGCAATGTGGCGGCTTCGATAGGATAGAAGCACAATTGTTGAATCACCCCGAATTTGCGAAACGTGCGTGCGGCGACCACGTTTTCAGATTTCAGCCACTGGCCAACGAATGAGGACAGATCCCATGCGCTGGATGAGCCTGTTGATATTGGCAGCCTGCCTGCCCGGTTGTCAGGAGATCCAAACCGCATTGGGACGGAACCCTGTCGAGCAACTGTCAAAAAACGGCGCAGACTCGGTGATCACGGACTCCGCAGGGCAGATCGTGTCGATCACCTTCTCGAATTCGGCCAACGATGACACACTGTCGTACCTCGTCGGGCTGACACATCTCCGCGACCTGGACCTGGGCCATTCGCGGATCACCGACGATGGGCTGAAACACCTGCGAGGACTGAGCAGCCTGGAATCCCTGTGGATGCACGAGACGAAAATCACGGATGCAGGCCTGCAACACATCAACGCGCTGACCAACATTTGGAGTCTCACACTGGCGGGCACGAAAATCAGCGACGCGGGGCTTCAAGTCATTCAGGATCTGAAGAAGCTGGAAGTCCTCAACCTCCGGTCCACTGGAATCACAGATGCCGGCCTGGAACACCTGTCTTCGTTTCCGGAACTGGAGTGGCTGGGGCTGGATAGCACTCAGATCACCGATGCGGGATTGAAGTCGCTGAGTGACATAGAGAGTCTGGAAAAACTCTACCTGGTCGACACCAAAATCGCCGACGCCGCCATGGAGTCCGTCGGACAAATGACCCGATTGAAAGAACTGGACTTGTACGGGACCAAGGTCACGGATCGCGGTCTGACCCAGCTCGAATCACTGACAAATCTGGAAATCCTGGGGCTCACCTTCACGAAGATCACCGATGCCGGCCTGAAGAAAATCCAAAACATGACCTCGTTGGAGAAACTCTTTCTCAGCGGCACTCAGGTCAGCGATGCCGGCCTGGAATACCTCGGCACTCTGACCCAACTCGAATTTCTGGATGTCAGTGACACACGAGTCACCGGCACCGGCCTGAAACATCTGCAGCCCCTGCAGCATCTCGAATCACTGTGGCTCTCCAACAGTCCGGTGACCGATGCCACGGTGGCCAACATCACGGTGCTTTCCCATCTCACAAAAGAACTCGCGCTTTCAGAAACTCTGATCACAGATTCTGGACTCCGACACCTGGAAGGACTGAAACAACTGGATTCGTTGCAGTTGCACAGAGTCAAGGTCTCTGAACACGCCGTTGCGGAACTCCGGCGCGCACTGCCTCAAACAACCATTTCGATACGCTGAGACTCACGTCCCGTTGTCTGTCAGTAAACGCCTCGGCACCTCAGCGTCCTGACCAGCGATCCGATCACTCGGGCTGGTCCTCCAGAAACTCGTTGGACGTCTGAAAGATGCCAATCGCCAGACATCCGTCCGGGCTGTGGGCGGTGTGGATCGAATCGGGTTTTCGCCACACGAAATTACCCGACGTACACGCGCCGTGTTCATCAACCAGGCTGCCTTCGAGCACAAATGTCTGCTCGACTCCGACATGCCGATGCCGCGGTAATCGCGCTCCCGGAGCGACTCGAAACAGAGCCGTATGCGCTTCGGTCTCGGCGCAGCTCCACAAGAGCTTGATCTCGATGCCCGGGAATGGTGTGGGTTGCCATTCCAATTGAGCAACATCAACATAGATCGAACCAGGGGACTCGGATGTCACGCAACGTACTCCCGTCGTTTTATCCTCGTTCGCAACCCGCCTCCGCTCCCTACGCTGACGTTCGCCTAACCGGCGGCATCCAAACGCGCCCGACGTGTACTAGCCCGGACCACCGCTGACCGAACCACCGCTGACGGCCGGAAGAACGACTGCAGCAGACAACAGAACCACCAGAGTATGTGGCCAAAATCTGACGATCGCAACGCATGCCGGCCCAGCGTTACCCAACTTGAGTGCCCGGTCCTGCGACCGCGACAATGCACCGCAGCCAATAGCCACAGCCCAGACCTCGTGTCGCAAATCACAAGTTGACGTGCTCCCGGCAGAAATGCGAGCCCCCCATGTCCACCGCCTTGATTCTGCTGCTGACACAAGGGCTGCTGGGTGCTGCGGACACATTCTGGTATCACGAGTGGCGACTGCAGTTGCCACGGTGGACCAGCGCCCGCCGCGAACTCCGACTGCACGCCAGTCGCGACTTTGCCTATGCCATCGTATTCGGCTCACTCGCCTGGTACACCTGGGACGGTTTGCTGGCCTGGGCGCTGAGTGGCATCCTGCTGCTCGAAATCGCAATCACGCTTTGGGATTTTGTCGAAGAAGATCTCAGGCGCAAGCTACCCGCTGGTGAACGGGTGATGCACACCATCATGAGCATCATTTACGGCGCGTTTCTGGCATGCCTGATCCCCGAAATGGTCGCTTGGTCGGCCCGCTCTACCGCCTTTGCCGCAGCGGAATACGGCCTGATCAGTGTCCTGCTGACGCTGATGGCGGTGGGTGTGTGCGTCTCGGGACTCCGTGATCTGCTGGCCAGTTTCCGGCTGGACAGACCGCCGTCGCCAACCGCATCCGAAACGGTCGATGGTCCGTGACTGCCGCACCGTCGATCGCCAGGTTGTGACGCAGCAACAATGATCCCGTGGCCAGTGGTTGCGGCAAGAATCCGTGACGTCGACTTGACGACTGCGGCCAGCGTGCGGATCGCTGCTCCAACTGTCTCGCCTGATTGTGGCGAACGGGTGCAGTCGGTAATCTGAAGGCGTTGTCAGATTGTAGCGGACAATCGGCGCGCCGCTCACGTCACCAAGCGGAGAGACTTTGATGCCGCAATTCGTCTATTGTCTAAATGCCAGTACGATCAAAACGACTCCCATCCTGGAACAGATTCGGGTCGCAGCGTCCGCCGGCTATCAAGCCATCGAGCTCTGGCACGACGACATCGATGCTCATGTTGCCAACGGAGGACGGGTGGCCGATGTGTGCCATGCATTGCAAGATCACGGACTGCAGGTCCCGACCACAATTTTCCTCAAAGGCTGGTGGGACACCGTCGGCCCGGTTTACGATTCGGCTCTCGACGAAACCCGGCGGCGTCTGTCTCAGTCGCAGGCCCTCGGCGCCAGTTTCGCCATCGCTGGTCCGCCGCTGGGGCCGGTAGATTTCGAGGTCGGCGCCAAGAACTACGCTCGGTTGCTGGAAGTGGGGCGTGAATTTGGTGTCAAGCCGGTGATGGAATATCTGGGATTTGCGGAACAGGTGAACTCGATCGAAGCGGCGCTCCATGTCATGTCGGCTTGCGGTGACGATGACGCCACCACGGTTCTGGATCCGTTTCACTGCTTCCGAGGTGGCGGTCCGATTGCGTCAGTGAGCCTGCTGACTTCCGACCAGGTGGCCATCGCGCATTTCAACGACTCGCCCGAGTTCCCGCCGTCAACTCTCCAGCAGGATTGCGACCGGGTGATGCCCGGTGACGGGAGCGTCGATCTGGCGCAATTCTGCCGGTGCCTGTCTGGAATCGGCTACGATCGCTGGCTGTCGCTGGAGTTATTCAACCGCGACCTGTGGGCCCGGAATCCACTCGACGTCGCCGTGGAGGGTCTGGAGAAGATGAGAAACGTGGCCGAGAGTTGAATTGCCGGCAGTGGAGTGGCATCAGACACGTGTGGACTGCCATCGACCGCTGTAGAACCAGGCGGCCACCAGAGCGCCTCGCAGAGTCACATCGGCGCACATCCCGATCCAGGCACCGATCAAGCCTCCCTCGAAATAAACGCCAAACAACCAGGCCACGGGAACCCGCACTCCGAGCACTGTGATCGCGGTCACGATCATCGGTGTCAGCGTATCGCCGGCTCCGCGCAAAGCCGCGGTATAAATGATCGCCGCCACCAGTGGTACCTGAAAAAAGGCCAGCATACGAAACGCAGGGACACCCACAGCATGTACGTCGGCCTCGGTGTGCATAATCCGGTAGATCGCAGGCGCACCGAAATAGAACACGACAGACAATCCCACAGCCAGAAAGCAGCATTGGCAGACCGCCTCGTGCCCGGCTCGTGCAGCGCGACTGGGCAAACCGGCACCCAGCGATTGTCCGATCAACGTGGCCGCCGCATACCCCCAAGCTACCGCCGGAAGATAGGTTATGGCTTCAATCTCGATTCCAACGACGTGCGCGGCAAACGGCGTGCTATCGAAGCGGCCTCCGCCCAGGCTGGCAATCACCATCAAGAACAAGAACTGGCTGCCCCACATGATTCCCCCATCAATGGCAGCCGGCGTTCCGATCCGCAAGATGCGGCCAACCAGTTCACTTTGGAACCTGAGCGCCGCGCGGTGCAGTCGCAGCCCACTGGTCCCCCGAAGCAATGCTGCGATCATCAACACTCCACCCAGGAACCGAGCCAGAATCGTACCTATGACGATGCCGTTCACCCCCTGCGGACTCAGCGGTCCCCATCCAAACACAAAAGCTGTGGACAGAACCATGTTCGACAGACTGACCAGTCCCAAAATGCACATCGGGGTCCGCATATCTCCTGCGCCGCGAAAGGCGGCGGCACCAATCAAACTGAAACTGGTGAACAAGTGACCGAAACAATCGATCTGCAGGTAGCGCACCACAATGTCCCGCGTGGTGGCGTTCATGTCGAGCAGCCACGGCAGCCAAGGCGCCAGTCCGTACATCAGGCCGCAGACACCACATCCGGCCAGCCCCGCCATCAGCAATGAACAGTTGGCAACCGCATTGGCTTGGCGGAATTCGCCGGCTCCCCAGTGCCGCGCCACGAGTGCCGTGGTCCCCACGCCCACCAGGCCAAACAACATCGAGGCCAACCAACTCACGTAGGCCGCCAGGCCGATCGCCGAAGTGGCTTCGGAACTGATGCGGCCCGAGAGCCAGGTGTCATAGAACCCAACGCAAAACGACAGCAACTGTTCACAAAGCACGGGCAATGCGAGCAGGAAAACCGTCCGGCGAACGTTGCTGGTCAGCAAATGGTTATGGTCACTGCTGGCTCGGGCATGTGCCTGCTCAGTCATTCCCGATCGCGGCTCCCTCAAATGGCTTCACGACGGCAAATAGCTCGACGACGGCGGCAAGCACCGAATTCGAGCATTCAATGATTGCGCGGTGAATCATGCGTTCAGCCTGGAGCCAGAGGGAGCCACACCCACATCAGATAGGCGATTGGACCAGCGTAGAGCACACTATCGAGCAGATCCAGCAAGCCACCAAAACCCGGCATCAAGGCGGCCGAATCTTTGGCTCCCACATCGCGTTTGATCAAGGACTCGCACAGGTCTCCCACCAGACCCACGGCTCCAATCAGCAGCCCATACAGCGCAGCCCATCCCCAGTGGCAGGGCACGGCTTGCGGGTCGAACAGGGAAGTCGCGAACTGAAACCACAACACGGTCCCAACACTGGCTCCCAACAACGCTCCCAATCCCCCGACTCGGGTTTTTCCCGGACTGAGTCGAGGAATCAACTTGGTCTTGCCGAACAAGCGTCCCAGCGTGTACGCGCCGACGTCGCCACATTTCGCCGCGATCACCAGCGACCCCAATGCCAGGTAACCGCCGGTCGCGCCGCCGACCCAGCGAAGCTGCGCGGTGACGCTCAACAACACTCCGGCATAACTGATCACCAACAATCCACCGCCCACACGTTCCATGCTGCGGCCGGCCTCACGGAAGCGTGAGGCTTCAAAAGCCAGCAGTCCCAAGACGCTGATGGCATAGGCCACGGCCGCCGGACCAAGCTCACTCAGCGCGGCGTCGTGGCCGAGGTCGCGCGGATCGAACAGACGCGGCCACCAGGTGGCGAGCACGACCAGACAACTGCCTGCCGCCATCACCGGCCATGCCGGATCGAAAGAACGCACGCGGAGCAGTTCGGCAAGTTCCCAGGAGCTGCGCAGCGCGATGGCCAGGCAGAGCACTCCCAGAACCGGGGCCGCGGGACCACAGTCCGCATCCCACGCACAGAGCCCGATGAAAGCCGGAATCAGGAACGCCGAGACAGCGAGCCGCCAACCGAGCATGACCAACCTAACCTTTCAATCCACCGAAACGCCGATCGCGCAATGCGAAATCCTGTACCGCTGCGAACAGTTGCTGAGTGTCAAAATCCGGCCAGCACTTGTCGGTGACCCACAGCTCGGCATAACTGATCTGCCACAACAAAAAGTTGCTGATGCGCATCTCGCCCGCAGTGCGAATCACGAGATCCGGATCAGCCATCCCAGCCGTGTACAGATGGTCGGAGATCGTCTGTTCCGTGATGTCGCCAGCGACCAGTTCCCCGGAAACAACTTTTGCCGAAATCGATCGACAGGCGTCGACCAACTCCGTACGACTTCCATAATTCAAGGCCAGGCATAAGCGCATGCCCTGGTTATCACGGCTCTGATCGATCGTCCGCTGAACTTCACTCAAAACTTTTTCGCCCAACCCTTCGCGGCGACCAATAATTGAAAACTGGATGTTCTGCCGCATAATCTCCGGTCGCTCGCGGATCACATAGGTTTCCAACAGGCTCATCAGAAGATTCAATTCAATCCGCGGCCGCTTCCAGTTCTCGCTGCTGAAACAAAACAATGTCAGCTGTTCGAGTCCCAGCCGGCAGCACTCCGTGACCACGGTGCGAACCGAATTCACCCCCCGTCGATGGCCTTCGATGCGGGGCAGCTTCCGCGCCTGGGCCCAGCGGCCATTGCCATCCATGATGATCGCTACGTGACGCGGCAGATGTGCGCGGGTCAATCCCGACTGTTCCAACTGCTGATCAGTGTATTCCTGCGAATCAGAATCGGCATCTGATGAGGTGTGCTGGGACATGGCGCTGCTGCAGTTTCCCGAAACGTTCCACCGGACTCACATCCCGCGCGCATCGTTTGGGGGCTCGCTAACGGCCCCGCACAACTTCGGGCCCAGCTTACTCAGCTTATGGACGCGGTCCGATACGGTTGCAGCGGCCCGTCAAGCCAGAGCCTGCGAACGGGATTCAACCGACCGCGTATTCAAGTTCAATTCCATCGCAGGCCGGTTCGACGTAAATCGTCTCTTCCCGGTACTCAGGATCGCTGCCGTGTTTGGCGATCCCAAGGCGAACAAAATCGCTCTGAATTTCCAGAACCGTCACGTTGATATTCTCGCTGATCACTAAGGCCTCGTTCATTCGACGATCAAAGACCTGCATCATATCCCCCCGATCTCTACCGAATTGCAATCTGTTGCCCAGTGATCTTCGCATGCATCGCGCACATTCTGCCGCACCGCGCGGCCAAGAGCAAGTTGGAAAAGTCAGTTCTCGAACATTACATGCCAGTTGGTCTCAAAGCAAACCGGTCACCCCGGCATTTCTCATCAGTGAGCAATCGCGTCAGCCCCGCACTCAGGATTCAACTGCCGAAACACCCGGCGCGGACACAGCCCACCGCTGCAAATCCGTCGCCAGGCCACGATTCGTGAACAAGGACCAACAGGGGCGGCACCGGTCACTCGCGGAATCGCCGCCCCAGTGTGGAACTGCCGGACAATTCTGGCTAGGATCGAACAAACGTGACATTCGATCGGCGGCGGCATGTGTGCCGTCGCACCAGAATTCGCTGCTCATTGACCAAGGATTTCTCACATGTCGAAAACCTGGACTTTGCTGGCCACCACACTGGTGACTGTGGCTCTGTTTGCGTTCAACGCCACCGCCGCTGAAGTCAAGCCGCCGCCCGGTTTCCGCCCCCTGTTCAACGCCAAGAACTTTGATGGGTGGTTTGGCATGAAGCATTTCGACCCTCGAAAATATTGGGCGCTGACCGACGCGGAGCGTAAGCAGTTCCGGGATCGGAGCCACAAAGAGACGTTTACCCACTGGACGATCGACGGTGACGACGTTGTCAACGACGGCAAGGGACCTTACTTGACCACGCTCGAGGAATTCGGCGATTACGAGTTGCTGATCGATTACAAGACCGTGGCCAAGGCCGACTCGGGCATCTATCTGAAAGCCACGCCACAAGTGCAGATCTGGGACTTTACTGAAGCCGGTGGAAAATGGAAAATCGGCGCCGACAAAGGCTCCGGAGGGCTGTGGAACAACAGTGCCGGCTCCGCTGGCAAGGACCCCTTGGTGCTGGCCGACAAGCCTTTCGGCGAATGGAATGCATTCCGCATCCGCCAGGTGGGCAGTCGCACCACCATTCATCTCAACGGAAAATTGGTCGTGGATCACGCGCGGATGCACAACTACTGGGATCGCAAGAGCCCGCTGTTTCCTCGGGGCCCCATCCAGTTGCAAACACACGGAGGTGAGATCCGTTGGCGGAACATCTTTGTTCGCGAAATCCCCGCGGATGAAGCCAATCGCATCCTGGCCAAATCCGGCAACCAGGGCTTTCAGAGCGCCTTCAATGGCAAGGACTTCGCAGGCTGGAAAGGCCCCGTCAACAATTATGAAGTCGTCGACGGCACACTGAAATGCAAGGCCAAGAAAGGCGGCACGATCTATACCGAGCAGGAATTCGCCGACTTTGCCGTCCGTTTTGAATTCAACCTGCCTCCGGGTGGCAACAACGGCTTGGCCATTCGATATCCCGGAGGAGGAGATACCGCCTACGCCGGCATGTGTGAATTGCAGGTCCTGGATAACACAGCCAAGAAATACGCTGGGCTGGACAAGCGGCAATACCACGGATCGGCCTACGGCATGGTCCCCGCTCACCGTGGATTTCTCAGAGACACCGGCCAATGGAATTTCCAGGAAGTTACGGTACGCGGATCGACGATCCAGGTGGAACTCAACGGCACCGTCATCCTGGACACCGACCTGGCCCAAGTGAAGGCATTCATGGGCAAGCGGCCGCATCCCGGTAAAGATCGACAACGCGGACATTTCGGTTTTGCCGGACACAATGACCCTGTGCAATTTCGAAACATTGCGATCAAGACGCTGGAGGCCAAGAAGGTCAGCAGCAAATAGGCCGTAGCCGCGTTGCGGGCAATCAGCCCTCAACGCCGGCAAACATCCCGCTGGACCGATCCCATGCACGACGGCAAGCCGAGGCGGGCCTGGCTGCGGGGCACGTCTCCTGCGCGTCGTTACAACGGTCGCGTCCCCACACCGATGGGGTCAACTGCCAACATACCGCGCATAAATTCCGCGCGCTTGTGACACGTCTTCGGTTCCCTTGATGATCGCTCGACCATCCCGAAAGACCGTGATGTCGCACGCGGGTTCCCGCAGTTGAAAACGCAACAGATAGCGGTTGTGCTGCACGGTCCCGGATGGACGCAGCTTGTCGGACAGTTCCGTGAATGACAGCGTGATCTTGTGTTGCGGTGAAACCTGAACCGCATTCCGACCGCACAACACGACGGTCTGCGACCCCTGACGCCCCGATAGCCACAGACGTTCTCCGGAGTGACAAGCCGGACAGTCGCTCTGTGAACGCAATTCTCCGACGTTGATTTGCCGCTGACTCCCGTCCCAGACATCGACCACCGTCAATTGTCGAGACACCAGTTCCGGCTGTCCCGAGAGAATTTTCAAGGCGTCAACCGCCTGCAAAGAGGCGATCACATTGATGGCCGGGCCCAGGACACCGGCGGTGTCACATGTCTCTGATGTCGCCGGATCCGGAATTCCGCCCATCAGGCAGCGCAAACAAGCCGACTCGCCGGGAAACACCGGCATGGACTGTCCGTGGCTACCGATGCAACCGGCATAGATCCAGGGAATGCCGCTGTGCAGTGAAGCGTCATTTATCAGAAAACGCACCTCGAAGTTGTCGGTTCCATCCAGAATCAGATCCACACCGTCGACAAATGAGAGAATATTGTCGTGGGCAATGTCCTGCACGATCGGCTCGATCTGGACCTCGCTGTTGATGGCTCGCAATTTCGCCTCGGCCGCAACCGCTTTGGGCAACCGCTGCTCGACATCCGCTTCATCAAACAGGACTTGACGCTGTAGATTGCTCAACTCCACAAAGTCCCGGTCAACGATCCGCATAAAACCGACACCCGCTCGAACCAGAGTATCAGCCAAAACGGTGCCCAGGGCGCCGCAGCCGCACAGCAACACGCGAGACGTATTCAGCCGTTGCTGTCCAGCCGTGCCAATCCCCTGAAACAGCACCTGTTTGCTATAGCGGTCCAATTGAGCTGACATCTGCTGCCGGTCCATGAGAGAATTCGCGGATCGTCGCCGCCCATTCTACCGACTGCTGCGCGACATCAACAGCAGG
>Ga0315336_1002470_pt1 | contig 28100 bp, 25 predicted proteins | sample ASW5metaG_FD_204512 | JGI IMG/M metagenome (GOLD analysis project Ga0315336, IMG submission 204512) | Ammonia-oxidizing marine archaeal communities from Monterey Bay, California, United States - ASW #5 | ecosystem: Environmental > Aquatic > Marine > Intertidal zone | place: USA: California... | reverse complement strand
AAGATCTCGAGTCGATGGGTCCGGTTCGCTTAAGCGATGTGGAAACGGCCCAGCAAGGGATCACGAACACCGCCTCACGCCTTGAGGACGAGGGCAAGATTGTAATCGCTCGTGGTGGCGGCGGAGGGGAGGTGCTCGTATAAAAGCATATCATTTACTTCAAAATCAAAATTCCCCTGAAAGATGGAACAAAATTTGAATGATACACTAGAAATTATTTACAACCCCAAAGGAGTACCGACTAAATGTAAAGTTATTAGTATCTCATTGTATTAATATAGCAATCCTCCGATAGGTGGATAAACGGAAGAGAGGGTATGGAAATTTTCTCTCAGTAGGGTATAACCCGCTCTGACAAGTCTGTTTCCTCTATATGTGAGGAAGAGGCATCGCATGGAAAGGGAGCCAATTTCTCATAAAAAATTCGAGGGATCCCTGAAAGGGCATGTTCGCTTTGTTGGCATAAATTTGAAAAACATGGAATTGTCACACTATGTTCGATGATTATGAACAACGAGATGAATACCAAAGCTCAGATGATCAAAGACGAATCATTGAGGAGATGCGGGTCCTCAAAAAACCCTACGTGGGAATTGTTTCCGGTTATCACGACTTGGGGTACAGAGTGTTGGGTCCGGAAGCGGAAAAGACGGCTGGTTCAGTTCAAATTTCTGGGCGCCTGTTTGTCAGCCCTAAGATTATTTGGACTCCCGCAGACTTGGAAAAAACATTTGGAGACCTCTTTCAAGACTCTGAGCTAATGGACTCTAATCTTGTGGGACGAGTATTTGCATTTCCCAAGGCGTCATCCGGAAACTTCAAGATTGAATCGGAGCATTTGAGGATAACTCAACATGAGTGGAGTCCTGATTTGTTGGTTGAGAAGGTCATGGACGAACTCATGAAGAAGGAGATTACAGATACTGCGGTTATCCGAACTCCCAATGTGCGGTTTTATCCGTTGGCGATTCAGCGATTTATTCATGACATTCTCTCCGAAGAGTTTTCTTGATTTGAAACAATGTGTTTTACCCATTCCCTGGTTCAGATAAACTGGTTGCCGCCCATTTCGTAAATTTTTAATATCGCTAGAATGTGAGCTTGAAAAATTAATGAATTCAATCTGTCTGTTCAAGGGTCGAAGGGGTTTGGTATTAATTTAATGATTTTTCGCTTTTCAAGTCAGACGAGGTACGACGAGGTACATGGAAAGAGATTTTTAGTAAAAATGGAATAACCCGACATGGCGAATTATCTTTCGATTAGTGTTTTTGCAATTATCCATCTGTTTCGAGATATGAGGCGGTAGACTATCTCAACTATGAAGGAAAGAGGTAGTAACGAGATTATTGTGTACGATTTTTTCCATCCCAAAATTGATAAAACTCCGAGCACAGCTCCCCCGCCAGAGAGCATGCGTCCTGCTGGGAGGATGAGTTGGACCGATCTCTGGTACTGCCTGGTCAGTAGGGGTGTCATTAATGGGGAGGGTACTTCCTGGTAGGGAACCGGAAGAATGGCTTTTGTTTTTTTCTGCTTTTCGACCCATTCGATACCTTTTCGGCAAAGGGCACACTCTCCGTCCCAAATGAGGATAGCTTTTTTCTTTGGAATGTCCATAGAATGATTTTCCTTGCCTCAGCCTGCGGTGTATTCGAACACCTTGATAGCTTCCGGGAATGATGGGCAGTGATATTCGCAGACGCCGCATCCCACACATTCTTTTCCCATCACAGGGCCTTTGGATTTTTCCATGACTTCGATTCGGATAGCCGTTTCCCCAATCGGACACCTTTCGACGCAGTAGTTACAAGTATCGTCCATATCCGACCAGGCAAGGCACTCGTCCGGGTCTATTTTTGCGACGCCAATTCGAATTGACTCTTTATGGACCAATTTTAGCGCCCCGCTCGGGCAGGCCTTCATGCATGAAAGATCGTCGCATAACACACAGGCCGCAATCGATGGCCGGATTATAGGTGCGTCGATGTCAAGATTTTCTTTGCGGGGCAGAAGAAGAATGGCGTCTACTGGGCAAGCTTCGGCACAAGCACCCGAACCTTCGCATAAATTTAAAAACTGCGCCTCGGGTAAAGCTCCCGGAGGCCGAAGAAGGGGGATATCATCGGCTGGGGGGATCCTTTTAAAGTTGAGAGATTCTTCAATCGACTCTTCCCGAGAACCCCGTAAAAATGATCTGAATAGCAAGAGGGGACCTTCTTTGAAAAATTTCTTTCGGTCAATTTTGGGGTCATCCACTATGAAACACCCTAAAAATCGAACTGGAAGCCAATCTAGTCCTTAGAAAAACCGCGCTATGACAGGTTATATGTTCGAGGGCTCTGAATCAAAATACAATTTTTTGAAAATTCAGCAAGAAATTTAGATTTCAATGATTCAGTTAGGCGGAAATTTAGAGATCTTCCAAAATACGCTGTAACCTCCTCAGTCTATAAATATTTAACCTTACTTTCCTCCTTCGGTGGTGCATTCCTCTAAGAAGTCCACAAAGCCTTCCAAAAATACCTCTGAGCCGGCTTCTGCATTCAAGTTCAGAGAGGACAGGCGATTTTTTCTTTTCCGGGATGTAACAAACCTTTTTTCCTTCCTAATTCAACAACCGCTTGTGGCGACTTCTCAGCCTTTTTGTGTCAAAAAATTGGCCCTTTCCCCACAGGGCCTTTGAGTCCGTGGGGGGTGCAAAATCCTTTTCCCTACGAAATCTATTTCTTTATTATAGAGAAAATTGGCTCCTCTCCCAAATAATTTAGGGCATGACGATATTGTTTCGAAGGACCCCGATGTTCTCAATTTCGCATTCGACCACATCGCCCACCTGCATCAATCTGGGCGGGTCCATCGCGAAGCCAACACCTTCGGCCGTACCGGTGGAGATCATATCGCCGGGGAGTAGGGTAAATCCTTCCGAAAGAACAGAAACTAGCGTCTCTATATCGAAAATCATGTCGTTAGTATTCGAATTTTGGCGAGTTTCACCGTTCAGGCGGGTTTTAATATTGAGGTTGTTTCCATCCCCAGTCTCATCCTTAGTGACAATCCATGGGCCTAGAGGACCGTAGGAGTCCAGCGCCTTCCCCTTAAACCACTGACCGTGTCTACGCTGAATATCCCGTGCCGAGACTTCATTCATTATCGTATATCCATATACGTATTCCATGGCCTTGTCTTTAGGAATATTGATTCCTTTTTTTCCTATGACGATAACAAGTTCGCACTCATAGTCGAGCTCTTTGGTAATGTCGTGAAGGATAATATCTCCTTCGGGGTGGTTATGTGATCCGATCCATTTTGTAAAAAAAACAGGGATTTTGGGGTACTCCCCCACTTTTCTAGCGCCGGTTTTTCGTGCACCCTCGTCGGAGTGTTTTTTATAGTTAAGCCCAACAGCGATGACTGGCCGCTTGAGTTCAGCCACAGGGGCAAGCAATTTTCCTAATTCGAGTGGCTTGGGGTCACCGCTCGTTTTTGGTACGCCACCTGTTGCAATGACTTCGATGGCGTCGCTAGTTTTGGGTTCTACGTCCTCTACTCCGGCATCTGTCAAGATAGCGACGCGGGGACCATCATCGGCTTCATAGGTGAGCAGTCTCATGAACTCTCCATAGTGATAACCAGGCCGCAGAGTAGCACATTCTATGCAGACTCAATTGCCTGTAGAAATTGAATTTTTCCCGAGGAATTTTAGCGTACTTTTATGTTTCAATGTTTCGAATCGTCTCGGCTTGCCTCTTGGCAGCCGCTATCATGAAATTTAGGTCGCTTCCACTTAGGATAAACCGCATGCCTTCCTTGATTCGGCGCTTGAGCATATCTGGGGCGTAAGAGCCACCCATGCCCGGTGTTTTAGCGTGTTTCTTGCAGGCGGCGAGGACCTGATCGTACACTAAGTTAACTCGAGGATGGTCGTGCTGGCCGGCGATGCCCATCCCCGTGCTGAGATCGTTAGTCCCTATAAGGAGGACATCGATGCCATTCACGGCGGCAATTTTGTCTGCTTGCTCGCCAGCTTCGGGGGTTTCAATCATGGCCACCAGAAGCATCTCGCGGTTGACGGCCAAGAGTAGCTCGTCCGGTGGAAGAATACTGAACGCTGCATGTGGGAGTCCTCCTCCGTGGCTTCGATCGCCCTCGGGCGGGAATTTGCAAATCGATACGAACTTTCTAGCTTCTTCGGCAGTATTGACATGTGGCAATACGATACCCTGCGCCCCGCAATCAAGTATCCGAGTGCTAAGGTGAGGTTCCAACGAGGCGACTCGGACAATGGGAGTAATTCCTTGTGTTAGGGCCGCGGTTGAAATTTGAGTGGCCGTTTCTAGGTTAAAGGGGCCATGCTCGGTATCGATGAAGAGCCAATCATAACCACTAGCTTTCATGGCCATTCCAATCTCGACTGATTTGGCGACACGAACCCCGACTCCGAGGGTCACCTTTTCTTCACGGCATTTTTTCTTCGTCTCGTTTGTGATAACGGACAAGGCAATCTCCTTTATCTATGAAAAACTACTGAGCCATGGCGACCCATGGCAAATGGGCATCGTTATTACTCAGAAGCCTGAATGGATACTCTAGAACAGTCCGGATTGGCAACCAAGAGCCGCTAACAGGTCGGCAAGTCCGATTTTGTGAGGGCCGCGACAATTCAGGAAAAAAGGTCAATTCATGTGACCTGGATTTTTTCGTTCATTACTTCTGACAGCACAAAGTCTGCTTTTAGTAGACTGCTGGACCGTGTTTCGAATGATTCCCCAGATTAGTGGCTCATTTTGTGAATTAAAACAACAGAATAGGAAAAATTATTTAAGGAAAGCAGTTGGGATTAATTCATTGATAAATTTAAATCTGGAGCACACACTGATATCCTACTTTCCAAGCCAGCCGATGCTCTCAGTCAACTCAAGTGGCCAATGAATGACGCCTTTTTAGATTCCCCACAGACGGTTTTCTAAATCGTAATTCTTGCTACCCGGAACCAGGTCGATTTTCTGGCTGGTTCAAAATGGGAAAACAGTTTTTCGGATTTGGGGTTTTAATTGATCGCTAATTCACCCTGACAGTTACTCGAGATGAAGTTGAAATATAAGCGCTCAGCGGTATTTTCTAGGTTTCAGCCGCCAAACGGCAAGAGAACCTATGCATTCGTCACGGGCGAAGAAAGTGCGCTAGTGCCTTGAAGGCTACAAACAATTCCGAATTGAGCCTAAAAGTAAAAACGCTTCTATGATAAGGAAGGGTTTTTCTCAGTGTGAAAAGGATACTCATTGTCATTATCCGGGATAGCCGCGACGAATTTATAGGCTCCTGCGGGGTGCATTCATTTGAATTGGTTGATTCCGTTGGATGATTCATCCCAATATGGTTTGCAATCATTTGGAAAGTATTCGTGAGGCTATAAAGTATGAATTAGCTAAGGTTTCTTTTTGAATGATAAAAATAGAGCACTAAGTATGCCCGGTTAAGGCGATCTTGTTTTGGAGAGTTGCCAGATTAATTTCCGATGATGCAGAATTAGGAGGACTTATTACTCAAAAATTCAAAATAGATAGAGTTGATCTTTTCCTCTGAAATAGGTGAACGCTTCTTTGCATCGAGCTTTTCCCGCGCAAAATATACATTGTTCATCTCTCGCCATTGAAGTAGGAATTAGGAGGAATTTAATGTTCAAAACTATAAAGATTGGCCATATGGGTTTTTGGACCCAGGATTTGGACCGGATGGAGGAATTTTACACTCGCGTCATGGGATTTAGTGTAACGAGCCGATCGGGGCCGGGAGCGAAAGTCCCTGGTGGGTCCAGCCTGTTCCTCCGGTGCGATAGAACCCACCATGAGGTGGTTTTTTTCCAGGCTCCAGAGGGCGCTCCCAGTCTTTATTCCGAAACGGGCAACTCGCTCGAAGAGCGAAAGGTGGGTTTTCAACACGTGGCTTTCGAGGTGCCTGATCGAGGGGAGTGGCTCAAGGCGCTTAAGCATGTCAAGAGTTGTGGGGTGGAAATCAAGTATGGTCCTCTCGTCCACGGTCCGGAAGGGGATGGGTTCGAGGAAGGAAGCGGTAACCGCGCGTTCTATTTTACCGATCCCGATGGGAGCTACATCGAAATCTATTGTGATATAACAGTATTTGATAATGAAGAGACGAACTGAAGAGAAGGTACTTAGAGGATCTTTGGACTTAATTAACTAAATTAAGTCCGTTAAGATGAATTTTTTTATGCTCGAAATATTCCCTTGGTCCGATAGTCTCCTTGTCGATGTTGGCAGTAGCGATGGTGATGCACTTACCAGTCAGCTCGGAGGATCTGAACATAGGTCATCTGATGAATTGGATGGAAGGGGCCTAGGCAGGGGTGTGAAGATAATTATTCTTTTTCCTGCCAAGGAATCAGGGAATATTTTATCTTTCGGGAAAGTACAAAAGTAGGTGGCCGAAATTTTCAAAGTAACCCGACTGTTTTCCTATTCAGGACATTCCAGAGAACGATCATTCATCTGGAATCTTATAAACAATATGAATTTACTGGTACAAGGCTTGGACAAACTCGCTTGAATGAAACGCGAGGGTGCTCTCCTCTCTGTTCTTTCACGCCTTTAAATTTCATGTGTCCCGCACTACAAAATTTTCGGTTCTAACCCTTTGGGAAACCCAGCGCAGATCTTGTCGCCATAAATAGAACTGGTCCTTGGGCGAGCTGGCAGCTACGACAATCCTAATTTTTCCAGGTCTCGGGGAAGCATCAATGCGATAGCGACTCCGAGAGCCAAAAAGACGGGAAGGATCCAGAAAGTCGTAAGAAGACCGATGTGTTCCGCAGCTGCTGCAATTGGCGCGGAGGAAAAACTCGAAACGATCCATCCACCCCCCAATGTGAGTGAGCTGGCGAAACCCCTATGCTCAGGAAGTAATTCTTGAGCGAGGGCGACCGAGACACCCATCGGGATAAAGTTTCCCAGGCCGACGATGGCCAGTGAGATAAAGGAGTATTTCAGCGGAAAAACCAAAAATGCTATCATTCCAAACAGACCGATGACCATTCCGATGAGGATAATGGTTCGTTTCCCGACGCGGTCTCCCCCTATCCCTCCTGCCATGACGCCCAAAGCGCCACTCACGAACAGGACAGTATTGGCGAATCCGCCGCTCCACAGGCCCATGCCATAATCGACGAAAAGAGTGGGAAGAAAACCGCCAAGATTTCCCATTATGAGCGCGCGGACTATAGCCACACCGAACAGAAGGGAAATCGGCAGTTGAGCGCGCCTGAGGGCAGTCCACAAGTTTGGGGAGCCCTCTTTTTTTCGCTCTCCGAGATTTGAAGGATTCGGCAGGTGCCAAATGACTAGGGTCGTCGCCGTAAGGGAAACTAGGATATAAATCCAAAGCCATTCCATCCCCAAATAATTGACAATTGCAATGGCGATAATGGGTCCGAAGGCAAAGCCCATCCGTCCTCCCGTGACAAAGATGCTAACGGATAGGCTGCTGTGTGCCTTACTGAGTCTCCCAGCTCGCGCGGCCATGTCCGGGTGGCATAAACCAAAGAGTAATCCTCCTACGGGGATCGCCAGTGCCACTCCCCAAAAAACTGGAGACCAACCAATAGCGGTGAAGGCAACCGAACTTCCCACGATCCCTACTGCCAGCCATGGTAAGCCGGGCCAGCGGTCTACCATCATTGCTGCCAAGGGTTGGCTGAGGGCGCTGGTCATTGACTGAGCAGAAATAAGTAGTCCCGCAGTCGCCAAGGTAAAATGGAATTTTTCCCGTAGAAGGGGAATTAGCGGGGAAAAAAAAGTCCCGTGGGAATCCACTACGAAGTGGACAAAAAAAAGGATGGACATCGCTCCCCATGGGGTGGCCATGGCGGAAGAATTTTGAGGCTCTGCCCCGCTGTTCATAAAGAAGGCTTGTTGTCGAGAAAAATTTCAAGTTCAGAAAGAAAGGTCTCCGTATTATCCCACATCGGGAAATGGCCCGAATCGGGGATAATGGTTCCCGAACAGTTCGGAACCCGTTCCAGGAAAACCTTATAGAACGATAGGGGGCCCACGTCGGTTTCTCCGTAGCAAGTCCAAGTAAGAGCCGAAATTTCTCCGAGGCGGCTAGTGAGGTCTGGCATGGTGAATAGGGCGTTGGCCGTGGCGGCGTAGGTTGCTGGCGAATTTTTCAGGTACCGATCCCGGTATTCTTTCGCGAACGGCCCCTCTCGTAGCGCTTGCGGTATGAAATTTTGAGTTAGTCGATGCTCGAGTATAGCTTCAATTCCTTCTTCTTGAGCGACTCGGAGGAGGGATTTGAATCGCTCTCGGTAGGTGCCCGAGGGGGCTCCTGCTGATGCGGCCACCAGCATCAGGCGATTGACCCGATCCCCATGCTCAATTGCAAAAAAGACGTTTGTGCGCCCGCCCATACTGTGGCCGATGAGGTTTGCCCTATCCAGTTTTAGAGTGTCGAGCAGGCCGAGAAGGTCATCCGAGAAATCTTGAATCCGATAGGGTCCAGCAGGTTTTTCTGAGTCGCCGTGCCCCCGCAGGTCCCAGGTGATTACCTGGAAGCGTTTTGCGAGAAAATCTAAAATTGGCACCCATACGAAAATTGAACTTTGGAAGCCATGGGTTAGTACAATGGGTAAACCTTCCCCTCGCACCTGATAGTTCAGGCGCGCCCCGTTTACGAGAGCGAACGGCATACCCCGATCTCCTTAGGATGCATTATTCGTTATAGGAGGGTTTATTTTTTTTCTCCATTCTGACGGTGGATTTGGCTCATTTTCTTTGCGCGGCCAGCTGAATACACCATACACCCGACAGGGTAATGGTATGGGCCATGCCAGTTTCCTGCACCGCCGCCATAAACGTAGTCACCCCGCTTGAGTACTTTCCCGCTCACGTGCATTTCCCCGTCAAGGACAAGTGTACTGTGGTAGTAGTCGTGTTCGTGTCTCGGCTCGGTGTAGCCGGGGGGGAATTGGACAAATTTATCGACCCGCTCTGAAACTTCATCGTAGGCCTCCGCGATGATTTTCGCCTTGAGACCGGGCGGGAGTCCTAGTATTTTTTCTCCATCTTGCCATTCTATTTCATCCGTGTTGATAGGCATGAATTTTTCAGATTCTTTCATATGAAATTCCCCTGGTTTTGGAAAGGTTATATTTTTATGTATAAGAAATATTTATCATTTCATAGGTCTTTTCCCAAGGAGTCTCGGTAGTCCCTTGAAGAATCTTCGTTAGATATCCTTATGTGGCATTTCATGGTTTGGTGCAAGTAAATTAAAAACAATTTCATGTCACCATGCTCTTATTGATTATGGATTTTTTTGAAGATATACTGTTATAAGTTTGGCCGCAAATACGATTTTTAAACACCGACCATTATCTGATATCCGTACCATAGGTAGGGGTACCAGTAATTTTTTCCGAATTATGCGTGTCTTGTGAAAATGGAAGGGAGAACTTTTTTTTATGGCAAGCACTGAGCAAGTCACCGCCGGCGCGATACTTCCTGCCAGGAAGGCTATTGCGATGCTAGACCAGATAGATCTTGGTCCGACAATCGAAATTCCGGACATTCCGCCAGAGTCCGAACCGGAATTTACGCCGTCCGGAGAGCGCGAGCGTTTAAAAAAAGAGATTTTTCGTCTCAAGACCGACCACAAGGCGATTATTCTTTCCCATAACTATGTTCAACGGGATATTCAGGATGTCTCCGATGCTGTGGGGGATTCCCTTTTTCTTGCTCGGGAGGGCGCTAAATCTGATGCTGACTATTTGATTGAACCATCTGTATTGTTTATGAACCAGATTCTTGCTGCCATGAAGAAGCCCCACCAGACGGTGCTCGCGCCAGACTTAGGAGCGCTTTGCTCGTTGGCGGCACATGCTGATGTGAGCCGAATTCAAGAATGGAAAAATAACCACAAGGGCGGACTCGTTATAAGCTATGTAAATACCTATCTCGATGTTAAAGCTGAAAGCGATTATTGTTGCGCTTCGGCAAACGCCGCGAAGGTTCTCGAGCATGTGCTCGGACATTCCGAACCCGATCAGCCAATCCTGTTTCTTCCGGACGTGTTTCTCGGTTTTTTTGCGGCAAAGTACATTGAAAAGAAGGGGCATTCGCTCGATCGACTTTGGCTGATGCTGGGGGCCTGCCATGTGCACGAAGCCATCCGCCCGCACCATGTCAACAATCAGATGCAGCTTCATCCCGAAGCGGCGGTCGTTGTTCATCCCGAGTGTGGCTGCACCAGTGCTTGCATGCGGCAGGTGAACACAGGCCTGATTCCGGATGATCTTCTGCAGTTTCGATCAACCCAAGGGATGGTAAAACTGGTCCGGGAAGTTCCGCAGGATACAGTCATTATGGCGACTGAGGTAGGGAACCTCTATCCCATGTCAAAGGCCGCGCCCGAAAAAACGCTGATTCCAGCAAGTGCTGAGGCAGTCTGCGGCTTCATGAAGCAGAACACCCTCCAGAATCTTTACCTCTCGCTGCGTGACCTCGTGCATGAAGTAACGGTCGATCCTGAACTCGCAGAACGAGCTAAAGTTCCCATCGAACGGATGATCTCAATCGGTTAGGGTGGTCTCAAATCGGAAAGACGAGCACCTTCCGGAGCCGTAGAGGATCTTGACAACGGAACAGGGAAGGAATCAACAAATGGACATTCGGGCGAAGGTGCGAGAGTGGCTCCTTGACGATTTTGGTGGCGCCCCGTTTCAAATCGAAACTAAAAATAATAATTTGTGCGAGGCAGAAATACGAGCAAAGTCTACTGGTGTCCTCGCTGGAATTCAGTTCCTCGGAATTTGTTTTGATGAGACCCATCGTTTGCTAACTTTAGATCGCTCTGAACCAGTTGAATTGCTGCGGGAGAAAAAGGACGGTGATACTGTCGAGAACGGCGATTTAGTGGCAACAGTTTGCGGTCATCCTCAAATTCTTCTTAAGGCCGAGCGCATTGCGTTAAACGTTCTCTCTTATACCTCCGAGATCGCCACCAATACGGCTCACATCATAAGTGAACTGAGTGAATCCCCCGAGACTTTTTTGGGCGTTCTTGATACGCGGAAGGGCAGCCCGGGCCTTATGTTTTTCGAAAAGTACGCCGTCCGCGTTGGCGGGGGGAAAAACCACCGTCTCGGGATGTTTGACGGTATTCTGATAAAAGATAATGACATCGTTGTTGCAGGGTCCATTAGGGCGGCCATCGACGCACAATGGGGCGGACGCTATATGGTGGAGTTCCAAATTGAGGTCCAGTCGCTCGATCAACTCGATGAGGTAATGGATGATGGGCGGGTGCACATGATCCTCCTCGACAATATGGACGCCGGTACCCTTCGGGTAGCCGTGGCGAAGGCCCGTGGATGTGGTGTTGCCTCCAGAACCGGAAAGCGCTACGTCCTCGAAGCCTCCGGAATCAAAGATGTTGAACTAGGCAAAATCGCCCGCACCGGGGTAGATTATCTGTCCACGAGTTCCCTTGTGCGCTCAGCCCCGCCGCTTGATTTCAACATGAAAGTTGTCCGCATCCTTGCATAGGTCCGCAAAATGCGGTGAAGGGATTTTTCGTCGCAGTCCCATGGTTTTATTATTGGGTGTATCAAAGATACACCGACTGCGTTGCGTGCAGAGAGGGCAGGCTATGACACATGTTTCCAAAAGGCCCGAATCAAGGTTTGACTGGTTCATTCCGATCGTCGGCGCTGGAAATCACATCGGAACGCTTAAGGCCGAGTACTCACAAACATTTGAGAACCTACGAAAGATCGTCAATTTTGCTGAGGAGTCCGGCTACTACTCGATGCTGATCCCCACGCGTTTTGCCAATGGTCTGTTCGAGAGCGAAGAGCTTTTGGCCGAAAATTGGACGACGGGAACAGCGTTGGCAGCTGTGCAGTAGCCGGATGAGATTCTTGGTATCCGTGCGTCCTGGTGCGTGGCGCACGACCTTCTGCCCCGGATCAATACCCTCATCGCGGACGGACGCGTTGCGGCATAGGTCCCTGGAGATATCTGGGCGACCTGCATTTCTTCCGACATTGGTACGTTCATTTTATGGGCACGGTAGGGGTTTCCAGAAAATTTCAACAAACCACGGTCCTCGCGCTGAGTGGCTTTGAGAATTCAGCTCGTCATCTCTAGGGCGAAGAGGAAGTGGCCCGAGTTATTGCGGAAGGTAATCGCCGGCATGGCGACTGCCCTCGTTTTTGTGGCGCCGGTCTGTATCGAATCGGCTCCGGCAGCCCCGTCCCCGGCGCAATTCAAGCGCGGTACCGTCACGATCTCCCAAGGGAAGCGGTGCGTTATCCTCAAAGTTGAGGTTGCCAGTAAATCCGCCACCCGGGCACGCGGTCTTATGTTCCGAGACCATTTGGCTGAGGGCGAGGGTATGCTGTTTATTTACCTAAGGAGCAGCCCAAGGGCCTTCTGGATGAAAAACACCTACGTCCCTCTTTCGGTTGCTTATATTTCTTCAGATTGGCGTATAAACGAAATCCGTCAAATGGACTTGCCGGTGGACGATCGCGATGTGCCCTCGTATCCATCGAAAGAGCCCGCCCGGTATGTCCTTGAAGTGAGCCAGGGCTGGTTTAAACGCAACAAATTCACAGCCGGTGCGCGGTTGATTTATCGGCCTGAGGGCTGACTGCCTTCTGTGGCGGATTTTCCGCCACATCTTTGTCCGCTCCTCGAATATCCTTCTCCCTGAATGGCTGCATCATCTCAATTGCCAGTACAAATGGCTCGTTTGTGGGAACCTCAATCGCCTGGTTCAGTAATTAACCCACGAAAATGGTGTGCTTTTTTACCTTATCGGAGTACTTGAAAAGGCACTTCCGGTAGTGGTTCATCGAATTAATGGTCAAAATCCCCTACAACTTCGCGCAGTTCTCTTCGAGTGTCCCGCCGCCCAAGAGTATGTTTTTCATTATCACCCATCCACCGGCTCGTTTGCTCCTCCCCGGCCGTTGTTTGTGCCCTCGAATATCAGCTATCACCCGCTGAGGTTTTTTTAGTTCCAATTTTCCACCCTTTTTGTCCCGAAATTCGCGTTTTCTAGGGAGAGGATGCTACAAGAGGACCTGAGAGGGACGGGATTTTGAGGGAGGTTCGTAGGAGAGGAATAAAAACCCCCCCGCCCGAGATTATCCAGACGGGGGTTGAATTTAAGAACTAGGGTTTTGCTTCTTCCTTTACGTAGATCTCGCTCCCGCCTTCTTTGAACTCTTCGGCCTTTTCGCTCAAACCCGCATCGAGGGCCTCGCTCTCGTCCAATTCGAGCTTAGCGGCGTAGTCGCGAACGTCTTGGGTAATTTTCATCGAGCAGAACTTGGGGCCGCACATAGAACAAAAATGTGCCACCTTTGCACCGTCGGCCGGTAGGGTTTCGTCGTGATATTCGACCGCGGTCGTGGGGTCTAGGGCTAGGTTGAACTGATCTTCCCAGCGGAATTCGAAGCGGGCCTTGGATAGCGCGTCGTCACGCTCCTGGGCGCCAGGGTGGCCCTTGGCGAGGTCGGCTGCGTGGGCGGCGATCTTGTAGGTGATAACGCCCTCTTTCACATCTTCTTTGTTGGGCAGACCAAGGTGCTCTTTGGGCGTGACGTAGCAAAGCATGGCGGTGCCGTACCAGCCGATCATAGCGGCGCCAATGCCGCTGGTAATATGGTCGTAGCCAGGAGCAATGTCTGTCGTCAAGGGGCCGAGGGTATAGAAGGGCGCCTCGTGACAAATCGCTAGTTGTTTGTCCATATTTTCTTTTATCTTGTGCATGGGTACATGGCCGGGGCCTTCAATCATAACCTGGACGTCGTGCTCCCAGGCTTTGGTAGTGAGCTCACCCAGGGTTTCAAGTTCGGCGAACTGGGCCTCATCGTTAGCGTCCGCCAGGGCGCCGGGGCGCAGTCCGTCCCCGAGGCTGAATGAAACGTCATAAGCCTTCATAATCTCGCAAATTTCATCGAACTTCGTATAGAGGAAGCTTTCTTGGTGGTGGGCGAGGCACCATTTGGCCATAATGGATCCACCGCGCGAGACGATGCCTGTCATCCGCTTGGCTGTCATTGGTACGAAACGCAGGAGGACACCGGCATGGACGGTGAAGTAGTCCACCCCTTGCTCAGCTTGTTCAATGAGGGTGTCGCGATAGACCTCCCAAGTGAGGTCCTCGGCGACGCCGTTGACCTTCTCGAGTGCTTGGTAGATGGGCACGGTGCCTATAGGAACGGCCGAGTTACGGATAATCCATTCGCGTGTTTCGTGAATGTTCATCCCAGTAGAGAGGTCCATTACCGTGTCTGCACCCCAGAGGGTGGCCCAGGTCATTTTTTCGACCTCTTCTTCGATAGTGCTCGATACGGCGGAGTTTCCGATGTTAGCATTGATCTTGACCAAAAAGTTTCGGCCTATAGTCATCGGTTCGCTCTCAGGGTGGTTGATATTAGCCGGAATAATGGTGCGCCCGCGTGCTACCTCTGTGCGGACGAACTCGGGATCTATACTTTCGCGGATGGCCACGAACTCCATCTCGGGTGTGATCTCGCCCTTCCGGGCGTAATGCATCTGGGTGACGTTGCCGTGCCCACGCAGGACTTTTCTAGGTGGGGGCATTAGGATGCCGGGGTCACTGTGTCCTGGTACAGGTTGATAGGAGGCCTCAGTTTCGTCGTATTTCCCACGAGAGTGAATCCAGGCCGAGCGCAGGGGCGGGAGGCCTTGGCGGATTTCATGGCCCTGGGGGCCACTTGTATCGTATACGAGGAGGGGCGGTTCGCCTCCCGCAAGGGCGATTTCGCGCATTGGGACACGGACCCCCATCGAGCCTTCAGCGTGCACTTTTCGCGATTTCGGAAAATGTGCTGAACCGTTCGTACTATTGGTTTTGAGCAGACGAATAGACCCGTTGCCCGCATCATTCACTTTTCCGTTGGTTCCCATTTCAACATTCTCCTTGGGGAATGTGGACTTATGGCGCTCAGTGGATACGGCTGGAAGCTCTCTCATCGTTGATACCAGGGGAAGTGAATCATATGATTTTAGGCGTGAGCCGCTTCCCTACCCCCGGCATTAACCGGGTCAGGTTCAAAGGGTGTGTTCTCAGCCGCTTGGCACCCCTAGCAAAGTTCTCCTTAACTCTAACATCAGGAAGGTTTCAAATCAAAGGGGTTTTCGGTCTGAGACAAAAGAGGTCTATAAGGGACCGGTTCAGGAAAATTTTCTCCGAAGCAGTTCTCAAAGAGAATTAAGCACGATCAGGGCGGCTTTATCGATTTATGCCTCTCTTAGTGGAAGACATCCCTATTAAAATGTTCTGATGGCATATCGTAGTTTCATTCCGTGTGACAAAAATGGAATTAGGTTCCGTCAAAATTTCGTGACTTTTGTGCCCGCAGCCTAACCTGTTCACGATTCTCCACGCAAAAATTTTTTCCTCCAACGCCCTACACTTGCATCGCAAGTAACCTGTTTTTTCAAGTCATCGTCGGCAAGATTATTTAGTTTCTCGGGTGGAGTTCCCTCCCGGAGTGCCTTGAGAGTGACGTGGACGGCCTGAATCGAGGCCATGATTGGCTGATGGCCCTGGAGTGCAATCCTGACACCTTGCCTTGAAAGGTAGTCTATGTCCCGAAGCTTGGGTCCAATTGTGCCCAGGATTATCGGAATTCTAATTGCTGGCGAGATACCCTCTAGTTGTTTTCGGGTCTTGATCCCGACCAGAAATATTGCGTCCACCCCGGCTTTTTCATAGGCGTTCACCCGTTTAATGGTGTCCTCAATTCCGGTGATTTGAGGCGCGCTGGTCCGCCCGGCGATAACCAGGTTTGGGTCCTGTCGCGCCTCGAGCGCAGCCCTCATTTTTCCTACCCCTTCTTCAATGGAGGTCAGCTTTGCGGAACCGCTCTTACCGTAGGGTTCTGGCAATTTGGTATCCTCGATAGAGAGCCCCGAAACACCTGCTGTCTCTAGCTCCTCGACGGTTCTCATGACGTTGAGTGCATTCCCGTAGCCGTGATCAGCATCCACCATCAGCGCAAGACTTCCTGCCCTGCAAATGCGGTAGGCCTGTGCAGCAAATTCGGTGAGAGTAATCAAGATGAGGTCTTGCGCACCCAGCACGGTCAGTGAGGCCGTGGAGCCAGCAAACATTCCAATTTCGAAGCCGAGACCTTCAGCAATTCGTGCCGAAATGGGGTCGAAGACTGACGCTGGATAAACGCACTGTCCTCCTGATAGAATGCCGCGGAAACGCTCACGCCGCTCGGTCCAATTCATTTTTTCTCCTTATATTTGTTCTTCTGCCCTTATTTGCCGGACCTTAGTTGTATTCTAAAGTAGGACAAGGAACAAAAAGTTTATAGCAATAAAATTTCAAAAAAGGCCTTGGTTTTGTGCTCCATGAAGGCGAGTGGTTTATATCGTTTTCGGAGCGTACCAAAACCCCTTTTCTTGAATCCGAACTTCTCGAGTACCGGGTGGAGAATTACCCTGCCTGTGAAGTAAACTAGAGCCAAGAAACCTTCCCCCCTTTGGCGAGCCAGGTCCAAGCGGCCTCACGCGTTGCTTGGGCTGCCTCGGTTTCCTCGATAACGATATTCTTTGAGGGTGGGCTTGCGCTGCTTTTTTGGTTCCGCCAGCAGTGGTAGCGAAGTGCTTTGGGATAAGGAGTGAGGTCCATTTCGGCGAAATAGCTTTCCGGCACTTCGCCCGGATTGTGAGGGTCCATCCGGTCTTTCTCGTAAATCATCGTCCGTCCCAGGACACGCCAGGTTCCCACTCGCCGCTCAAACAGATCTACTACGCTGCTCCAAGTTTGAAAATCAAACTCATAGCCGTCCAGCCAGCGCCGCTGATGGAGCGTCAGATAATATTCGCAGAGTGCGCGGTGGTCGTTCAGGGAGACGCGTTGGTTTCCCGCAAAATGTTTTTGGCTGTCTTCTGGATGATGCCCGTCCATCATGTTCCGGGAGCTTTCGATGAATTCATGTGCGTTCCCCGAAAACCACGAGACCGTTATACATGCATCCGCATGAAAACATTCTTTTAGCCCGTCCCAGTTTCCCGTATCACGGTAGACGTGGGAGTGCATCGCCACTTCGATAATCTCCACTTTGTTTGCCGCCGCGACTAACCTTGCTTCATCATTCATCGCATTCCTCGTTAAATCGGTGTTCAGTTCTGAACAATTTAGGCGACCCATGTTTTTTTTCGTTACTTCAAGCCCAGCCTCGTCGCCTGTCTAGACGATTCCCAACATAAGGTTCCGGCCGTAATTCGGGCGTTGGTAGAATAGGATATTACACGAGTCCGGACTCTCCGAGAGTTCCATCGCCGCGAAATAACCCCCAGGCACCTCACGCGAATCACCGGGCCTAGGCCATGTAGTTGGTTTCCATGCTGTCAAAGAACAAAAAACCCCAGACAGTGTCCTGGCTAGGTGATAATAAGTCTGGGGGCACTTTTGGGTCATTTCGCCCATTGCGGTTGTATACGGCCGTAGAATCTGTGGCGTGAAATAATATCCCTTAGCGGATAAATTGGACGTATGCAGAATTGTAAGTTAGTTGTTCTGCTTCGATGGTACTTTTTCTCCAATTTCCCCAGCCAACTGGGTAGGTGCTCGTTATTACCCAGGACTATTTTGAAACTTGAATTACAAAAAAATGTAGGACAATATTCATATTAGCTAATCCAAGTATTTCAATATTTTGAATGTCATCTAATGGGGCATATGGGCGGGGTTCCAGAACTCGCCTGTCCGGATGGTGATGGCCTGCTTATCGCCGCCAGGGCACCAGCTTTCTTCGTTCTTTTTTGCCTGGAGCTCGAAGTCGTACTCGAGCCGATGAATTTCGGCTTCCCATTTTCCTTTCCCCCCATATTCTAGAATGACATAAGCCGGTCGGTTATCTCCGTCCCAGTTCACCGCTGCTGAGGCACCGCACACGAGGGTTTGGTCCCCCACCTTGCGGACATAGGGACCGTGTACTTGCCCAAAGACCAGAATTTCAGATTTTGCGCCGTTCAGTCTCTTGAGGATTTCATTGTCTGTTAGGCGAAGTGGAAGCGCACCCTCGTCATCTCCAGGTGTAGCGTGAAAGATATGCATATCGTGTCCGGGCTCAGTTGTGAAGACGAACTCGTGGGGAAGGCCCCGTAACCACTCGAGCTGTTCGTCGTTTAGATGCTCCCGGGTCATTCGGCATTCATCGTTACGAGCGGGGAAAGGATTTTCTTGTTCGTCTACTTTATTGATAACCCAGCGGTCAAAATTTCCTAGGATGGGAAGACAGTTTTTTCGGGTTCGGAGCCGGTCAACCACTTCACCAGGTTCAGGCCCACCCATAACATGATCGCCCATGACAATCTCCCAATCGACATTGTGTTTGTCCACCTCGGACAGGACGGCATCCAGTGGTGTGAGCTGGGCATGGATATCAGCATACAGGGCGAATTTCATCTTTTTCCCCTCCGATAGATTAAGAGAAACTTGAAGAGTTTGTTCTCCTATGAAACCAAATTTCACTCATGATGAAAGGTTACCCCTGTGGATAGATATTGGTAAACCCACGGAAAGCTGAACTGGGAAACGTCTTGAGGGCGCGAAGTACTTGAGGTGCCTTCCTAGGCGGTTATATGACCTGTGTACTTGCTAGGATTGGGGGTGAGAATAACAGGAAAGCCCGCAAAATAATGCGTTACCTTGGAAGCGATACATCTCTTGGCCCAGAAAAGCGGGCATGAGTCTGGGTGACAGGACCTTGCTTTGCTTTTAGATAGAATAGAGATGACCCAGCGGTCCCTCTTGGAGCGCTGAGGGAGGTTACTGGCTCCATAGCCCCAATAGCCAGAAATCGGTCGCCGAAAAAAGGGGCGATGTGTTTGTACCAGCTGCACCGTGAGCCAGGCCTAGGTCTAGCCTGTAATGGTTTCATTAATGAAGTCAGCCGTTCAGATTATTTAAAAATGACAAACCTTGTGAGATTGGAGTCTCTGTCCGGCCAGTCAATCAGGTCTTAGATGTCCAGGACCGCGAGAGCGTTTTCGAGGCGCATAGTACTTCGTGTATGAATTTTCGATGAACTCTAGATTCTCTCCTTAAGTAAAAGACCTACCCTCGAAAACTTGTGTTTTTAGATGATCAGGTTCTTGGGTTTTTTTCCGCTCAGGACGCGAAGAACTTCTTCTGCTGATTTTCGGCGGAGTTCCTCCTGAGCAGCGGTTGAATACCAGGCGCTGTGAGGGGTGATTGTACAGCCGGGAACGCCGATGAGGGGGTGCTTTTTAGAGGGGGGCTCCTCGCAGAGGACATCGATCCCCGCGCCTCGGATCTGGCCCACACAAAGAGCACGGTGCAGGGCAGATTCGTCAACTAGCTCGCCGCGGGCGACGTTAATGAGGACAGCTTCAGATTTCATTTTCAAGAGCGCTTCGGCACCGATCATTCCTCGCGTTTTAGGAATGAGCGGGGCGTGAAGGGTAATGTAATCGGAAGTACGGAGCAGTCTTGCCATGCTCGTCTTCTCAGCTTTGATACGCTTGAAGGCAGATTCAGGAGCATAGGGGTCGTGGGCGAGGATTCGCATACCAAAGGCTCTTGCCTTTTTCCCGATGGCACTGCCAATGCGTCCGATGCCGACGATGCCTAGGGTGACATCGCCCAAGGGTCTGATGGGGCGAAGGGGGATGATACCCCATCCGCCGCCAGCTACGCTCTCAGAGCTTTCAGGGAGCTTGCGGGCAAATGAGAGGATCAGTGCCATGGCATGATCTGAAACCTCATTGATACAATAGTCAGGGACGTTGGTGACGGAAATATTTTCCTCCTTGGCGGCGGCGAGGTCGATATTGTCCACCCCGATACCGGCGCGGGAGAGGATGCGGCAGTTCTTGAGTTTTTTGATTACGCGGGCGGTGAATTTCGGAATTGAACCGATGAGGACGGCCTTGGCCTCGTGGCAAAGCTCGATCGTGTTCTCCGGCGTGTCCGCCGGCCCACGAGCGATGCGGCAGCCGAGTGGGTTGAGGATTTCCTTTTCGAGATGGAGGTCGGGGTAGCGCACGCCCGCTATGGCGACGAGAGGGCCGCTGGTTTTTTTCATTTTTTCCATGAGAATCCTTTCGGCTGTTTTCGGTTGGTTAGGACAGTGTTCTGGCTACGTGATAATTTAGATGTGGTCTCGTTAGGACCTAAAAAAAACGCGGCCCCAATGGGAACCGCGCAGTGGAGCGATGTTATGGGGATTCTATCGGAGTTGGTTCTCCGGGCGCCTGGGTGGGTCATTGGCAGGCCGAGGATCGACTGGGTCATTATTCTTAAATTCCGGTGAGAGTTCTTCATTAATTTTGGCCCATTCGGGATCGTCGTCCTCGGTCTCAAGAATGGCGTCGATCGGGCACTCCGGCTGGCAAACGCCGCAATCGATACACTCTTCGGGATCGATGACCAGAAACTCCTGGCCCTGGTATTCGCCCGGATGCATGCAATCCACCGGACAAACGGTTACACAGGTGGCGTAACGTTCTCCAAGGCACTTTTCACCGATGACAAACGTCATATGACACAACCTCCTTCGATAGAATCAAATTTTCCTCCTGCCGGAGTCTGATGGCAGAATTCCGGCCAAAGAGGAACTGTATGATGAACTCTATTCGTGACCGAAAAAGTTCTTATCTCGAAACCAAAGAATGCTAACAGACCGTATCTGGCCAAATCAAGTGGGTATGCCGAAATTTAGACGATTTTTTTTGGTGGTTACAGAGAGTTCAATCCATTGATAATAATAAAATTATACCGATCCTGCGCCGGGAAGAGCCGCGGGCGGATCAGCCTTCCAGCCCGGCCAACTTTGCCGGGTTGCGCTTGACCATCCATTCGATGTCCTCTTTGTCCACGCCGAGTTGGAGCATGGTGGCGATGAACATGCGAAGCATCTCGGGCGATGGTGGGTTGAAATCCATTTGCCCATCAGTCGTCATGATGCACCGCTTGGCGCCGAGGAGGCGTATGGCCGCGGCAATCCGTCCGGGCGCCAGGCTTTGCCACAGGGGAAACATCCCGAGTGCGCAATGCTCGATGGTGTAGCCAAGCTCTGCCACCTCGCACATCTGCGCGTCACACGCCTGTACGGCTTTGTTCAGCGGATGGGTAAAAACGAATTTCGTGAGACCCATCTCCTTGGCCCGACGCGCAAGAGCGACACCCTCCCCGGCGGAAAGATGTCCTGTCGAGAAGATTACGTCTCCGTCGCGGGCGATCTCCATGATGGCCTCGATTTCGGGGAGGGTTTTTTCGTCATCCCCGTGGATTCTCAGTCCTTCGCCCGACGGCGGATGTTTAATAGCGGCGGCAATGCGCGGGGCGTAGGCGCCAATCCTGATGTCATTTGTCGCCGAGAAGGTGGGCATCCAAATGCAGCCTGCGCCCAGCTTGACCGCACTCTCGGCTGAAAAGGGACACAAGCCGCCCACGTTGCTGTTCAGCGTAATCGTCCCGATGGCCGCGATGCCTGGGAACATTTCGGAGAGGAGCCGCGCCTGGCCCATCGTTGGCCAGAGGTGGCTCTTCATTGCGAACCCGCGCATCCCCGCGTTGCGGGCAGCCTCGGCCCACTCGTGATCGAGTAAACGGCCGGACTCATTCAGAAGGAGTTGGGGGTGAATGTGGGCGTGAAGGTCGATCGCGCCCTCAAGTAATTCGTCAGCCCGCGTTCGCATCCCCTAGTCTTCTAGACCGGCCAGTTTCGCCGGATTGCGCTTGACCATCCATTCGATGTCCTCTTTGTCCACGCCGAGTTGAAGCATGGTAGCGATGAACATGCGGAGCATCTCGGGGGCGGTCGGGTTGAAGTCGTTCTGGGCGTCGGTGGTCATGATGCAGCGGTTTGCACCGACCGCCCGGGCGGCGGCAACGATTGCCTTGGGATCGAGCCCCTGCCACATGGGGAAGGCAGAGATCCAGGTGAACTCGATGATGTAACCGAGATCGGCCACCTCCTTGAGCTGGCCATCGCTTGCCTCGACGATATTGATGATGGGGTGGGTAAAGATAAACTTTTCGAGACCCACCTCTTTCGACTTCCGGGCGAGGGCGACGCTCTCCTCGGCTGAGATGTGTCCAGTGGCGACGGCGACGTTGGCGTCACGCGCGAGCTCAAGGATAGAGATCACTTCGGGTAGGATTTCGCGGTCCGCGTCCCAGATTTCCAGGCCGTTGGCAGGCGGAGTATGGCTGAAATTCTGCTTCACGCGGCTGCTGTAAGACTTGACCTTGATGTCGTTTGCCGCCGAGAAGGTGGGCATCCAGATAATCTTCACGCCCAGCTTGATGGCGCTCTCAACCGTAAAAGGGCAAAAGCCTCCGACATGGCCGTTTAGGACGATGGCGCCTAGAGCCACGAGTCCGGAGAAGGTCTCGCTCAAGATCTGCGCCTGGCCTATTGTGGGCCAGTAGTGGCTCTTCATCGCGAAGCCGCGCATTCCCACATTGCAGGCGGTACTCGCCCACTCATGATCGAGCAGCCGGCCCGACTCGCTGAGTGAAGTTTGGGGGTAGATATGGGCGTGAAGATCAATTGAGCCTTCGAGCAGATCGTCAGCAAGCGTACGCATAACAAAAAGGTCTCCGGTTGAATGAACGGGCAATTATATGCTCAGATGCCGCAATCAAGCGTTATGGGTGTAAAGGGGGCAATCCGATTTCTTCCACTTGGACGGAGCGAATGTTTGGATAATCCAGCCGACCCTACACAAAAGGCAATGCAAAATTCGTTACTCTTTAGATAGCCCAAAATTTTATAGGCCTGGTGCAGATATGGCAAGGTCTTGATTTTTCCTCTCTGGCTAGGATTTTCCTGTCAGTGCACTGTATCTCCCTTAGCCGGGTCAAGTTCGACACGTGCGCTCTAATCCCTCTTTTTTGTAGACAAACCCGTCAACTTAGCTGCCCTGGGGGGAAAAGATTTTTTGGTAGTGGGAAGGTCCACTCCAATTAGCCCCCTGCCAATGCTATCCTTAGATTGCGTTGTGGCAGGTAACCCTTTTTGAATTAAATTTAAAGCAGGAGAATTTTGTGCCTCAAAAATGGGAAATAGGAGCCCCTGTGCGTGGGCTTGACACGCCCGCTCTGCTTATCGATCTCGAGGTGATGGAGCGCAACCTCGAAAAAATGGCCAATCGCCTTGCAGGAGGAGGGCTTTGTCTTCGGGCCCATTCAAAGACCCATAAGAGCCCCATCCTTGCCCAAAAGCAAATGGAGCTCGGAGCGGTAGGCGTATGTTGTCAGAAGGTGAGCGAGGCCGAGGTCATGGTGGCGGGCGGGGTTCAAGACATACTCGTATCGAGTGAGGTAGTTTCACCGTCCAAGTTGCGCCGTTTGATGGCCCTGGCACTCCACGTGCGGCTTGTCTTGGTCATAGACGACCCAAGGGGGGCCGAGCTTCTCTCAGAAGCCGCCGGCGAGGCTGGTCACGCGATTGAGGTCCTTGTTGACGTGGACGTGGGGCAAGGCCGCTGCGGGGTGCCCCATGGTGCCCCGGCGGCCGAGGTGGGCAAATTTGTCGACTCTCTTCCAGGACTTGAGGTTATCGGCTTCCAGGCTTACGAAGGCAAAGCCCAGCATATCAATGGCTTCGACTCTCGGTGCAAAATGTACGAAAATGCCACCGCCCGAATTCGGGAGACTGCCGAGGAGTTTGCCACCGCAGGTTTGTCCACTCGGCTTCGCAGCGGTGGGGGTACGGGTACCTGGCGCTGGGACCTCGAGGCTGGAGTCCTGACCGAGCTCCAGGCGGGAAGCTATTTGTTCATGGATGCCCACTATTGCTCGGTCGGCGGTCCGGGAGGGGAGGTAAATGACGACTTCGAGCCAAGTCTTTTTGTCCTGACCACGGTAGTGAGTACTCCGTCGACCGAACGGGTTGTTGTGGATGCGGGGCATAAATCGCTTTCGTCGGACAGCGGAATGCCCGTCTGCAAGGATGTCGAGGCGAATTATTCCGCCGGAGGGGACGAGCATGGAATTCTCACAATATTGGCCGGAAACCCGCGGCCAGATTTGGGAGATACGCTGCTTATCCAGCCGAGTCACTGTGACACCACAATCAACCTCCACGATAGTTACTGCGGTATTCGAGGGGGCATGAGCGAAGGAGTTCTCGAAACTGTCTGGCCCGTCGCTGCTCGGGGGATGGTGCAGTAAGACCCCTGAGAGGGATACGTTGCAAGGTCCCAGAGAATTTCTGTTGTTTGAGTCCAACAACTATCCAGTGTTTCCTGATTTACTGTTTTGATACCATTGTCCGGCTATTTTGTTCGTCAAGGAATTCAGTTGGGTTCGTGCCGCAGCAGAAATTAAGAAATTAATTAAAGGAGTTGCCGTGGGCAACTATCCGCCGGGTCGGTTAATTCTTCCCACCATATTTTTTGTTCTGGGATGGGTCGGTTGCTCGCATGCATCTTCAATTTTGGATTTAGTCCGGCCTACCACCGATATTTTTCGGCCTGCTGTTAGAAGAAAGCCTCCTCTGGTAGTTCCCGGAAGACGCGGCCGAACCTTGTTGGTAGAGGCCAAACTCAATCTTCTGATCGTCAGCACCGTAGGAGAGAAATGTGGTCGCATGGAGAGAGATGAGGAGGTCTATCGAACAATTCTTGCGGACAAGAGGTCATCCTACGGTGTTCCATCTTCTCTCCGAGGACAGGTTGCGCGAGGCTACCGATGATCAGGACTACTTCCTTGATGACTACTCCAAAGCTAATTATCGCCTTGCTCGCGAGGTAGGCCAGAAGGCGGGCGCTGATTTTGTTTACATCGTGAACAGGAACAGGTCTGCCTCCATTTGTACTCTCACCCATTATCTAGTGAACGTGAATGACTCCCAGGAGGTGTTTCAGGTAGAGGTAGATTCTTTCAATTCCGAGGATTACATGGACGATGTGGGCAAGGCCCACAAAGAGCTGTTTGGCATTAAGGCCCTAGCATCTATCCGGAGGGAGCAGGTCCGGAAATCAAAATATGCTCCAGCCAAGGCGCTTGCGGGGAAAAGTGGCCCCAGTTCCGGTGCACTAGCAAGTCATCGCCGCTGGGTCTCAGATCAGCTCCCGGTAGACGAGAAAGGACACAAGGCGGAAGTGCCCCATTACCAGGTCATTCTCCGTGAAGCCCAAAAGGGGCGTGCACGTCCTAGCTTTGCCGAGGAGGAATCATTCCGAAAGGCAAATGAAGAAAAGATGCGCGAAGGGGCCGAACTCGTGCGGGAACAAGCGCGCCGAGCTACTGCCAGAACGGGTGATGTGTTCGTCAAGGATTTTTTTCTGGTGTATTTGGTACTGGATGCGGAAAACCGAAGAAAAAATTCGCCGATCGTATTCGGAAAAAATTTGGGCAAAACCCCAATTCTAACCTGATCGAGGAAGGCCGGCTCTACCGGGCCACAGATGGAAAGAATTATTCAATTGGAGAGTATTCGGGGAATGGATTTCTCCTCGCCCGTAGGATTGGTCGAAAGGCCGGTGCCGACTCTGTCTATCTCGTTCAGGCGGAGCCGTCGGGCGAGAATTTGTCACGCGGGTGTAAATTTACCTATTACATCGTGCTTGTTGATGAGCCGGGTAGCATCTTTAAAACAGGAGCCGTTAACACCAAGGACATGCCTCAAGATGAGAAGCAAGAAACGTCCCGTAAGGCCCGTAAGTCCCTCTTCCGGATGGCCCGTCCCGCGCTCCAGCGGACTCTGATCCGCAAGGCTCAGCGGGAGGTCGTCCGCGAGGAAAAGAAAGAGGTCTCCCCCCTGAGGAACTCAGCGAAGGTAGATCCCAACATGTTAGCCCGTCTCAAAAAGCTTGAGAAAGAGATACTTAGACTCAGGAACCAAGAGAGGAGCGCGCTCATTCCCGGAGGTACTCGGAGGCCTCCCATTGAAATGCCCTGGCGGTCGGCAGGGTCGGGATTCTATCTCAAGGGCACCCGCCACATAATGACGAACCTCCATGTCGTAGGCTCGGCTAGCAAAATCCGTATCAGTTTTCCTCAAGGTGCGAGCTACATCGGGGAGGTGATCGTGCGGGATTCGGACAATGATATCGCAATCGTAGCGCTCCGAGGGATGAGTCCCAGGAGTGGGGGAATATTTGTGGACCTTGGGGCTTTGGTCGAGCCGGGCACTCGGGTATTCGCCATCGGGTATCCCTTGGGTTCAGGGATCAGCATAGTCCAGGGCAACGTTAGTTCGGCCACGGGCCTAGATCAGAACGCAGCCAAGTTCACGATGACGGCACCCATCAACGAAGGGAACAGCGGAGGCCCTGTGATTGACGATAATGGCACTCTTGTAGGGATCGCCCAGGGCGGCCTTGTCCAGCGGGGTGTGGAGGCGGTGCGCTTCGGCGCGAAGATATCAACAGCTGCAATTGCACTTAGCCAAGCTCGGCTCATGCGAAAATTTTCCATCCGAGTGGTGCCGAAAAAAGAGACCCTAAGCCCGCGAGACATCTTCCGCAAATTTTACAAACATGTCGTGCGGGTTGAGGTGCGCTAAGGAGGGGGTCTCAGCAGGCAGTTTTAGGGTGTGTGTTTTCTTGGGTTGATGCTCAGGTCAGGTTGAAGAGAAGAATCTGTGTGGGACCGTCCCTCTTATCAAAAAATTACCTGGTGAAGGCCATCTTTCCCTGTGCTAACTGAAGCTAGGCTTGGCAAACGAGGTCCAAGGAAGAACTGTTGGGCGTATCCAAGAGAGAACTCACCTATAAAGGCGGATATCCTGATGACCGTGCAGTTCCTCCCCGGTCCCTGACTTGCGACAAGGAGCTCTCTCTGTATTTAGGGTCAAATTTTTCAAAACTTCGCTAAATTCATCTCTAAATAATAAGACGGGCCTATTTTCATATCCATTGTAATTGCTAACGGTGATTCCAGGCACCTTACTCGCCACATGTACATTGCCCAACCTAAAGGCTGAGGCTAATCCCGGGTTGTTCTTGTAGGCGAGCGACCTGTCAGGATCGAGAATGACGGTTCCCTTATTGAATTGGCCGCGGGGGACGAAAACCCGATCTCGGCACCACCCGTTTGTTATTAAACACACAGAGTACGTGGATCACCGACAAGGTGGCTTGAATTGAAATAATCAAGATTCTGGCATCAGCTGCCAAAACGCTCTACTTCTTCTTGCGGGGTTTTCTGCTGATGAAGGCCTCCCGTATATAGCGCACAACACCCCAAATTTCGTCATCATTTAAGATGTGGCCGTAAGCCTTCATGGAATCGTACTTCTTCATCGTTGTTGCCTCGATGCGCCCCATTTTTATGAGGGTAAAGAGGAATTCATCGTCAAATCGTTCCATCTGTTCCTTGAGACTATAGTTCATAGGCGGTGGCTGTATTTCACTTACGAAGGGTTTTCCGAGAGGCTGATTCCCTCGGGGGCGCTCGCCATCGCCCTTGCCTTTAAGCCCGTGACACTGGGAGCAGGCATCTTTAAAAATTTCGGCCATTTTGGGGTCAGATTTTTTTTTACCCGCTGTGATGCCCCGCTCCCATTCAATCAGGTTGCGGATTTGATTGTCATCGAGCGTTTCGCCGAAGGCGGGCATCGCTGTCGGGGTGGTCCCTTTGAGTTTTAGACCCTTAGTATTTTTGAGGAGAACGTTAATTTTCCCGAATTTGACGACCATGAAAATGTAATCGTCTGTCATTTGCTTCATGTAAGAACTAGTGAAAACTTGGGGCCGGGGGCGCGAGGTCCTAAAGCTCGGTCCCTTTCCATTGCCCTTTATCCCGTGGCACGAAAAACAGATCTGCTCAAATATCTCCTTTCCGAGCCAATAGTCACCCTTATTTAATTCCGCTATTGGAGGGAGTCGGGCAGCAATCGCGGGAGGAGCGAATGCAGTAACGAGGACCAAGGCCAGCCCTGCTTTCCCAGTTTTGAAATACGTACGACGGCTTATGAAATCGAATTCCTTTCCCAATCCTGGGCATATGAAAAAAATTGGTGTGGAAGAAAAAGGTTCCTTTCCCGAAAACGGTTTTACAGTGGTCCAGATACGGTGGCAATGCTCTATAGCATTGCCACCGTA
>Ga0315336_1002469_pt1 | contig 28134 bp, 24 predicted proteins | sample ASW5metaG_FD_204512 | JGI IMG/M metagenome (GOLD analysis project Ga0315336, IMG submission 204512) | Ammonia-oxidizing marine archaeal communities from Monterey Bay, California, United States - ASW #5 | ecosystem: Environmental > Aquatic > Marine > Intertidal zone | place: USA: California... | reverse complement strand
TACCGCCAACGCATCTTCAGTAGATCCCGGGTCATGGCGATCGAGTCCTGGATGGGCCGCACTTTGCTGAGGTCCCGATAGTACCAATCCACGCCAATCTCTTGGATGACCATCCCGACCCGCTGCGCCCGGTACAGAACCTCCACGTCGAAACCAAATCCGTCGATGGTCTGCCCTTGAAATAAAACTTCAACCGTTTCACCCCGGAAACACTTGAAGCCGCATTGAGTGTCTAACACCCCGGGCACTCCCAGGAATCGAGTCAGGGCGTTAAAGACCCTGCCCATCAGGTGACGCCGGAACGGCTCTCCGATCCGGCGGGCGCCGGGAGCCTCCCTGGAACCCAAAGCTAGGTCAACTCCATCGGCTTGAGGGGGCAAGAGACGCTTCACGTGTTCGATGGGCACCGACAAATCGGCGTCGCAAAGGAGACGGTATTCTCCCTCCGCAGCCAGCATGCCGTTCATCACCGCCCATCCCTTGCCCCGATGTGGCAGACTCAGGCGGCGAACTCCGGGCGAATTTACGGCGAAGTCGTCGATAAGCCGGGCCGTATCATCGGTGCTGCCGTCATCGGCGATGACGACCTCCCAAGTACAGTCCCAAACATTGAGAAAGTCCAACACCTGTTCCAGTGTCCCAATGATGCGGGACTGCTCGTTATAAGCCGGAATGACGACGGAGAGGAATACGGGAGGCACAGGGCGTACCATCCTTGAAGCCATCGGCTATGGTTGCTACGGTTTACTTGCATTGCCTGCCGCCGAAACCGATGCAACGCAGCCGTGGGCTAAGGCTCTTGGTCCAATTCGAATCCGCGGTGCAGCAAGCGGACCGCCTCGCCCGCCTGCTCCTCTTTAACAACGCAGGAGATGCGAATCTCCGACGTTGTAATCATGTCGATATTTATGCCGCCATCGGCCAGGATTCTGAACATCCGCGAGGCATAGCCGGGGGTGTTCTGCATGCCCGAACCGACTACGCTGACCATGGCCAGGGTATCGTCGCTGACAAGCCCGCCAGCTCCTATCTCACGCACTACTGCCTCCATCCGGGGAAGCGCCATGGGCAGGTCGGTGCGAGTCACAGTGAAACTGATGTCCGTGGTGCGGTCCAAGCTGGTGTTCTGGACGATTGTGTCCACGCTCGTCCCGGTCTGAGCCAGAGGCTCGAACAGGGCGGCGGCGATACCTGGACGGTCCGGCACCGACCGAACGGTAATCTTGGCCACGTTGGTGTCGCAGGCTATGCCGGTGACTTTTATTCTGTCTTCCATAGGCCTCTCGCCCACACTTTGATGAATCAGGGTTCCTGCGGTATCTCCGAAGCTTGACGCCACGTATATCGGGATCTGGAAAGCCGCCCCAAGTTCGATCGACCGGGGATGCATCTTGGCCCCGTAGCTGGCCAGTTCCAGCATCTCCTGATAGCCAATCTCGTTCATTTTTCTAGCGTCAGGCACCAAGCGAGGGTCTGCGGTATAGATGCCTTCAACATCTGTATAAATCTCACACCGCTCGGCCCCTAAAGCAGCGGCAAGGGCCACGGCCGAGGTGTCCGAGCCTCCCCGGCCTAGGGTGGTCACATCCAAGTCCTCAGTGGCTCCCTGGAACCCAGCTACGACAATAAGGCGGCCCAGGTCTAGTTCCTGTTGGACCCGTTCCGTCTCTACCCGATGTATCCGGGCTTTGCCGTGGGTCGTGTCGGTACGTATCCCCGCTTGGACCCCGCTAAGACTAATAGCCCGGTATCCCAGAGTCCGCAAAGCCATGGTTAGCAGGGTACAGGATACCAGTTCCCCGGTGGAAAGAAGCAGGTCCAGTTCCCTGGGTTCCGGCTGGGGAGTGATTGACTGGGCGAGTTCAATCAGTTCGTCCGTTGTGTCCCCCATGGCGGAGACCACCGCAACCACATCTATGCCTGCGTCTTTGGCAGCCCCGATGCGGCTGGCAACGTTCAGTATCTTGCCGGCATCAGCAACGGAACTCCCCCCGTATTTCTGCACAATCAGAGGCAAATTTTAAGATTCTCCCGCAACCACTCTGGGAATCGAAGACGCAAGGGGTCCGAGACCCGCATGTTCTAGGCCTGGCCCACCACATGCGCGCCCAAAATGGTAGGCTGAGTTATCTCCAGTCGACCGGGCACACCGGCTTGTTTGGCCGCTTCGGCCATCTCATAAGCAACCGTCATTTCTCTACCATGAGTCAAAGCCAGGACGGTTGAGCCGCTACCCGAGAGAAACACCCCCAGGGCGCCTGCGTCTTCGGCAGCTTTGAACAGCAGTTTCATGGCCGGGATTAGAGGTTGGCGATAGGGTTGATGCAAGCGGTCTTGAGTAGCCACACTCAGATATTCAGGGTGATTGGTAAGCATTCCAGCCACCAGAAGGGCCGCACGCCCCATGTTGAAGACCGCGTCTTCCAAGCTCACTTCCCGGTGCAAGACGGAACGGGCGTCCGACGTGGCGATTCTATATTCCGGTATGAACAGAACCGCATGAATCTCAGGAGGAACGTTTATGGATGCGGTGTATAACTGTGGCCCATCGCTAACCACGAGTTGAAGACCACCCAGCACCGCAGCGGCGACATTGTCCGGGTGTCCTTCAATCGTAGCCGCCATCTCCAGCAATTCGTTGAGGGCAAATGCTTGGGAGCACATGGCATTGGCGGCGGCCAATCCGCTGGATATCGCAGCGGCGCTACTGCCCAATCCCCGTGCTAAGGGTATCTCGTTATGGCAGCGTAGCCGAACCGGCGGCATCTCACGGTCAGCCTCGTTAAAGAGGAACGCCATCGACCGGTAGACCAGGTTGTCTTCACCGGTTCCAAGCTCTCCGGCACCGTCCCCGCTGATTTCAACCAGGGGTCCGATATCGTCGCCGGACGTCACATCCAACCGGTTCCATAGGTCAAGGGCCATGCCTAGGCAATCGAAGCCCGGTCCCAGATTGGCGGTGGTGGCAGGAGCTAAGACACTGATCGGTTCCATTACCGGACTGGACTCGACGCAAGCAAACGCTCGAAGACGAAACGGCCCAGGTCTTTGTTTTCCTTGAATTCGAACCCGTCGAAAGCGCCGCCGTACCCGATGATTGGCACCCGCTCTTCATGCAACGAGCCGTGGGAGCGAAGCGTTGGCGGCATGGTGACCTCGTCAGGGTCGCCGAATACTACGTCCGGCGCACCCAATACCATCAAGTCTCCGATACGGCCAGGCATCAGATGGAACTTCTTCGCCGCTTCCTCACGGGACAGAGCTTCGTCGACTCCCTCGAGGCCCCGTAGGACATCCAACGCTTTGTCCCGATCGCTGTCCTGGAGGTACATGTAGATGCAGCCTCCCAGGTTCGAGTGATGAACGGTATACATGTCTTTGATGATTGGAACTGCTTGCGCCTGTATTCCCCGGCTGGCCAATTCCCCGGGCAGATGAATCATTCTGCTCTTGGCGGACATACCGTGATCGGCGGTCAACAAGAAATGGACGTCCTGTAGGCTGTCCATCAAACGGCCTATAGCGCCATCTAACAACTCGATGTGCCTAGCCGCTTCCGATTCGTCCGGAGCGTAGGTGTGCATGGCGTAGTCGGTCGTGGTCAGGTATACCAGGTCGTAATTCTCTTGACTCAAGATGAATCGCCCGGCATCAATGACCCATTCGTTAACTTCCAGCGAATATATCGGCGGCGGCGCACCCACTCCATCCACTACCCACTGGGGCGGCTGCTCCGACGACACGCTAAGGGTTGCCCCCTCTCCCAGTAACTTGCGCAGCTTATCCTTGGCGGTTACCAGCAAGGAACGGGCGCCTTGCTTCGTGGCCCTCTGAAACATGGTCTCGGCCTGTATGAACTCACCAGACTCCATGTAATATTCCCGGCCATCCTCCCGATTCAGCCAATAGTTGGAGGTGATTCCGTGGGTTTCCGGGTAGCTGGCCGTGATTAACGACACGTTGTTCACGTTGGTTACCGTGGGTATCATGGCCTTGGCTTCTGTCATAAAACCCTTCTTGGCCAATTGACGAAGATTGGACATTGGACTACTGTCCAAATATTCGGGGTCGAACCCGTCAATCATTACCAGAACTGTCGTTAAAGCCATCGCTATCACCTCAGCCGATTGTTGGGATATGGGCCGCACCGTTCGAAATCAGCGTCGATTAGACTCTAACTCAACTTTTCTTCGGCGGCAACATTCTGGGGCACCTCCAAGCCGTAAAACATCGTCGCGGGAGTGCTTCCAGGCGCCGACACAACCGAGGGCCGCTATGCTCAGCGGGTTCGACCCCGATGCAAAAAGACACAGCAAGCAAGCAGCAGGATTCTATCGGTCAACGACCAGTGAACGACCGATGAGGCCACTGCCCTGCTGAAAATCAGGGTGTTCAGCCTTAGATGGATCCGCGTCATGAAATTTTCCGTTGCTTGCCGTTTCCATCCCGGCTTGGGCCACATTCACGTAATCCAACGCTAAACGGGGCAGTAAGAACTGCTGCCGGACGCTTTCGCGTGCAGCCTCGCCCATCTACAGCATCTTATCGGGATGACCGATAAGTTTAACGATTCTCCAGGCGCACTCTTCCGGATTATTAACCAGATAGCCGGACACGCCATCTTCGATCTGTATGCGTATCCCCCCGACATTCCCGCCTATCATCGGCTTGCCTTTCCACATGGCCTCGGTGACCGTCAGGCCGAATCCTTACCGCGTGGACTTCTGGAGCAACTACCGGGAAGCGACCTGAAAGGCGTTGACCACCCGGTCTATGGATGTAGGAAGCCGTCACAGGAAAATACAAGTGTATGTCCGGGTCACTCTGAGCGTAACCGACAACGCTGTTGAATACATCCACGGATTCGGGGGCATCTATAGCTTCGCTCAATCCCAGCATGGCCAGTTGCAACCCGGAACATCCTTCCGGGCCAATCGATATGCGTCAATCACGCCACAGGGGTCTTTCCACAGGTCGAAGCGAGAAACCTGCGTGATTAAAGGCCAGGAGGCATCGATGCCCATATCGGACACAATCTTGAACGCTTCGGTCTCATCCATCGCTGTATTCTTGACGCTAACCGGGTCGATGGCCGGCGGGGCGATGCGTATCCGTGGGGAAGCCGCCAGTTCTCTTGGTACATAAGCATCCAGTGAAAACACCAACCAGTCATAGTCGTGGGTAAGGGGCAGCAACGTTTCAAGAACACTGGAGTTGAGAGAGGTCAGGTCGATGTGACATACCCTGTCCCATTCTCCCGTGTGGTCGCTACACAACATCCCCGCCAGCGGCAACAACTGGGAATCATGCATAAACCATATGTCAGCTTCAAGACCGGCCGCCCGTATCTCGTTCGCCACGATCTCGATGCCACCGAAGTATATCTTCAATTCTTCCGAGGAAAGAGTACCTGGAGCCCTCTGAAGCTAGTTGTGGATCCGTTTAGTCACCTGGAAAAACTCGGCGGGGGATTAATCATAATCCACTCGGTAGAGACGCCCAGAGAGTCCATCAAAGGTGTCATCGACTGAAAAATCACTGCTACGCTTCCACCCTTCGCGGTGCTGTTCAGGTGGACGATGCGGAGGCCTTTAAACTTCGAGGCCACATCCGTCAGTTGTTCCGACAACTTAGATGAAATCAGTGGGCTGTATTATACGAAATCAACCTCACCGTTGTTAGTAGTGGTCACCATTTAAGTGTAACCCTTCGCTCAAACTTACGCTTTCAGTATGCCAGCATCGTTCATAATATAGATTACTTTTACATCATTTCACTTCATAAAATCAACTTCAAGAGATTATCAACGAATCGCCAACAAGTTTCCTATTTCCAGCACCTCGACCGGATTTCTAGAGATGCGGTTCCACTTACTTGATCCTCACGCCCTAACTACCAGGCAGGTCGCTGAAGTACTCGGTGTCACTAACCTCCGGGGAGATGCTGGTGTGCTCTTCCGCCAGCCAGCGATACATCGCCGCCGTATCTGGGTTGGTAATCATATATATGGGAGGGGATAACAGAGTCGACCAATCGGAATTCAGAGTGACTCCACTGACATCTACCTCGATGACCTCATCATCCGCCCCGCCCCCGGACACATAAGTTGAAGTGCTCGGTATTGAGAAGTTGGTCGAAACATCGGCGAAAGCCACGCCCAACATCGTGAGCTTCCAAGACTCTGTGCCGGTGTTTGCCTCGGAGTCCGTGACCCGGGAGAAGTCGATGGTGAAAGTTCCACCGTTGTCGCTGATAGGGGAAACCACGCTGATTGTATGACCCCGGGTGGCTTCATCATCGGGTTTAACTTCCAGGTCAATGGTCCCCGACGAAAAGACATAGTCATTATAATCCACAACCAGAGCCCATTCGTTGGACACCCCTGTGGCTACCAGCACGCCGCCGTAAGTTATGGTCTGCTCGGCGTATACAGCGTTGTCAGTATCCAGCGTAGCACTTAAGTAGCCCATCAACGTGCCAGCTACGGCCTGTCTACCACCGATGGAATAGCCTGCCGGGATACTGATCACTATGTTATCCGCAGCCGCCTTGTTCTTGGCCATGGACAACTCAAACAGGTAGCCGACGTTGAGGACGATGTACTGTCCGTAGCTGAAACGTCCAACCGGTTGTTAGACGGCTTGATCAGCGAAGACCCGTCCTGGGCGAAGAACACGTTGCCAGAACTCTCATCGGTGCGCCAGCTAATCAGCGCCGAAGAGTCCGGCAACTCGGTCAGGAAGTCCGGGATAATCGTCTTATTCGCGTCTTGCGGCAGACCATTCTTGAAATCGATCTCTTTGATTCCGGAAACGTTGCCGGTGACGCCTGAGGCAAATTCCTCTACGGGTACGACTCAGGAAACGACTCTAGGAAAAAGGCGTTTGCCGCCTTCCGGATGCCGTCGCGGTCGCCGTCCAGCCGGGTCGACTAGCTCCGGAAACCTAACCCTACTAACGTTCCGGCCACCAAGCCGGCTAAAATCCCTAGGATAGCCATAACCGCTAGCAACTCAACCAGAGTGAAACCAGCTTGTGTCCTGCCTCTACTTAGTACCATGATATGCCCTCCGTTTCTAATCTCCGCGTTCATCCTATGAGCATCTAACTCCGTCAGCATCACCCTCAAGTGTGATTACTGGGATGAACACATTTGTAGCCATTTTGTATGTAACCCTGCTCGTACCTTTTTCGTCCTATCCGGGCCGGCTGAATGATTCCTGATGGACATCACCCTTGCCCCGGAAGATGGTAAGCCTCTCTTGCGTCAGATTGACCGGGTTCCCCAGAGTGTAACCCTCCCCAGCAGACTTGCCTCCGGTGCTCTGCCGGACCGTTTGACCACCCATTCACATCCACATCCCTTTTGGTCCTGAACTGGCCCCACACAAATCGCTGGCACTGAGTCAGACGAAGTGTTACCTCCCTGGGTATTTACTCTGTTCTGAGCCTGGAAATCAAAGAATCAACCCCTAGCTATGGGTTGATTCTCAGCTGGTTAGCCCGATTTCTTTCTCAGTGATATCTGAATACAAATCCTGGGGGTGAGAGGATAGACAGCCATCCCGTAGAACGTTGGAGGTCACCACACAAAACTTTTGTGGGTTCTTCCCTCAACCGTTATCGGTGGCAATAACAGGGCAGATCGGCATCAGCACGCCGTGATTACAGGCGTGTTGGCAGGAAAGGTGGAAGGGGTTGCCTCAAGATGCAGTTCGGTGTGGGTCCAACGCCTAAGACTAAAGGTAGGAGCCGGGAAAGGGGTCTATTCGACTGTAACGGACTTGGCCAAGTTCCGGGGTTGATCCACATCGCATCCCCGCAACACCGCTATGTGATAAGCCAGCAGTTGGAGAGGTATCGTCGCCAGCATCGGGGTCAACAACTCGCTGATTTCAGGTATATACAGTACTTCGTCAACCTGGTCGGCGATCTCCTGGTTTCCCTCAGTGGCAACCGCCAGAACAGAGCCATTTCTGGCTTTAACTTCCTGGATGTTATTCGCCATCTTGTCGTAGAGACTACCGTTCGGAGCCAACGCCAGTGTGGCCATTCCTTCATCGATAAGTGCGATGGGACCGTGCTTCATCTCACCCGCCGGATAACCCTCCGCGTGGATGTAGCTAATCTCTTTGAGTTTTATAGCTCCTTCTAGGGCGATGGGAGAATTGATGCCACGTCCAAGAAAGAGGAAGTTATTATAAGAGGAAAAGCGGCGGGCCAACCGCTGGTAGCCAGAAGTGTCCGCCAGTATCTCGCCGATCAATCGAGGGCACTGGGCCAGTTGGTCAACCAGTTGGCGGGTTCCTTCTTGAGACAGAAAGCCTCTCGACTGTCCCAGATAACCGGCCAACACGGCCAGCCCGGTCAATGAAGCGATAAAGGTTTTTGTAGAGGCAACGCCAATCTCAGTGGTCAACCCCATGTACAGGGTTCCTTCCGCCAACCGGGTGGACTGACTTCCTTCCACGTTGCAGATGGTAACCAACCGGCCTTCTTTTTCCCGCACCATCTGCATCGCCGCCACCGTATCCGCGGTTTCGCCTGACTGGGCGATGGCGATAACCAACGTGTTTTTGTCGATGAGCGGATCCCTGTATCGGAACTCCGACGCCGCTTCGGCTTCAGCGGGCACTCCGGCCAACTGTTCAAAGAGATATCTTCCCACTTGAGCCGCATGGAGGCTGGTGCCGCAACCGATAAGGACCACCTTTCGAAAGTCATTCAGCTCTTGTTGTGAAAAGCTAAGTTCCGGCAGCTCGATCCGGCCTTCCTGGAAGTCCACCCGATTCCGAAGAACGCTGGCCACGGCCTGCGGTTGCTCCATAATCTCTTTTAGCATGAAGTGCCGGTAGCCGCCCTTGTCGATCTGGACATCCGCCGGGGAAACGGAGCGCAATTGTTTGTCGATCCCATTGCCGCCCATATCCCGGTAGACGACGCCTTCAGTGGTGACCGCAGCCATTTCCCCAGAATCGAGAAAGCCTACTTGGTCGGACTGAGGTTCCTGCCGTAGCAAGGGCAACATGGCGGGGAGATCGCTGCCGACTATGCCCTGGCCATCCCGATGGGCGACCACGATGCCGCCCGCATGGCCCAAGCGCAGCGCGCAAATCTTACCGGCTTCCCCCAGAAATGTCGCGGTGATGGTCTGGGAACCTTTAACCATACGCCCCATCCGAAGAAAAGCGTCTTCGAAGTTGTTTCCCTGGTCCAAGCCTTCTTCGATGAGATGGGTGATTACTTCAGTGTCGGTCTCGGAAGAGAATCGGTGGCCGTCAGCCAGCAATTCCTTCTTCAGCGCCAGGAAGTTCTCTACGATACCGTTGTGGACCACGGCGATACGCTGTTGGCAATCGGTATGGGGATGGGCGTTGGTGTGAGTGGGCCTGCCATGGGTTGCCCAACGGGTGTGGCCCAGTCCTAGCCAGCCATGAGGCATATCCGAGTCTCCGGCCGATGTGAGGCCGTTAACTTTCCCTACGGTTTTACGGAACTGGAGTTGGCCGGATTGATCGACTATCGCGATTCCGGCGCTGTCATAACCGCGGTATTCTAGACGTTGCAATCCCTCTAGGATGATAGGCCAGGCTTCGCGGTCCCCAACGTAACCAACTATTCCGCACACTTTTCCCCCGTGGCGCCTGCCACCCTTTTAGATGCCGGGGTGATTGGTCTAACCGGGAATCTTTCTGCCCGTGGCTAATCAACCGGCATCCGGGTTAACTGCAGGTTTGCTCTAGTATATTTTACCAGAAGCGCGGCTGGTCACTTCATGCTGGTTTCCAACTCGTCGAAGAATTCCTTAAGGTCGTCGGCTAATTTTGAGCGGCTACTTCTTCATTGGTTCCTCACTTGTCGATAAATTCCCTGGGCCTTGGGATAGCTAGCACTGATGCTATTTTTAACTCTTAGCTATAGAACTTTCGCATCCCAAAACCCCCTTTTTGCACGCTATTGGCGCACGGGTATCTTTCACTCAAGCAAGTGTAGCCTTGGGGTAGGGGTGAACCTACGATGCGGCCACCTGTGTCAACGGCAAAAGCGGTAACATCGTTAAGAGGTGGGAAATAGCGGTTTCACCATGGCATCAAGGTGTCTGCACCCTGCCAGTGGGCCCACCCAGTAGTGACAGGTGGGTACGTCAAGGGGTAACGCCGGGCAAATTAAAAAGGACTCTGCGATATCAGCGCCATCCCGGGGGTTAACTGATCGGAAAAATTGGCCGGATTATAGTAACGTATTCGCCAAATGGGGAGTTAAACCCAGTAGGAGCAGAGGTTAACGGGGCTAGGGTTAGACCTGTTTGGCCAGATTCTTAGCAAAGTCTTCCAGGGTTGACTTCGCTTTGCGGCGGATGATTGGCTGACCCAATTCGCCAATCTTGCCCATGAACACGGTGTCCGTAACGATGACCAATTCGCTTTCGTCCGCAGACAGCTCGTTAAGCTGCATTGTCATATCGGCCCTGATTGAGCCACCCACCTTCCGGTCCGCCGCCTCAACGCGAAAATGGGCTTCGCCTTTCTCTCTGTCCTGTCCCAGAATATTTATCGTCCCTGAGAAGTTCAGGCGCACGGGACCGGCCCGGACCTGCATGACGGCCTTGAACTGGTTCTCTCCGTCAGATTCGACGTCCTGAACGCCGGGGATGCAGGGCGCAACTTGGAGTATATCCAACAGCACCACCCAGGCTTTATCCATCGATGCAGGAACTAGACAACGATTCTCCAACTTCATGCGGCTACTCTCGGCGGCCCGCTGCTATGGCTTGGGTGACGGCGCGGCGAGTGAAGACCTCAGCCATCTGCCGTTTGTAATCTGCCGAGCCACGGAAGTCGTCCAGCGGGTCAACCGCATCTTTAACCGTCGCTGCGCTGGCCCGTATGTTCTCTTCTGTTAAGGGACGTTGCCGCAACAGCACCTCGGCTTCCTTGGCCCGTATGGGTGTGACGCCAGACGCTCCCAGAACGATGCGAATATCCCGGCAGTTGTTGTTCTCATCGGAGTCCACTATGGCCGCCACGGAGACGGTGGCGTAGTCATCGGCGGTTCTTGGTAGAAACTTCGTGTAGACAGCTCCCGACCCAGCCGGAGCATGGGGAATCAAAACACTGGTTAGAATCTCACCGGGCTGGACATCGGTTTCGAAATAGTCGATGAACAAATCTTCTACCGGAACGACCCTTTCGCCGCCCTTGGAAGAGAGGACCACCGACACCCCCAATGCGATCAACGTGGGCGGCGGGTCCTGGTTGGGGTCGCCGTGAACCAGACCGCCGCCTACTGTGCTCATGCTACGAATCCTGGCGGTGGCCACTTTTGAATAGGTATCCGCAACCAACGGGAGGTTTTGCCGGACCAGTGGATCGGTTTCCATCTGGCGCTGGGTACACAAAGCGCCCACTCGAACCGCACCGTTGCCGTCCGACGCTATGGAAGACAGCCCGGCAATCTTACGCAAGCCGATGACGTGTCCCGGCTGAACCAAGCGTTGCTTCATCATAAGCACCAGAGCGGTACCGCCGGACATCACCTGGGCATCGTCGCCATACTGGTCCATCAGGCCAAAAGCCTCATCAAGGCTGGTGGGACTGTGAAACTCGAAATCAATCATCGACCGGCCTCCTGAGAGGTGCGGGCGGCGTTTTTCACCGACTCCAAGATTCCGTAGTACCCCGTACACCGGCACAGGTTGCCCATCATCCAGTCCTTAATCTCTTCCTCTGTGGGGTCCGGGTTTACGTCCAACAGGGCTTTGGCGGTAATCACCTGGCCCGGAGTGCATATACCGCACTGGAAGCCGCCGTGGTCGATGAACGCCTGCTGCACCGGGTGAAGTTTCCCATCTTGGGCCAATCCCTCAACGGTGGTTATGTCAGCTCCATCGGCGGTCACGGCCAGAGTGATGCAGGAGGCAACCAACTGCCCATCCACCAATACGGTGCAGGCCCCGCATACTCCCACGCTGCAACCTTCCTTGGTTCCAGTCAAACCCAAATCGTAGCGCAGGCAGTCCACCAGCATGCGTCGGGCCGGCACCTCTAGGTCATGATCGGCGCCATTAACTTTCAATCGAATACGATGAACCATTTCCCATCCTTTCGGTGTCTGAAAAATGCCCGATTTGGCGAAACCACCCAATGTTATACTACGCGTCATCGCGTGACAAGAGACTGGGGCCCAGTCGTCAGGAACCAGGTTCCCTGACAACCTTCCCCCGACCTATCTGCGATTGATTAGATATTGAAGCGAGGTACCAGCATGCCCAACCAGAACTATGAACATCCGACCCAACACATCGGCAACACCATATTGGTGGTGATGATGGAAGTAGAACCGGAAGGGGAAGAGGCCTTCGAGCGCTGGTACAACGACGAGCACCTACCGGAGCGCTTGGAGATTCCGGGCTACGTCAGCGCCCGGAGGTTCAAACTAGAGGAAGGCAACGGCGTCCTGAAGTACCTATGTATATGGGAGTTGGAAGATGCCAACCCGCTGGAGAGCGATCAATATAAAGCTCAACGGGCGCGCCCCAGCGATATCCGGGACGAGGCCAACAAGTACATCACCCAGAGGGCCCGCGGCCTCTACAAGCAGATATACCCCGTTTCCGGATCGTACGAAGACCATTCCGGTTACTACCCGGAGCAGGTCAAGAGCTAGATTCCGGCGACAGTGAATCCCGAATCAGAACTTGGTTAGCCGAATCAAATCCCCCACATCCCCCAACTGCTCCAGATTCCAGAGCCGGTCCAGTATAGCATCGGCTTGTGCGTCAGCTAGCTGGCCGCAGGCCAAGGAGCGGAACTTGCTCTCCAGTTCGGCGTCGGTCAGCGGGTTCTTGAAATGGCCTTTGTGATAGGCCACCTGGGAGAAGAACCGCTGGCCGGACCCGGTCACTGCCTCCACGTCACACAACATGGCTTCCGGCGCCCGTTGGTTCGCTTCCTCCGAGACACTTACCTTGACCCGTCCCGTCAGGTCCAGCAGGCTTTGGTTCTGCAGATACTGGTCGCCGAAGTGGCGCTGATCCACCGCCCCGTACATCAGTGCCACCGCCACCGTGTAGGGCATACTGTGGTCGGCGGTCTCCCGGTTGGTTGGCCGCCATTTTTCAGCGTCACCCGCCATTATGTTGATAGCCGTTTGTAACGTCCTAACTTCAACCTGAACGATGTCATTAACGTCCGGCAGTTGGTCCCGAATCTCTAGGGCAGCTTGCACCACCGTCTGCGAATACTGGCCCAGCGGGAATCGCTTGATACTACACTCCCCTATTTTAAAGGGCTGATTGCCACCGCCAAAGGGCTCCAGACAAAACACCTCACGAGACACCGCCTTGAAGTAGCCACCCTCTCCTTCGAATATAGGAGAAGGCCCGGTAAGACCCCTCTGGGCGAGCATGGCTGCGAAAACGGCGTTGCGGCTAGCGTTGGCGTAGGCGCATCCCTTCCACATGGAAACGTCGCCGATGCGTGTCTGGTACAAAGCCAAGTTGGGGGCGATTCCCAGGTTTAAAGCCTGGAGCGTTTGCTCTTCAGTCAGCCCCAGACACCGGGCAGCCCCCAGGATGCTGGCAATGCCGCCCACCGTTACGTGGTCGAACCCGCTAGGCTTTATGTCCACGGCATCGCAGATTCGGCAGAAGGCTTCATACGCCAGCACGGTGGCGACGACCAACTCCTTGCCCCCGGACTGCCCGACTTCGCTACAGGTGAGGGTTGCGGCGATGCTGTCGCTGGGATGGCCCGACTCTTTGCTGGTATAGCCGTCGTTGTAGTCCAGATAGCGAATCATAACGCCGTTGGCGAAGGTTGCCATGTCGGGACTAGTGGCCAGACCGCTGCCTATAACCGTAGCTGGGACGCTGCTGGTGACCATCCCAGCGGTTTCCCTGGCGATACGGCTGGGATCACCGTCGTATCCTCCCAAACCGCATCCCAGCGTGTCAATAATCATGCGCTTAGCCAGGTGGACTACCTCTGGAGGCAACTCTTCATATCGTAAGGTAGTAGCGTAGGAACTTAGCCGTTCGGCGATGTTAGCCAATGTGGTCCCTCCGGATAGAATCTAGGTAATGTGGACAAGGTCAGGCGAAGTGGGGCATGACCTCTTCAGCGAACAACTTCATAGATCGCATCAGCTGGCTATGTTCGATGCCGCCGAAGGAAAAGTTGCAAACGAAGTATTCTACGCCTTCTTTCTGAAGTGCCTTGATCTTCAGCACACACTGCTCCGGGCTGCCGATAACGGACCGGTTCTCGTAGATATATTCAAAGTCCGTTGGAAGCTCAGCGCGGCTGCACCGCCATTCCTCGAGACTTTCATAAACCTCACTCCCTTGGTCGAAGGAGCGGCGCCATTGAGTCATGTCCATCGTCCAGTTGATTCCGGCCCTGGCTCCCTGCCGGGCCAGCTCTTCAGTTTCACCCACGTGGGTATAACGGAAGAACGGTATTTCAGAGATAGGCACGTTATGTCCCGCCTGCCTGGAAAACTCGGCGTATCGGCGGCAAAGATTTAAGGAATCATCGTTGTCCAGAACCGCCCCTACTATCAGCGGATGGCCGCTGGCGGCGATGAATTTGAGGGTTTCTTCAGTGCGGCTGGAGGCGATGTAGATCGGAGGGTGCGGACGCTGCAAAGGTGGCGGGGTTAAGTTGGCAGAATTTACCTGGTAATACTTCCCCTTATGAGAGTATTCCCGGGTTGTCCACATACCTTTGATAACGCCGATGCTTTCCTGGAACCGTTCCTGGCTCTCATCCCGGTCCATGTTATAGCCCCGGTACTCGTACCCCGCGGTCCCGCGGCCAAAACCGACGTCCAGCCGGCCATCACTCAAGACATCCACAGTGGCGGTATCCTCGGCCAAGCGGATCGGGTTATGCAGCGGTGGCACCAGCACCGCGGTTCCAATCCGAATCTTCGATGTCCGAGCGGCCAAGTGACCGGCGAACACCAAGCACGAAGAGGCCATTCCATACCGAGAGAAGTGGTGCTCTGCCAGCCATGCGCCGGTAAAGCCTACTTCTTCAGCATACTGAATCTCTTCGACGGTATTGCGAAATACCTGCTGCGGCTCGCTCCCTTCGGGCCAGGGAACGTGAGTAAAAAGCCCGAACTTCATTCTCGGTCCTCCCATCGGCTTTGTCCCTTGGTCTCATCAAAGCCAAAACCCAGCCTATTATTCCATATAACCCTGCTGCATACCAATCGCATGGAGTAATGACCCCTAACGGTAGAACCACTCGAATCGAATGGTATAATTCGTGAGCGGCGGACCCAGCTCCATCTTAGACGGCATTCGCACCCTGGTTCTGCCCCTTTTTAACTCCGATTCTTGAGTTGTGGACCTTGCCTGCTCACGTCCTGCATGGCGATACCTACTTGGTGCAGCGGGAACTATCCCGGGTGGAATCAGACGCCGGAGCCGGGGACGTTCTGGAGTCCAACCAGCATCGCCTCACGGGAAGCCAGACCAACCTCAACGAACTGCTCAGCATCTGCAACGCCCTGCCCTTCATGGATTCCTTTCGTGTTGTGGTGGTAGACGGATTACTGGCAACATTCGAGCGGCGCGCCGGGCGAGGCCGACGGCGAACCACCAGCGTCGAAACGGGCGCCGGAACCTTGCGCGGCTGGGAAGGGCTTGACGAAGCCATCGCCGCCATGCCGGACACCACTCTGCTCATCTTCCTTGATGCGACGCTGCCGGACAGCAATCCCATGCTCCAGCTGCTGGGAAAGGCTGCCGAGATTCATGCACTGCCCACCCCGACGGGAGAGAATCTAGCCCGCTGGATAAAGGCCGCCGTGGAGCAGAAATGCTCCAGCATCAGCCCATCGGCTATCGGTTCCATGACCGACATGGTGGGCGGTGACCTGTGGTCGCTGGACAACGAGTTGGAGAAGCTTTCCTTATACGCCGCTGGTGAGCGCATCGAGGAATCCCACGTTAACCAACTGGTCAACCAAGCCCGGGAGGGCAATATATTCGCCGCAGTCGACGCCATGATTGACGGGAAGCAGTCGTTGGCCTTGAGCTTACTGTACCAACTTCGCGAGGACGGGAAAGAAGCTCCCTTCATCGTATCCATGGTGGAAAGGCAACTGCGCCTTTTGGCCTTAGCCAGATATTGCATAGACCAAGGCATACCCCCGAGTGAAGTGGGTAGTAGACTCGGGACCAACTCTCAATTCGTGGTGAGGAAGACCCTGGAGCAGGCCCGACGACACTCATGGACCGACATAATATGGCGGTACCAGCGCCTGCTGGAAGCGGATCTAGCTATCAAACGGGGGCGGTTGGAGCCTCACCTAGCGATGGAGTTATTGGCTGCGGACCAAGCGAACATGGGCCGAAGTTAGCGCCCCTTATCCCAGCAAAATTTTGAACTATCCGAGGCTACTGAATCGGTCTATATGCCGCCTAAAGATATTAGATTGTCTATGCTTAAACGGTCCACTCTATTGCCATTGATTCGCGCTTGCGCCGCTGAGGTTGTTGGGACTTATCTGCTGGTTATCTTCGGGATCGGAGCAGTAGCCGCTGCGGTACTCACTGGGGCCCAATCTGGATTATGGCAGGTGGCGGTGGTGTGGGGGTTTGGGATCACCATCGCCATCTACGTCACGGCGGCGGTCTCTGGTGCGCACCTGAATCCGGCGGTTAGCCTGACCTTCGCCATCTTCCGCCACCGCGAGTTTCCCTACACCAGGTTGCTGCCCTACTGGACGTCCCAGTTCACCGGCGCGGTGCTGGCAGGTTTGACCGTGTTGTGGTTGTACGGACCTTTCATCACAAGATTCGAAGCCGAAAATGGCTTGGTTCGTGGGGCGGCCGGTAGTCAACGATCGGCCATGGTGTTCGGCGAATACTTCCCCAACCCTGGCCTTTTCGGCACCGGCCCCGATGCTCAGAGTCTTATAAGCCCCTTTGGTGCCGCCATCGTCGAAACCTTCGGCACTGCCATCATGCTGCTGGTGATATTCGCGCTGGTTGACCGTAGAAACGCCAGCATTCCCAACAAATATCTCAGTCCCTTCTTCATCGGTTTCACCGTGGCTGTTTTAATCAGCCTATTCTCGCCCTTAACCCAAGCGGGATGGAACCCGGCTCGGGATTTCGGACCGCGGCTGGTTGCTTACTTCGCCGGTTGGGGGAGCATCGCGATACCAGGACCGTCCGGTGGGTTCTGGGCCTACATCATCGGCCCTCTCGTGGGTGGGCCCATTGGCGCGGCCGTCTATGAGTTTCTAGTGCGGCCCGGATTGGGAGACCGGATCCCAGTGGGATCGCAAAGCACCGACGACGAAGACAACCCGCCCACCATTCCTCTTTCTTAGCGGGTACGCGGGTTCCATTTACCGCCCGTTGGAGTACCGAGATCGGGGAAGTATCCGGGCGTCAAAAAACCTTGTGGATACGGAGATTCCCTTCTTGATGAACCCGCCAAACGACCCTTCATTTGGGCTTAGTCTCCGCGACGACCGGGTTGTAGCATGCCACCATATGCCCAGAGGCTATCTCTACCAAAGGCGGGCGGGGCTCCACCCGGCAACGCAAAAGTGCTTTGTTGCACCGGGGAAGGAAGGGACATTCATCGGGCAGGCCGACCATGTCAGGCGGATTGCCCCTTAGGGGTTCCAGTCTCCGGCTGATGTCATCCAACCGGGGCAAGGTCTTCAGCAAGGCCCAAGTGTAGGGATGCTGCGGCTCTCTGAATAGCGGGATGACCTTCGATGTCTCCACCACGGTCCCGGCATAGATAACGCCTACTTTTTGGGCCGCGCTCGCGACGATTCCCATGTCATGGGTAATCAGCAAGATTGCGGAGCCCTGCTCACGGGAAAGGGCTTTCAATCGTTCCAGAATCTCCGCTTGCAACGTTACATCCAGACCCGACGTTGGCTCGTCGGCGATGAGCACCCGGGGCCGCAGCACCAGCGCGATGGCCAGCATGACCCTCTGGGCCATACCTCCGCTTAGGCTGAAAGGATATTGCCCCATGATTCGCTTGGGGTCGGGCAATCCCATCTCCCGCAGAACTTCCTGAGCCATACTGTTGGCGACCCTGGATCCGACATCAGTATGGGCCAGGATAACTTCTTCCAACTGGGGCCCCACCAACTGTACCGGGTTCAGGGCCGATTGAGCGTCTTGGAAAATCATCGAGACTTGATTGCCCCGAATGGTCCTCAGTTGCTCTTGGCGTATTTTTAGCAGATCCAGATCGTTAAAGATGACCCGGCCCGACGGTACGCTGGCCGAAACGGGAAGCAACCCCATGATTGCCAACGCCAATGTGCTTTTGCCTGCGCCGCTCTCTCCGACGAGACAATAAATCTCGCCCTCCTCCAGCACAAAATTGACACCGTTCAAGGCCTTAACTTCACCAGCTGGCGTTCTGAACCTAACGTGAAGGTCCTCAACCCGCATAGCTTCAGCCAAGGAAATTCCTCAAGCGCTCCACGATCGTTCGATGGCAAGCGTGGGAGTTTTGAATGTTTTTGCCGGTATCACAATCTCTCCAATAATGTGGGCGCTCAGGCCAGACGGCTCGCTTCTTGCGAATTGATAAGAGTCTCAGCCCGAAATCTGCCCGCCTTAATCTCCTGAATCAAGTCATCTAGACCGGTGATTTTCCGTTCGAAAGCGGTTGCCGCCGTCCCGATCTGTTCCACCCGGTGGGCATCGCTGCCGCCAGTCATTTTGATTCCTAATCGCTCCGCTAGATCCTGGGAGAATAGGTTCTGCACATCTTTGCCCCGGCCATTGATTCCTTCGATGGCGTCACACGACCCGAAGAATTCGTCGCCAATAGCCCTGTCCAACATCTCCTGCCGAGCCTCGAGCAAGTGTCCCGGGTCTTCTAGAAACCGGCGCCGGTAGGGATGAGCTGCTATCATGACGCCCTCCCGTTGGCGTACTGCGTCCACCAGAAAGTCCGGTTTGTGCATCCCGAAGACATATCGATCCAATCCGAACACTAATACATGTCCGGTGTCCGTGTTAATCTCGCATCCGGGCAACACCAGGAAGTCGTGCCTTCGTGCCAGGTCGCGGACTTCATCACTCGACCAGAAGAAATCATGGTCGGTGAGGCAGATGCCATCCAGGTGTGCCGCTTTGGCTTTATCTATGAGGTCGTCGACAGCGGCAAAACTATCGTCGGACTTAGGGTAGCTGTGGGTATGGAGGTCTATTAACACAGATGTCGTTTTACGCGCTGCTGGGGGCTAAATTTCGTGAATGACCCAGTCATCATGGCTGAACTATCATAGCAAAGTAGCTGGCCAGATGGAAATGGAAAGGTCCGGCGGCGAACCGTCTGGGCCGAGGCGTTCCACGAATCAAGAACCTTGTTGCTGAAGGCTTGGCGGTTACCTGAGCAATCTACCGGGCGGCCTACCTTGGTATGACCAGACCTTCTTCCTCCAAGTGCTCCATTATCTGTTCGGCCTTTTGCTGACCGACTTTGAATCGCCGCGCCAAGAACGATGTCGACATACGAGGACTACGGAGAGCCAACTCTCTGGCCTGGGCCAGCATTCTTTCGTTGGCTTCTTCGTTCTCATCGTCTTCATCTATCTCATCGTCCAACATGATATCCGGCAACGGGCCGCCCTTCTGGTTGGACCAGAACTCCACCATTTCCTCAATCTCATTGTCGTAAACCAGGGTCCCTTGAACGCGTCGGGGTTTGGGAGAATCTGAATTGAGAATCAGCATGTCGCCCTTGCCCAACAAGCGTTCTGCGCCGACGACGTCCAAGATGACTCTGGAATCCACCTGAGATGCCACGGCGAAAGCGATCCGGCCCGGAATGTTCGCCTTGAGTAGACCGGTAACAACGTTCACCGACGGTCTTTGGGTCGCCAACACCAGATGTATCCCGGTGGCCCGCCCCAGCTGGGCCAAGCGCACCAGATTCTGTTCCACCTCGAACCCGCCGGTAATCATCAGGTCGGCCAACTCGTCGACAATCAGAACCAAGAAGGGCATGCGTTCCTTGGATTTTTCATTGTATCCAGCGATGTTGCGAACCCCGATCTCTTCCATAAGCTTGTAACGACGGAACATCTCCCGCATCATACCCCGGAGAGCGGAGTTTACCTCGTCGACATCCACGATGACCGGTATAGCCAGATGAGGGATGCCGTTGAAAGGGGTCAACTCCACCCGCTTGGGGTCAACCATGACCATGCGCAACTGGTCCGGCGGCTTGGTCAGAATCAGGGAGGCGACCACCGAATTGAGACAAACACTTTTACCGCTGCCAGTGGCCCCGGCTATCAATAGATGGGGCAAACCGGCCAGATCAGTAACCACTGAGGTACCGCCGGTGTCCTGTCCCAAAGCAACGGGGAGTCCTCTCTTCTCCGATATCTTTCGGAAATCAGGCGACTCCATAACCTCTCGCAAGTGGACCTTGTTGGGGGTCGGGGTGGGCACTTCCAGACCCACCAAAGCCTCGCCGGGCACCGGAGCTTCGATGCGTAGATAGGGCGTCTTTAAAGCCAACGCTAGGTCCTTTTCGCGGGTCAAGATGCTCTGCACCTTCACCCGGCTTTCCATCTTGCCTTGGCTCCCGTCTTCTTTGCCCACATCGCCTCTTCTATTCGTCCAGCCAGGTACCAACCCGAACCGCACTATCCTAGGTCCGGCTTTTATGTCTTTGACCTCCACCATCACGCCGTGCTCGGCAAGAGCGACCTCTACCTGACGGGCCATCTCCTGCAATGGCCCCTCTGATTGTTCCCGCGGCGTGGCAGGGGTAAGACTATCCATCGATGGTATGGACCACTTGGACCCCGCCTTTTTTACGCCAGACACTTCGACCCGGGAACGGTCGGAATTAGGCCGCTCATCAGACGCCCATTTAGGAAGGGCGCCAGGGTGTTCGTCCGGGAATGATTCGGAGTCATCGAGGAGTTCGTCAAAATCGTCCGGCGATTCGTCAAAGCTGATAACTTCAGCGCTGGTTTCGGGCGGTGCGGACTTAGAACTCTGTAGAAGGGCACTGAACCGGCTCAGCAATCCAGTCGACCGGACCGCGTATACCGCCGCACGCAGCCAACGGCCCAAGAAACCGGAGACACAAGAGAAGCCCATGTACAGGTAAGATATCCCGTATTGCAGGCCCATGCCGGACTTCTTAAGCCCCGTCAGATAGATCCCGCCTATCCGCCAGGGGTAGAGCAACAGAGGGACAAATATGGCGATAGCTCCCAATTTCATCAAGGCCAGACCCATGGGAACTCCGCCCACGGCGTCGCCCCAACTTCCGCTGAGACCGAACCCGGACAAAACTCCATCTCCGGGATCGAACAGGGAAAAGGCTCCGATAGAAATGACCACCAGAGCAGCTGCGGAAACCCATCGCCGCCAAAATCTGGCTAGCGACCGGTGACGGTATCTCAGAGTGATGAGGGCAGCCCCGAACCACAGACCCGCCGGGACCAAGCCGTAGCCAAGGGTCCGTAGAGTTCCGTTGCGGAGATCTTCATTGAACCAGAAAACCAATCCTGCAGCTAGGCCACCTACCAGCACAACCAAGACGTCGATGGCGGCAGTGGGCCTAGTCCGTATGATGTCTCCAACAGATGGCGGGGGCGTTCGTCTGCCTTTGGCAGCGGATCGTGCCATCGAGTCCTCCCATTACTAATCACTAACGAAAATAGGTAGTCAGGAAAACGGTCAGACTTCCAAAACCACCGGAATAATGATAGGACGTCGGTTGGTTTCGTTAGATAGGAACTCTCGGGCAGTTTCGCGCAGTTTTGACTTCAGGCGGTCCGGTTGTTCAGCCAAACCGGACTCTCCCTCCAGGGTCCGTCCCAACGCAAGGGACAGATCCTGAAACAGTTCTTCCGTCTCCGAATCTTCCATGAACCCGCTGGCCACGGCCTTGGGGTCTCCCACCAGCCGGCCAGACTCTTTGTCGGTGGAGACCACGACGACGACAACGCCGTCCTTGGACAGCAATCGGCGTTGGCGGAATACCTGGCTGCGATGATCGCGCCGGTTTAATCCGTCGATGAAGATTCGCCGTGCGGAAACCTTCTCCTCCACCCGCGCCCCATCATCGGATAGCTCCAGTACATCCCCGTCTTCCAACACGAATATCCCGGACTCCGCCACCCTTACGTCCCAAGCCAGTTGGGCATGGGCCATCAGGTGCCGGTACTCGCCGTGCACCGGAACGAAGTACCGGGGCCGGACCAGGTTAAGCACCAACTTGAGTTCTTCCTGGCTAGCATGTCCGTGTACGTGGACTGTGGAGATGCGATCGTAGAGCACGGTCGCTCCCTGTCGCATCAGGTTGTCTATAGTCCGGCCGACCCCCAATTCGTTGCCCGGAATCGGAGTGGCGGAGATTATCACCGTGTCGCCGTCTATAACGCTGATGTCCCGGTGGTCTTTGTTGGCGATCCGCACCAGCGCCGAGGTTGGCTCGCCCTGGCTCCCGGTGGTTAAAAGCACCACTTCATTGGGAGGCAATTGACGGAGTTCGCTTAGAGGTTGGAGCATTCCCGGCGGCATCTTCAGATACCCCATCTCCATCGACACGGCCACATTGGCTTCCATGCTACGGCCCACTAAACCAACCTTGCGGCCGGAATGCTCCGCTGCGTCCACAACCTGCTGCATCCTAGCGATAAGGGAAGCGAAAGTGGCTATCATAACCCGCCCTGGAGCGTCAGCGATGGCACGATCCAAGGCCTCGCCAACTACCCGCTCCGATGTGGTGTAACCGGGCATTTCGGCATAGGTGGAATCGGAGCACAGCAGCAGAACGCCCCCTGATCCATACCGAGCCAGTGTCGCAAGATCCATGGTTCGGCCGTCAACCGGGGTGTGATCAATCTTGAAGTCTCCGGTGTGAACCACCAAACCCCGAGGGGTCTCGATGGCGATACCCATGGCATCGGGAATGCTATGGCATACCCGGAACCAAGTGGCTCGCAAGCTGTCGCCGAATTGGTAACCGACGTCCGGTTCGATAGCTTCCAAAACCGCACCCCTGGTGGGACGGCGCTCGTTCAACTTCACTGATATAAGGCCATGAGCCAATCTCGGCGCATACACCGGGGCATTCACCTGGGGCAAAACGAATGGAAGGGCGCCAATGTGGTCCTCATGCCCGTGGGTGATTAAGATTGCCCTGACCTTGTCGGCCCGTTCCACCAAGTAAGAAACATCGGGGACGATTAGATCAACACCCGGCATATCTCCTTCCGGAAATTGGACACCGCAGTCAACAACTATGATGTCGTCGCCGTACTCCACGGCCATCATGTTCTTACCGATCTCCCCCAGTCCACCCAGGGGAATGATTCGCAAAGGTGTCGTTACATTACTCAAGATGTTTATTCAAATAGACTAAGTTGTTTTTCTTCCGGCGGTTCGGACGTCAAACCCGGAACCGCTGATTCGGTGATTGGTCCAGGAACGGTGTTGCTGATTCCATCCAGACCTAGCTGCTGTTCACCTGACGGTTCGTCGGCTGGTGACGGTGCTACCGCCACTGACGTTGGAGCCGCCTCGACATTCCGGATACCAGTCAAAACCCTAGGGATGGCTTTGAAATCTTGAATGATTACCGGTCTAACTTCCTGACGATACAAAGCGGCCGCTGGATGCATCACCGGATATATGTGCCGGCCGTCCTTGTTCCGGACCTTACCCCGGGCCTGGGTCATACTTTCTCCAGGGAAGAACCGGGCCAGAGAAACTCTCCCCAAAGTAACTATCAACGCCGGGTTGAGCAACTCTATCTGCCGCTCAAGATACTTGTCGCATGACAAGACTTCGGCGGGCAGCGGGTCCCGGTTTCCCGGAGGCCGGCACTTAACCATGTTGGCGATGAAAACATCTCCACGCTTCAGTCCGATGTAACCCAATAACTCATCCAGAAACTGTCCGGCCCGGCCCACAAATGGACGGCCAGTAAGGTCTTCTTGAGAACCAGGTCCTTCGCCGATTATCATCAGTTCGGCGGTGGGAGGACCTTCACCGGGAACGGCATTTTTCCGGGTTCGTCCAAGTTCACAATCCCTGCATTGTCTAACCAGTCGAGCGATTTCATCCAAGCTATTCATAAGGGTGCAACCCCCAAGCTAGATACGCATCAGCCGTTATTACAGTATAAATGCAATAGTGTACTTACCATAATGTAACGGCTATAGCCCCTTGGTCACGCCGCTGAAAAATGCCAAACACCAACCTTAACCGAATCTATAATTGACTTAATCGGAGGGGAAGGCGAAGTACCGGCAACGGGATTTCCCGAGCTGATTATCGCCACGGAAACAGCTCTCTCGGCACAGACCACATTCCTCCCTATGGACACCCCACCAGGCGGTGTCCATAGGGAGAAGCGTCACCGGAATCCACTCGCTGAAACAGGCCCGTTTGCCCGAGTCAGCGCGATACTAGGCGTCTTGAATCCCGTGGCTTTTCAGGTAGTCCACGGCATCCTTGAGGGTGCCAAGCGCCCCAGCCTCGTCGTCGGAAATCTCCAACTGCTCATCGCCAGTGGAGAACTCTTCTTCGAAGGCCATGATTAATTCAACTAGGTCTAGGGAGTCCGCATTGAGGTCATCCACGAAGGATGACCCTTCTTCCACCTCTTCCTCGTCCACCCCTAACTTATCAACCACTATGGTTTTTACGCGATCATAAACGGTCGCCAATAGGTCATCTCCCTAGATTTGGGATCCAACCGTAGCCATGTAGGCAACCTCCCGGTTACCAATCACCGAGCCCAGAACACCATTCACAAATTTGCTGGAATTATCACTGCCAAATACTTTGGCCAACTCAACGGCCTCGTTAATCGCCGTCTTGTCCGGCGTATCAGGATTATGTAACAACTCCAGCAGTGCTATCCGTAAGATATTCCGGTCCACCGGCGCTAGCTGAGCTACAGGCCACGCTGGTGCGAATTGCTGAATCACTTGGTCGAGAGCCTGGCTTCTGGCCAATACGCCGTCGACCAATTCTTGAGCGAAAGACATCGCTCGTTCCGGCAGTTGTTCGTCTTCTGCAAACCATTCAAGGGAAAACTCCGCAAAGTTACCGCGAACGTCGGCTGCGTAGAGGCTCTGGAGGGCCGCCACCCTTCCCTTTCTTCTCAGGTCTGTAAATCTCTCCCTGGGCATGGAACACCATCAAGCTGGCGAGAACCGGTTTAAGCGGTCGCGCCGGCCAATTTTCTAATAGAATCCGGGTTGAATAATGCCACAGCCTCAACGCCCCGGTCGATCCGTCTAATCAAACTGGCCAGTACGCTGGCCGGCCCCAATTCTACGAACTGGGAAATCCCAGAATCAACCATGCATCGGACTGAATTTCGCCACTGCACGCACTGGCAGAGCCCCCGGACCAACTCCTCACGGACCTGTTCACCGGTTCTCAGCTCAGCGCAATCGGAGTTTGCGATGATTGGGCTTTGGGGGTCTTTGAACTCCATCGCCACCATCGCTTCCGCAAGGCCTTCTTTAGCCTCTTGCATCAGCGAAGAATGGAAAGCGCCGCTAACGGTTAGCGAGATGGTCTTCTTAGCGCCGCGAGCCGAAGCCAAGTCCATGGCTTGGGCCACCGCTACTTTATCTCCACTAATCACGATCTGGTCGTCAGCGTTGATATTAGCCAATTCGACGCCGGTTTCCGCGCAAATCTGAGCTGTTGCTAACTCATCAAGTCCCAAGATTGCCGCCATGCCCCCCGGCCGCCCTTTAGCCGCTTGTTGCATCAATCGGCCTCGTTGCCGCACCAGGCTCACGCCGTCCGAAAAGCTCACTACCCCGGCCGCTACCATCGAAGTGTATTCTCCCAGGCTGTGCCCGGCGAGAGCAGCTGGCGTCTCCAACTCGGAGCCAGTGAACTCCTCCCACGCCTTCAAAGCAGCGATGCTCACCGTCATGATAGCCGGTTGAGAGTTAATCGTGTCCTGAAGTTTGCGGGAAGGACCTTGGAATATCAGCTTTGAAAGTTTAATCCCCAGCGTATCGTCGGCCTCTTGAAATACCGCGCGCGCCGCCCGGGAAGAATCAAAAAGCTCTTGCCCCATGCCAACGCTCTGAGAACCCTGGCCAGGGAAAACAAAAGCCCTTTTTATTCCGTTCTGATCGTCGGCAATTATCCGCATGCGTTTAGCCCCAATCTCAACGTCTTAATCAGGTTATACGACGCCGGGCCTGCGAAACGCGCGACCGGGAAAGGTAGAGGATAGCCCGAAACCATCAGTAACCGAACCTCGAGGCGCCATCGTTGCGGTGTATTCTGCACACACATCTTCAGGCCTGCTCCGGTTACCCTTCGGTTCCTACCATTTGCCTCCCTTTATAGAAACCGCATTGGGGGCAAACGGTATGAGGCATTTTGGCGCTTCGGCACCTGGTGCACACGGAGGGATTAAGGGGCTTCAACTTTTGTGAAGTGAAGCGCCGTCCCCGCTGCGCCCTAGTTATTTTCTTGTTTGGTACTGCACCCATTGATTATCACTATTAAAACCGGTCATTCGGTCGCCGACAACCGGTCATTCCTTTCTCTTCTCTACTTTCCCGTTAATCCCCAATCATCGGACCGGCCCGACCATTGGTCCGCGATCCAAGTATCAACCCTCACGTAGACTAGGATATAGCGTTTTCCTACAGCCGCTCGCAAGTGAAGGGAATACATCGTCGTCGTCGTCGTCTTCCACCACCCATTACTACCCCTTCTGTGATTTCAGCAAATCCGCCAAGGCTCCCCATCTCGGGTCCACCTCAGCATCGCTGCAATTACATTCCCCCAGGTTCAAGTTGTTCCCACATGCCAGGCAAAGACCAAGGCAATTCGCCTGGCATAATGGCTTCATTGGCATATCGGAAATCACACATTGCCGCATGATTTCGGTCAAGTCTAACACATTATCAGTATCAATTCTTTGGTTGTCTTCATCATCGGAGGGGGGTGGCAGATGCCACCCGGTATGAAGGTCCAGAATCGGGAAAAATTCCTCTTCTATATAGAGGGTAGAAGGCCAGGAAAATTCCCCGAGACATCGGCCACACATGAGTGTGGTTTGGATGTCTAATTCCGCATTGACCAACACACCTTGATGGGTACGAACCATTTGTACCGGCCCGCTAACCTTGTCGGTGATTCGTTCTTCCTCAGTAAAAATCTCTTTGATATCGTGATAACTTGACTCGCCGATCGGTCCCTTTAGCAACTGTGCAACATTGTATTGCATAAAACTTAAAGAACCTGCCTTTTAGACCCGGTGGCAATTATAATCGCCCTGCCTGCGCGGATGTCAAGGGGATAGGCCCGGCGAGACTCCCGGTTTTGAACCTGGGAGTAAGGACCTCCACATAGATTCCCCATGCTAGCGAACGCCCCTCTCTTCTATCTTGGCTTCTATAAATTCCGATATAGCTCCCGTGGATGTTCCTGGGCCAAAAACGCCGGTGATTCCCAAGTCCAACAGGGGTTGTCGGTCCGACTCTGGGATTATGCCTCCTACAATCACTAATACGTCGCCCAGCCCTTCTTCCTTAAGAAGGTCCATGATTCCCGGCAATATCTCCAGGTGCGCTCCTGACAAGATACTCATGCCCAGGACGTCAACGTCCTCTTGAATCGCCGCTTGGACAATCATCTGCGGTGTCTGCCGGATGCCGGTGTAGATAACTTCCATCCCGGAATCACGAAGAGCCCGGGCAATCACCTTGGCGCCTCGATCATGCCCGTCCAGGCCCGGTTTGGCGACGAGTACGCGGATAGGATGGCTAGATTGCGTCATAAATAATCAACTCGCATACCCATTGACTTGGCTCATAACCCGGGTCAGTTCTCCACCAACTCAGTTAGAATCCCTAACGTCGATCGCGGGTGCAGGAAAGCAATCATACCCGACAAGCCTTCCCGTGGCTCCCGGTCCACTAAGTCCACACCATGCTCTTCCAACTTAATCAGGGTTGCGGCCAGTCCCGCCACATTCAGCGCCAAATGGTGCAGACCTTCTCCCCGCCGCTCAACGAAACGACCGACCGGAGAATCATCCGACAACGGCTCAAGTAGTTCAAGCCTGGTCTGCCCAACTTGTATAAGAGTCGCTCGAACCCCTTGATCCGG